>Ga0307509_10002682_pt1 | contig 28440 bp, 29 predicted proteins | sample 10_EM_MG_FD_202245 | JGI IMG/M metagenome (GOLD analysis project Ga0307509, IMG submission 202245) | Populus trichocarpa ectomycorrhiza microbial communities from riparian zone in the Pacific Northwest, United States - 10_EM | ecosystem: Host-associated > Plants > Roots > Unclassified | place... | reverse complement strand
AATTTCTGGTTGGGTGGATTTTGCACCCTTGGGTAGTGCTGTATTCTCAGGTGTCTGGACCAAGCCACAAAGTTGTGTTGAGCCACACTGTTACTATGGTAAGCCACAAATTTGCGTTGAGCTGTAAGTTTGCGTTGAGCTGTCAGGCACTCTTTAGAGTGGCCCCGGTTGTGAGCCAGCGAACATGCGGGGGTTGCGGCCGCACGCCGCAACCTTGGCACGAGTATATTAGAGTGGTAGGTTTTTTTCCCAGTCAAGGCTTTTGTTGGATTGGGTGACCACCTATTTCGATTGTGTCCGCCCGGTTTGGCATTGCATGGGACCGTGCTTGCTGGTCTAAGCCAATCCGGGCCAAATAGTAACGGCCCCCGTTTGGGTCACACCATCATCTCTGAAACTCGACCAACCCCCGCCGCTACGATATCGTATCATTTCTGTAAAAATGCCAATTCTAGAAAGAATCGTCGTGTTCTTATGTACCTGTTTTTTCTTAAAAAAACAAAAAAAAACAGTGTGTATCGGACTACACAAAGTAGAGCACAGGGAAAGCTCAAAGGGAATGAGACCCACAAAATTTTATTCTATTTCACCAGCCAGCCGAATCTCCCTCCCGACAAAATTAACCTCTACACCGATCATTTCTTCGTCATGTCACTAGCATTCATCGCATAGGGAAAAAAACGAAGGAAGCAAAAAGAGAAAAAAAAAGAAAAGGCATTCGTGAATCCCCCGCACCAGTTGAAATAGTAGGATATCGTCTAAGGAGGGGGGTAAGCGAGCGAAGTAAGGGGAACATGATTTGTAAGAAGAAGAAAAAACGCTAAATCTTCTACAGAACAGAACAGAAACGCCCCATGACACTTTGAATTCTATTACGGTATCGTATCGTGATCGGTACCTTGGTTAAAAGTTGATCACAGTACCCACACATGCTATCATACCTGGTTTCCCAACTCTTGGTCTGATCAAACACCACCAGCTTTAGTCAAGGCGGCGCGTTGCTTGTTCAGCCAACTATGTGGCGTATCGCCTTTCCTCTCGAGCGCGACGCTGTTCATCTGCAGTCTGGTGGCCTGGTCGTACCAGGCCGACACGATCATTTTGTTCTCCCTCTCGAGGATTTCGAGCTCGGCGCGTCTCTTCTTCTGTTTGGGAGGTCAATAACCTGCATAGACTTATTAAATGCAAAAAGGGAAACAAACATCACTCTCAGCAAGCTCCTCCTCCTTGAACTTTGTGTTTGCATCTGTGGCAGCGGTGTCGGCTGCGTCGACCTTCTCTTTGAGGTCCCTGATAATACCACTCTGCTTTTTGATATGCTGTGGGGGCTCCACGTTAATCTTCGCTGGGAGGGGTGGGAAGATGAAATACCTCGCGAGCCTTGACCATCTTTTCCCTCTGGCCTTCCAACTTCTCCTGAAGCTGTAAAACACGCTTCTCAAGAGCTGCATCCCGACCTTCGGTGGTGCCCTGGAAAGTGGCGATTGTGGCTCTAAGTTCACTACTGGATTTCTCGTTCTCCAAGATGGTATCCTTTTGTTCGGAGAGCTTCTTGGAAACTTCATTTTTTTCTAACAAGACGGTATTAAGGAGTGACCTCTTTTGATCAATATCGCTCTCGAGATCGCGTATCTTGCGTTGGGCCTCCTCGTGCTCTCCGCGAAGCTCGGTGAGCTCCTGAGAATTCATAATCTTGAGCTCGGCCAGTGCCTCCAATTTGTCCTTCCCGACTAGGCTCACTTTTGAACCGGGGCCATTCAGAATTAGCTCTTGAACCATCCTTGTGATATCCAGAGTGGTAAGGGCAAAAACAGTAGGGAGTGGAGAGGGATTGGTAGAGTATAGGGGAAACGATGTCGAGGTGTGAGAAGAATGAAGCGTAGAATGTTAAGGAGTACAAACAATCAGACTTAGCAGTGGTAAGTTCTTTCTTCGTCACCGAAAGCTCGGCGTCAACTTCAGCAAATTTTCGTTTCAGGTCAATTAGTTGCTCTTCAGCATAAACAAGATTCTGTCGTAGTTTAAGCATTATCTCAGACCTAAATGAAAAGCGGGTGTCAATCAGCACGCGGAGCCTACGATACGATATCGAATAAGACAACAAACCCTTCATTCGAAGAACCACCATTAATTGCAGCCAGTTGCGCTTCTAGGATAAGCTTCCCAGCATGCGCTTGCAAGTACTCCTGTTCCAGTTTGTCTTTCGCCTTAGTAGCATCATCTAGCATGTGTTGTAACATAACATTGTCTGCATCAGTGCCGCCAGTCCCCTCCTTGAGTTGAGACAACTCGCTCTCTAATCGTGATATTTGGAGTTTCCTTTATATGCATTATTTTGGCTCAAGTTAGTAAGACCATTGGTCACACATCACGGCGGCGTAAAGGGAAACAGTGTTCCACCTACAGATCAGTTTTGGTCGTCGTAATATAGTTCAACTCCGAACCCAGATCCCCGTTGGCTTCCTCGACGGCTCTACTCATTACTCCAGTCTCAAGCTCACGGATCCTCTCCTCGAGAATCTGTATACGCTCCATATCCTTACTCTTCTGGCTCTCGGCGCCGGCAGCTTTCTCTTTGAGTGTATTCCGCTCAATATCCTGCATAGTTTTTGCTCGTACCAAGTCGGCGTACTCGGCTTCATATTTGTCGATTTGTTTTTTATATTGGTCGAGAGTCCTCTTGAGACCAGGTACCTGCTTCGAGCTCTCTTGGCTAGTGCGGAGATCTTGCTTCATTTGAGCATTTTGTTGGTCTAGTGTCTAGAAGGCTCAGGGCAAAACAACGTGTGAGGAAACAGCAGCTCAGAGATAACTTGTGAAAGTAAAGGATTGTGATCACAGGGAGAAAAAGGTTGTATTCACCTTGACCTGTCTCTCCATATCCCCCATGTTTTCTAGCTTCCTCCGGTATTTTTCCGCCACATTTAGACTCTTTTTAAGTCTATCTATGGTGTGGTTGGCTTCATCAAGATCGTCCTTGTACTTAATTCCGGCTTCTGCCTTGGGGAACAAGTCTTCAACCTATCCAAGAACATTAGCATGGAGCATTGACTTGGTGACCCGGAAAGCTTATCACCCGTCTATTAAGACCCGATATTGTACCCTCAAGCCGTCCAATGGTTGATTCCTTTTCGGCAATGACATCTTCAAGCTTTTGCACGTCACTCTGAAGCTGGTCAAGCTGAGATCTCATGACGGGATCTGTGCGATTTGCATACCCCCCCCCATCTATTACACTGCTCGACAATTGATCTTGGACCACTAGTAAATGAGATTGATTTTCTTCCTGGCAACTGCATTAGCTTAGCAGCTATTGGAACTAATGTGTTATCTTACAAAATCATTCTGCAAACTTGCTAGACGCCTTTCAAGAGACTCGTTCTTGGCTTTGGCAGCCTCGTTATCAGCGACTAATCGTGCCATTTCTTCCTCCATGCGAAAGTGGTCTGTATCGTCTCTATATAACACTCTAATTAGACAGAAAATAACATGAAGATGACAATGGAGGTGCTGAAGACCCACAGTTCTGACCTCGGCTGCTCAGAGGTGATATTGGGGGAGTCTTCTCCACCGCTGGCCAACATCATCTAATATCAAACAGTACGATTAGTCGTCTTTATAGATTAACAGTGCAAACTCATAAAGTGACTAGAACACCAAACCTCACTAATGACGCCCATCAATTCTGTCTGCGAACTTGAGCTCAGCCCCCGAATATATTGGATATACTCTTCTCGCTTCTCGCTCTGCACGGCCGATGCAACAATGATTTTGACGAGCTATATCCCATGGGCGGTTGTCAGAAGACTGCAACAATCTGGTAGCCGGGAATCTCTGAACCAACCTTGATACTCTCTTCTACGTTACCATCCTTCGCGATAAGTGTAAGATTTGGTGGAGGACTGGGTAATCGGTGGCCAAGGTTCTCAGTGTAATATTTTGTCAACTCCTTGTGTAGCCGCTTTACTGTCCACGGCCCGCGAAGTCACAATGTCAGCACACTATGTATCGCCTGGAGATGTAGGAACCCATAGGCAGATCCTACACTTGTGGAATTTTAAGACCCAATGAGCGCCTGGGCTAGCTCCTCCTGCCCCATCGGAGTTTGAGGCCGTAGACTTGAAGTAATATGGATCAATAGCCACTAATCTGCAATTAGCCTTTCAAGCACTGATCCTCAAGTTTTTGGTGGTAGGACGATCTCCCGGAAACATACGGAGAACTTTCGTTATGACAGATCCGTCACTCAGCTCTCCTAAATTTGAGATTTTCAGCTCGATAGGGCACGCGTTGATCTAGTCGCATAATTAAGAAACGATAAGCTTTTTTTGACGTTTCGCGATTCCTCTGGTCTCCCACAGTACACGCGTCTAAATCAACATGGTGGGGGATTCACTTACCCAATCAACCAGCGCCGCCGCAACTGCCCGCTCATTACTCATTATCTTATTGTTGCTCCCGAGGCGGGCGGTTGTGTCTTTCGATGTTTTGGTCATTAGGCCGCCTTCTGTCAAAGAAGCGTACAGACTCTTGAGAGGGGAAAGGTGTCGTAGGCGCTACAGTATGTGCAGTCCCGAGAATTCCGGTATGCTATCCGACGGCGGGGGGGTGGGTGGCTAGATTAGGTCCTGGGATATGCTGAGATGGAGCTTTAGGGGAAAGGAAAGGGCACCGGTGCCGTTGAGTTTCACTGTTGAGAAGCGTATCACGTGAGGCTAAACCCTGCCGTTGCTCCTGCTCGGGGACTTTTTCGACTTGAGCCTCTTAGCCACAGACGATCCCACATTTGAGACAATCAAAGGTAAAGCATCTTCCCATCCCGATACCTAACCATCACCCACCCACCCACGCTCTGCTGGTCAATTTTATCATACCCTCTCTTCCGAAGATCGTCATGTCCTTGGCGGTGCGGGTACACTTTCCGGGGGAGACTCTCCCCCCACTTGAGGAGGACAAGAAGAAAAACACAACCTTCAAAGTCGGCCCTGGTCTAACACACATTTTACCTTCGACACTTATTGTCAACAGAGCTGGAGAACTCAATATAGACCAACGAAAGCACACCATCTGGATGGAGTCTAACGGTAAACGTGTGAGTATTTCCTTCCGTTCTAGAAGTTATCGGAAGGCATGCAATCCTGATAGGTGGATTGAATAGTATGTTGCCTCTCAAAACGATGCCATCATAGCTACAGTTCTTCGATCTACCTCAGATTCTTACATCTGTGCTATCCCCTCCTCAAATTCACCGGTTTCATCAACAAGCCAGGCGGTATTACCTCACCTTGCATTTCCTCAAGCAACAAAGAAAACTCGACCCGTGCTTCATCAAGGCTCAGTTGTGTATGCCCGCATAAGCCTCGCAAACAGGCATATAGATCCCGAACTGGAATGTTACGATACCGACAGTGGCAAGGCTGAAGGGTTTGGGGAACTGAAGGGAGGTTTTGTCTTCGGAGTTAGTCTAGGAATGGCTAGGAGGTTACTTGGAGATGCAAAGAAGACCAGATTGCTCAGGGTAAAGCAAAGAAAGGCGGAAGCGGAGAGAAGGGGCGAAGAATACCAGGATGCCGGAGCTGATATGAGCAGCGGAAAGGAAGTGCTGGAGGAGCTGGGCCAGAATCTGTCATTCGAGCTTGCCGTAGGAAGAAACGGGAGGGTTTGGATACATAGCGGAGATCCCAAGACGACTCTATGTGTAATGAGGTGTATTCAGCAAAGCGAATTCCTTACCGGAAATGAGCAGCGCCAACTGGTTAAGGAAGCTCTCAAAGCTCTTGGACACTAATCCGCTATTACTCAGGCTATCTGCTTTAAATTCAATCTTATGGCTCACGGCATCAGTAACTGAGAAATTGGGGGCTGTTTTCACAATTCCATCTTCGGGTCTAAGGTGTGGTAATGGGTTTGATTTATGTCGATTTTTATCATTGGCGTCATGGTATGCACTACTGTACTTGGACGATAGTTGATCGCACTGCTCGAGACTGTATTATACTATGTTGGAGTAAATATTTACTATGTCATGTTTGACGAGCATGGTGTTACTAGGATATGACACCGTCAAATACTATACAATCTCGTGGGGTATCATACTACCGACAGTGGCTTGTCACGGTATGCACAAAGTGTCGTCTCTCCATGTAATATCGTACTTCTGCTTGGTGGGGGGAGTGAGCTTTTATGGGCGAAATGGGATAGAATACGGCACTATCTTTAGAGAGTCTGTTTTCTGACTTAAGAGATGATATGAGGACTTCATAATAGGTATAGGGCAATAGGGACTGGTTGCGTCAAGATCTTGCTTCATCTAACTTGTTGGTGACTTGGAATCTACCAAACAAGTATGATAAACACGTGCAATACGTACGGTATTGTACTCGTACCAGTAAGGAACGGCGGGACACATTGTACGGCAGCCTTTTGACGGGTTGGTGGCGATTTCTGTAAGGGCCGTTAGCGAGCCCCTCTTATCATTGCTTATCCCAAAAAATAGACACCTCCATTCCCAATTAAGACCTCACGCCCCCCGGGAATCTGCCCTGTGCACGCGCTTCCGGTTAGCGCCATCCCAATATCCCACCGCAGCACCCGTGCCGGTAAGCAAGCCTCAGCTTCCAGAAGAAAGGAGAGAAAAGGGCAATATCTTCGATACCAGTACAACACAAGTCTAACCATCCTCTTCACTGAGTTCTTCACTTTTGCGCCTCACACTCTTTTCTTCTTCCCTTCATCCTTACATTAGCACTGGCTGTGATTGTGTCCTCCTAATGATTGTTTTGTCACCGCCGACCCTCTTTTAATCTTGTCCCCAAGTTTCCCCCCACGTACCCTCCGGCTACCCACACGCAAAGAAAGCAACACCACTGAGGTAGGGTATCAGCGATGCCTTCCCGTTCCCCTCCTATCGCTGCCTTCGAGTTTCCCTCTAGCAATGGAAATACTGTTCTCCCGACATCTTCGGCAGCGCGCGCTCCTTCTCCCCCAAAGTCAGAGGAATATTGGCAACCTCGAGCTGCCCCTCATCACGCTCATTCGCACACTCGGACTGCATCGCAGGTATTGGGGAAGATGAGGTATGGTAGGGGTAGGAGTGGGAGCGTAGCCCAGGCAGCGGGCGAGATAGCAGATTCCTTGAAGGCTCCGCTCAGCCCAAAACTCATTGTAAGTTGGGAAATTGCTCTTTGGAATGAATAATATGCACGATATCTGATCTTCTCTCCGTGCAGGTGTTATGTTTGATCTGGTATTTCTCATCTTGAGTCGTTACGTCCGTTCAGCGCAGCAATTTAATCCTCGAAATCGCAGGTATCTGTCTTCTGCGCTGTCAAACACGTCCTCGAAAACAATCCTCAATTCATTCCCTCAGCCCGTAACCCTCACAGTCATTCAATTCGCGTTCGTCTCATCATGGTGTATTCTGCTCTCAGTTTGCGCAAAGTTAACTATGCTACGGTCGGTGCCCGGTCCTGCCGCCGGGTTGAGATTTCCTACAAGGTTCGTAATTGCAACCACCGCACCTTTGGCCATATTTCAAGTAGGGGGGCATATTACAAGCAGTATTGCGACCCAAAAGATTCCAGTAAGCTTGGTACATACAATCAAGGTTAGTTCTCGCTTCATTTGAATCTTAAATGTTAGAATACTGATTGATTGCCCTTATAGGGAATGTCACCTTTATTTACCGTGTTTGCCTACCGTCTTCTCTTCAAAATCAACTACTCGAGGGCGACCTACATTTCCCTTCTCCCCCTCACGGTTGGTGTTATGTTAGCCTGCTCTGTTGAGTTTCATGGGAATCTATGGGGAATCACTTGTGCATTCCTTGGAGCGATCATCTTTGTGTCGCAAAACATCTTTTCGAAAAAATTGTTCAATGAGTCGTCGTCAACTGGCGCGGATCCCTCGGTCCCGCTTCATAAGAGGAAGTTAGACAAGCTTAACCTGCTATGCTATTCCTCCGGGATGGCCTTTCTACTTACATTACCCCTTTGGTTTTATTCTGAGGGGTTTCAGCTTCTTCAGACCTATACACGTGAGGGAAAAATCCCACTCTTAGATCGAGTTGGCAAACACGGAGAAGAGCCATTGGCAGGACATGAACTTGTGATGCAATTTATATTCAATGGGACAGTCCACTTTGGTCAAAACATAATTGCCTTTGTGTTATTGAGTCTTGTCAGCCCAGTCACCTACAGCGTTGCAAGTTTGATAAAACGGATATTCGTGATTGTTATGGCAATTGTGTGGTTTGGTAATAGGACCACAACTGTACAGGCTGTCGGTATTTCACTGACGTAAGTGATCTAATTCTTTTGGCAAGGCACTGTGTTAAACGGGTTTGTTAACGGAGTGGTACATAGGTTCTTTGGCCTATATCTCTACGATAGAGCCGGGGACATTGCGAGAGGTGAGCGCAGAGTCCTTGTGGAACAAACAAAAGCGCTTGACCCACTTCTTCCCATCGCTGCAAGGAGTGGAAAGGAGTCACCGCTGCCTGGGAGATCTCCTCACCTAAACGGAGTGAACGGTTATGCAGTGGGCTTAGGAGAGAAGGTAGGCAATGGGCAGATTTCTGCAAACTCTGCATGGCTTGCTCCGGGAGCAAGACAGGAAGATACATGGCGGCCGAGGGAAACGGCTGTTGGTGCATAACTTTCTTTTTTCCCGCTTTCTCATGCTGTTCATGTTTTTGAGGGAGTGGGAAAATATAGCCGCAATAGACTTTTATTTCTTGCATGTCCCTCCTGCTTATGATGGTTTGTTAAGTTACGGTTACGGAGAGTGATTTTATTGGCTTGTTTTGTTTTTCGTTTGGGAAGGAATGGGAGTTTATTGCTCTGTTCGTGTAATGCATCTTTATTAGGGTAATAGAAAATGTGTGTATCATACGTAGCAAAATCCAAAGTCAGGGACCAGACATCTATGGCCACATTCTGGTGGATTGCCGTATGCAGCACTATTTTCCGAGCGATATTAAACTTCTGATTGGTCTTGGATATCTGAGGATTAACTTAATCCGCAAGTCACCAATGATATTCCGGTCTACATTATGTCTACTGCATGGCCTGAGTGAGCCGTACTAACACAGCAGCTTTGGTATGAAATTACGTAAATGCGAGCATAGGCATTCAGGGCCGAAGATTTCGGTTGTCCGAAGTTTTTGCGTCAGCCATCACGTCAAACCCATCCAGGGTCCAAAAACTGATGCCAAGACTACTCTACCAGTGCATCTCTATTGAGGCTACAATACATCCAGTCGGAGTTAGCGTACTACAAAAAGTTGAAAACGATGTGAAGAGCAAGTTTGGGGGCGGTCGAGGTAATAAAGCATTAAAGCATTATACGCCTGACTAGAATTGGGGTCTTTCTGCTGACTTTTAAAGTCCTAAAATTTCATGACATTATTCAGACTTTCGAGCGATGCGCTGTGATACTCGGATCCCCTAGGACTAGTGAGGCGTGAGAGGGCATGCCCAGCCGCTTCACCAAACTCGTTATGCATCCGACCGCTGGGGGTAGGGCTGCTCAACAATCGCTCCCAGGCCGAAAATATTTACTCTTCCCTCCATTCTCACCTCCCCAACAACTCATCCCCTCTGCCACCACTCGGCGAGAAATACTCCCACCCTTCTCCTCCCTCATCCTCCCATCTCCCCCGCTCAAGTTATCGTGAGCTCTTGAACCTCTAACCCTCACCTCTGCCTAGCTCTTCAGCCGTTCGTTCCGTTAGAAGTCTCCGCCGACTTCTCCTACCCCTTTTGCTCCAACACTTGCAGCTCCTTACATCTCCGCGCCCGGTGCTATATACCGTCCTTGGTCAGGACCCTATTTCTGATACCAATAGTCATCGATGGCCGCCATAGATTCCACCCAGCCGCCCAAGAAGAAGCCTGTGAGCTTCTCTAACCTGCTTTGTACGTCTCTCACCTCTGGGGAAAGGCTAAATAAGTGCTGACTGTGCTGGCGATAGTGGGCGGCGGATTGAACATGTTTGAGTAAGTCTCCTCCCAAGTTCCCACAAGTCCAATGGGCTCCTGGAGCTAATTTTTTGATGATTTTGCGTGCAGAGTTACTACGTTGGGTCAAGTAAGACCCAGATACAAAGAAACCATTGACAAATATCATGATAGCTAATGCTTCGTCCTCCGACCAATGAATAGCCCTTGGAAGTTATTAAGGTACAAATTTCCAATTCTCAGCGCGTCAATTGGAGAGAAGATTGTTAACACATTGTTCGTTTTTAGACGCATATGGCTGCCAATAGAGGTGATAACATAGTCACTGCGTTCAAGAAGACGTGGGGTCGCGGAGGAGTTTTTGGATGTGCGTTGGCTCCACCTTGCCCTTTTTTCCTCTTCTACCCCGCGCTGGCGATGTTGAGGCTGATTTTCTCTCTTTGACCTTTGCAGTCTACCAAGGGTTAATTCCATGGGTCAGTGTTTTTTCCTTCTTCCGAGGTTATCATATGCCTTAATGGTGTATTTGTTTTTTCCACTTTATGCTACTGCGAGTAGCATAGCCGAGCCGCGGACGGAGATTACCGGGTTGAATTTAGCGATCCGAGCCTGGTCGTGGGGTTAATTTTCGTCTAGGCATGGATTGAAGCGTCCACCAAGGGAGCCGTTCTTATGTTTGTCGCTTCCGAAGCCGAGTAAGTGACCTTGGTAAACTCGCTATGTTTTGTTGGCTTGGAGAGGGTTCGAGACTTTTTGCGCAGGGGCTGACCCTGCGTAGATATCATGCTCGCACTTTCGGAGCTGGGCCGTTCACCGCTGGTATTACTGGAGGCGTAATTGGTGGTGTCGCTCAGGCATACGCTACCATGGGATTTTGCACCTGCATGAAGACAGTCGAGATTACACGTCACAAGCAAGCGTCCACTGGAGTAAAACCTCAGGGCACTTGGTCTGTGTTTGCCGATATATACCGAAAAGAGGGTATCGCTGGAATCAACAGGGGTGTCAACGCTGTCGCCATCAGACAAATGACCAACTGGGGTAGCAGATTTGGATTAAGCAGGCTCGCTGAACAAGGCATTCGCAAAGCGACTGGCAAGGGGGAGAATGACAGGTTGAGCGCGTGGGAGAAGATTGGGGCCAGTGTTGTTGGTGGAGGTTTGAGCGCTTGGAACCAGCCTATCGAGGTATAAGTGACCGGGGGTCTGTCAGTGCTGGTGTAGAGAGCTGACATACTAAATCGATGGATTAGGTTATTCGAGTGGAAATGCAAAGCAAGAAGGCGGATCCTAACCGTCCTAAGAATCTGACCGTCGCCAAAGCGGCCAAATACATCTACGAGGGCAATGGCATGAAGGGTCTGTACCGTGGCGTCACTCCTAGAATCGGTCTCGGTGTCTGGCAGACTGTCTGCATGGTCGGTTTGGGTGATATGTATGTTTTACTGATCCCATGTTCCTGGAGGCATTCTAACATTATTTGAAATTTAGGGCCAAGGAAGCCGTAGCGAAGCTTACCGGCGAAACCCCAACCGGAAAGCATTAGATTATGAGGGGGCTTCGCAAAAGCTAGCTTTGTTTTTGTGAGTTGTTATCTCGTATCGATTCGACACCGAAGGGGAGCGTGATAGAGATTTCCTGTAGGCTTGTTCTTAGCAGTTTGAGTGCTTCCATCTTATTCATGGTACAACCTGGGATCCCGACACGGAAATGCGTCCTGATTTGTTTGTTTTTCTTACCAAAATTCTTTTTAATTCTTGAGCTGGATTTCCGACTTTATGATTGAATGATGTCTGGATATTAGTGTGAAAGGGGGCTATAAATATAAATGATAGATTGATAAATCCAAGTCCCTAAGATTAGGAGCTAACCCTTCGATCATGCTTCTGCCTCCCCATCCACATGATAAGCCCATTTACCTGAATAGTAGAAAAAACGGTTTCGGGTCGATAGTAGCATTTCCGGACCAAAGAGCTTTATGCACAATACTCAGTGTAGCACCATCCTCATTTAACACTAAAGTGTGCTCTCCAATGCCCTGGGTCTGATTGTGGAACGCCGTGAGCGGGTGCAATTGCAATGCAGGATTGGGCACGAATGGTTCTGATATCCTTCACGAGTAGTACCTAAACAGTGTAGGAGCAGTTCGGTAGATGGAGGTGTATAGTTCGGAGGGAGGAAGACGGTGCGGAACTACGATGCTATATCTTGCTCTCTAAGCTCCAGTATGTGAAGGTGACATTGTTGTATGTACTTTGGGTTAATAGGTAAGTTTATTACTCTGCATAGTTCAGGTGGCATACGCTCGCCCAAAAGTACCCTAACACGGGGGGGGGGGGTTAAACGCCAAGTTGAAGGCGAGAGGGAGGGAGGGCTAGATATCTCTGAAAGATTCTTTGAAACATCCCTGAAATATCCTTGTGGTTCTCCCGTCGGAGTGTCTGGATACTTGTAACCTTATTTCATTCTTCCAAAATACAATCCACGGACCAAGATACTTCTTTTTTCTCGGGACGAGTATTTGGAAAATTCCTTGCGCCGGTAGTTTCGTTGGAGCCATGACCCTGCCATAACGCCTGTCTTGAGAAGGCTTTGCAGATGGAGCGGTAGTAGTGTACTGTACTGTACTGTACAAACAGGTTTTGATGATTTTTTATTTCATTTTTTTTGTTATGATACGATAAATCCTTCGCTTCTTTGGAGGGCAAATTTTCTGTTATCTCCTCGGCGTGTGTGTGGATCGCAGCCTCCGCATGCAGTGAGTTCTATGCTGTGGCTAAGCAGCTTTCCCGGGGGGGGGAAACCGTTTGATATTTCATGATTGTTGATAGGCAAAGTCAATTGGCCACACCCAGATCGGGAAGGTGAAGTAGGGATGTCTCAGCGGCTGGAGGGGTACAACTGTGAGGTTACAACGCATGGCGGGAGCCTAAGGCAGTGGACAAACTTAAATAAAGTTCAACCCAAACAAGGAATAGCCGAATATCAACCGGTATTCTAAGGTGAGGCGAAATCCCATACCGCACTTCCGTGCTCAAGAGGTGGCTATGAAAACTCTCGTAAGGGGATTCTGTTGTTAGATGGATATGCTTGGCTTCGTTACGGGAGTGGGAAGGATAGTTCAGGATATGTGCAGACGGAACGGATACGGGAGAATGTTCTATAAATGTTTCACCCGCAATGTTCTTTTCTTTGTTATCACGGGAGTGTAAGGAGAGGAATAGGGACATGTGGCAAACACAGTGATAGGTGTGGTGATCCTTGGGAGGATCGGGAAGTCGTATTATGTTTTACTTATACACCTGTCTCTACCCATAGTTTTGATGTTGGTAAGAGCAGAGAGTTGAGGGCGAGAGCGGATGAACGAAGTGTTGCAGGCGGAAAACTTACGTTTCATATCCTTCCTTCCTCCAAAGTGCCTATGTTCCAGGTGAAATCTCTTAGTCTATTGGCTCCTTCTGTGCGATCCTCATTTCCCTACATTGGCAGATTCAAACTGGTATCATCAATTTCACTCCATCCTGTGTGAGATTGGAAGTCCACCTCGAGGGTTGAAATCTTTTACACACTCTCTCCTTAAAACCATGTCAAAAGCTAGGCAGCGGCCTGGGTGGGGAATGTTATCAATTGTCTCTTTCTCCTGCTCTGGAGGTCCGGGGGTTCGTTTATTCTACTTTGTGTTATCTTGTTCGGTTGGGCTGGCGGTGGCTATTATGCGCATGGGCTATCTTCCCTACCTCTGCCCCCCCCGTGGTTTGCCGTTTTTTATCTATCTTGTGGTGGTGGTGGTGTGGCATCATCTGCTCTCACTCGTCACTTGGCTACACTGAGTGAGATCCGAAATCAATCCATCTAGCACCCCATATTACTATCGTCAATCATAATAACAGAACAGGGGCAATGGTCAATATATACGGGTTTCTCTACCGTAAAAGCTCGAATAATCGGACCATGTGCTATGTAGCCTGAAGTTTCCTCTTCTGGAAAAGGGTGAAAAATACAGCAAAAATCCCCCGTGACAGAAGAAAAAAGAGAGAAAGAAGCACCGAGCCATACTAAGAGAGGCAACCCCAGCGTCCTAGTGCATAGTCTGATTATTAGAGTTCTTACAGCAGTCCGGGGCAGCCTCCAGAATTTCCAGATTCCAACATTCTATACTTGCTCTCATGCCAGTCCACGCTCCAGATGTTCCCGCAATTCCTCGATTCCCTGGGCAATGGCCATTCCCACCGCACTACCCATACCAATAGCAATAGCGATGCCAACCACGTCCACCACAACTGCAGTGTACTCCGGGCAACAAGGAGTGTTTTAAATGCCGGCACTCTTTAGCCGCAATGCGCGTACGCGCCAGAGGGACATTCGAACCGTTTAAGGTTTTCGCTAATTATATTTAGTTTCCTCTCTTCTTGTCCTTTCCTTGTCATTGCCTTCCTTCCTTCCAGTTCTTTCCTTACTTGTCCTTATTTTCTTTCCCACTCGACAGGGGTAACCTTGAACTCCGTCACAGGTTAATACAAACTCCTTGTGTTCACTTGAGCCGCTCAAGTCCACCCCATAGGTTCAAAGTGAAAGTACTGCTCTTTGTCAGCACCGTGCTCAGGTACCGCCCATGGCACTTGAATAAGGTTTACTTGCTGTAGGGATAGCCTGAGGGAAATCACTCCCTATGTTCAATGTTCTGTAAGTATTAATAGCAGAATTATAGTATCTGGTGCGTCTTGAAATCCTTGCATCTGCGCGCTTAACTTATCAGTAATAAGCCTGCAGGTACGGTCGGCTGTTGGAGGCGAAGTAGCTGGGCGCAAACCGGAGACACCGTAGAAGCTCATGAAATCAACCATCTTCCCGCAGAGGCTAAGTTAATCCCTGTGTTCAGAAATGAAGCGACCCAAGGAGGAATAGTGTTTACCTAACGTAGTATGACTTGTGTTGGAGGTCTCGACAACTGGGTCAGGACGCTCAAGCCGTACCGGATTAGGTAAACATTATTCCTCCTTGGGGTGCTTTGTCTCTAAACAGAGGAATTAGCCCCGGCGCGGAGATGGTGGATTTCGCAAGGTTTTATAGTGGGACTATTAGTAGTAGTGCTTCTAGTGGTGGTACTTGTATACAGAAGGACAAAAACGGGAGAGTTTTCGTGCAATGTGACCGTCGTCGAAAAAAAACATCTCCCCAACACCCAGGCCAGGAAGACCAGAGTCCAACACAATGCCAACCACACGACATACCGTACCAGCACACACCAGAGAAAGAACACAGACAGCAACCTAAGTCGCCCTGTGGCAGCCATCAACCGATATAAGCAGTTGGCCTTCACAATCCTAGCCCAGCTCCCATTCATATAGCACTAACAGATCTATTACCCGCACCATTGTCTGCTCTTACAAAATGGTCTGTCTGCAGCTTTTTGTCGACTGGGGTCTAGTTTGCTCAGTGTAAAGTATAGGTTGTAGTGCTCGTGCTTCTCAGCCAGGATTTGCTTTCCCTATTTATAGTACCGCAAAAACTTGAATAATTGGACCTCACGCTAAGGTGTCTAGAATTCCCTCCTTTGGATTAGGGGGGGAAAACACTGCGAAAAATCAGTCTTTCAGCCCTCCACTGAGACAAATAAAAAGAGAAAAAAAGGAACGACCTTAGTAGGAGAGGCAACTCCAACGTCCTAGCGTGAGCTCCAATTATTCCAGATTTTACGGGTAGTCAGTTTCGTCAGTCCTTTTTGACCAAAGAAGGACAGTGTACTGGTAGTGCAAAACTAGTACATACAGGTATCTGGGAGAACAAGACTGCGTAAATATGTTGCTAGAAAGTTCAATCTCATCGAGCTCACGATGCCTTATAGAAAGAGCCTTTCCAAATTGACTAAAGGAGCTATTAGAATCCGCTATAATAAGCACCACTAGTCCTGCACTGCTTACACACTATACCTCTTCGGCAGAAAAAAACTGGGCAACCCTACTACAACAACAAATGGGCAAGGCAAATCTTGGCCGAGAAGTACGAGTGGACTGCAGGGCGCAGGGGTGGCTACTTGTAGGGAGCTGGATGTGGAAGAGATGTGGATACGCTACTGCAGTTTTCTTGGAGGGGGCTGTTTTTATTCTTCCGCTGGCCCGGGGTTCTGGACATTTGATGGTGATGCGGTGGTTTTTTCTTTCTTGCCTAGTGTTCGGTCTTTCTCCTTCGTTGTTCCTGAGGGCCGCCTGTCAGTCTTTTTTCATCCTCAGTCAATTCACTTTCTTTGGGTTGTTCATGTCATTGGAGCCTCAGTTTTATAGATACGGTATACCGGTATGATGTTGTTCCAGGATTTGGGATTGTTAATACTATTTCTTGGAAGAGTGATCGCCGAGGTACCGGATCCGGAGCAGGATCTTGTTCAGATGGTGGAGGCTGCGAGTGAGTCCTCCGTGCTTCCTACTTGCCAGACTACAAGTATTATTAAGCTGGTATTTTGTGTAGGTGTCGTTGTTGGAAATTACTTTTATACTGTTGGGGGATATACTACATTTAATGTCCCAGATGGTTTCCCATTTGGAACAAAGAGCGCAACTTCGGAGAGGGCAAGAGTGGTTTCTTCGAGTATGCTCATTTTATGCTTTCGTAATTTCTCGTGCTAGGACTAACCTTACTAGATGACCATTTACGAAGAATAGACCTAACTAGGCCCTTCACCGTGAGCAAAATTGACACGGTACGAGAGAAGAGCATCGCTCTCAGTGACCAAGTTCCACGCATGCGTTCTGGAACAATGTGGGCTCATAATACAACGATCTACTTGGGACCTAGTGATTTGGAGGTATACCCACCGCTGCGGAATGGCACTTGGATTAATGAAACGAGGAGAATGCCCTCACAGGGTATATGGACATATGATACTGCGAAACCGGATGCTGAGTGGGTAAAGCTATCAGGTCTGGGGGATAATGGTACATTCAATCCTGTGATAGACGGCTCTGTGGCATATTTGGATGGGATAGCGTATATCATGGGAGGTACCTACGGCTTGACTACTACTTTAAAGAACCCTGATGGGACGCCTTTAACTCTGGGTTCGGGAAGGACTCGAGGGGGTAAGTTGAGCTCGCTATATAAGCTAGATTCAGAGAGAAATGTGGGCACCAATGAGAGCAGTTCTGTTGGCCATGTGGACTCAGGCAGGATGGTGGCTATCAAGGGTGTTGGAAAGAAAGGGAGTGAGTGAGTATCTCTGCGATTTTTCATTTAGAATTCTGACAGTAAAACCTAGTTCTGGTCTATATTGGAGGATTGAATTCTGAGGGAAGCTATGTATGCATTTACCTAGGTCATGCGATTATAGTACAGCGATATCATATATGGCTAACCTCTCTGCAGAACGATATGTCCTTAGTTCGAGTCTATGACATTGCTAGCGGTGCTTGGGGCACCCAAGAAGCAACCTCTGCGAATGATGACGATCCTCATGACCGTAAGGATTTTTGCGCAGTTGCAATGTCCGCACAAGATCGCAGCAGTCACCAAATATACTTTTATGGAGGCTTATCCGATGATTCGGGAACTAGTCACTCACTTGATGATGTATGGATACTTACACTACCGTCCTTCCAATTCATCAAGGTGGGCAATAGCCACGAAGCTGCTAGGATTTCAGGCACTTGCAGTGTCATTTCTCCTCAATATCTACTTGCGTACAGAGGGTTATCCAGGGTGGCAGGTGACACAGAGCCTGAGAGATATAGTTCACTGGGGGATGCATCGCTAGCATTACTGGACCTTACAGACTTGAAGTGGAAAACAGAGTACACCCCAGCCAACGCCTCGACTATGTACAGGGTTCCGCGGAAGGTTATTGAAGTGATTGGTGGGGGGTATGTCCCGTTGATAGTGCCATGACGTGAACTATATACTTATACCATCTAGCGAAACTGGGAAGGCGAAAACTCATACTCCAAAATACGGTTTCGACAGCGAATTTCTGGCTAAAATCTTCGGCGGTTCGTACTCTTCTGACGGCTCTTGGGACTCTTGGGACGACTCATCACCGAAGAATGGAATGGTAATTGGCCTATCGGTAGCCGGGACCGTTGTATCGCTCCTATCTATAGCTGGGATGGCGTCGTACTTCAGACGCAGACAGCGAAAAAAGCTTCTTCTCTTGGTGAAGGAACTCGGACCAAAGCCTGGAAGGGTACAAGAGGCGGACGGGAATATGGTTGCTCTTGTCAAGTATGAACTTGACGGGAGCAGGCCCGTGATTTATGAGATAGGAAGTGGGTGAAGAGAAGGGAGGGGGGGATGAGGGTTGGAGAACCTGAGTAATAAGGGGAGGGGGGTTGTGGTCTGGGATTTGGAGATGAAATGTTTAAACTCGTGTGGAAGAGGTAGTGTTAGCAGTGGATGGGAGAGAGTGTGGGAGATGTGGGATTGGGTGGGTAGCTTTTTCTCTTTTTTCTTCATTTTAATTTCCTTTTTTTTCTTTCTATCGTGCCCATATTTGGCCTGGGCTGTTTTTTGTGGAAGCGGGGTTTCTTTCTTTCTTTCATGGGGAGTACGTACAGTACATAATATGGTTGATACCTACGGGCTATTTTTTACCCTTGCATTCAACTTGTAGTACCGGAATATAAAAAGGTCCCGCTAGTGACCTTGAGCGTTGGGTCCTGGTCGTGTTTTTGTTTATTGTGATACTGCCCGGAATGTCTTGGGCTGGCATTGCTGAAATAATTGTATTGCTCGTCAGTCGTCTAGTTAGAGGGTAGTAGGCGGTGGTTTGACGGCTGTCTTCCTTGTCTGAGATGGGACGCTAAGGTTATCGAGACGACAAAGACAGCTAACCAAATAATATGATCCCAATGACGGGCCAAACCGTCTTTCACCAACAACCAAAATCTCACATAAAAGAAAACCAAAACAATCTCACACGGCCGCTATCGTGGGCGCTCACCCTGCGCATATAAGTCCCGGACTGTTGGAGAGAGCTTCACTTGATATGGGAAATGCACACATTCTGGGGTAAGTTAGTGGGACACCCATGCTATAAAAAGGTTTCTCCTATTCGTTTTTCCCTCTTGTTATTTCCTCGCCTAAGTTCTTCCTTTAACCTTCCTCAAGGCTTTCCTTTCTACACACTCAACTCAATTAATCATGAACTTCTTCACCGCTTAATACAAACTCTGTCTCAACTTCAGTCGCTCCACTCCGCCGTGTAAAACCCTCACCCCCAATCATTACCTCCGCATCGATTATTTTCAACAGACTATAGTGCCCCCCCCCAATAAAAGCAACCTCTCCCACCCATCGTAGAACTCCCCCACAGCCCTCACATGCCTCATCGGCACCTTGACCCTCCTGTAGCTCCTCCCACAACTCCAACATGTCCTCAAATCCGTACCATGCCACTTCAAAACTAGAGATACATGACATCCAGAGTCCAACTGCTGAAACTCCTTACGCATTCGGCCCTGGAACGCCTGATTCCCCAACTCCCCACACTCAGACTAAGCCAAGTGATCCCTCCTCAACTTGAAAGTCTTGCTTTTCATCCCGCACACCCTGCACTCCTCAGCATCCTTGATAATAATTTCATTAGTAGTAACAATATGGAGGAGACCACCCGTCCAGGCATATGCGTAACCTAACTGCATTGCAAGCCCGAGGTAAGCCAGCACAACTAGCATATCTCGCAGTACAATTAAAAAGTACCACCCGTCCAACACCAATCGGTATCTCGGGTGCCGGATGATGTTTGGGAAAAAACCTCTTCGATCATACTACGACGGTCGAGCGGGATAGGCGCATAATTGTGGAAAAGGTGCGAAAGCCCCCCAGGAATTCCCCAAGTACTCGAAGAATCACAGTGGAAACCCTTTTTTGCTCCGGGCTGTTAGGTTGATCGGCGATTGGCTTTTGAATTCAAAGCAGTAGGATACCTAGGGGCGACGGCAGCTGACAGTTCGGTATATGTACCGAAAGTCATAGGGCCGCAGCAATTAGTAAGTGGAATCGGAGGGGCCGACTCCATTCCCAAAGTTCATTCTGCACTTGACTCCTTGTGTTCAGATTCTTAGTAATATCAGGCACTAAACAGGTAGCATTGAACCACATTCCAAGAGTAAGCATACCACTAGCCCGAACATGCCGACACATTGTAGGGAAAAATTCTAGTCTATCCAACTACCCGCACCAGCTTTCAACTTCCTCTTTTCTATATTTCCCTTCATGCCCTTTCGAAATCGCGTATTCCCAGACCCTCTCTGGGAATTTCTCATTCGAGCCCAAGCACTGTCAAAAAAAATATATTCATTAAGTCTCCGCCATGCAATCGATCCGTGCGCCGTAACTTTACCGGAAGGATCCCCGATAGTGGATGCGGATTTACCAATCCTGATAAAAGTATCAGCTCTGATGCTAGCAGCTATCGAGCTGGGGTGGATGTATCAACGCCATGACGTGGTTTCATGGAGGTGGGGATGGAGTAGATTTTGTCCGCTCTCTAGAATCACAGAGCGAACGAAGAACCCCCTGGCCCCCTCTCTTGGTGAATCTGATTGGTTGGGTTTGTGAACGGTCAGTTAACCTAGATGCGGGAGAAAGGCAGTACTAAGTACTGATAAAGGGGGTACGATCGCTCAAATGTGTTGATAGGAGGGAGATGTCAAGGTACAGGCGGTTGTCTAGTGTTCCTCCACACTATTTGTGCTTCTTGTTATCTGGGCTCCTCGATGTTTCTCATATACCGTCAGAACTGGAATAATCAAACCTCTTCCCACCGTGTCAGAGTTGTCTTTGTTGGCAAGGTCTAGTATATTTTTATCCTCTTTTGTCCTAAGCTACAGTAGGGCCAATGTGGTCAATTAGGCAGCACCTTCGCCTCCCATTCAAGAGTGGGAATTTTGAAATGTTTAAGTGGGAGGTCCAATGGTTTCTTACCACGGCATCCAGAACGGCTCTATTTCTTTGCTGAAGTATGATATACAAAATAAATTCGGGCATTAGTCACGGAGACTTAGGTGAGGGGCCAACGAGAGCCCTAGGAGAATCGTTTATTTATGATATTTTGACATATTTACCAAGCCATTTCTTTGCCGTAAATTTTTGAATCAATAGATTTCTTGAACCAAGGCTTTGCAAAAGAAAAAAAAAGGGACTGGCTTGAACATATTTGAACTCCTCTAAAGGAAGCAGTATCGCTTGAGTAATAAAAGTTGATGAAATCCATGCTCGATCAATCAGGTTTTTCATAATATGAGTGACTATCAATCCTTTTCTTCCCCTTTTATGATAGGAACAAATGAGGAAGGTCGGATCTGAAGGAAGATGGTATGATAATTGGTTGAGTCCCTTTCCTCTCCATGTTTCCTTCTAATAAGCTATTGGCTTAGAGTGCCCGCAAGGCACCAACCCTAAACACCTGTCCTCTACGGAACCCTAAGTTCCAGCTAGTTACATAGAATATCACTACATTTTATCTCTAAAAACACTTTTGTGGAACCTCCTTTGGAGTTATGATACCATTTGAAGTGGAATGATCGAAGCTTAGACCACCTTGTGCTCCGCGTACGATACCTTCGAGGGAGTCATTGCTATCCAATATCCACACTTCGACTTTGCTCCCTCCGCCGAACTCCGCTCCGCTTTACTTTATTTATACCCCCGTGTATAGCACATTGGGTAGTCTCTACAGTGGTGTATGCAAACTCCAGTGCCTAGAACACGGGTACCCACTGCACCTATGCCTGGGGAGCGCATCTTCACAGCACTTCTGCACCTACAATAGTTGCAAGTAACCCGCAGTGTGGAACTGCGCTGAGGAGTAGATGGACAAAGCTACCACGAATCCAATAGTCGGTCAGCAACGAGCGCCCGGAATCAAGATACCCTGAATCCCTGCACTCTCTTAGCTTCAAGGCAGGCCAAAAAATATGTCCGCCACACGAGAGACTGACACGACGGCGAATGGTGAGTAACACTGCACCGTTCGTCCAGAGGGTTATCCCCGCTACCTCACGCCAAAATCCTAAAGGCCAGAAGTAGGAGCACGCATTGTGCTCCCCTGCTTTACTCTAGTGGGATGATCTAGTCTAGTATCACAAGGTGTTGCGGTTGGTATGTGGTAGGGGGTTGTGTGGCGGCGTGCCTTCCGACCGTACTCGTAGCACATCAGGTGCTGTAGGTATGGAAGGGAAAGCGGAGGGTGCGGTCGGCTGTCTGTAAGTAATATTTACGAGTGAGGATGTGTGATTGAGCACTGTCACTAGCTGGAGGAACTAGAAAGTACCGACCAGTGCAGTATTATGAGAGCACGAGTGGTTTTTGGCGGAGGGAAAAACAGGGTAGGTAGGGACCTATTAACTGGAACAAACAAAGATATAATATTGTTTAGCTGGATAACCCGGGATGGCTGTCCCATAACCTCCCACCCCACGTGAGCAAACCAAAAATTACAAAAACCCAACGTGGGGGTCGAACCCACAACCTTCAGATATCGATTTCGGAAGAAATTAGAAGTCTGACGCGCTACCATTGCGCCAGCCGGGTAGCTATGTGTCAACCCAAACTTCATCCCTTGGGGCCATCCCAAGCAGTCGCCAACAGCGGGTTGTCGCAAAATAGCATTCTTTCTCGGTGAGCTCAAATCGTTCCCGGACAAGGCTTTGGGTGAATGCCTGGCGGCGGATTTGATCACCTCGGGTAGACCAAGGTAGCGGGATAATTTGAGACAAAAAATTGCTGGAGAGGGGGATCTAGGCGGTAGGTCTTGGCGCTATGCCGAGATCGGAAAGCCTTTCTTGCATGACATTGTATTATTGAGTGTTTTCTTTTTTCTTCCACTTTTTCTTACGGAAGTGAGCTCGAGTTGGTTAATATTCATTTGTTAATTCCATCTGACGGTATACCGGTAGTATTAGTATTGCTCCACCCGCTGAAGGGGAACACTGCCATACTGCAGCTCTTAAGTTATGACAATAGGGAAGGGATGAGTTTTCGGCCCCGGAGAGGGATGTGTGATTTGTGGGCAAACTCGTGCTAGGATTTTTCACTCCCAATTACAAGTGATGGGTTTTTCCAATTTTTAAAAACTTAGATGGCGATTTTCCGAAATCACTACCAAGCCACGGACAACCTGGTTCAGCATGCACCTAACATACCGTAAAAGCTCGATAGATCCACCATCGGGGATCTTAGAAATCACTTGTCTAAACCAGAAAAGGCGCAATAGAGTAGGAGAACACACTGATGAATGCCAATTAATGAGATCCGACAAGCCCAGCCTCCTCAGACTATACTCAGTCTGGATAACACTATTCCTTCTCGAAGCGTTTGGTCTCGGATTGCGAGGGCTTAGTTGCGAGGGCTTAGAGGAGTTTTTACGGGTATTCATCATAGATCGCTCTTCCTGGAGGAGAAGTTGGGTGTGCAGTGGGAGCAGGCAGCTACAGCCCACTGTCATTTAGGGATCCCGCGCACCGCCTAGCGCACCGCCCCAGCATCAAAAATACCACAGCGAGCGTCATCACCCCAGCTCTAAAATTGATCAGTATCCAGCAGCGAGCCTCCTACGTCCAGAACCTTATGTCCGAACGCCCTGACACCCTATGAGAGCCTCGTGTGGAGATAGCCCCGGCAGAATTCCGGCCCAATCCCACATTACCAGTAGCATCATAGTAACATTAAAGCATTCGGAGGCGTACCAAGAAGTGGATCGAACGCAGAAGTGAACCGCTTTGTCCACGAATTTCGCACAAACCCTCACGGCAGAAATTACAGCATAATAAAACCCTCCGAATCCAACTCAAAGCGGGAAAATCTAACATACTGTACTATCGGATATTATATATCCCCTACACTTCTAAACCTCCTCCGTCCTCTCAGCGCAGAGTTTCGTGAACTTCTATCATATCATAGATTCATACTTTTTTGTTGTATTTTGGTTTGGTTCGCTTCCATTTCCGATCAACTTCTTGGTTACGGCACAGTAGGAGAGCTGTCGTTACCCCTAAGTGCTCCAGGATTTGCCCTATTGTTCGGCCTTTCGAACGCGGTGGGGGTAGGTAGACCTAATGGGGTCGTGGCAATGTCGGGGAGTTGGAGAAGAGGAAAACCGGGGCTGTCATGAGTGTGCAGCCTTGTGTATGATATCCACAACGCCTGGCCCCACCATTTCACCAGAAATTTATCGACTGACATCATAGTTCCGAGATACCGTACCGGGGTGTTAGGGGAAGAAACTGCACATTAATTAGATAAGAGTTGTTTGCTATTGCGGACAAACACCCGCGTAGTGCGCAGTAGTACAATGGTCCAGCTCTGGACATAAACTCTCCGATGCGCCATCAATGACCCGCCGCCCAAACCGTCAGACTTAAACCTATCCCCAATGTCGATACCCGGTGGAAAGTTCTTTTTTTTTTGGCTTAGAAACGTTCTGCAATAACACCACCTTTTCCTAAAGGATTAATATCTTAATTATTGTTAAACGGTCCAGACCGGAGTCCGCACAGTACCGCCTCACGTGCAATCGCCCTATCTAAACGCTGGAAGGGTTAATTTAATTAGGCACTATTAAGCCTTCTCTCGCCCGCCCTCCCCCCCAAGCTCAAGCCCCTTCCTAGATAGAGTAGGCATCTCACTTAAAGATTAGAATTGTCATTTCCAGAGCAGATAATCCCTCCTGGAAACCGAATTTACAAATTTAATTCTATATCCACCCACTAATGGCGAGAATGCGTTGTCGTCGATGTAAGCAATCGGCTAGAATGCGATACAAAAAGGAGTGAGTTGATAGGATTTAAAGATTGGGTGCTAGAAATGCACACCCCGAGTACTAACGAGCGCAGGGCGGAGGAGCACCATAACACAGTACCCGCACCTTAAAATTCTGCCTCATTCATCCAATCATCTCCAATGCAGATGGAACGCTCGAGTGATCGCATATGAAGCGCTGGGTTAGAGGACTACTCAGGATATTATAAGTTTTTCAATACTTGATTGATGACAGCAATGAAGACTATAAGGGCGGTGGCGATGACATATGTATTGATTGGTTGACTGGGAGTAACCTATGGTATAGAGAATAAAAGGAGTAGACATAACTTTAGAAAAAAACTCAGCAGTAAGAAAGAATAGCTTAACCAATGAATTAAACAAACAAGCAAGCGCCTTTCCCAAAGATAGTGAATGTGGAAAGAAGTACAGTAAGTAAGTATGAAAGGAAGGAATATAAGAAGGAAGCCCCAATATCTCTATAATACTGTAATTCCAATCGAGCCGGCGGCAAGGATATGAACAGAGGTAAAAAAGGAAAGAAATAAAGAGAAAAATATAACACCATGTCCAAAGCCCATTGACCCACTCAGTCAATTAGTCAATCTTTCCCGCCTTCCTAGCTTCCATTCGATCGCGAACCCACTTCTCAGCGCACTCAACCGCCCGCTCTGGCCGGTTCTTGTGCTGCAACAGGTACCCCTGAATCTCTGCCGGGGAGAAGACCTCTTGTGGCATGATCTGCGCAAACTTGGCCACAAGTTCTGACAAGCGCTTCTCCTTCACAGCGCGTTCTTCCGCAACTATTTCGGCTTCCTTTCTCCTCTGAATATGGAGCTCCTTCTCCGCAATGAGCGCGGGGTCGGTGGGGGATGCAGCAGCGTGGGCGGGGGTAGCAGGTGTGCAGGGCGGTGTGAGTATGCCGGAGGCATCAGCGAGGGGTTCTTCCTCCACCTGAGCGGTGGGGCGGCTGTAGTCCTCGTACATCCTCATGAATAGCCCTGCGATGGCTTCCTCCCCAGCAAGCTTAAATTCGATCTTCATGTCCACACGGCCTGGGCGGATCAGCGCCGCATCGAGTTTTTCCGGGTGGTTGGTTGTGAGGATTAGAACTCTGCCTTCCGGGGAGGCCACGCCGTCGATGACGTTGAGTAGTCCGGAGAGCGAGACTCTGGTGTCGGCTTCGTTACTTGTGTCTGACTTCTTTGCGGTCTCGGCGGTTGCATCGGCGGGTTTTCTGGACTGTGCGATGCTGATTGTGTCGATATCTTCTAGCAGTACTACGCAGCGGGGCGGCAGTGCGTCAAAGAGACCGGCTAATCCCGAGTCTGAAAGGGTCTTGCTGGCGAGGGAGAGGACATAGATCTTCAATCCGAGAAGGCCGGCGGCGGCGAAACTGAGGGAGGATTTACCTGTCCCCGGAGGGCCATGCAAGAGGTACCCGCGACGGTAAGGGATCCCGCGGTCCGAGTACCACTTCTGGGTGTCGGGTTCGAGGTAGTCCTTGATATCGTCGACGAATATTTCCTTCTGCTTCTGTTCCAGGACGACGGTGGAGAGCGGTCTGCTAGGACGGGCTAGACAGCGCACCCATGTCGGTGGTGAACCAACCTCCGTGGGGGCTTTTGGCCTGTGCACTACGGTCTTGCTCTTATCCTTCATGAGGTACTTCTCCCTCGCGTCTTTCAGAATCTCCTTCAGCAATTTCGGCTCCCGGCCCATAATCGAGAACTCGAGAATCTCCTGCGGGAACCATGCCTTGTCGTTGTTCTCCACAATCCGCTCCAGCATCACGATCTTTCCCTTGTACTTGAAAAAGTGCATTCCCGGCGCCGGAGTGAACTGCAGCGGTGCCCGTCGATTCCGTTCCCAGTAGGGCGTATCCGGTTCTTGTCCTTCCTCCTCTTGAGACTCACCGGCGCTCTCGGCGAATAAGGACCCGAAGGCCATTGTCGCAACAAAGTAGCGTGTTCGGGCGGAAAACTCTTGCTCGGCGACCCAGGCCATCATGTGGTCGTAGAGTTCGTCCCGCGAGCGAATCTGCGCTGTCGACATGAAGAAGCGGCGGAAGAGCCATGCGAATTGGTCGTACCAGTATGTCCAACCAGTTGCCGCGGCGGTAGAGATAACAAGGAAGGTGAGGATATGCGGGAACGCATTACCGAGACCAGAGTATGAGATTAACGAGGTGAGGTGGCTAGGTATGAAAGCTTCGAATCCCGAAAGAGGGGGAATTTGTGTTGGCAGCGAAGAATTGGCAACTGTGGGGGTGAGGAGGGTCGCCATTGTGTGTTCGGTTGTCTGTATGTATGGGAAGAGTAAAGCTTTTTTTCTTTCCTTCTGGCTGTTTCAATCGCAGAGGGGCATCACCGAGGGTATTTATCTCGATTAGAGGAAGGGGAGAGGAGGAGGATTTTTTCCCCAGAAATTCCTTGATCCCGCCATGGCGCAGCTGAGCCCTGCGAGACGGGCTCATGCAATAACTTAACTCAAGCGGTGGAGGGTAGGGCACTGTCAATACAAGCTATCGTACAGGCATATAGAACCCGAACACTTGAGTCCGAATTTTGTATGGGCGGTCAGATACGCGCGGGCAATTCGCCATACAACTTTTTTATCCCTGTGTTCGGGTTCTATATGCCTGTGACTTGCAGAGTTCACTATCGGGGTAGCCATTGCAGTCATCAGCATAGTCAGCACCGTCATCAGCCTATCCTGCACATCAAACCCATCCCGGCAAATCTTCAGATGGGTGGCTACACCCCTACCGTTGCGGAAGGGCCCAGTCGACCCCGTTATTCGGACCTTACGGGGTAATCAGGTTCCCACCCTGAGTAAACAAAAACATGCATAAAAAGATCATGTCGTGGCGTAGAATAACTCCCTCCCTATCTATCGGTACAGAATCTAACCAACAGGCTTTGCACTTTTTCCGATCGCAAGTGCTGAATGAGTGAGTGCTGTCCCATACAAGTACCATGTGCAGCACGAGGCCTTTGTCCATCCAGAAAATGGGAAACCGGTTTTCATAGTACCAGTAGAGCGCTTGAGCACGAGGGGGTAGGCAGCGTCTGCCTACCCGCAGGCCTTGTCCATCCCATCCGGATGACTCGGTGGGGTGGAGTAGTGTGAGGGGGAAGGACTCATCGGTGTTGAGGCTCGAACCTTGCAGCTGAAATGAACCCTGGCTCTGGGTGGCTGCATACTGTGTGCAGTTTGGACTGTTAAGTAATCCATATGGCATCAGAAGTATCGTATGAGCAGTGAGAAGGTTATTCATCCAAGCAGGCTATCATCGTATGTCCAATGGGACGCACCCCGAGAGTCGGAGGGCGAGGTTGGGGCAACAAACGGTCCAGATCAGACAGGGTTGCTTTCGACTGTTCCATCCCATCTCCCCGCCACAGCGCTCCTCGAGCACATAAGCGATTGGCAAATGCTGGTCAAGGCCAAGCCTCGGCAGTATCATTCTCGCGATGTGATTACCGTAATATTCTCCGAAAGGGATAGAGTTTGGTAATCGGTTCTGGGTATTCGAGCCCCGGGGTAGTACAGGTATTGCGGGCATAGTCTGCTCGGGCGGGGTAACTCACTCCGATTACATCCTCAGAGTACTCGCAAACGCATGACGTTTGTGAACACAACTGCTATTGCATACACCAAAATCATGAGGCTCCGGCCCATTTTTTGCCCATATGCAATAACAGTTGTGTTCACAAACGTCATGCGTTTGC
>Ga0307509_10002681_pt1 | contig 28454 bp, 23 predicted proteins | sample 10_EM_MG_FD_202245 | JGI IMG/M metagenome (GOLD analysis project Ga0307509, IMG submission 202245) | Populus trichocarpa ectomycorrhiza microbial communities from riparian zone in the Pacific Northwest, United States - 10_EM | ecosystem: Host-associated > Plants > Roots > Unclassified | place... | reverse complement strand
GTCGCGACGGGAGGTTCTGGGCCGCGCGAAGGCACCGTGACGGTGCCTGCGCCGCTGCCCTCAGGTGTAGGCGAGTAAGGCGGCGGAGGCGCGTCATCCTGCCCCCTGGCTCCTAACATGGGTCTTGGGTTAGCCATGCGGGACGGCCCTTGTCTGCCCGTGCCCGTGCTCGTGCTCGTGCTGGCACTTCCGCTTCCGCTGGCAAGAAGGGATCGTAGGCTGGGCCGGGTCTCGTATTTCGTCTCCCAGTTGCTGAACAGCTTCTCCGGGAATCGATCCTCGATGAAAAGCTCGTCTTTGACCAGCGATGATCCATAGCCCGCAATCCGCATGTACCAATCTGGCGGTACATCGTACCCGTCGACGTCATACGCGATCAGAGTGTGTCTTTGGCTCTGGTCTTGGGGGAGGGCAGCGGCTTTCGTAATGGCGGGCATAAACTGCGTTCCTTCGTCGTATTCATCCCACATGGCGCCATACATGGTTCGTGCCCCCCATTTTCGAGCGTTATATATCTGTCTCCATAGATATCGCCCACCTTCGCGCGGTGCATCATTCCGCACCCACTGTCCTTTGGACGTATTGAAGCCCTTAACATCCAGTCAGCAATTTTTCCGGCCAGGGAGGGAGGGACATACGGAGCCACCTGGATGTACCACAGGTACGTAATCCACACGCCTTCCGTGGTTCATAGTCCATCTGGCGATGAACATGACGTCCCCTTGAATGCGATCCTCTGCGAAGGTGTCCGCGCTAGTCTGGTCCTTATATCGACCAACAGTCCAAGGGGAGATGGCATCAAAACATTCCAACCAGGTGTCGACAAATTCTGGATTTCTGTCTGCGTCGGAATCGGACGTACGCCAGTACGCTGGGATGCCAGCCATGAGGTATGCACCCCCGGGCGTAGAGTTTCGGAAGAAGGACGTCAAGGCGCGGACTTGTTCAGGTGTGTTATTGCGGCCATCGAAGCCGAGGCCTTGGAGAAAGGGCATAATTGAGCAAATGGGCTGAGAGGATGGGCTGAGAGCGCTGCGTACCCCAGATGGCGATCACGGGCTTTCCATCCTCTCGTAAATAATTAGGGCTATTCAGCGCACGCTTTTCTTGCAGCAGGTGATGCCAGTCCGCTTCGATGATCTCTTGCATGCGCTCTGGCTGCACGTCAGTAACGTCATACCTGGCGAGAGGGAATGATGAGCGTCCAGGAAGCAGGCGTCGCGAGATATCCTCACATGATGGCATAAACGCGACCCTCTCGTTCAGCTGCTCGCTGTACGTTGTCACCAATCTCGTCACGAATGCGTCTATTTCCGTCATTACCCCCCCTCGCGATATCGCATAAACCCAGGAAGCGCTGAAGAAATGCCCCATCCACGCCACTCTCGGCCATCCAATGGAAGTGCCTACGCGATGCGATCAGTTGAGCACGTGACTCGGTGTGCCAGATGACACGAACTTTTGGACTGTCTTAGGGTTACGGGAAGAGAACAGATGGGCTGGACTACCGTCCCTGTGTTTGAACCCTGGAGCAACAAAGAGTTCTTCTCTGGAATACCCTGAAGTGTCGGGCCAGTAGTCAATATTTAGATTCCCGCCGTTAGGGACTGGGTGCGTGAACCAGTGTATCCAGCCATGATGACCTGGATCGACAAGATGTCTCGGTCAAAGGGAGCCGACAAGAGCTGGGTGATGCCTTCTCACCGGGCCCAACTGGTTCTCCATCCCCATGACAATAGAACCTGAAATCCAGAAGATGTGGGACATAGGTAAATAAGGTGAAATTGGTGCGCACCATCCTTGGTATCCGACAAGAAACTTGTTCTTAATGGTCGTTGGATCAGCACTGGAAGAAGGTATCGAGATTGTTTGAGCTACAGCACATCAGGGAGAGGAGATAAGCTGACATACCGTCGGATATTGCTGTCGACGGAGAGTGCTAGGTTGATTGGAGAATCCATACCGTTGAGAGTTGTAGATGGAGTGCAAAACAACCCAGGGACACAGCGAGGCAAAGTATTTATAGCTTGACGCTTGGGTGTCCGATGAGCTAGTTGGCTGTGCAGCTGCGCTCTCGTTAATAATAAGACGGGCACATTGTGGATAGGAAACCAAGTTCCACATCGGGTTCTAACCCTATCCCCTGTGCCTGGCACCTGACATCTGACTAGCTCACCGGCGGCCGGGCCGAAATAGCCTCGCTCGCAGAGGACGGATGGACACCGCCGCGAATGACCTCGCACTCGCCTCCATCGAACGACTCGCTCAGTGAGCGTCTTGTTCTACTCGACAAAAGGACACCCTAACAATCATTTTTCGCTCAGAATCCCTTCGGACAGCCGCTTATTAGTCGGGATTGCTGGGATACCTGCCTCGGGTAAATCCACCTTGGCAGTGCTCGTCGTAAACAGAACCAACCAATTGCTCGATGAGTCACGCCGTCAATCCGCTTCCGAGCCGACCCCAGCTCCATCCTCCTCGACGACGACCTCGTTTGAGAGCGCAAGAGCCGTTCTTGTCGGCCTCGATGGTTGGCATCTAACACGGGCCCAACTCGACGCCATGCCGGACCCAAAGCTGGCTCACGATCGGCGGGGGTCCCATTGGACTTTCGATGCCCAAGGCTATGTATCTTTCATTCGTAAATTGCGAGAGCCAGTATCGCCCGGCGCAACTACCACGGCAATCACTGCCCCGTCCTTCGATCACGCCGTCAAGGACCCTCGTCCTCACGCTGTCACCATTCTATCAGAGCACAGGATTGTGATAATAGAAGGGTTGTATACGTTCCTCTCTATTACCCCTTGGGTCGGGGCAGGGAAGCTATTGGACGAGAGATGGCTCGTTGAGCTAGACCCCACCGTCGCGTCTGATAGGCTTGTGAAGCGACACGTGACGAGTGGTGTTGCCAAGGACCTCGAAGAAGCACATTGGCGGGCTGCAGAAAACGATACCCCTAGTTTGTCCTTTCAGCTAGTGTTTTACCATTGACCCTGACACTCCCATTCAGATGGCCATTTTTTGCTAAATAACTCGTTAGATCCCACGCGCACGATCCGGAGCGTAGATGATCCAAAGTTGGCGTTGCTCTAGCGCAAATAACGTTGTGGTTGTCGAATCCAAGTATCCTGTATTTCCACATGTTTACCAATAGTCTTCGATTTAACACGCGTGGTATTCCCCTTCCACGTACTTAGGAGAACCTAGCTCCTTGAATCTTGGGTGCACCGATCCTCATAGCTATCGGGCCATAATCTCGCTTTACTTATATCAATGCGCTACCTCTCGCCTGGACCTGCTACAGTAATGTGGGAGGTTTTTCCTGATGTGCCACTCAAATAGCTTTTTTGAACAATCTGACAAAACTATCCACAGATAAACCAACATCATGACGGGACATCTATGCTAATTGTAGTACCCCGCGGCCATAGGAACTGAACTTACGTCGATCAAACCTTCTTGAATAATGTGACTACGTAGAGGTCATCGCCGCCTTCGTAGTCGACCCAGCTCTGAGACAGCTGCCAGATCGGGGCGGGTATCCCCTGTGCGTTTGGCCTAGCGTATATCCCAGGAGAAGGTGGCTGGACACTCAGACTCGGAGGATACGGTACTACACTGGTTGGATGCTCAATAAAGGTGGCCCCCGCTTCCCTGGTCTGGCCACTGTGGACATTCGACTGCAATTTGAAGTTGAACGGTGAGACACCATTACCTGCCACGATATGAGAGTCACTCTTACAGTCATCGGCTTCCAATAGGGAGTTGCGGCATGGCCACCACGTGCTTCACGGCTGTAATTCCCTGGGGACAATGGTGTTGTGCGGGGAAGGGAACTCTGCTTTAAGTATTTTAACGCCTCTAAACTACGGCTCCAAGTCTAGAAGACATACGACTTGGATACTTGAAACATCCGACCTGGAGTCAGTTGTCTGTGAAAAACCCTGATATTGAAAATCTTCAAGCCGGTACTGAAAGTCCTGGTATTGAAGATCTGGTTGCGAAGAGTCGTACTATGTGGGTTATTTTCGGAAGATGATCAGACGTGTCTGCACCTCCAGATAGTAGACCCGCACCTGCAACCCAAGTACAGAAGGGGGGTTGTTTGCGGTGTTCACCCTTCTCGAGCTACTAGTCCTAGTAGAGGAGGGGTCTTGTCCAGGTGTTCGTACCGTAGAGGAGGAATTCTGTCCAAATGTTTGTACGTAGTTCGATTGCTGCTCGTACGAGCCGTTGAACATTTCTCTCGAGGTCAGATACGTTGATGGGAAGATGGCTTTCCAGGCAGCCGTTAAGGTCGCTCTATATACACAGAGAATCTCCACTCCAAGAATGGCTGGTATCAATACAAGACGTAAACGAGGTGACTCACTCTCAGATCCCTATCTATAGTCATGGGTCCAATAAGCAGCGGCATGGTGCAGTGGTGTGCCGTGGGGTTCACAGTCCTTCGGGCCGCAGCCCCACCCCCGGCTGCCGTTTCTTCGACATGTGTGAGGGACATGAGGAAATGGTGTAATTTTACCGCTCATGATTGTCTCGTGGGTGAATGATAACCTTGTCATTATTAACACCAAGAGTGCCCGAACATGTTTAAATCGCACAAATATGGGTTTAATTCCTGGGATCCGAAATCGCCTAATCAAATAAGCCTGTAATTCGTAGAGATGCACTGGCAATGCATTCGCTCCAGTCACCAGACAAAGCAGGTCTGATGTCGTTGATTTTGATCACTGTGCGCAAATGTTTGCCGTTAGCGGCCAGTCTTGCCCCCCAAAAAACCAAGAGCATCAAGATAGAAGGAGACAACAGGGACGATAGCCTGAGGTAGCGAGGTGAGGACAAGCGTCTACCTCCTCGCGACATGCCCCAGACATAATGTCGAATGGGGCCAAGTTTGCATGATAGACTCGGAGGTTTCGGCTTCGTTTAGCTTGGTTCATACCGTGACCTATGACAGGATTTAGAAATGCGAAAGGATATGCAATTGACGGTGGCGCGATCCGGCGTAGTTCGTATTATTATAATCCCGGAATGATCAGTGGCAAAATCCAACTTGAAGGGGAAGAAAGACTCGGCGATGCAGAGGACATCGAGGCAGGCTGTCCTAATAGTTTTTGTCTGATGGTGTGATTTACGCGGAACTCGACGCATGGCAAGATGTGCTGGTTGAAACGTGTTCACAGATGAAGAAACAATGATAGACTTAACTAGATGGGAACGCGTGTCTTATGGACATGACAAATTCAGGCAGGGCAGGTGTCATTTATGCCTCAGGGTCAACCCTCACACCGAAATCCCGGACAAGACACTACAGTAGCAACGTCAGCAATGCGCCAAACCCTCAAGGCGAAACACCGCCCCTGACTGATCACGATCTTAATCCGGTCGGCTTAATGAAGGGTGCAGAAATAATGTACAGTCAGCCTCAGCAGAAGCTCGGACTACTTGTAGCTCCGGTGCACCAGAATCCCAGGACATGAGGTAATATGGAAACGGGAACCATCGCATTTGGACAATGGAACGGGCACGTTGCCATCCTAATACTTGTACTTTATCAAATAGGACATAAGTACATAAGTGTTCGTACATGTGTTGACCGTGTGAAAAGCCTGCTTCGATGATGCCGATGATGCCGAGAACATCATGCGGATCAAAAGCAAACCTCCTTTAAACTACCTTACTGGGTACTTTATCTCTTTTTGCAATATACATAGTGGAGCACACTTTTCTTTGGAGTTGGTTGGGTTTTACAGTTCAACTAACGAGACCGCCTCGTGGGCCGGGAGTGATTTCACACTGACGATAATTCTTTCAGTGCAAGCTTACGACGATCCGTCCCGCTTCAGAGTGCCTCAAACCAAGACTTGCCTGCCGGTGATCTGTCACTCCTGGGGTTACTGATACAGTACGTCCCTTAGGAGCCAGCTCCGCCGCCGATGATGAATCCACGAAGCCACGGTGAATCACGCGCATCAGGTGCAGTATAACGTTTAATCTCGGCTAAATGATGTACATCGCCGTGTGCCTCAGTGCGTACCCCCAAGGTGGCACCACATTCCGGAACTGGGCGACCAAGCCTGTCAGTGACCGGCCACGATGCAGGGTATTGCAACGAAATTTGGACATCCGCAGTACTCAGTACTTATCAACGCCGTCCATGGGATGACTGGATGGTGATTGCTGGGCTCATCTTCATTCGTCAGCGACGCCTCATACATCCTAGGATCGGGAAAGAGCGGAGGTGTGCCAGTGGTGCCACTATCACTAACCCTAGAAATGGCCTTCTGAAATGACCTCTTTTGCGCCCGGGGCGGCAGCGCGGACAGCACCATACCTATTATTGTATTATTGGCATCCAAAGACGGTCAAGGACAGGTCAGAGCTGCCCTATGTGGAATAAGTGCCATTCTGAAGAGTGCATGAACCGCGGTACCTACCCCGCACAATCCCCGCACCCATCCAGCAAGGAGATAGGGATTCTGGTGCATACTCATGCGACACTGGTGTGAATGGTACCCCGCTTGGCGCAGGGGACAGTTTCCTCAAACCTACACGTCCGTGTCGTCTGTTGCGCTCACGGAGAATTGCAGGGCACTGCATTAGCTTGGCCACCGCGCCTCCTGGCGTAAGATAAAAATTTCAATAAAAAAAAAAAGAAACAAAAACAAAAGCAGCACATGGTCTAACCTAGTCTTCCTGATGTTTATCTCGATGTCTTAGGTGATCGCCCCTAGAAAACAGTGGGGCAGCTTCCGCAATGAACTTTCGTGCGAACCACCAAATCTTATGAATACCATGATGCGGTCCTAGCCATAGTTGACATTACTACATGTTGGCACAAACTGATCCCAAGTATACATTTCTGCATTTTCGGATGTAATCGGTAGATGGAATTAAATGTGAACCCAAAGCCAACGCCACTCGTGCCTTGCGCAACCTGAGACAAAGAAGGCTAAGACTAAAAAAGAACGACCATGCCCGTGAGCATCATCCACTCGTTTAGAACCGGGGAAGAATAAACACATGTACGAATGACATGGATGACTCACCGCGGCGATAGTCTGATCCTGCTTCGTGCCCCATTCAATGGACGAAGCACTGGCCAACTTCGTATGTCGCGAGGACCAGCTCGTCGAGCACGGCGCCTATGACGAGGTGCAGTGGGACAGGGCGAGGATGTATTGGAGTTGGCAGAGCTTGATGTAGAAGAAGGCGGCGAGCCTGTGGGAAAAGCTTTCAGAGGGATGGGTGTTAGGGTAAGAGGAAGTGGGGTTTCGGACGCGACAAGGCTATCAGGTTCGCGGCCATTAGGAATAGGTGAGGTTGTCAGTGTCGACCAATCCCTTCTAGACACTGGGGAAGCACGTAATAGTGTTCCGTGTTTGCTCACAGTGATGATGGGGAGTAGTTTGGGATAGGCAAGAGGATGTCTAGGTATACTTCGCAAGGGTGGCAGTGACCAAGGAGCCCTATCGAGAAGGTATGGGGCTGACCCCGACACGGACACCACGAATTCCAAACTGCAATTGTTTCGAAGATCTATCAATACGAACAGTTTGACGGGGCTCACGGGGTAAACATAAAATTCATGTGAACGGACCGATACAGGGCATACTGGCAGTAATCGCAATCCTTTATCCTAGAGCCATGACACATTCCTGAAGTACGGGTGACAGCAGAGTGGCTCCGGATAGATGTGAACCGAGGGGTCTTACGCCATCTTGACCGTATCAGCCTTGATCACGTACGTGCACAAAATCTTCTTCGCTTGCTTGAGCTCGGCAGGTGCTTCATCGTATACTCTGTCAGATCCTCCCCAAGAAGTGCGATCCTCACCGCCATGATAGGGAGCTTGACTTTGAGACTTTGCACAATGAAGCGTTCTTCGCAACGTCCACAGAAGCTGAGTCGAGAGTCGATAGCGCCGAACAACGACAGCACCCTCGGTTGCAAGTACTTTCATTTGCGGTGGAGTGACTTGGTTTTCAACGTAGGAGTGCGTCAGCAGAGTGTCAGCAATCCGTCGGCAAGCTGCTTATGCAACTCATCGGTGATCTCCGTGTTATTCGATGTGGCCCAGATGTCGTGAAATGCCGTGACGTCCCAGGGTGTGCAGGATAAGCTATGCAGTTGAGAGCATGGTGAGGGATGGTGTCGACAACGAAGGGGTCGTCAAGGGTAACGCAACGAACTACCCGGACACGCTTCATTGAGTTTGATAGGATCTCGGCAGATGCTGTTGCAGAAGGCCGGGATGACGGGCGGCTGTTGACGCTAATGAGTACCTCAATGAAGAAATCTGGGAAGCACTAGGTCGGCGGACCTCACGTTTCACCAAGGACGACTGTTGGCTCACCACCGCTCCTTTGCTTCGCGTGCGTTCTTCAATCCAATGGCAAAGTTCCGAATCCTTCCACAGGTTGTGACTTGAGCAGGTTCCGTTCCGTGCCGAGTATTTCTGTCTCAGATCGTTCCGCCACAGCCCTCCAGCAATCCCGTCGCTTGGAACATGTCTCCATTTTGCATGAAAAGGACTCTTGCTATTTAGGGCTTGACCTCCCGAAGATGCGGAGTGCCGTTCTTGTCACCAAGAGGAGCATCTCGTTGGCCGGGATTGCATCACGGAATCGTTCTTCATGGGCCTCTGCATAGCGGAGATAGAGAAGTAAGGTAGAGTGGGCCTGGGCCACGTCGGAGTCTACCGTGAGAGTTACAATTCGCCCCTCGGACAGAGTCACCTCTTGGCTGTGTGTTTGGGTATCCCGCTCGAACTTCTCCCAATAACTGATAGCCTGCTTAGGGGCGCATTCTTGGATGCGAGAGTAGAAGCCCTCGTGTCCCAGATTATCGTGAGTACCGCATACGACGGCTGAGCGGGGAGGATTGGCGTACAGTTAATGTCGGCGGTATGCTTGTTACCCAAAAACCGTCCAGTAGCCGGTACGAATCATTTTTCTTTGTTAAGGAATCGGGCCACTACGCTGCCATCGATATCCGAGGTTTGTCGTCGAAAGCTGAGATATTGGTGGATTCAGTACATTTCGTCGTCGGCCTTCGTTGCTTTATTGCTGCGGGAAGGTGCAAGGCGGTGTTGGCTGTTGCTGGAATCTTGCGAGACAAACCATGCGATGTTACGGTGTGAGGAAGGTACGGTGGTAGCTAGGTAACTGAAGCGTTCAGTTAGAAGGATATTCAATGGAAACGGGTACAAGTGGGTGCACGGTGGCATACATCAAAGCACCTCGTGGCGCTCTTGTAAGACGAAGGGTTGCCCCTTGCGAGTAAGGTCGACGACAGGACGGGCAAGAGTCGAATACCCCTTGATCCAAATACACATGTAACGGTGCCAAGAAAGACTCAGACGTCGATGAGGACCTCACAGCAGGAAGGCCAGTCCCGAGTCTTTGCGCTTATTGAGTCGTCCGGGTGCGGCCTTCGTAGTTGCACATGCCTGAGAATGAGGACCTCAGAGACTTCCACGAATCGCTCCTTGGCAGAGACCATAGCGCCGGAATTGTGGAGTCTGAGGAGGACGCGGTGAATACGGCTAGGATGTATTCGAGGTGACACCAGATGAATTTGCGGATCTTCTCTGAGATGGTCTTGAAACCGCTGCCGTCGCGTTCGTGGCATATTGAGAGGCCCTTGGCGCTGCAGTTTCCATGACCAACCATGCGATATTTGGGTCTTCGGACTCGAGTAACGTCAGGCGTTCGTGGGATATTGCCCCGGTGTTGGTCCATCCCTGTGGTAAGCAAGTCCGCATCAGAGGGATAATAGGGGATTGAATGGTAACGAGGACGGGCGAGGCGATACCGATAGTCGGATACTCACTAGCAAATCATAAGTCGAACGTGCTGAAACATGCATGGCTGCTGCGGGCTGTGTACTAGGTGCAATGTGGGTTTCTTCTTTTGGACGTGAAACCAGCGAGGAAGGTCGATACAACGCATCAAAAAATTGAGATACACCTGCGACAACCTGTCCTTGAAATTTTTTGATCACTCCGTGCGGGATGCCGGATGGGACGGGATGTTCTTGTGGCCCAAGGATTGTGCCCCATAACGGAGATTTTGACAAGGGAAACCTACTCATAACTAGAGCAACTCCTCTCTCCTTCATGCCAAACAGGTCCTACTGTAGTTCGCCGGGCTTTAGAACGTGGCACAAAAGCTTAAGTTCTCCAAACTAAAGGAAACCTTGTTTTTTTTTTTTTGAGGCTGGGCATGTTCGCGTGGTGCGGGATCTGGGAATGAATTCCGAGGGGTGAAAAAATGAGGCATCAATGGCAATGAGTCAGACGGTGCAGAATCTCCATGTCCAGGGATGCCGGGACTGATTGCACTCTTTCCTACGGCCATTTGATACGCAAGAGGAGAAGTAGCGGGACTGCGGGGAAGGAGAAGCGACGGGCTATGACTCGGGATATGTGCATGTTGGTAATGGCGATGCCCGGGCCGCGCGGTCTCACTTTAGGGTAGCTGTAGCTGTGACTAAAGCGACCAATTCAACGCATGGTTTCGCACCTTTCCTTCGGCAACCCAAGGACCCGGAAAACATCTAGCTCTTCACCTTTGGATTTGCCACTTGGGGCTAGGCTAGCGATCTCGGAAACGTGCGATGTAAACTTTGACGACCCCCTCGCGACTGGAATCACTGCTTCGGCTCCCCGAAGTGCCAGTAGGGCAGCGTGTCATGGATAAAGGGCTGGCGCAGGTCGTTGTTTCAATTATGCCTTGATACATGAGCGGTGGAACCCCATTTGGTTTGTTGTTCTGTTATGTGGCGTTTTATCAGCTGCTCCTGCCAGTGGTCTCTTTTCGCGTCTTTTCCTGAGTCGGGATGGGCATCAGCGGACATTTCGCTCAACTTGGGAAACGTTCTTCTCACTTGGTCTTAAGGGACTCTCGATGTTATCCGTGCTTTGTGTCTCGGACGCTGTTGGATTGTATTACGGGCAAGGAAAGACTTGAAGTCCGACTCCATGCCCATCCCTTTCCTGGTCTCCCGCCAACTCCTTTACCAAGGCCGGTTCTTATCCTTGCTGCCTCATCACCCCAACAGCTAATTGGCCGTACAGTGCCACTTAATTAAGGGGAATGGTGATGAAAGGTGATGGCCAACAAGGTCTAACGGATACACCCAATGCTGGTGTCACTGAACCTGTGTTCATACCAGCATCATTCCGTTCACCAAAGAAAAGGCTCAAACGTCATCCCAGCAACAAAAAATACCGAAACTTGAAGGCAAACCAACACCGTCGGCTGCAGGGGGTGGATTCATGATATTATCTGTTGCTGTCGTTATTACAGGCTTTGTCAAACTTAGGAGAATGGCTCGGGTGGATGGTTGCAGGTAGTACTCATATATTTTTCATCCACGAAGGCCAGTCTAGTGTCCTGTGCAGCCCCAAGGAACTGAATCCCGGGAGCTGTGTTCCTATCCGCACAAACATTCATTGACCAAATTTTTCTTATCGTGAACAGGAATCCTCGGACTTGGGGCGGTCATCTCATGCTACTTCTGGTGAATGAGGTATACGATCTCACAGCCAGATTTCCCTAACAACTTTTACAGTATTTTCCCCAACTCAACCCATGCCATATTATCAGGCACGTAGTCTTTTATATGAGCACTACATCATGCCATCCTGGGGCTGGATTTTCTGCCACGAGAAGGCAACGTCAGGCTCTTCTGATTACAAAAGGTCGTGGTAGTCGACGGTCTTTGGAATTTCTACATGAACTACCCAGGCTAATAGCAGCAAGTAACAGATACCAGCCCCACTCTTCTCTGTGGCAGTCCTGATTGGCCCCGAAAGAAATTCGTGTGACGGCTTTCAGCCTTTCACATATTGAGGGTTCTTACTGAGTGTTAGATGAGAAAAGAAAGGGTGAGTAGTGAAGGGATGTGACCCGATGTCACAGCTTCAAGGGAACGATCACTTCACTTGTGAGTCGAAAGGGCGATCCAGGTTGACTTTATGAGTACTCTGAGTAAAGTCTGCTGGGCGGAGATGACGCAAGGAAGACCGTACAATCGGGGTCTAATCAAGCGTTGGGAAGACATGTCCCACTCTTTGGTTGGGGAACGAACCTCACCCTTCACACTACCTGGGCGCTAAGGCCTAAGAGCAACGTTGGCCTCAAGAGGCTCACGAGACTATAGTCGGAGCCCCAGAAGACACCAACACTTCAAAATTTCTAAAGAAAGCACACCCCAACATCCACATTCACATTTCCCGATCCGCAGCCACCACCACAGCCTTTGCTAGGGATATAGCCACGTTTCTTTAAGAACTTTCTACATTCATTGCAGGAATCCATGTCCCCTGCCACCCCTACATCCTCCTGCTTCCATTGACGCCAACACAGTGGGCCGGGGAAATAAAATTCTTTTGATCGCGATTCAAATATCCCCATCTCGGGCAGGTTCGAGCGAAGGCCTCAATACTCTCACGTTCCTATGCTTCCTATGCTCGATACGGGGAGAAAAGAGCTTGGTCCCGTAACCAAACTGGCAAAATATCGCGATCGGCGCCAACGAGCTCGAGAGAAGAGCTGGGCACGGTATAGTCTCCCATGGTTGGATGTGCTCATATTGGGGCGCGAAGTTATGTCAACTGTCATCACGTGTGTGCCTCGGTCCAATTAGACGTCGCTTCGGTGTGCCTGAGCATGATGCGCTGCCAGCGGAACAGACATTCTTCGAAGCTGTGAACCCCCGCCCATATGAGTACGCAGTGATTGTGATAATAACTTGGTTTCGGACAGCTGGATCGAAGAACGCGCTCCTCCATGGTGCGTACTCTCAACCGTGATCGACCCAATCACAACATGGACTCTCAACTCAACAAGTAAACCGATTGAACAGTGTCCCACTCATGAACGTCCTAAATTCAACTAATGGTACCAGTACAACTCGACGTTTCTATTCGGAAAGTGGGTAGTGTAATATCACTCCATACACGGTGACCCTCTCCGCGTCGAAATTTCAAGTAGGCTGATTCTTCTTGAATAGTATGATCAAGCGGAGGTCTTCTCCACCTTCGTAATCGATCCAGCTCTGAGAGAGCTGCCAGGTTGGGGAAAGTATCCCCTGTGCGTTTGGCGTAGCATATACCTGCGGCGGCTGGAAATTTGGGGGATAGGTGGATACGGTCGGTGCTGCTGGACACCCGGTGAAGTTTGCTCCAGGTCCCCAGGGCTGCTCGCCTTGGGTATTTGGCTGGGGGGGTAAATTTAAATCGTGAGAAACGATCACCCGTCAGACTAGTGTATATTTGGCTGACATTCATTGGCCCTGTTGGCCCGTAAGACATTGCGGGTTGGCGACCACGTTCCAAATGGCTGGAAGCAGCGGCCGCATTGGGTGGGAACTGTTCACGGCGGGGTGGGAAGATTCCGCTGGTGTAATCAGCATTTCCTGGGACTAAAGGGATCGGGTGTCGAAAAGAACTCTGCGAAGAAAAATTCTAAGCAAGCCACCCAAATTGTGGGACGCTGGAATCTGACACGTACCGTGACAGCATGGGGTGCTTGCGCAAAATCTCGGTATTGAATATCCGGCTGGAAAAAGTCGTACTGTGTCCCGTGGGGCTGGGGTGAACGGATGATATGTCTGCGCCGCCGAATAGGCCCTCACCTGAGACCCAAGTCCGGAGGGAGGCATGTCGGCTGCATCGTTCACGCCTCTCGAACTGTAAGAGGACAGATCCTGTGTAGGTGCTGGTACGTGAGCTGACATTGTCAACGGCTTGTCGTATGAATTATTAAACATGTCTTGATATCAGCTACGTTGGTATGGAGCAAGATGACTTTAACGAGTCCTGGTGCCCTTTTATACCCCTCGAACCCCGAGCAAGCAGGAGCATGAGGTGGGCGGTGCTCCTTGAATCCTCCCCCCCCTCCGATCACGACCATCGGCACGAGTTGTTGGTACGTCTGGCCAAGGAGTTTATTGAGAATCCATATGGCATTAAATTAAGTTAAACCTATGTTTCACTGTCCGGGTCCTGTGTACCCTCAATCCGTGGTCTGGTAGAGACATGTCAAGATGGGAGTGACACTGTATCCTGTCATGCACGCATGACAGCAAAGCTATTTATGGTTTCAGAACGAAGTAGGTTACAGGAAATGAAATAGGTGCATCTCGGAATAGTCCTTGAAACAGGTGCTGTGGCTTCCTCGTACTTGGAAACATAAATGGCAGGGACGTCTTGTCCATCCAGATGATAGTAAAGACCGCGCAAGACTCATGATTTGACCCGTCATCTAGGCAATTCAAGACACCTATGTTACTATTTGTGTGTACAAGCCGGTATACTGGTGGACAATGGATACCTACGTGTAAAACAAAAAATATAGACAGAATACGGGTACCCCTTCCCCTCGCAGGTGAGGTATTAAGTGGGAGCGGGGAGAATTCGTCGTTTGATGATATGAGTGATGGGGCATCGACCCAGCGTTTCACAGAATGTGTTCCGGTGGCCCTTTAACACCATAGATGTAGTAAGTATCCTGTGTGCGTCTATTTTTGTTTCTCGAATCCAGGGTAGATCTAATAATTATATCCGGACTCACCATTTGCTATGTCCACCTCCGAACTAACCGCTCTCCTGGCTGTTGACTGATGTCGGCATCGGCTTGTGCCCAAATCTACGAGTGTTTGTCACAGAACACAACATAAGTGGTGTGTTTCATAGGACATGGAGAGTGGTAAGGGGACCAACCGCGAATACAACGACCAGGTGCGTTGCCATGCGGATTGGATCCAGAATAGACAGACATCCTCACCCAGCAGGCAGGCTTGCATCAAGCCAAACTTATTGTCATGTGGCCGGGGATTCTATAGATCCGGAGCGTCCAGGAGCAAGGGATCACGTTCGACAGCGCCCAGGCCAGTGCAAGCCAAACCGATCGCGATATGGCTGGGAATTCCACCAGATCCGAAAGCGCCCAGTAATAAGGGACCCTGTTCAGGCCAGTATCCCATCCCAGAATCACGAGCTCTGGAGCCACCTTATAGGTGATGGGAATAATGCAACGAGGCAGTCCTTGGTGCATAAATATTGGGGTTCGACACTGTGCATGATCCATGAACTTTAACGTTATCCTTGCGGGGAGAGCCCCGCAGGTATCCAATTCCTAGTAGAGATGCATGTCAGTAGTACTCCGACATTGACTAATCGCGGTGCCGACTGCAATTAATATTGTTGTAATGGAAGGTGTGGGGATTCAATTCAATTGTGATGACATGGCACGTGCCTGTCATCGCCCGCGTGACAAGTGTTAGCTATCCTAGTCACATATGAAGTCACGCTGCAAATTCCGTCTGCTGCTAATCCTGCGTTCCTTATACTAACCACGTCTAGAATGAATCCGTCCTTCCCAGCTCAAGAATCTTTTATCAGACCGATTGTTTGGATGACGGCCTCAGTAATCACGAATCTATCATACCAGCCTTTTCTTTAGTCCCACGATTGATCTTAGAAAGCAAGAAGCAACTCTCGGAATTTCCGAGAATTGTTCTGTCCTCATCTGTACCGGAATTCGGTCTTGGTGACCCGCTACTATATTCTTGCCTCGTTTTATCCACAGTTCTTACCCTTTTAAACTCAGCATCCCTCGGTTCGCGTCAACAAGACCTTGCAGCCGATGATAACGCAGAATGTAAGTTTAGTGGATTTCTTTGCGTTTCGTGAGCCCGATTCCTGACATTGTATGGCGTCTTCGATTCCAGGGCCAGCCGCAGATCGCAATCAAGTTGAATGACCAGGAGCTCCGCCACCATGGAAGTATGAAAATGCAACTTACATCGGTCAATTGACGTACTCCTTTATTTGCTCGAATAGATAGACGAATGGCTTCACCTTGTCCCCATGGCTCCATCGAACGCTATTTCCCACTTAACGCTTTCGATTACATCGCACCTGCTACGACACAAGAGTGTGGAGATGGAAATTCGCATGCAAGCCTCTAATGATTGAGGAAGGCACCTATATACTGCACCGTGCGTCAACAATACTTCTACCGCGATCCGTCCATCTTTAGGTTTTTGTGCTCTCTGGAACCTATCTGACTCCTTGGAACCTTGAAAGTAACTTTCTTTCAAAGTCATTTCCTCACCAGCGCGGGTCAATGGCAAAATCCATCCCTGAGCGAGATGAAGATGCAAAGACGACCACAAAGAATTGAAGACTAGGCATGACTTGAACAAACACTATTCTCCCGCTGGACTTCACGCTCGCCTCCTTTGTCTGCCTAGAACCAATCGTTTTACTATGTAAGTCTTGATTTAGCGACTGCCCACGATGTCCGTGCCCATTCGAGGAATGAACATACTGATTGGTCTGAATAGCCCAACCTCCCCATTCTCCCATCTCGCTCACAAAAGGAACCTGTCGAGGACCAGAACCACATACTCTAAATTCGTTCCTCTTCATCCTAGAGCAGGACAGTTCACGCTCGCGTGATTCAAAGTTAACAGTCCAACGACCCGAGGTCCTCTCTTTCCCCTTGCTATTCGCGGCGATCCCGGGAAAGGACTCCGACATCGTTTCGACGAGTTGTTAGTATAAGCTCTTACCCAATCTCAAAAACCTGTTTGTACCTATTGTTTGCCTCATGAGTGCGGATCTAATACACCCCTCTGGAGTGACGCAAGTGCGTGGTGCTCACTTTCCGACCTGTGACAAGTGATTCTGATCTAGTCGCAGAATATATTTTGAAACGAGTTGCATTGCCCCCTTTTCAACAAGAGACAGCGAGGAGGAATTGATATAGCCAATACTAGCACCACACTGCCCGATGAGGCAAAGGCTACATCAACACTGTCACAGCATGTCGAAAGGCACACCAAAACTGACTCCTGTGGGATGAACAGGGGCGTCTTCATCTCACCATGAAGTACCAGTACATCAGTGGTGTACCAGACGTGCTGCATGCCATGCTTTTATCCGCATCCTTGTGTCGATACAACTAATTAGATTGTTGTGCGTGTGTTGCTCCGCTCAATATCATGACAATCATCCGATTTCTAGGCACATACACCGCCAGTATATGATGCGCCACGATAATAAAACCAAAAGGATATCATAGACGCGGTTGGCTAGAAGGGCACGTGTCCGAAGTTACGCACCGCCAGTGTTGTATTTCCTTCTGCATTTGTTTACAGAGTTACTCGCATAGTAAGAGGGATCTCTCCTGCCACCGCTGCGTTAAATAGCACGACGCCCAGGGGCTTCGGAACAGTTCCAACACGTTTAATAAGTCAAGTTAGGCTCATTTTTTAGGCCCTAGTCACATGCCATGAGGCTGCCAGTGGGCACCCTCTTTCATAGCAGTGGGTCGATCACGAGCGCGCTGGTGATGCGGATAGCATAATTATCCGGCAAGTGCCCACCTCCCCCCTTTCGCGGAGGGCGTGTGTCCCGGATGCGTATGTCCCGTACCCAGGTTCGCATAGCGCTTTTGGACTCATTGTCAATTGGCATGTTCATAGACGAATCAACAGTACAACAGTGGTGTGTCATATTATACGTCCACAGTAGTCCACCCCATCTGAACTCACGTCGATCGGACCTTCTTGAACAGTATCGTTAGGCGGAGGTCGTCGCCGCCTTCATAGTCGATCCAGGTCTGGAACAACTGCCAGATCGGGGTAGGTATCCCCTGTGCGTTTGGCATAGCGTATACCTGGGGGGAAGGGGGCTGAACTCTCGGGTTGTATGGCGTCTGGTTGGGGGGGTGCTCGGCGCCGCTGGTGAAGGTGGCCCCAGCGGTCTCGGTCTGGTCAATGTGAACAGTCGGCTACGATGTGGAATTGAATGGTGAGACAATCGTCCTCGAGATGATATGGGACCTACTGTCACGGGCGTCGGTCGCCCATAATAGGTTGGGGCATCGCCACCACGCTCCCAAGGGTTTGAAGTGGCTGGCATATTGTAAGGTCCGGGCTCGCTGTTAGAATTCCCCTGGAGCACCGGAATTGGGTGAGGAAAGGTACTTTGCTATAAGTCTTTAACCTCTCAGAACTACGGGCTTCGAGCTTAGAAGACATACAATTCCAAGTCGGTTACTTGCAACGTCGGGTGCCTGTGAAATTTTTTGGTATTGAAGATCCGGGTGCGAAAATCCATACTGTGTTCCGACGCGGGGAGATCACAAAGGGTGAACAAACGCGTCTGCGTCATCAAGTAGGATCGTACCTGAAACTCGAGCGCAGAAGGGGGCAAGTCGCCTGTGGTGGTTTCTACTCTCGAGACAGAGGAGGATGGTTCCTGTCCAGTTGTTCGTCCGTGGGCCGATGGCTCCCTGTATGAGCCGTTAAACATTCCTCCCGGGTCAGATACGTTGATTTCGGGAAGATGGATTTCAAGCCGTTGTTATGACGCCTTTTATATCCTTCTAACCCATCATTATTAGTGACTATTCGTGCATAAAATGTCCTTGAGCGCCCCAGGCCGGGTTCAATTTGCAAACACTGACGGAAGTAGTTTCCGAGTCCCTTGCTCTTTGATCACGACAACAGGCACCAGTCGTTGGGGCACTTTGCCATGGCCTCATGTAAGGGTCACACCTCATTGGAGACCAATCGACTGGGGACTCCCCCCTGCCTGACTTTGAGCGGCAACTGTAGCTTTGGGGCACAGAGATCGATCGCCCAAATGGATATTCCATTCTAGAAATCATTTCCAGTAATGTACTGGTGCGAGCATCAGTCGTGGTTAATAAGTATCACGAATTCGTACTTTGGTCCGCGGGTGGCCATTATGCACATACTGACTGACCTCGAAGCATCGCCGCCGCTCATTTCCCAGTGTGCGGAGTGTGAGTAATTTCACCACTTATCGATGGCCATGAATAACATACTCACCTTGCTATTAACACCAAAAGGCTGCTCAATAGGTCCTTCCGTGGATGGGGAACCCTTAGGATGTTGATTGCAGAGTTCTGATCCGCATTGGGGGTTGAGGAGACGTAGCAATAGGTTCATTTGGAACGCTAAGATCGGCTGACCAGGACAGCAAAGCCGCCTCAGGCGGTCGGAGTGAAGTAATGGGGCAGCCGCTTTTGCTAAAGAAGTCGCGGTTCAACTTACAAGTCAGCGGGTTGTGAGTATATGGGCGCAAAAGTTGGCGCAACCTGTCTGATTGCTGGGAGACGTTACCCAGTATCCTCTTGCGGCTTTTCTGGTCATCATTCCTGAGTATACGGCGCAGAGAAATGAAGCGGAGGACTGGTAGTACCCCACAAAGCGAAGTCGATTACCCCATGAACGGATCACAACTTTTGATCTGAAGACCCTGACGCGAAGTGGCGCAGAAGCCCGTTTTTTTATCATTCAGGGGATCCGATTTTACGTGTGCTCGACGCCGCAGAAATGTGTGAGAGGGCCTGATGGCGGACAGAAGCACTCGAGTAGTACAGTAGAATGCGGCCAGGAAAGGGGCATCCAGCTTGCACATGCTAAGGACTACCATTTACATTTCGGAAATTATGGTGCCAAAGTGCTGATCATCCCAGTAATAGTATGCGTGCTGGAAACACGCCTTCAACTTGGTGATCGCCAGACACAATCCCTGTGAACCACTTCAACTAGTCACAGAGATGTGATATGATGGCAGTAATCTTTTTGTCTTGCTGCAGGTCCAGTCAAGTGTAGTGCCGTGCCGTACAACTTGATATCGGAATGTCGGTCAGATTTGCAAACAGACGCCAGCCAGGCATTGCCAATTATGGTACTTTTTTTTCCGGGTCCTCCGATCACGTGATATCCCCGCCCTCGCCACCATCGCACGCCACGCCACCATCTCCTCGTCCTCTCACATCCTAGTTCCCCTCTCGCCGCGCCTCAAACCCTGCCGCCGATGATACGCGGATTGCCCACCCTTCTCTTTCCGACGCCACGAGAGAGTGCCACCTCGATAGTTGTCAATCCACGTCACGCACAATGTGCGCGACACCTCACGGTCGCGTCATTGTTCGGAACCACATCTTTGCTGGATACACATCCTACTGTATATAGGACTATTTTACCTCTTTCGTACGTTCCTTTATCTTTCTTTCGCCTTAGATCTCCCGCCCCTTTGGCAGCCTTCCCTCCTTTACCTTAGCCATTGGCCGTCAATTTTCACCGCTTCCTCTTCGACCGTGCGCCCGCCATCGTACCTTAGGATACAGTTCATTTCACTGCCTTCAATTTGGACACCGAAAGCTTTTGTCAACGTCGTCGCGCGGGTTTGTTGACAGCAAGACCTCTACACATTCACGTTCTCCCCCTCTACTCAACTTGCTGGTAGTGTACCTGTATATATTCTTCCTCGCCTGGCCTCGACCGAGCAGGTAATCTTAGACCATCCCTCTCCTTTCTTTCCGTTTGCGTGCCGTCGCCCAAGTCTCTCGTTACGCCCGTTACGATCCCCTCTGTGCGTTCTCACTCTTTCGGGAACGTAGCCCCAGCTCTCTTTTCTCTTATTCCTTCCCACCTTCGAACTCACCAGTGTAGACTTACCACCTGCGCTACAGCATGTTTGAGAATCCGAGTAGACCAAAAATTCTCAATGAACCGTGCTTCGACCGAGTTCGATCTTCAGGTTACAACCAATGTGGAAAATGCATGGAAAGGGATTCGATAGGTATGGATACGCTTGCTTTCGGAGATGAGCGTCTCAGTGTACTTGTCTCGGATATTGTCGAAGAATGGGCAATGAACGAACAGATGCTGGGTGTTTTCGACAGACAGGGTGGAGAGTCAGCAGTGGGCCGCCCCGTGATGTGTGACGCTTTGTGAAGCGCTTAAAACTGGGGTGATAGGCATACGGAACGATATGTCCAGTCTATTTCGGGGCTTGGAAGTGTTCGCAAAGGGAAGTCATTTCGTCTCGTTTCTCCTCTCGCCTCGCTGGCGGTGTCCTTTATCGCGGTGCCATCCCTTCATGGTCTCCAACATGAAGGCTATGGGGGTGAATTGTTAATTGATATGCACACGAGGACTCTGCATGTTTGATTCTCAGGCGCTCTTCCAGTTTCCGATTTTCTCTTCCAATGCGATGGCTCTTTCCTCACATTTTCTCATGAGGGCTTCCCAGGAGGCCATGCAGTGCCGGTTGGCTGCCTTTTGGTACACACCACATTAACGGGTATGCTGTGATAATTCGACCACACCCCCGGAATCACATCATTTCGTACGTGCTCTTTCGCTCTTTCATTAAATAACAACGATCTTCTTCAGGAATAATACGTTAGCTTGGTTGTGATGTACTGGTCCTCGTGTCACATCTCCAGGCGTGCGAAATGAAACTTTCAAGCGGATACGTACTTTACTGAACCATGGTTCCGGTGCACTCCACTCCAGTATTATACTATGTGATTCCTCGGAGTGCTAGTACTCCGTCCAATCATGATCCGGGCAGAAGGTGCGCTTCGTTTCTCGGGTCTATTCATTTCCGTCTGTCAGCATTCTTTCGTCATTTGTAAAAGCCTTGTCACCTTTGGAGACAGATGCCATTTTGGGATGCAGTTGCCAATACCGTAAAGGCACCGAGTAAAGTTATAGCCTTTTTCACCGACCCATAGTTACCAGCGGTGGGTCAGTCCATTTGGCAAATGTCCTGCTCTTCCCCCCTCTCCTGCGGCCAATGCCGCGCTCCTCGGCCTGATACTAACTATATATGGTGGGAATCCGTCCTTCCTAGCCTGAGGGACAGCGTATCAGACCAGTTCTGGTCATGATGGTCTCAGAAATCACGAACCAATCATGCAAACCTTTGCTTCGATCCCACAACCGATCTCAGATACACGTTGCTAATCTGATCCAACCTCAGGACGTCCAAAACTTTGGGGTATTTGGCCCTCCATCTATGACCCCAATTCGATATCTTCGCATTGCCCTTTTCAGAAATTCTCTCCTTTTCACCCGCGGAATCCCTGCTATGTGTCAATAGTACAACACAGAATCTAGTTTGTTTTTTTCATTCATGATCAGTGAGCAAAATTTTGTGATCTTGGGTGACGTATTCAAGTCCGAGCCCCAAGCATAGTTGCAGGTTGCAATTAACAATCGCGAAGGACGAGCGGATGGCTCACCCTGTCTCCGGGACTCTGTCGAGCGCTATGGCTCGGGTTGTCCATTGGAACGCTCGCCACTACTTATACAGATCCATCCCCTTACCAACCAAGTCAACATGGTCGCCACCAGCTTCGTGAACACAATATCAGCTCGATTCCGAGCCTTCTCACTTGCCTATCATATACTCGTCTTTGTTTGACATACTCATCCTCCGGCTGTATTTTCCACAGTATACACAGCCAAGACGCAATATTAGAGTTATGTGATGATAGAAGTCCACGAGCGAGTCGTTGGTAATCGAGAACACTACCAGTAAATTGTCGCCAATACGTCCGTGCGTTGGCGATGGATCTACTACTATCCATCTTTTTTTCTTGGTTTGCACTTCCTGGGGGTTGCTGTCTCCTTGGAAGCCACGCGAGTAAATTCCGTAATAGTTTTCTCGATACCAGCGCAAGTCGGTTGTGAAATCCCTCACCTAAGCGAGATCAAGAACCAGTCAAAAGGCCACACCGAGGAGCGGACACCAGGTGCGGAGGAATATACCTGAAATTTGAGTTGGATTGGTGCTGACCACAGTTGGAATAGGTGGCAAGTTCGTAACAGGTAGACGCGAATTATTGAATGATTCTGTATCTCCACAACTTTAGCGAACATGGTGTAAGGCAATTTCCCAAAGAGAGCTTGTCGAAGATGTGCGCTCTGGTTGGCTCCACGGTGACTACTTCGGTTCGATTACGCCCGAGTTGATCGGCTCATGAGTTTGCCGTTCCAGTCTGTCGTGACTCACCATTCAAGCCGCGGCGGGAGTCATATTGACCCTTACCGAAGACGCTGTTTCGCCGTTGCTTCTCCGAGTTGGCAAGATGGACGCTTCAGTCATTAATGGCAGAGGTAAATGCCCTGTTGTCCGTTAGGCCGATATCAAGGGAGTAGGGTTTCCAAGGATATATAGGCCTGCAACTACTGTTTATTTTCTGCGATAGCAACTTATGTGATGGCAGAACATTGGTCAAGATCGACAAATTAGGCCACGGATAATCGTATGCTGGCATGAAGACAATTCCGGTGGCACGGTGGATCGTACCGTACTTGTCTCATCTTGTACAAAGTCTTCGAATGTTTCGGTCGTAAAACCTGAAACATGCGTTGGCAATATGCGATGGAAGAGAACAGCGCATCGAGGCGAGATTATTCCCTATCCCCGACTCGGACTGGCGCGAAGGCGCCGCGGAATAAACTCAGATAAGCGGAGGGAATGTACTGTCTTTCTGGCGCGGACCATACTGTAGGCCCGACTTGGGTCGATTTTGGCATGCTAAAATGTCTGAAGTGGAAACTGCCTCAAGTAATCATGGAAACGACAATGTAGTTGTCGGCGATTTGTTACTGTATCCAAGGTAATTGAATAGGCGCATAGCCTGAATACAAATCGCGATTGACGTGTCTATGGCCAAGGTTATGAGCGATGCTCGAGGTATGTAGTTTCTGACTAAAAAGATGAAAATCGGACGACATGAAAGCTTTGTCAAATATGCACCTAAAGAAAGGCAAGCCTCAAGGCCTCAATAGCCACACCTCAGCGACGGGACGCCGGAACAGTCCAGGCGGATGTTTACAACTGTGCTATAGACTTGCTGGCCTTGCTGGCGAAGGATTTCGGGTGCAGAGCCATCAGCATGCAGCAAAAATTGACGCGCGTCCGCGGTCAAAACGAGTCAGGAGCGACCTTGGCCAGCGCGGCGTTATTATAACACATCGGCCCGAATATCTGCTGGTCATGTGATTGATGGGGGATCATCGTTACTCCTTGCATGCACGGTCTCGGTCTCGACACAGCTCGTGCCACTATTCTTGGGGGCGAGACTTCGCTCTCGTCTCCTTCATAGGCATAGAACCTGTCATCAAACCCTAAACCGACATTGCCGACCATGTCCGGGTCCAGACAGCACATTCCATTAATATGTGTCGCCATTCGGGTCTCCCCATCCTACCATCCCCCTCCCCTCTCTCCCCTCTAATCCCTCTGAAAATTCCACGAGGAAGTCTAGAACACTTCCTTCTAGCCTCCTTACATTCAGAATCCAGACAGTACGCGCTCGCGTGATTCAAAACGCAGATGGCCAAAGTCATCATCATAGGCTGTGGTGTAGCCGGGCCAGCGCTTGCCGTCTTCCTCAAGCGGCTCGGCTATGAACCCACCATCTACGAGCGGACCAAGGGATTCGCCGACGCCGGTCTCAGCCTCCTGTTTGTCCTCCAACCTATGCTCAACTCACGGCTCATTTTTCTCTGACATTGTGAAAAAAAAAGTTTACAGCCCAATGGGCTGAAGGTCCTTTCTCTCCTCCCCGGACTGTTCGCGGCGATTCCAGGCAGGGATATTGTCTCGATGAGTTCGTACTCCACGCTAGGCGTGGATGAAGGACTTCTCGGGGACAACGACGTACCCGCCGACATACACAAAGCGTTTGGTTACCCGATGCGCGGTGTGCGGCGCACGGAGCTGATAAAGGCCCTCATCGACACCGCGGAAGAACAGGGAATTCCGATTCACTGGGATCACCGTTTGACCGATATCGAGCAGACAGATGGGGGCGTAAAGGCCATCTTTGCAAACGGGTTTATCGATAGTGGCGCCTTCCTGGTAGGCTGCGATGGGCTTCACAGTGCGACGCGGAAGGTGCTCTTCGGGGAGGAACCCACCACCTTCCTTGGAATGACGCAAGTGCGTTGCACCCTCTTTCCGATCTACGACTACGGGAGTCGACGTGACCCCCTTCTCAACCTGAAATTTTAGACGGGCGGCATCAGTCCTACCCCGAGCGATATGGTCGACCGCGCACGTGTAATCAACTGGTGTGGCAATGGGGCACACATGATGGCGTATCCAATATCCAAAACCCATACCTCTTGGGCGTATGTGTATCATCTGGTCGTCTCACATGAACCTTGTTGACTCTCTCAAAGTATTACCCTTCGCGGAGGAGAAGCGCGCGAGTCATGGCGTGCAATAGATCAGCACGAAGTAGAGACAATAAAGAGGACGCCAATCGCACAATGGGGATACGGTGGATCCAAGCTAATCGAAACCTCGGAGAAAATTGTGAAAGTAAGTCAGATACTATCTTGGCGATGTCGACAGCCGAACTCAACTTCCATTTCCTTCTTCCAAACAGTATGGCTTGTATGATCGCCCCAGACTGGATTCTTGGCACAAGGGACGTGTCGTGCTCCTGGGTGATGCCGCTCACCCGACGCCTCCGGTATGCCCCCCTTCCCCCCCATCAGAAAGCGGCCCACCTCACGCAATTGACACAGCACCTCGGCCAAGGCGCAAACCAGACCTTCGAAGACATATACTACCTGACACGCCTCCTCGGCGCGCATCCCGGTGCCGCGGAAGACAGCGCGACGCTAGAAAAGGTATTCACGGAATACGAACACGCGCGCATCCCGCGGTCGTCGATGCTGATCGAGATGGCGCGAAACCAAGGCGAGAGCAGAGTCGTGGAGGGCCTCGAGGCATGTCTGGTGCGAAATCAGCAAGTGCGCGCCTTCATGTCAGACGAGGGCGTCATGGCCATGTACGCGGAACTCTACGGCGATCTCGTAGCAAAGCGCTCGGCGCTGTGATGCGTTTGGGAATCCACCGTGTTATTGGCCAGTTCAGCGCTCGTCCCAAATGAAGCCTTTTAATAGTGTGCATCCCATATTTCTTATTGTCATCCGCATATAAATATATTCTCGAGTGTGCGTTTGCATCGCTTGATTTAATACAGTATTTAATCAACTCGTCGCGCCTGCAGTCTGTACCTCGCTGACCTGGAGTCGAGGGCCCAGCCAACTTTCGCCTTCCGGATATTCACATTCTTGGGTAACATATCAGGTCACATTCAGGTGTACATAGGCGGCGCTCTTTTACTATTTTTTATTGCGCGTAAATAGGACTACCGGGTCGTACAGAAGGATAATGCTACTAGGTTCTCATGCGAGGCGCAAGGCTGGCATGCCTGACCCATGATTGGTACCATTAACAACCCCCCCGTTTACGTCTTTGTGTCTACGAAGCTCGAGAGGATGGCCTAATGCGATATATTAGTACCAATCATATCAGCACAAGACTGGATACATATCGTTACCGCACTCGGATGACTGTGACGAACCTGATGCATGATGGCTTGGCTTGCAAGTGGGATGCATATGCGTTTGCCGTTTGAGACCTGATACGCTTGGTCGTTGACGTTGACAACGCGGTGGCATGTGTCACGTGACTTACAAACATATGCGTATTCGTATCCGAATCTGTTCGTTTGGTCTGGTCGCTTCTAACTAAGGTAATGTTCTATGAGGTTATGCAGTTATATTATATTATCTATGTAGGCTATTGCTATCACTATCACAGCTATGGGCCTGGTCATACCGAAGTCCACCCATCAAATGACCAAATCAATGTCAGTTGGCATCGCCTTTCCTCTCCTTTCGTTGTGAGGAAGTCCATACGTTGATCACCCGGCAGCTTGGCAACCTGGGCCCTTGTCAAATAGTGTCCGGGAGTGCCATATAGACTTGAACAATCCCAGCTTCGGAAAGGCTCTCCTTCGCGAGTTGGAGTGCCCTCTTGAAAAGAACAAGGCCAATTGGCAAGAGGAGGTCACAGTACGGATTATCGGTGCGTCATATCCCTTTGACCTACCTTCTTATCTCATTTGTCCCTAGCTCTCATCTGCAGTCGACTTTCGGCTTCAACAGTGGACCAGGATGATATTGCTAGGCGGGCGTGTGCGCAATCGCGGAGGGCTCGAAATGTGACGTATCGATGGATAGTCGATGTAAGTATGGAGTTAGACTTCTCGCAAGATGAAACACTTCGCACAGGCCTACGACACCGGCTATGTATGCTTGCCTTGACCTACTTTACGACTTTCGATGTGTCCTCGGAACATGTCCCCGCCGTTCTCTCCAATGAGGAAGACTTTTCTATCGCCAGAGAATGCACGGCGATAGTTCACGACAACACGCCTCTGTCACCCTCAGATGACAATTCGCTTCATCTTACTCGGATGCTTAGTCGCCATCGCAGGCTACTACATGACTTCGGGCCCCTTTTTGGCCAATCTTTCCTCCCCGTTCTTGGTCGAGGTGGATTGACACATGCCAGCGCTTATGATAATTCTCTCGCACGATTGCGGCCAGGCTGCAGCCGGCGCAACTCCTCAAGTTGGCTTGCCCTTCCTCGGACCGAATCCTCGGTGGATTTTCTGTATAGCAGAGGGAGGGAAGAAAATGCACTACAACTCATTAACAAGGCGAGCTGCTTATCGGTGAAAACCGATTCGGAAGACTGCCGCAAAAGATAGTGGTGCATCCTACATATAAAAGCATGTTTGGCGTGGTGGGTGGCTCAACCAAATTTTCTCCAACCTTTTTGAATATTTCCTGAGAATTTTTCAGAGAATTTTCGATGTATTCCCTGCCGACATCCCTGAGATGGATTACATGACCCAATCTACCATGTCTGGGTACCAGGTAAAGAAACACTCTTCTTTCTAGTTGGGTAGTAATTAAGACCAACTACAGAGCCTATTCTCGAGGAATAATCGGGACTTGGTCTTACAAGCACGGAAGCCGGGGGTCTCGCAAATCTTACAGCTCGTTCCGCGTTCCATATTCTCTGGAGATTTCCCTAGACTTGTTGACGAATACATCCACTGGCTCGACCTGAGCACTTACGAACTGGAATTCCGTCCAGCTGGGTCTCCGTAGACATCCGGACCTTCTAACTGGTGACTTTACATCCAGAAACATGGTATTCGCCCCTGTGTTATGCTACAAACGCCAAGTCAAGACATCTCCTGGATACGACCCATCAACACGACATCTTCTCTGTGTCCTCCATTCTTGACCGGGCATCTGCACTAGAGTCCCTGTATGATTTACCCACTTGTCGTCAGATCTTTGGATCACATGACTTCATGGAATTCAATTGGCCCTGCTCGCAGCCGGGGTCTCACTGCAATATAGTCCATACTGGCTTAAATTTGACGCCGCACGGGACTAGTTCATGGTCTACGACCTCTGGCGCAGGTCGGCAAAGCGGAACCGCCGAATTTAAACCTCGGATTGTCTTTCTCGCTTTCAGCTGCAGCTTACAACAAGTACAAATATTCAAACATCATCTTTGCTCTGGACGAACAATGCCACGACCTCAGTCCTCCACAGCACTTTCTTATGGGCTCTCTAACGGGCTAACTCCAGAACTTACGCGTCTTGAGAACGTGGTATCCGCATCCACCCTTCCGATATCCTTGAAGGAAGCTTGATCGAGTGGCCAAAACGAGGAATACAAGGCAGCTATCAGGCGAGAATCGTCGTCTGAG
>Ga0307509_10002680_pt1 | contig 28457 bp, 45 predicted proteins | sample 10_EM_MG_FD_202245 | JGI IMG/M metagenome (GOLD analysis project Ga0307509, IMG submission 202245) | Populus trichocarpa ectomycorrhiza microbial communities from riparian zone in the Pacific Northwest, United States - 10_EM | ecosystem: Host-associated > Plants > Roots > Unclassified | place... | reverse complement strand
ACTCAAGGCAAGAAGACATGAAGAAGCCCTGAGACGGTCAGCAAAAGGAAGGGTAACGAAGAGACTCGTGAGTTCCGTCTTTTGAAATTACCGTCACCAATTCTACAATTGGACTTACTTCAGTCCGCCGTTTTTTTTTTAGAAACTTGCGCAGGGTGTAAATAAGGATACGACAGAAAAAGACGTTGACGACGATCGATTTCTGCCTGAGGACCAGGCATCCACATCTAATGAGGAGGAAATACACATATCTCCAGAACTTCGGGCTTTAATGGCGAAGTAAAATTTCTCTTGCTGAAATTCCCGTATATATTCATTGGTTATAGGGTCGACAAACCATCTCGAACTGGTCCCGGTCATCCTCTTGAGCAGGAAGAAGAAATCGCTTGTACTAAGATATACTATGCATCTCGTACGCATTCACAGCTTTCGCAGGTTCTTCCGGAGTTACGCAAGCTGCGACTCAAAACGGCAACATCGGTAGTAAATCACCACCCTCCGCAACATTCGGTGCCTCAAAAACGAGAAGCTGATCGAGATTTGGATGAAGACTGGGAGTCTGAATCTGTATCATTAACGCCAACTACACGCGCGGTTTCACTAGGATCAAGAAAACAGCTTTGCATCAATGACGCTCTCCGGGAACGTACTCGGGACTTGGATGAAGCGTGTCGAGAGCTTTTGGGAGGTGTGTCCCGAATATTTCGATCAAATTCTGTCCAATCACACTTGCCACAGAAAAAGAAGGAAACCGCTGTAAATTCCTTCCCCTTCTCGGTGAAGAGGAAAAAATGTTCGACTTTCGAGATCAGATCCTAGTACGTAGAAATGGGCTGTTCGCAACAAGGCATTCACAATAATACTAAACCAACAGGCCTCTCCGAAAGATATCGAAGACCTCGCAATAGCAGGCCGCCTTGCGAATACCTGTCCATATTTTGGCTCTAGGCGAGCAATTCCACAGGCGGAGGTGGGATCAAGATACATTTTTTGTCGAAAACTTATGCTCCTATCTGACTGAAGATCGTTACGTTGCCCTACAATCTCCTCCTGCAAAAATCTGCTCGCGAGGCTCTTGGAATCGATCTCAAAGATCAAATTGTCTTAATTGACGAAGCCCACAGTAGGTTTCATTTGCTTCATCCTCATTCTACCTTCTAATAGATAGTGACCGTTTGAAGATTTAATCCCCACTCTGCTTTCCCTTTCTACTGCCCATCTGCCTTATTCAACATTGACGACCTCCCTTCAACAAGTGCTGGTATATGTATCTCGTTTCAAAACTCGGTTGTCTCCAGCCAACATGCTGCAACTCAAACGGCTTGTTGTATTTCTGGATGCTTTGAAGAAGTGTGTTGGAGAATGGAAGGATGCAAGAGCGAAAGAAAAGGAAAAAACAGAAGTGATGACCATTGCACAACTTACAGAAAGAATGGGCAAGAAAGTGGCTGGCATCAATTTGTTGGAAATAGAGTCATACCTGAAAAGGAGCAAGGTACGTCACCCATTATGGGTGTTTCGTTGGAGGATATTCTACTCGCCCACAAGGTTGCAAGAAAAATCGCTGGCTATTCAGACAAGCAAGCAGAGAATGAGATTGGTGAATATTTTTGAGGTGATCAATACTAAACCCGAAAAGCATTCTGACGACCCTCTTCCCAGATCCCACAATGAAGCGTCAGGTCAAGCGAGGTGGTATTCCGCCCCTCCACATCGTGGAAAACTTCATGCTTTCTCTTACGAATACAAATGCAGGTAATCCATTTTATGTTGAACTTCAGTCCAGTTGGTGATTGGGATTGAGATGGCCGAGTTACTTTCACCCTGGTCAACATCACGGGACAAGAACCTTCCGTTGAGCTGAAATACCAACTCCTCAATCCCTCCCCTCACTTTATGGAAGTGGTCGAGGATGCAAGAGCTATTGTCCTCGCAGGTGGAACTATGTCTCCCGTGAGTCCCTCATTCCTACAAGGGTCATTGACCATTTATGAATTTTTACATTTAGATTTCGGACGTAATCAACCAATTGTTTTCCAACCTTCCGCCAGACAAGATAACAAGTTTTTCTTGTGGACATATCATTCCGGACGAGAACCTTCAGACTTTGGTGGTCGGGAGAGCCCCTGGTGGTGGAGACCTGGAATTTAAGGCAGAGAAACAATCAGATCCTGCTGTGGTATTCGAGTTTTGATTTTACAATGCAGGAAGCGTTATTGACGAGGAAATTAGATTGCACAGCTCGGTCAAGTCCTGCTCAACTTTTCTAATATTGTGCCAGCAGGCATGATTGTATTCTTCCCTTCATACAAGTTCCTGAACACAGCAAAAGCCTTGTGGACAAAAAACGGAACGTTAGAAAAACTTGGCTCCAAGAAAGAGGCATGTTTGGAGAAGGTCACAGAGTGCTCTGATAATGATGTTTATGTTGACAGGTATTTTTTGAACCGGAAGAAGGCTCCCAAGTCGAAAAAGTCCTCCAGGAATACGCAACAGCTATCAAGAAGGTATGCGAGTGAATATCAACTCGGATGCAATACTAAGACTGATTGTTTTTCCAGCCCATGGAAGGAAGGAGGGGTGGTGCTATGCTCCTTGCCGTCATTGGGGCAAAGTTATCCGAAGGGCTGAATTTTGCAGATGATCTGGCCCGCGGGGTGGTCATTGTTGGACTTCCTTTCGCCAACCTCGGGTCTCCCGAACTTAGGGAGCGTCTGAAATATGTTAAAAACCTTGAGGTACAGCAAGGAATATCTCCGAAGGAAAAGGGCCAGAAAGACGCGGCCGCCGAACTGTACGAAAATATGTGTATGAATGCTGTCAATCAAAGCATAGGTGAATGCGTAATAGGTTTTTCGTCTTTCCACTTTGTCATTGACGTGCCCATTGGACGAATTTAAAGGTCGAGCAATCAGGCATCGAGGTGATTGGGCGTCTCTTCTCCTTGTGGACCGAAGATATTCGACACCGTCCATTCGCAACAAACTTCCCAAGTGGATAGGTAATAAGGTGGTCATCACAGAGGGCTTTGGGCAAACGGTAAAGGAAATGGGAATATTCTTCCGAAGTAAAAGATCGTAACAGTGAAACCTTGGATTCATTTCTCCGTAAACTATATTTGAGTGACGGCATCATTGGTGTGGATGAAAAAGGAAATGCGCCGCGACGTGCTGATGACTTGCTGAATTGGGGGAGTGAATTGATCACCTCGTGTCTTCCCCCTCACCTCACAAATCGGCACCTGGAGGCCCCAACGGCGAGGCTGCCCCAGGTCCTTGCATCGTGACTCGCAGAGCGACAGGTCGAGAGCCACAACGTTATGAGGACATGGGTTTTTTCTCGTCCAGAAAAGCCGAAGACAACGACAACTATCAAGTCGCCGTTGGAGTTGGGAGTGAAAAGTCATCAGTTGTCCAAGTTATACGTTCGCGTTTCGTGAGTCCTTCATATTCATTATTTCCGTTTCCGCATATCGAGCTCATATGACCGCCATCATCTTCTCTGTTCATTTCATATCAGTACGGCAGAAAAGGCAAGGAGCGAGAAGACCCACAAATTTCATTTCTTACCGGCGTATCTACTGCTCAAGCCCTCTCTACACATGTTCCCGTCCAGTCGAGTCCCCTGTCCACACCGAATCAAGCCGCCGGTGCGAGTATACCTCTCAAATCTGACGAAGGCCCCCTTTCGTCAATCCCTACGTCGGCAAACACGCGCTCCAATGACCGTCCACCTCCGCCAGCGTTTTCTCCCGTCCGTGCTCAACCCTCGGAGCCATCTCTCCACATCAAAACCCATAGCATCAATTCTAATTTTACCTCACCGAGGAAAAACACTGATACCGTCACGTAAGAATGGACTCCCCGCCAGTGATCGTCGAATTTCTTGTTGATTGACTTTAGGGTAACCTTGGCTCAGCGTCTTGATGAGTTGGCGGTCGCAAATTCCGAAGGTCTTTTGAAGTGTGTATTTCTTTGATTCCACCTCGATCGTCTTATTGATTGTGGAAAATAGCGATGACGAGTATCGCATTCTTCGACAAAACCTGTTCGAGAGGTTTGCAAGTAATGCTGCTGTTCCTATTGAGACGCCAATTGTCCCCGTTGCTGCCCAACCGCGACCCAAGAAGGCAGGGGCCACTCCTGACCGACGCATGTTCTTTTTTTAAAATTTATTTGTGTATCCTTTAGCTTATTTTAGCCTTTCACGTTGTAGCAACATCGCGACCCCTTTCAAATTTCCAGGTTGACCCTCGACCGACATCCATACACTCAAAGACCTCAGCAGCATCTGGAGTCACTAGCCTTTTTAGAAGAGCAACAGGCCGACGGTCTACTTCCAAGGACACGAGTGATACAGCTAGTGTCTGGTCCGCAACATCAAATACTTCTTTCTTCCGACTTCCTCGGCCACTTTCAAAGAAATCCAGCAGTTCGTCTGTTCGGACAAGTACTTCTCGCGTCCAACCAGACACACTGTCAATATCTTCCCGACGACTTGGCTCTGACCGAGGGTATAACGAGTCACATTCACCCATCAAGTCGACCTCGAGATCTGTTTCTGGTAGTGTCAGACGGATGCAAACACCACCATCTTCATTTCCTGGAGCTCGTGGGGCAGGCCATGAAACGCGAAATTCCACCAGCATTTATAACGTTTTCGACGACGAGCATTTAACCACTGTGAAAGAGATCACGCAAGAGATATTGAATGTGGGAGCAGAGGCAAAGAGGTTAATGGATGCATTTAATGGACTGGAAGTAACAACGCTTGCTAAAGCACAACGACATCATGTACGACCATCCCTCAAATCTGCTGATTTCGGAAAGGGCAGCAACGTTGAGTCAAATTGGGGACCGGACTCGGATAGCCGGTCTCAAAGGAAAATCATCCTCGCAGATGACAGCATATCCATGCGCTCCGGTACTTCTGCTGGCACAGCTCCATCAGTGACGATTTCTATGGCGCGCTCCGCCTATTCGAACAACAAAATAACACGGACGAAACTATCCGCGCTGAACTCCCCGACCTCGGTGTTGCCGAATTCTAATTCTAGGCCAGGTTCTCTACATCGAAAGAACTCTTCGTCAAGTGTAACATCGGAGAGGAGATTGGGGAAAGTGTTGGCTCCACCCCTACCAAACACCATCTCACATGGCCACCTGAAGGCTGCAAACAGCTCAAGTGTTAGCCTTGTCAGGAGTACGGGTCATCTACCCATGAACACGGTGCCAGAGGACGAGAATCTATCCATGACAGGGACGATCAATACCATCCGGCTGGATCCTGAAGATGTTGAGACGGAGATGGAGGATATACGACGGCGACGAGAGGAGGTTCGTCAGCGGTATGATGCGCGGTTGGAGTACTTGCAAGCCAAGTTGAAGGGAGCGCAGTTGCACGAGAAGCTTATGCGCAAATAGGGACGTGTAGATTAGATTAGATCTTGGTTATACCCCCGGCAGACGCCGATCCCATATAATCTGAGTTTGTCCAGTTGCGCTGCTCGGCCATGGCACACATCCCCTCTCCGGCCACCGACGACGGTGACGACTTTTTTCCTTCCTCAACGCCGACGCCGTCACCTCACGCCGGTCTGCACAGGACCGTCAGTCGGAGCTCAACATGGTCGGCAACTGATACCCCAGCACACCACAACCAGGGCACCTCCTACTTCCCTCAACCATCGTCCCCAACAACACAGTTCCACCCCCCACCAATTCTTATTAGGAACTCTTCTGCCCACTCTCAAAGACGCGCAGCAAGGAGCACGAGTGTGAGCAGCTCACAAGCCACGAGCCGCGGTTATCGTGATGATGACGTTCTCAGCGAAGCGGATGAAAACGAAGAGAACGGCGACGAAGATGAATCCGAAGAAATACCGCCCAATCGCCGACGCGGTAAAGCTCGTGCCCAGCCAGACGACGGCGACGGCGATGAAAACGAGGATAATGAAGATCCCATCACGACCCTCAAAGAACGCCAATCCCTTATTAACGTCCAACATCCTTTTGGTCTACCAATCTGGAAACCTGCTCTCTACAAGAAATCTCGTTCAGTGACGCGTCATGCGGATGAAGCTCTGCATTCCATTCCCTCTGCCCAGGCTGAACGCCACCTCCTTCCAGGGAATCTATTTTGGGCGATCATGTTTGGGTGGTGGCTTGGCCTCATTTGCATCCTCGTATCCGCTTTTCTTTATCTCGTCCCTCAAGGCGGAGAACACTACTCAAACCTCGTGTATGGCCTAGGATGGTACCTCTTCTGGCCATTCGGCAAATATGTGGAGGGCGATGTCCCCAGTGATGATGTGAAGGACAATGATGACAGCCCCCATTTTCGTCGTTGGAGTGATAGTGCGAACACGGTCCGAGGCACTTCCCCTTCCAGAGATGATGATGGCACTGTTAGACGACCTCCTCTCTCCGAACACTCCACGATTACGCCAGACACCTATACACCGCTGGTGCATAATGTTTCCCCATCGGATCACGTTCGAGAAACAACATCGCTTCTTGGACCTCGAGCACCACAGCTGCCGCAACCTCCAATACCAATCAAGTCATATGGGACTACCCTACTGCCTACACCGGCCACATCCTCTGGGACGGCCGTCGATGTGTATGTGGATGAACATAAGAAGAGTAGCATCATTGGCAAAGTTTGCTTTTGGCTTGCCTTGATCAGCATTATAGCGCCTCTTATGCTCCTTGTCTGTTTGATCTGCTGGGCCCTCGTAGTCACCATCCCGATGGCGAAGCTTAATTGGGTACTCATCCAATATTTGTTTACTGAGCCCACGCACATCAGGTTCTGTGCTGCGCCTCCTGTCGTCGTCGTCGCCACGCCTGCTGAAGGAAATACAAATTCCAGTGGTGAAGGAGAGACGTCCAGCCGAGTAGCCCAGTTCGCGATCAAACATCCACGACTTTCCGAAGGTCAATCAGCTCCATCCGGTTCACCCAGTTCTACGGTGTTACTTTGCACATATCGTGCAGTTGGTCTGCAATACTACAAGTATACCGTCGGTGGTGTCAACATCCTTTTCATTAATCTCCTTCCAGTCGTCTTCTTCGTCATTTTCGACGGGCTCGTCCTCATACCTATTGTTGAAAAGTGGGAACACAACAAGGAGCATGTGCCCGCATTCCTCGCGTTTATCGCATCGCAAGGGCTTGTCTTTTTCCTTTGTCTCCTCAGCGTCATACCGTTGTCATACTTTATAGGAATGGCTGTTGCCTCTATCTCAGCTCAGTCATCCATCGGAATGGGCGCCGTCATTAACGCGACTTTTGGTTCTATCATCGAGATCATCCTTTATAGCTTTGCCCTAACTCAAGGAAAAGGTCATCTTGTCGAAGGATCCATCGTCGGTAGCTTGCTTGCCGGGGTTCTTCTAATGCCCGGAATGAGCATGTGCAGTGGAGCATTTAGGCGGAAGGAACAGAAATTCAATGCAAAGAGTGCTAGCGTTACCAGTATGATGTTGATAATGGCTATCATCGGTGCGATCACGCCCACGCTATTTTATCAAACATACGGCAATGTAACTATATTGTTTGGAGATTTATTCGCTGTGCTGATTCTTTCCCGTTCTAGTTCCAGTTAGTCTGTAGCGGGTGTCCTTCTTCTCCTAGTGATCCTGGAGACGCGTCGTGGATCTGCGATCATTGTTATTACAAGCACCCTGACCCGATAGATGATCCTTTCTACCAATCAACGGTGAAGAGTTTAATGTACTTATGTGCTGCAATCCTCCTCCTCGTAAGTCTGCCCTGATTTCAACAAAATCCAATTCTAATACTCCGAACAGTCCTATCTCATCGGTCTCTGGTTCTCTTTACGAACCCACGCGTCCCAAATCTGGCAAAACCCACAACAGCTACTTCATTCTATGGAATTGCCCACACATACGCGAACGCTACTGTATAACAAACCTACTAACCCAGGTCAATCCCACAATACTGGACCATCTCAACAATCTCCCCACCTTCACCGAAGATCAAGTAACATGAACACGGGCAATCCCCCTGAGATTTCGGTTCCAAATGTAGGTCGACAAACAGTATCTCCTAGCTCCAATAGGAAGGTCTCGTACTCGCAGCCCAACTTCACACCCGTCTTCGAAAGCGTCAACCACGCAGTCAACAATACCGATTTACAACAAATGCAGTTGCCTCAGTCAATGACTACAGATGATTTTACACGGGCTGTCGCCGTTGCAACTGTTAGCGCCCTTCGTCATCAACAAACGCATGCTCATTCGCCAGCCAGAGTTAGAACCTCGGGCGAGCATGAGGCTCCAGGCGGTCATGATGCCCCTTCTTGGAGTCGAACCACAAGTGCCAGCGTTTTACTTGCGTGCACATTTCTGTATGCCCTCATTGCTGGTAAGGCTGCCTGCCATTGAATGTGAACTTTTATTGATTCTCGAACTTTTTCTTCAGAACTATTGGTTGATGTTGTTGATGTCGTCCTTCAAGATTCTGGTATAGATGAGAAATTCTTGGGGATCACAGTATTTGCCCTGGTCCCCAATACGACTGAATTTATGAACGCCATTTCCTTCGCTCTCAACGGAAATATTGCTCTTAGGTGAGATTTGATACTCACATTATTCCCTTGCCTTGGCTGACATCGTGCATAGTGTGGAGATTGGATCAGCTTATGCTCTCCAAGTATGTCTTCTCCAAATCCCTGCTATGGTTGCGTTCTCTGCTTGGTATGACCCTGTCAACATGGGCGAAGTTGCGAAGACGTTCACGTATGTTTTTTCTTTCCTTCTTATCAACTGTCTAGGATATCGATCTTCTCATTCGTAGACTAATTTTCCCGAGATGGGATGTCATTGCCATCATCCTATCAATGTTTTTAATGACCTACACCTACATTGAAGCCAAGAGCAATTACCATCGTGGAAGCATTTTGATCCTTAGGTCTGTATCATGCTTAACCTGCTGCTACGAATGCTCTGACCGCCATTTTTCTAGCTACCTGGTCCTCACCTCAGGCTTCTACTTCGCGCCTGCCACGGCAATTGACATTGACCAAGGCCATCTCCATAATAGTCCTGATGCACTTCAAGAGTTCCCAGCTCTTTCTTTCTTCCAAACGTTGCGATGGTACCTTCAATTCCTGCGGCAATAGAACCCGGTTAAACTCCATGCACACACAATCGGCTCTCTGCAACCAGGCTACCCATATTTCATCACTACGAACTATATCCCTTTTCTCGTCCCTTGGCCACTGCAATGGCACCTTCGCTCACCTTTGTTTTTCTTGAAAAAATATTTTTATTGCATCTGCTTTTAATGTTGTTTTCGCTAGCTATTCAATCATTACCTCATCAAAACCCTGTCAGGATTTCTAAGGTGTCTACTTTTTTTTTTTTTTTTCCAGAAAAAAGATGATCATAGATCATATCTCGACCTCACTTTTTTAATGCAGACTTTGCAATTTTTCCAAAACCTTTGAAAAATCCTCTATGGGCAGCTTTAGCTTCTCCGCTATATTCCCTCCATTTATAATGCTTTTCAACAAGTCCGGCGATGCCTGCAGGCTGATAAAATTTTCCAGAAAATCTCCATCAAGGAAGCCATAGGCAGCACTATCTGCATCACTTGTCCCTCGAGTGTTCTTAGGAGCTCGAAATCTGGAATAAGAAAAAAGTCAGCGTTGTGTGCCTGTGTTGCTTTTGTCCAAAATTTACCTTGCATGGCTCATCCCGCCGACACTTGGGATAACCGCAGCCAAGTTGCGTTGTAGTCCTGTAAGGTGCAACGAGAGTTCATCATTTTCGACATTTGATATCACTCCAATTCGGCCGGATGTTGTGAAAAAGATCATTTCAGGGCTGAATTCAGAATCTTTCACCCGATCGGTGCTCACGAGCGAACCTAAATAAAAAATCAATTAGCAAGGCCCTGAGATACTTGCATTTATAATTGTGTACCTCGCAGGAACTTCGACACCATGTCCGCAACATGAAAATCCCCGACTCGTTCTAGTGCTCCACCGCGTAAATTTCTCGAGAGCGCAAAAACAATAATGTTGAGGGTGTCCTAGTTGGAGTGTTAACATAGCATGAATAAATCAGCCTCGGAAGCTTACATTAGAAGTAATAATGTTGTTGGAATCGAGAGCTTCGACGGCTAAAGGATAGAGGGGCCCATAATCTCTCGCCTCTGAAATTAAGCTGCTATCTGTGACCTTCAGCAAGGAAACAGAGCTGATTTGATCTCCTGCCACGACACGATCTTCGAAGGACCCTAAACTGGTCACCAAATAGTTGTGGTTCCAGTCAGCGAGCTTCTTGATGGAGAATGTCGGAGAATGTGTCTCGTCGGAGGATACGTCGAAGTCGTATAATTGAATCTGAACTCGAAGATAGAATCATTGTGAGAGCAAAGGGGTATCCACGCACAGATGAATTGATTGCGGCGATGATTTTTCCTTTTACCATTCTCAGTGCATATACACATCCATTGACTTCAGTAGATGCAAGCAGCGAAAGCTCCACAGCGGAGTGTTGAGTTGGCACCGGCGACACATATGCTGAGAAAATCAAAAGTCTACCCTGTGTGGGCTCTTTGTCCTCGTTATTGTGGAGTACGGTTCCAAGACAGAAAAAAGGTCTCGATTGGGCTTCCAGATGTGCGGTGAATGATACGACAGAAATGATTTCTTCATTTGGATTGCATTTATACTGCCCCAGACCTAATAGAACGTGAGCTCATCTAAAAATAATTTCAGGATTTACGAACGTGTCAGTGAAATGTCGTCCAATAGATAAAAAGAGCTCCCGAATATCTCGAGGCTTTCGATTCTTGTTGGTTCTGTCCGAGAACAGGCAACACCAAAGGCCTTCAATGAAGGTTCATGTGTTATCTGACGAGGATTATCAAGTCCCAAAAACGTCTAACTCAAGAATGAGAACAATAGCTTTAGATCTTGATGTCGACAATTTACCGAGCGGATATGTATTTTGTTCAGGTTTCTCACAGAACCAATTGACAGCCCAGTGGGCGCGGCGAGAATAATCGAGGAAGGGAAGAGCCCCGTGTTCAGTTTGCAGCCAGAGGCAATTTCCTTTGAAATATAAATTTAGCTCTTGATCCGGGATACTGAAGGTGTTTAACCTTTAACATGATTGCCGAGTTGAACAGGCGATTTTTATCGCAGAAAAATATTGTTGCCCTATTTCCCGCAGCAAAGACGGACTTCTTGCCATCGACCACACAGGGAGTTAAGGAAACAGGGGCATGACCAAGGCTGACAACTTTCTGGTCTTTTAGGCAGCCATCTTTCCATGTGAAAGAAACAACGGAGCCATCTCCCAGACCCGCTAAGAGATAAGGATGGTAATCTGACCCTTTGGAGCCTGTATCGGAACCAAAATTGTAAAGAAGGATGGAGCGGACGACGGCGGGTAGTGGAGGGGTTCTGGTTTCACTTGAAGACTTCAGAGTGCCTTTTTCGATCGTGAAAAGCTCGATGATATTTGAACCCCAGTATGAGACGATGAAGTTGGATGAAAATGCCTTCTGTGGGTTGATGGGAATGCAAGATACAGCGGAGATTTCAGACTTCACAGAGTGTTTTCTAGAAAGGCAAAAGCCACAAGTAAGAAATTGGATGCACTGATGAATGATGAGAAGCCTACATAAGTTCTTTGAACTTTGCAGCTTCATTTTCAATGCAAAGCACAATGATGTTGCATCCACTCAGGGCCAATGCAACCTGACTCCCATTCACGCTGGCCGCAACTATTTCCAGAGGTTTATTGTTGTGGGATAATGGGGCATTTTTTACTTCCCAAGAGTCACGTTCGACATAGACATTTAATGACGAATCCCACTCCAGCAAGAAGACACCACTTGGAACCACTTGCACTACCAAAGATGAGTTAACATAAGCCCCGTTCTGCCGCTGGAGGAAATTTGAAAATGCCAAGGTGTGTTCGTTGGATATAAGCCCACTCATCAGTCCAGCGTCCAGCCGATTGAACTTCACACCGGTTTCAGAGTCGATGATCTCAAATACATGAGTTTCATTCACGGTTGACATGAGAATATGCATGTCGAATCTAAACAACTGGTTAACAGGTGATTTGCAAAGGATTGGTTTACTTACAGTTCTTTATACGTCTCCCGAACAGACCAAATTCTGTTTACCCCCGTTAGTCCGCTTATAAACGCAAGTTCTTGGAATTCTGCCCCATTTCTAACGATGTTGACAGAACCAGTATTTGCGCCACCACTGCACGTAACAATTTGATTCTGGGGAAATTCGTCAATTTAACACTAACGGATGCCAGATTAAGAAGCCCTCACCTGGCCGCTCCCATCTGTATCCACTGAAATGGCATCCATGATAGGGGCAATGTTCTTGAAGCTTTCCAAAACCTTGATAAAGGAGCCAACTGGCTCAACAATTCTCCCCTTCGAGCAATCGATATCATCATCGATATCCATGTCATCATCTTGCAGAATTGCTCTTCCTTTTCCTTTTGTGGATGATTTAGCCATCAGACTTCCTGAAGAAACAGACTTTATTTCCACAGGCAGGGTCAGAGTCGGTAGACAGTGTTGCCCATTCGGGGTCTGCGACAATTGCAAGAGTTGAGAATCACCCAGGTGAGAGCCCAGATAAAATGTTTGATTTGTTAGATATGACATCGTTGTTGGAGGTGAAGTCTGTAGATAAGAGCTGAGCAAAACTGAGATTTAAATCGGGCAAACGAGGGATCGAACAAACCTCTCCGAGCGGGATGAGGATCATGCCGAGTTCGTTTATGTTATCAAGGGAGAGTATCGAGAGCCTTCCAAACGAATCTCCGATCAAGAGGCGAGATGGAACACCAGCATCACACCAACTAAAGCTCCAAGGTTAGGAATAGAGAGGTTTATAACACCAAGGAATACGAACGCTGATACTGAGCTCCAAGGCCAGTCGACAGAAAACTTGGGGTTCCTACGCCGTTCTCCACGTTCCCGCTCCTTTGCCCTCGCCCTAGCAACTTCAGCTGGATCCGTGCTTTTCTTCTTTGCATCCAATCGTTTCTGTTTCCCCCTTTGTTTTTCCTGGCTTTCCTTGGAGGCCAATTCGAAAAGCAGAATCCGTCGACCACCGACGACCATAATCCCCCCCGGAAATACCTCATTAGAGGTATCTGCATTGTCGGGTGGCACAGAGATTAGCTGAGGGATTGTAGTTTCAGGAAAATTCACGACAGATTCTTCAATGCGCGTTGGCTGAAACAGAGTCGAGGGATCAGGGGAAAATTCCAATCCGTCCACGTCGACGTCCCGAGAGAGAAGCTGTACACGACTTTGTGAATCAAGATGTAGAATTCCTAGTGTGTATTCTTCGTCCGATGTTGGAAGAAAGGTCAGTGAGAGTATGTTAATTTCGGGCAACCTTTGTGATATTAAATTGTAAGGGCGCAGAAGGCATTCAAAAGAAATTGGGCATACGAAACATCAAATTCCTCCTGCAATTTGCCTGCTTTTAGAGTAATAACCTTAAGCTTCCCGGCATAACAGCTAATAATTGCCAATTTTCCAGACGGGTGAACGAGGAAATCCGTGAAGAACTCGGCTATCCGAGGGAGTCGCTCGAATAATGACAATGACTTCTGGACCACGAGTTTTGCGGGGGCTCCCTCTGATTCAGAATATCCCAAAATGATAAACTCAGGGTCTGGGTGAGTGAGCATCACCGCTAGATTTGAACGCGCTTCATAGCTCTAATGTATGTCTCACGTTTCAGAGATAGGAATGGTAATGGGCACACGACTCACAGAAAGGGGGATGGCCCTGACTGCACAAATCTTTCCCCATATCTCCACGCCACATTCATGTTGAAGCCCATGGGATCTCACAGAATAGACATCGAGCCTGTTGAGCTTTGCGACAACAAGATGCTCGATATCTCGGGTACCCAGCCGACATTTAACAGATGACAATACCGACGAAGAAGGATGAAACGTGGATACAATCTTCATGAGATTGATAGAGAGCCAGGCAGCCCAAAAATGAAGATAGATGATCACAGCAGGTCGAAGATTAGTGGGAACTTTCCTCGGGGCTTTGGTAATTTATGCCGGTCCGCAGTGGCCGGTTTATAAGTTATGGCTCCTCATCTCCTGCCGCGTACATTGTTCCGTCGTCGTTCATTACTATATCACCTCCGTCGATCTCATCGTCTGCACCAGGCTTATTCCCCACAAAACTGTCCAGCATAGTTAAACCACTAGATTTCGAGGCCATTGCCTTTGGCTTTGATCGCTTAATAGCCGGAGCTTCTACTATCGACCAGGGCATAATTTCTAGAAAGGTCTTTTCAAGTGAATATAAATTGAGAAGAGCACCTCACACCTTCTAGGAACATGAACTCATCTGCCTTCCTAACCACGGCGGCTGCATTAATGGGGATGAGTGTTTCCATTACAACTGTATATGCAATAAACCTGACCAATATCTCGATGCTGCACAGTTGATCTCTTTTCTCGATCTGCAATTTGTTGACCGGCTTCACAAAGGCGTCTTATGAATTCCTCGGCAGCAAGGGAGATGAGAAATGTGGCCTCCTTTGCTACGATTGGGATCTCCTGCCTCATCATTCAGATTTTTTACCAAAAAATCATAGATCAAAGAAATACCTTATCGGCCTTGATAATCTTCTGAACCCTTGCTATCGGGAACAAAGACTTGCCTGCTTCTCTCACAAATTCCACGGGCTCCTTTTTCTGCCTTTTTTTGGGAAGCTTGACCAGCGCGGTCTTGCCAGCGGCCAGTGCTGCAGCCAGCGGTTCCGAATCAGACTCCACCTCCCCCATTTCCTCGTCCTCATCTACAGCTCGTGTTTCCTTTTTTTTATCGTCCACATCCTGAAACTCTAGTTGAGTCTCGTCCTCGGATGGTGGGACAGACATGTCATGAAGGGAGGTACGCGTTGAACTGCAGCATTCATGTGACCGGTCGCGTCAAATTAACGTCACGCGATTTTCCTGTCACGACAGCTGAACTCGATAGCACTGATCCAGATTCCAGAAGAAAGGTACTTAATTAAAAGTTTGACTAATACGAATTTCCATCAGAGTAATTGCCATTGAGTCCCTGACAATGCTGCCCATGAGCAATTCCTTCGTATAAACAGGTAAGCACAGGTGACAGGTCCAATTATTAATGTTAAATGTGATACACAAGTGCCATGCATTTAAGCTGGAATGCAGCTGTCGTCGACTATAGACGAGACCTTATCCTTTTCAAGAGGACTTTGGCATCGTCATCATCCAGTTCTTCCCGAAATTCAAATTCCTTCCTGTGCATTTCGCGTTGTGTTGGTGGTGACCTTCCACCCACTTCATTACTTGATACATCCTGACTCGACTCGTATTTCGGTGCTGGTATTACATGATAATGTACCTTAGAAGCGAAAATCAGCCAAGGTAGCAGGGCAGGTTAGAGATGCGATGCTCACATGTGGCACCGCTTGGGCGTATTCTTGATTGCATACGACATTGAGGCCAGTATTGTCCAAGGCTTCGAGAGATTAATATGTCTGGTTAGAACCCGTATCGTCCGATAACCGACCTTTTGTGAGAGCATGCGCAACCTTGGATACAGCCTCCCCGACTGCAGAGGCCAGGTCAGGAGGAAGGTCCGATAACCGGGGGATGTGTGCTTTCGGGATAACAAGAGTGTGCCCCTTCCTCAGAGGCATAATATCTTGAGAAGGTATAAGTCAACGTCAATGGCTCCTGTTGTTCGTTCCATTTATGTGAAAAGAGCTAGGGCTCACCAAGAATAGCTATAACCTTTTCATTTTCGTACACTTTGGAAGTTGGCAGTTCGCCCTTAATGACGCGACAAAATGTACAATCGGTGTCTACAACCCAGGTAGAAGGTACGGACCGCCCTTCATGCGCCTTGATAATGAAAGATGTCATGATCATGGAACAAGAAGAGGTCGCGTTCTATACATTTCCCATGAGTAAATTCATTGTCATGGTGGATGAGTAAGTAAAGTGGGCGGGACTTCCCGCGTCACGCGTCACGGGTCGTCAAGGCCGATGCCAACGCGGCGCGTAACGCAACCACCTCTTTGGCAGCAATTATATGACAATCACAACTATTTACATAAAGACACGACGCCATGTCTCGAGGAGATCGAGTCGCCGCCAATGGAAATCTGTCGACCTCCATGCGTAAGAATTATGGAGAACATGGGGTTCCTGAGGCGCGTAACTTGAGCAACGAAGTTGGCATCGATTCACCTATCTCGACATCTCATAGTACTACAAAAAGGTTGGCTCAACCTATCGCAACCCGCACTATCCTGGCATACGCCTTTGTCTCTTTTCATGGCTGAACAAGTTAGAACCCGAATGTGTTATATATCCGATAATCTCTGAAGTTTTTTTTTTGAGGTGGTGGCAAATGGAGCAGAATTCAATTGTCCAAATAAATTCCGACCAGATCATGTTCTTCGATATGGCCTGTGGTCAGTTTCCCGTTTCCCCATTCCTGATTTTACCCCGATTCTACTCTTTTTTAGGCAGGTAGTAAATCTTACCATGGTCCGACCCCACATTAATTTCCATGTATCTTGCTCTAGTGGTGAAGCGACCGTGGCCTTTGTTGAATGGTGTACAATTGGAAAACGGCTCTTTCATGAACACGAAACTTCACTCCAGTCCAGTCAACCTGCCATTCCGGGACCAACACAATTACCACGGCGTAAAGGGACTGTGACTCCGTGGCCTCTGGGTCCCGAGTTTCCCAAGCCTCATATTTCAGCTGCAGACCCAGTAGGCTTGTTTTTAGTGTTGGAGTACACTCTCATAATTACTTGCTCAATTCCCCTTTCACAGTTTACCGTGGAAGCATACAAAGAGCGCACATCTTATCCATGCGAGAAACTTTCTTTTGAAGATGTAGCTGAGGGAAACCTGCCAACAACATCAATTAATATAGCCAGTGGGTCCTTGCAGGAGATCACAGTTCCCGAACTAAACGAAACAGAAAATCAATATTTGATCGACACGGTAGTTTGCTCCTTTGCTCTCCATCTCGTTGAAGGCCCGTCAGGTCTCTTCAGTCTTCTATGGCAATTGAGTTTGAGAGCTCGTTGGCTTGTCATCCTGGCGCCCCACAAACGACCGGAGGTACCGCCTTTTCTTTTCTTTATTTTCATAGGTGAATTCACTGACCCTCACATAGATCAAGGAAGGATGGGGCTGGTATAAATGGGACATCGATTCCTGGAGCGAATGTCCAATGTCCGATTATACTGGAGAAATTCTTCACGACAGGTTAATGACATTAGTATCTTTCTCTTGGGGATTCGATCTGATATTTACACATAGAGTGCATTGTCGTGTATATCGAAGCGTGAACGTCTGAAACGTTAGAGTTGCTCATCCATATTCCTTTCTATCCCGCTATGTAACACGTGGCTCGTGCCGACACACGATTTAGAGGTTACCTTCTCTAATTGGAGCATTCACACCGGATTTTGTGTCCCTGAATTTTTTCCTGAATTGCTGGGGCTGCGACCAGCTTCTCTTGCTCATACCATTGATCCTGCATCGCAGGATTTGTGTGGAGATGAGGTCAGTTGTGAGTCGATTACTTGCTAATGAGTAATGGATTTGCTTGACCAAACATCAGCGCACAGCCATTGGTAGATCATCAAAATAGGCGCCCTATCGAAGCCCTTAAGTCGAAGCCCTTAAGTATAACACTTCAAGCCAAACGTGTATGCCACTTATGCATTGATACAAGGCTCAGATAAAATTGTCGGATTTGCAAAAGTGTCTTGTCAGGAGGACCTCTTTCACTGAATGATTAGGCAGTCGTCGTCGGGCCCCTCATCAACAGAAGCATTTCGACATTCATTAATTCCATGTAAGGATTGACCAAAGAAGGATACATAAATGGCAGATCAATTATTAGTGAGAATGCCAAGTGACCCGAGATTCAACCTCACTCCAAAGTGTCTGCATCTTGCGTCCAATAATCGGAATCGGGTACATGCCATTGAATAGAAATTTATGCTATCGACTAAAGAATACAGTGCTCAATATCCCAACCATAAAAGCGCCAACCCCAACAGCGGTCATCTCTAGTTGCCTCTGAGAAGGCGCCCAGGATATGGCTTGCACATCCGATCTATCTTCCAGTGTTTCTCCTTGGGTGTCCTCGTGAGCCTCAGGAACAGTTTCCCGAAGGTTCTCCTGCACATTCCTGGTGACCTCCTCTGTCAGGGCTTCTAATAAAGCGCCCTGTCGACCAATTTGTTGGCTTATTGACTGCATACTAGTCTCTAGACGCATTCCATTCTCCGTGCTCAACTCCTCGATCTTGCTCTCGAAAGTCTGTGCGAGGCGCCGCCGTTTCCAGGGCTCGACGATCAGAATAGCTAGAATGAAGACAAACATGTTCAGCCCCAAGGCCACAAGAGAACCGTATGTCGAGGCACTGCGAATCTTATCCGACCAAACCTGCTCCTCGTGATACCGTGCAAGGATTGTCCGTAATAGCTGGCTAAACTCCTTTTCCACTGCGTCTTCGGTCTCGTTGACGGCTGCTTTTGCGCGCAATTCCTCTTGTTCATAAAGGTGATCCTGCCGCACTAGATTCGTGAAGCGTACGACGTCGTTATCGATCCAAGTGTTTTTACGTTGCAAGAGATCATTTACTTCACGTTGCGAATTTGACCTGTGAACTACTGCCTCTTCATAAGCAGTTTTTGCTTGCCTGGCAGCTTGACGCGCTATATTTATACGTTCCTCTTCAGGCGTGATTTAATTTTGAGTAATATGTAGCGTTAGAAGGGAGTGAAAAACAAACACACCTTGCTCGACGACGCCTCGTTTCAGAGCTTCAATCTCCTCATAGCCAGTGACTCTGTTCAGCTGTGAACCGAGCTGAGAGAAGGTTGTTTTCGTGTTTGCAGTGAAGTCATCTGCACGATTCCGCAGACCGATCGTAGCCTGCTCCGTCCACTCCCGAATGCGTTGCTTCACTATATGCAGATCATAAGAGGCCAAAGTTTCGCGGGGGGTCGTATTCTGGGGCTTAGTATCGTACTGGGCCGGGAAATGAATAAGTTCTGGCTTAATATCATCGTCGACCCGAGGTTGGGGAGGTTGTGGTGAACTTTGCAGTCCATCCCCGTGTTGCGCGTCGACTTCTGTCGGTCGATGTATGTTCCATATTGGAGGGCATGTCGAGAATGGACGCAGGAATGGTGGCCTCGACAAGGGTCTCCTCAGCATAGGAAGTCGCAGAGCCGCCACGCCGTAACACCGACAGAAATTGATGGGAATTTCGGGATTTAGAATTCTGCTCACTTCTCTTCAATACTTACTGGAGACCTCCAAAAATATCCGTATGAGAATATCATGAGTGCATGTAGTACTACTGTCGTAATGGTGACAGCAAACAACCCGCAAATCCAAGTGGTTAAAAAGACATAATTACGGATATCGTTTCTGGGCCATAAACGTTTAACTCTATGCTCGTCTAACCTAATCAATCAACTCCAAACATCCAGCATGAGTCGTGACCGTTCCTTCAGTAGTTTGATCTCTGCAGCACCCTCTACCTCGGCCGATCCGCCCTTGGCTTCCCCGAGGACCTTGGCCAAAACTTCCTCCACTTGCTTGCTCATACTCTTTGCTTCCCCACAGATGTAGACATAGCCCTTGCCATTGAGGATGGCGTCAGCAATGTGCTCCCTGTCTTCCCAAATGAGATCTTGCACATAGATCTTACTACCATCCGGTTTATAGTTTTGGCGAGAGAAGGCGCAGTGCAGTTGAAATTTGCCCTTGAGTTCTTCTTGGTATTTTGGCCATTCTTCCCTGTACAGGAAGTCCTCGTCCTCTCTTCGGCAACCGTAGAATAGTGAAATACGGCCCCAATCGGCGAGAGCATCTGGTCCGTTCTTTTCAATGGAACGACGAGCCAAAGCGACTCGCTCTTGCACAAAACCGCGGAATGGGGCAACACCCTAGGAAAAAGGAAAAGAGGTCAAAATATTTATATTAGACGAGTAGAGGATTACACATACAGTGCCGGGTCCAACCATGATAACAGGACTCTTCGGGTTTGTCGGAAGTCTGAAGGTTGAGCGCCTTACGTGGATCGGAGCTTTGTAATGTGTTTCCGTCTTATACGCGCCGCGAGGGCCTTCGATAAGATATGCTGGGACAGCAACACGCTCTTCACCATTTTTATCCATAAGGGGGACTACCTCGTCGTTGGCAGCATGTTTGAGGTTGAGCAAGAAGTTAGACCCCACTCCGAAGACCCATTTATGTGGCACCTGCTCGCAGGGCACATTTTCGTATTTGAGAATGACAGCAGTAGCGTGAATGGAGTTGGGATTGAGCTTTGGGCTGGAAGAAATCGAGTAGTACCGAGGCTGGAGACGAGGGATGGCGGATACAATGATATCAAATGGAATTGCCCATTGTGTGGTATTCTCCGGTGTGGGTAGATTTTTAAAGTTGTCTCCGGCGGCCAATTGCAGAACCTCACCCAACTTTAGACATCCATCGTGGACAACGGTGTGGTATTCCTGCTTATTTGTGTTGAGATTCTTCAAATATGCCTCCGCTGAGGGGGAAGGAGCGAATTTGGACAAGGTCCCGAGAATTTGACGGCCAGCGACAGCGCTAATGTCGATGTAATGACGAAGGACAGTTCCGTAGGTCGTCGGGACGGGAAAGGGAACTTTCGCCAAAGCGGGGTCCAGAGATTCAATGCCAATGACTGCGTCGCGCTTGTTATGTAACCCGAGAACACAAAGAAGGCGTTCGACCTCAACATCGGGATTTAAGGGCCACAGGCCGACATGGTCACCATGCTGGTATGTAATACCAGAACCTTCAGTGCTGAACTCGATATGAACGCAGTTGCGGTCAGCCTTGGGTTGGAAGAGCTCGCGTGCCAGAGTGATAGGGGCGGGATACGGGTTTTTGGCATCATGGATGCCTTTCGTCCGAGTCAGAGCCCGGGCAGAATATTCGCCTATACCCGGACATGTTTAGGACACAGTTGAGCAGGATAGATAGATATATACTGACCAAGATAAACCTTTTCCCGGGGGTGGGCATCCAGTTCCGAAACAACGAAGTCGGCGGAATCTCCTCCCTGGCCCTCTTCAACACCCATCGCAGCAGCGAAGGCTTCCCACATCCCATCCTTCCATTCTAGGTAGTCTTCTTCCATGCTTTTATCATCGTCACCCTCGCCTCGTTCGCCGATACGAATGGCACCCATCTTGGTCAACTCTTTATCGACATTCCGTCCAATAAGATTATAATGCTCGTATGTTTTGTTACCGAGACTGAAAATAACATATTTAAGGCCTTCGAGCTTATGCTCTCCATTACTGAACTCGAATGATTCGTCCTGGAGATTTTGCATGAGCTGTACGGCATTATCGGTGGGTTCACCTTCGCCATATGTGGCCATTACAAATATGGCAGCGCAATCCTCCGGTATTTGGTCGAGGTTATCAAAATCATACTCCTCAGGATCGCATACGAGGGAAGCCAGTCCAAACTTCTGCTTGGCTTCTTTGGCGAGACGGATAGCGTACTCCTCCGCAGTACCCGTTTGTGAACCATAGAAGATCACGAGGCGTTTTTTCTGTGGGAAGCGGCGTTTAATAGGAAGATATGTGAGATATAGAATGACTTACGCCTTCCTTCATCTTGGTAATGAAATCGCGAGGGTTTCCTGAGCCATTGGAAGATTTAGACGAAGTGATAGGGGCGGGTTTAGGTTTTGAGGCAGCAAAGAGCTGGTCGCGGAAAATGTAAAGGGCGGCGAGAACGACGCCGACGGCTAAAATTGCGACGTCCGAGGAAGATGTGGCCATTGTGACGGCAGCCAGAGGAGGAGGGACGGCTGGGGAAAGCAAATTGGTACGATGTGTGTTCGTCATTGGAGAAGAAGAGAGAAGGGAGAACAATACCAGTGAAACCCCAACAAGCTCTAGAAACTCGACTATAAAAGCGAGGTGATGGTACGTGGCCAACTCGGAGCCAGCCTCTTGTTTGGTTCCGGCTAATGTAATTATTTCAGAGTCAGCCGTGGTTTACGTTCAAATGCCTAGGAATACACTCGTAACTAATAAAGTCCTCGCAATTCGCAGGTCAAGGCAATGGCATGATTCTGGTTCCGCCAACACACAATATCTCGTGTGAATGGGCCCATTACAGTAGTACCCCCCGATGGCACCGGTTCCTTCCAGTCGTCACCGATGCTCGGATCAAAGCTTAGAGAGTACATTCTGATATGCAGATAGCATTCAGTCGCCGGCACAGTGCCTTTGGTTTTATCTCGTTGTACCCGGTCCCCCCACTGCAAGCGCCTGACGTGTGCCCCAAGCACGGTGTGATTGTGGGCGGTCCAACACTGTTCTCATTTCTCTAACCTGGGGAGTGTCTGCACCGATCTCGTACGAAAACCATTCTGTAGCTGTGCGTGCCCACGCTTGCGTCGCACTTGCACTACGAAGGCAGTCAGGACCGCTGTTTTGGATCAATAATGCGCTTGATACTCACTCAGAGTGCGACGCTGCGACCCAGGTGGCATCGGCAGCTAATTGGCCCCGTTCGCTCCAGTAGCCTTCCTCTTCTTCTATTTCCCAGATTTTGCGTATACAGTTAATGGCTTCAACCCCATCGACCTTTTCGTTCGCCCAAGAAGCGAATTTGTCGTACAGCATCGATATTGTAGTAAGCCTGGTGTCCGATGCTTTCGACAAGTCCTTTGGTAGGGAACAAACATCGCAGCTGCAATGGAAGCCATATTGGTCCTTCAAAAAGGCCCTATATACCTAATATATGGGTATTTATTTCCTTTCAAAGTGGTGAAAAATTACTTGCCTCCTTTCGTCTCGTGGTCTTTTCGAGTTTGTGTAGGTTGTCAATAATTCCTGTATCAACATGCCGCTTGAAAGCAGAGGCAGATTAAGACCCAAGAACGGCGTACCTGTCCTCGACGAATGTCCTTCAGGGCATGGACAATCAAGAATTTGGCTGCGTCTCTCCAGCTATAAACGACGTTGAAAGCACTGGAACATCCATGGTTCAAACGCGCCATTCGCGGGAAAATCCCAACACCTTCTCCAGCCGATACTGCATTGGTTTGGAATATGGCCAACGCAACTTCCTCTGGGTGTTCATTCGGTTCGAGACCTTTTGGGAAATTGACATAGGATAGGTTGACGAAAGCTTCACGCTCTTGCTGCGAGAGATTTTCCAATTTAGCCATTATCAAAGCGGTGGGAGAGGAATTTACTGTTAATTTAAGATTAATATGCTGACTGAGATAGTAATTGTGGTTATGACACACTATTTCGAGGGACCACAAAGAGTGGCTTCTCTCTCAGAATTACTTCCCCTTGCTTTGAGTGACTAAAATTGAGAGGGTAAGGAGAAGATGGCTAGCAAACGAACCTTTATGTCGCGCGCAGCAATTACGCCCTTTCCTTTCCCAGGTATATCTATTACGGTGAATATGGCTTCATCTCCGAGCGACAAATCGTCCTGAGGGCGTTGTTGTCGGGGTACCGGTGGTGCTTCTGAGGTGCCAATCTCATTGTTGTAGTAAAATGTAGCAAGAGCAGCTAAAAATAGGCCAATTCCAAGAAACTAATAGTAATACTCGATGAGATGGGTAACTTTCGCAAATTATTGAGAGAAGCCGTACCTGCCAGTTGTATGGGAAGCTAATTTTCTTCTCTGGCTGCCTGATTTTAATCCTTTTGCCTTGGTTATAAGCTGTACGTCGTTGGGTGGGCATGGTATAGAGATGAAAACGGTTGAGAAGGTTGCTCGTTCAGATGCTCGAGAATGCGTTGCAGTTTATTCACGACTTACAGGAAGTTTTATTAATAAGCCAGTAGTTCGATCAGGGCAGAACGGTCACGTGAAGGGATTCCAGAAGCCCCTAAATGGGGGTCTACATTCTACATTCCACCATTCCGAACCGATTCCGGTATTCACGAATGCCTGGGTGGAAGGTAGAAGCAATCTTGACACTAACAATTGAGTGTCTGCTTTGACTGACAACCTGATTGAAAGCTACATAACATATGGATGAAAAATCGTCGCGTACAGTATACGTGGTAAGTTCATTAAGTACTTCGGAGCGGATCATAATGGAGAATTATTATTTCTTGGGCTCGAGCTTCCCAGCCAAAAGAATACCAAACGTCAATGTGACAAGCACAGAGAGCGCCATGGCAATGAACCCAGTCGCGAGCCTCGCTACGGGGAAATATCCTTTCGTCAGGGCCGACTGGACCATGAAGTATCTTGCAACGCCTGTGAAAAGATATCGGAAAAAATAAGGTGTCCAACTTTCACTCCTTCAATACGAAGAATGCATACCAATGAAGAGAACCGAAAGGCCGATTATGATTGCGGTAGCTCCGAGAGGGCGGATGTAGACGTGGAGTCGGTGTGTGTCCCGATTCTGGGTTGAAGCAGCAGAGAAGAGTTGAACCAGGGCTAGAACCAACGAAGACAATTAGAAGTGTGGAGTGAGAGAGAACTTTGTAAATCGAGACAAATAATGGAGTTCAGGAACTAACACTTACCAACGCCCGCAGAGACGATGGCGAGACTGGTCCGCACGTAGGCAAGAAATGTTCGTTCCGAGGCGAGGTGATCACGAGCGACACTGCCTGAATTCTGCAGACATAACGATACCGGTAGTGAAGCTTGTGAAGGCCTGGATGATCCAGGTAGAAGGGTCTCCGTTGGACAAGGTTTGGTATCTGTTGGTCCTGGGTGTCTACCATCCAGACTGTTTATCGCTCCACCTGAAGGAGATCTGGCGTCGAATCTCTGGCTAGGGGGTGGAATTTGCCCGGAACTTGTTGAGTACCTGTGGTCTTGTGAGCTTTCGAGGTGCCGCTCAGGGGAAGGAGGCGAACGAATTATTGAGGCCTTTTTTCGATGTTTGGTGGGGTGCGCCTTTCCACGTATGCGGTTTTGTGCAGTCCTGCTCCATCCTGTGAATACCCGTGTGGAGTGTACTTTAGAGCGCAAAGGGTTGGATGATGAGCCGGCAAGAAGAGGTGTCCTTTCAGTGGGTCGAGGTGAAGAATGCGATGGCCAGGTTGAGGAACTATGTTGTTGAATGTGGTCAACGACTTGCATCGATGGACAAAAGAGAGCGCAACTGATGTGATAACATGAACGGAATGGGGCTTAATGACATAGAATGGAAGCACATCTCAGTATCACCGAATGCCGCGGTATTACGACACTCAAGGCACTTTCCCTAATTAGTTCTTCTTTCAGCTGCGAGCGTCTAGATTAGTACCGGGGCAACCATTAATCTGATGTGAAACCCAGTGCATCTCTACACAAGGATAAGCTCAATCTGAAAACCTTCATACAGATCACCAGCTTCTGCCTTGCACTCTTGTGTATGGATAGGCTGGGTTATATACAGCAGGTCTAGGTTTACAGGAGTGTCTATGATACAGTGAAGGGCAGCGATAGTATTCATTGAATGTTCCAAAAGGCAGAAAGGGCTTTCATATGTGATTTAATGTGATGTGTCCATCGACAACTCGGATGGTGCATCGACATCCATTGATTTTTTCCGCCTCTCGATCAAGAACTCTTCGATACGAAGCCTTAACTCTGGAACTGCGCGAAAAGGTAAAATAAAGTAATCTTGGATTTATATGGTGGAACTCACCTGGCTCAACATCTTCAATAGATAGAGGCGCGCGGTTAAATGGGTCCTTCGAATCTGATAACAAATGGGACTTGATGGTGGCTCGATCAAGGATCGTCTTCGACGAAGGGAGAAGAACAGGATCCCGCATCACCGTGAACATCAACGGGTCTGCATCAAAGTCAGTCAACTGGCGGGCTCTTAAAAGCAAAGCACATACCAAGGAACTCATCAGGAACTTCACCAAGATCTTCTTCAGCTTCCAGCGCAGCTTTAGCCCCTTCCACTTGGTCTACAAAGATGCGCAACTTGGCGATCTCGGTCTCGGCCTTAATACCACGTCTGATAGCGATATCTGCTGCCCTCTCGAAAAGCTCCTTGGTGTAACTCCGTCCATCGCCTGCGACTGCTTGGATGAATGTCGTTTGATCACTCAAATTGAGGAAAATCTGGATGATTTCGCCAAGCAGGATTCTTGGGTTGAACTTGTACTTTTCTGGGTCCCGAACTTTGAGGTCTTGGCACTTGGGCCCTACCAGAGCTTGCAGATTGTAGTCCAACATGGCTGCAAGACGGTCGACGATTTCGGGCATCATAAATGGAGCTTTGGTTTCGGCAGTGAAAATTCTCAGAAGCTCGACAGTGGAGCGTCCTAGAGTTGTATAACCCGAGGCATGACGTTCCAACTGCCGCAGGGTGCCTTCACGTTCCCGTCGATATTCCAGTGGCTTCGCTTCCCAGGCTGACTTATCGTCCATCTCAACTTGTATATTATGAATCTGAGTCAGCTCGCTCAGAGACTCGTCCATGAGGTACGTGACATCGTTGATCATCAAGTTCACGAACCGCACAAATTTATCGACGTTCCTAACGAAGAAATGCGGTCAACCAGGGTAATTATTGTCTTGAAAATGTTACATACTTGGCCTCGATACTAAGCGCTTCTCGATGCGTTGGATTATTCCAGACAACCTTAAGGATGTGGGAAATATTTCGCCTGCTCAATTAATTAGATTTGGTTGCAGATTTTATTGCTTTTCATGTCGAACCTTGCATCTGAATAATAGGTTAGATTTGGGTCGAGAAAATGAAAAGGCCATGATACTAACTGAATTTATCGTAGAATTGCGAACTTGCGCCTGTCTGTTCTACCTCTAAAAGACAACAACGTTCCAGCTCAACTGCCTGCACAATGAATTCCCGAGAACACCTTACCAATATAAAAATGCATTAATGCAGGCATGAGGTGTTTTAGTGCCATAGGGTGAGAATTAAGCATATTGCCCAAAATGCCACTACTCTGGCGACCATAAGTCCATATGCTCAAGAAAAGCACCTAGCGAAGGTAGCTTGGAAGTCAGTAAGGGGTTAAAGAGACCTTGTACGACGTACGTCGTTTATCTTGGATTTTAAGAAAGGGTTCTTGATGTACCAGGTCGAAGTCAAGAAGGTCAGAACAAAGGTCAAGAGTTCCAGCTTTCCAGCCATTTCGAATTTATCTGGTGACATCCTGGAAATGCCATAATGAGCAATAATGGAATAGTGGAGCGCTAAATACTCACTGCACTGCAAAATATAGATAATCCACGATGTCCTCAACAATGTACTCCGGGAGCACACGGAAGAACATGGGGACTTCTTGGGGCAACGGCAGTCTAGAAAACCAAATCTCAGCTGCAGACTTCGGAGAAAGTGTGGAAATAGACTGACTGTACGAGTGGGCTGGGGTGTGTTTTCTTCGGGTCAACTTGTCGGATAAGCCATGTAGATAGGAAGCTGGTGAATCCGATAGATCTGAAAGTCAGGTCGGAATCCAGCAAACCTGCCTCGAAAGCAAGTTGTTGTGCCTGGATCTTCCCTTTCTCGTTCTTCACATGTTGGATGGCCGCCTCGGTCCGCGCTTGCAAGGGACTCTGAATGTGGTAATCAGCTCAGTACTTCTAATCATTGGGACATATACATACTCCCATCCAAGATCCATCACCGTTGAGCATATCTAGATGTCGTTGAAGGTCATCTACGTGCTTTTGTAGGTCCTTGTACGTTTGGATAGTTCGCAGGTAGCCATAGTGGCTCATAGCAATGGTTAGATAGAAGATGTCTGAGATGAAGTTTGGAGGAGGGGCTAGAGATATATTTCGTTAAGCAAATGAAGGATAAGCGTCAGTGAGTTCCAATTCATACCAGCTGGCTTATTCTCCTCCTCCCATTTTTGAGCTTCTTCACTTGTCGCCTTAATTCGTGTTTCATCACCAAGGTTGATACGAGAAGAACCCGCGTAATACAATGGATCTATGCGGTCCAACTTAGAACATGGTTGTAAGCTTAAATGTCCAACGCATTGAGGCGAACAAGACCGACCTTGCTGTAGGTCGCATCCATAAAAGGTTCAGCGAAGCGTAATAAAACACTTTGCATATTCAACATGAAACTATCAGAAGCGACCGTTGCTGGGTCAACCTATGGCTTTTTGAGTTAAGCCCTCAGGATGCACTGCTGTAAACTTTGGGAATACTCGCCTGCATTCCAGCTCGTTTGACATTAAGGGAGATAACGCGAGCGAAGTAATTGAGCACAGCTTCCCGCGTCTCTACAGACGCTCTGACCAGTGCATTGAATATCTGGAACAGGGAGGTCTACAAGAATTAAATTCGAGCATTCACCTAAATTCAAGGCCAACGAACCTGCAAGGCCTTGAGGGTTCCTCTCAGACTAGCATATGACGATTCAACA
>Ga0307509_10002679_pt1 | contig 28458 bp, 44 predicted proteins | sample 10_EM_MG_FD_202245 | JGI IMG/M metagenome (GOLD analysis project Ga0307509, IMG submission 202245) | Populus trichocarpa ectomycorrhiza microbial communities from riparian zone in the Pacific Northwest, United States - 10_EM | ecosystem: Host-associated > Plants > Roots > Unclassified | place... | reverse complement strand
AGAGCGATTCTCCATTGGAGGAGCATCTTGAAACGAAGCTGGGCAGAACGGTATTGCGTAGCAAATAAACTGGCATTGTGGTGTGTAGCGAGCACACGCTGCCACTTTTGCATGGCCGATATTACCGTTGAGGAATTCGCCCTAACCGAAAACGCAAGAGCCTTATCTGGAATCGCCGTTGCGTCAGTTTCGCCGCTGGGTGATTGCGAGAGACGCGTTTGATCAGAAACTAACTCTCTTGGTATCGCAAATCTCTGATGTGAAGTTTCCACACCGTCCATTTCTGCTTGAGCAGTTTGGCTGCTCGATAACGCTCGAGTTGCTTTCCGCGCTCATGTGCTCTCCATATTCGGAGCACGGCGCGTAACAGGAGGTCGTCCTGTCTGGAAACGTGCCTGTCTGCCTTGCGCTCCAAGGCCTGGATCAAATAAACCGGTATTTGCAATTAGAGCGGGCGACATGCACAGAACACATACCCGTATCCGGCTCCGGGCTGTCTTCCAGGAACCGAGCGCCCTCAGTTTGATGGATTTGGTGTTGAATTCTTCTGCGATAGCAAGGTTGCGCCTGGGGAAGATTGTAAGATCAGGGTAACCCAAAAACCGATAAAACGTACATGCGCTTCTTCCACATTACCATCGCGTCATTAATGACCCTCAGGATAACCCTCTCAGCGAGTAAATTCTCCGTTGCTCGCAATGCACTCGTCCTCCTCCAAGTGTGCCAGCACCTGGACACCCTCCGGCTGTCGTGCACCTGGACCAAGGTTTCTCCGATGCTTTCAACCGCATCCACCCCTGCAAGCCGCCCCTTCCACCGCGAAAAGAAGCGAGCGAGGAGGTACTTGGAATAGTGCTGAGCGGACAGTCGAGATTGGTAAAGGTGTCCCCATTTCGTCCACGCATCGTTCTTTAGTTTCTTCTCCCTATTGAGACGAACGACTTTCATTCTCGACCTCATGGAATCTCTCCATTGAATCTGTCGTTTGGCGTGCAGCTTTGTTCTCCACAGGTCCATGGCCCACTTGAGACGGCGAGATTCAAACACAACAAATATCTGTTGGTGAAATTCGCGCCGTTTCTGTACCTTGGCTTGCCATTTTTGCATCAACATTCGCAGTATCAGCAGGTCACGCGCCTCCGAGATCTGCTGGTTTGTAGTCTTCAAAGGGCTCGCCGTCAGATTGCATCTCGTGGGAGGCTAGCGTACTCACCTGCACCCATTGGAACCCTTGTATCCACACGTCCCAACACCTCTCAACGAGTTTCCTCTCCCTAAATTTATCAGCCTCGACTTCATCCCTTGCCTCCCTAACCTTCGCCCATACATCGTCCTCGTTGATTACACTCTTCAGTGCCTCCTTGGGTTTCGATGAAACAATCGCACACTTCTCCTCGGGTTGTGGACGGGGGAAGGCACCACGTGTATGAACACTAGGGTACGAGGTCTTAGCCGTGGATACCGGAGCGGATTCGCGGACGGCGGCCCCATATGATGGTGGGGTGCTGACCCGAGTGGGGGCATAGTCTGTGTGATCGGAACTTTGGGAATCCCACCGTAGGGGCAAATGGTTGCGTGTGGCCCGGTGAGAATAACGGTTAGCTCTAACCAGTGTAGTGGGTATAGGAGTTCCAGGAGTCAAGGCGAGCATAGGATGAACGGGGGACTCGAAGCGTTGTGGTGTAGCGTGGTATTGTGGACCGATATCATCGGCGTTGCCAGACTGTGTGACTTCGGTTTCCTCGTCGGTCTGTGAGGAGTGGAGGGTGAAGGTATCGTACTCTGGATTTGGTCGGCGGAACGCCGGAGCGGGGTTGTAGAGGTTTGTCCTTCCGTTCCTCCTTGAGGTGGCGGACAGTGCATCGTCGTGAGGGACGACGGAGGGTCGGGGGGTGGGGCGGGGTTGAGTCTTATATCCATGCCGGTTCTTGATGATGTCCCATTTGTCCTTCCAGGTTTGGCCCTTGACGGTACCAAGCTTGAGTAGTTTGCCAAAGTACACGACCTCGTTCTGAGGATCGAGACCACGTTCGAGGAGGAGATCGTTGTATGCCTTAAGCACGGTAAGGAACGTCGTCGCAGTGGCGGGGGTGCGTTGGATGACAGAGTCGATGAATTCCACCTCATCCGAACTGAGACCCGCGAGTTCTGGGATGGTGACCGAGGTCGAGAGACCTAGTAGAGCCCTCTCATCTGGGATTTTTCGTGCGGGTGCCTCGGCCCTGGGTATAGTCGGGGCGTGCAGGTGGCGGTAACGAGACATGAATCGTGGCGGATGGAAGACTATGAGGACATGTTCGGGCCACCAACGTATTGTTCACCGATTCGAATCAGTGTTGAGCTTCGTCACGTGGTCGCGTATGCCAAGGTTGAGGCGATGTCTTACAGAAGTACTACATACAGAAAAACAGGTACATCCAACGAATGATCTTAGTTAATACACCTCAGAATCGAACTAGTAGCGCATTTCCGGCCTGCGACTCGACAGGACAATAAGGACACTTCACTCGGCTGGTGGGGGGACCGGTCAGTAGGACGCGATGCAGGGAGATATGGACGGACTCACCCTCCAGACTTGCTCAACTTCTGTAAGCTATCCTTCGTCACGACATGTCCACACTCCATCATCATTGGAGGGTTTTGCTCCGTCGATTGTTCCTTGGATACGGGACAAGCAAATATCGAGTGGTACCGGTTCTCTGCCAGCAGCGGTATTTCGATCTAGAGGTATGTCAACAAACCGACAATAGGGGAGCGGCGGAGGATAGCCTTACGGGCAGCTCATCCGCCTGGCTCCACTCGCTCTTCCTTTCCCGCATCAACTTCCTTCCCTTCTCTATCCTCGCGAGTGCTCCGCCACCACCAATGTCAGCTACCACCTTGAGGGGTATCTGTCGACTCATACCCAGACTCGCGCAATATTCCCTCGCGAACATCGGGTCGATGTCCGTGTAGAGGTTGGGAGAGGCAAGATCCGCGTAAGGTGAGACGCGCAGGCGCGCCAACGGCAGGTACACGACACAAGCCATGAGCCGCATGATTTCCGATTCGTGGTGAGAATAGAAGTGACAGAAGTTGGCTTTGGCGTATGCGACCGCTGAGGGAACGTCCGGGGGATCACATTCGATAAGGAAATGGAGGTATCTAGCACGGTGGAGTTGGAACTCGAGAGGGGATTGGCGTGCTTGTAAAAAGTCACGGCTCCGCTTTACCCACCTAGACATGACGAGGGTTAGTAAACCCAAAAGGCTCGAATAGCACAACGCACTCGAGCGCAGGATCTATGTCGCCGGCCTTCAGCGCAGTAACAATTCGATGCAAATCAAGGAAGAGGGACCCCGTCTCCTCCGAAACGTTTACGTTTGCTTCCTAAAGAGGGTAAGGATGGACGGAACAAGGACAATGAGAGGGGCGTACCTCGATGAACGTTTCGGCGGTTGTGAACTGGCCGGTTCGGAGAAAGTGGAGGGCGACCGTCCGGTCCAAAGCTTGAGATGCCTTGGTGGAGGTAAACAACGGGCTGAAAGTCGGTAAGGAATTCGGGAATTTCTGTGCAGGGTGGGGTCAGCTGTACCAGTCACCCTGAGGACATCAAGAGGCCGCACCTTGTCCAACGCCTTGCCGTAGCGAGAGATGGAGTTATAAATCTCCTTCTGCCTGTCATCCAAATCCTTCTTCAGGTTCTCAACTTTCGTTGCGAGTCCCTCGAGAGCCTCGGCTGAGGAACCCCCCGACTCTACCCCCTCCCGCTCGGCCCGCAGAGTGGCGAGAAGCGCATCGAGCGTCTGGTCAATTGGTGGAGACTTTGCTTTGCCATCCGCGGTGAGCTTCCCAAGCTTTGCGAGCTCCTTTATTGCCGCATCCATATTGCATTCGCCGTGGGTGGTCGTTGGTCGTCGTCTGAGAGATGGGGAGCCTGGAGCTCATCCCGGAAGTCGAAGGTGATCGATTCGCTCGGGTAAGAGCGATCACGTGTGCATAAAGAGCCTCTCGTGCCTGCATCCATCTGGAAAAATGCCTCGATTTATTACTGGCGACGAGCTGGGTAACTTGAAGGCGTACGTCTCCACGAACGAGGGCGGCGGCACCAAGGTCCGATGCTCAGAGCTACTTGTTGAAACCAACAAGCAAAAATCCATCCAGAGACTTGCAATTGCTAAATCTACGGTACGCAACATTCTATACCGGGGCTCAAAAATGTACTGATTGTGGTCGAACTGAAGAAAAGGTTGCCTCAGCTCTTGCCGATGGAACGGTCCTCGTGCATTCCTTGAACTGCGGAGACAATCCCGAGCTGGCCCAACGCCACCTGTGGAAAGAAAATAGGCTGAAACCCGGGCAATCTTTTGTCGGTCTGGCCGTATCCGAGAGGTACGCATAAGCTGTACCGATCTCACAACCTGCTCACAAGTGAGCACGCCATTCCGACAGGGGGGTATATTCTTGCACATCAAACGGCGCCCTAAGATTAACAAAAGAGGAAGAGTTGGAACACAGTCTTGCCGTGCTTCCAACACGGTTGTGCTGCTGGCGGTTATCTTCGGACGATAAATCGTTCGTCTATGGCGGGGAAGAGGTTGAAGTCTCTCTCTGGGACACCGAGCGAGCGTTCAGTCATCCTATCACTCCCACCCCAGGACCTTCCCAGAAACGTAAACGAGGGGACAATCTGCTACCGGCAGAGACCTGGCGAGCGAAAAATGTAAGTCCTTAGGTTCGATAGGATGGATCTCGCTCACGAGGAAGCCAAGGTACCAAACGACAGCCTCAGCCTTCGGCAGCCAGTTCACGTCACCTCTCTTTCTTACCTTTCCTCACCGACGCAGGGACCTTCTACAACAGATCTTATAGCTGGTACAAACGACGGACATGTTAGGAGATATGACACACGTGCGGCGCGCAGACCGGTCGCGGATTGGAGATCCATCGCGAAAGGGGGGGCCATAAAAGTAATCGAAGATGGGTGTGCCGAACAGTGAGTTTCTCTATCCGTGTCGGAACTCCCAGCCCTTTCATCCCATGCTCACCTCTTCGTTTTGTCCAGCGAGGTATTCTTATCGGATCAAGCGAGCAACCTATGCGCGCTCGACTTACGGACAGGTGGCGTACTATATGGATATCAAGGTAGGCAGACCTTGTGATACCCCACGAACCTAACCCAAGTTTTGGCGCGACCTTTCCTTCCTCTCAGGGATTTCGGGGACAATCACGTCCCTGGCGTGTGCCCCCCATCACGTTGGGTCCACGTCGCTCGATAGGTTCTTCCGACTCCACGGGACGGCCTCCGAGGCACCCGCCAGGGACAGGAAGGGACAGACCCTTGAGAAAGTGTATACCAAGAGTATCGCCACCGTCGTTGTTTGGGACCCTTCGTACGAAGGCGGTCAGTCATCTATCCATGAAGACGACGAAGGTGAAGGGGATCAGGTGTGGGAAGATATGGAGAACGCAGAGGATGGTGGAGATGGTCACAGTGACGACGAAGGGGAGGGGGACTCGGACGACGAGCCATCACCGAATTCCTCGCACAAAAAGTCTCGCACGAGATGATGTTGTTTGTCACAGTTTCGTTGGAATAATAAGATACAATCCCATTCACGGTGACATATTACTAAAAATTAGTGGTCGCGTGGAGATAACATGAAACATTGCTGCCGATATCTAGCAAGGGGAGAAGAGGACAGGAGAAATAAGACTACAACGAATCCCATATGCGCTGCCACCTGGTCCTAGGACCACGTTTGGCCTGCTCGGCAAGGAATTGCTCTTCTTCCTCGTCGATCTCGCGCTTGCCAGAGATGAGGTCAACTTGCTCGAGGGGTATAATTTTTGTTTTGTTTTTGAATTTATAGCTGGCCCAGAGGACGAAGAAGGTCGGGACAGCGATGTAGGCGGTGATGAACGTATCGGTCTTGAAGGGGATGAAGGTGTCATAACCTTTGAAAAAGGTGATGAAGGAGGTGGCGATGAGGGCGAAGTGTGCACCCCATGGCTGGAATGGAGCTTTGTAGGGCAGGTCGTCACGGGAGTAGCCCTGGACCTTGAGGGCCTTCATGAATCGACTATGGGGAATACTTTAGCGAACGGATGCCTTGTGAGAGTCAGGGAAAAAACTGACATGTGAGTCCAAACGATACAGATCCAGGTGATGGCACCGAATGTGGACACCAAGTTGACGAACCAACCAAAGACTGGGAGCATAGTCTTAGTGTGTACCGGTGGCGGGAATACATAAGGCTGGCTTACCTCGCTGACTGCTGGAGGAGACGTTGAGATACACGAGGAAACAGAAGGAGGTGCAGAGGATGAGAGCGGGGTAGGGAACGCCCATGCGGTTGACTTTCTTGAAGATGGCTGGAGCCTTCCCTTCAACGGCAAGACCGTAGAGAGTACGAGAGCCGATATACAAGTCGGAGTTGGCAGCACTCAAGACGAAAATGAGGATGGCGCCATTGATGACGTGGTTGAGGACTTTGATACCGACCAAAGTGGTGGCAACAACGAAGGGGGATGCGGCAGCTCCGGTCTTCTTGCCGTTGGCAACGAAGAGGTTTTGGTTGGTTCTTGGGACGATGAGACCAATGACGAAAACACCGCCGACATAGAAGATCAAGATACGCCAGAACGTCCTCCTGATGGCAATTGGGATGTTCCTTCTGGGATTCTGAGCTTCACCAACGGTGACACCGATGAGCTCGGTTCCCATATAGGCAAAGAGAGCGTTGATGAGGGTTGTCCAGAAACCAAGGAAGGTAGTCAAGCTCTTCCTGTTGGGAATTTGTTTGTTGAGGTATTGACCCATGGGGCCATATGGAGGATTCCAGTAACGGAAACCACTGCGGAGAAGGGTGAGTGACGAGAGTGAGGTCGGCAAACACATAAGTATCCTCACATTCGATCGTGTTTGGGATTGCCTCCAAGGTCAATGATGATGCCTGATATGCGTTGAGATGCGGGATGGGCGCCACAGAGGAGAGGTATGGCGTACCCATCAAAATTAAACCAATCAAGGCGATGACCTTGATACTGGAGAACCAAAACTCGAGTTCACCGAAGACTCGAACGCCAAGAAGATTGATGAAAAAGACTGGGGGGAGTGGGTGAGTTGTCAGTCGGGGACCCTGAGGTGGAACGCACTGAAGCCGATGAAGATGATCATCCAGACACCGATGTGGACCTCGCGACCACCGTGCCAGTATTGGAGGACCGCTCCGGCGGCATTAACGTTGTTGGGGGTGACGACCAGATACTTCAGAAGGTAATTATATCCAAGGGCGAATCCGACGGCAGGGTCCACGAAACGGGTGGCATAACCGGCGAAGCCTCGTTTGTGTGGAATGTAGGCAGACATTTCGCCGAGAGAAACCATGACGAGGTAGCAAATAAACCCGATAAAGCTGTAGCCAAGCAAGAGACCGAGGGGACCACCTCTGCAGGAGTGGGGTCTGAATGGATGTGAAGGAGATCGGGTGGGTTGGGAGACTTACCGGACGAGCGCTGTTCCGGATCCGATGATGAGACCAGTTCCGACAGCACCTCCGAGGGAGATCATGGAAATCTGGGGAGAGGGTGATCAGCATGTGGGCTGAATGAACTGGGGCAGGGCGGGCGAACCTGTCTGGCATTGAGACCTCTGTGGAGGGTCTCGTCACCCTTTGGGTCGATGTATTCCTCGTTGGCGACGAGGCTGGTTGAGCGGGTGGAGGTCTTCTCGACATCGGCCAGCTTTTTCTCTGGAGTGGCCATTGGGGGAGATGAGGGGGGCGACGGGTAGCACGGGGACCATGAGGCTCGAGTTTTATACGTTCTGACCCGGATAGGATGAATAGAAGAGATGTTGATCCCAGATCAGCTGATGGCGGAAATCCAGCGGTTAAGGACAGAGCATTGTGCGTTGGGTGTGGAATGCCGGTGCAGTGCCATCCACCGCCTCGCTCGCTCGTGGGCCATGTGGAATATTCCAAGTACACCAAACGAAACTCATGCTGCGAGCGAACCGGGTCACCCGCCCGCGTGCCACTGCCACCAACCCCCAATCTACATTCTTCATCTAATGGCTGGCGTGATCTCAATCGGCTTGGCATCAACCCGGTCCGACGGACTCGCCCCCAATGACGTCGGTAAAAGGCCATCTCGGACCTCCCCCTCTACACTCTGAGACGCGAACGAGACTCAATCTTGTGCCTCGAGATACAGTCGAGAGCTCACCGCAGATCAAACTCCCATGTACTCGCCAAAGTCAGGAAACACCGTCAGCTCAGCCGTTCATTTCCAACAGAGTAAACCCCAGTTTTCTCAGCCAATGCATGTGGTTCCAAGCGGCAATCACGCTCGGACGGCGACCCCGCGCTTTCACATGGCCTGTTTGACTACAGTTGTCACATAGCCTCAAACAATTTGCGTTCTTGCCACGACATCAAAGAAGCCACCCCCAGTACCAGGTTTCAGAGGATCATCTTCACTTCATCCAACCCCTCCAGGGTTCTGTAAATCCTGATCGGAATCGACCAGAATCAGAAACCGCGCGCAAAGCCTCGCAAAGCCTGTGCCAGTCTTCTCCGTGGAACTCTGGGACTGTATGGCGGAGGGGCGTCCAGCTTTCAGGAATATCGCACAATGGTTGTCGCCCCTTTTGCTGGACGAAATCTCACCCTCCGCCTCTTTCATACACAGCCCGGTTGGTTCCCGATCGTCGCATCCCCATGTGGTAACAACTCGTGCTCTGGGACCCAACATTCGTCCCGCGGTAATTCTCGTATGGTTGCCAAGCGGTGGGAAAGGGTACTCGACTACTTGTTCTTCGTGTGTCTGTGCAACTCCGTGAGATTTTTTTGACCCAAACGCGAAGCAAGCAATACAAGACGCACTTGTATGTAAACCTCTTCTTGGTGATAGCAAACTCCCCCAGCTTGTGTCCCACCATGTCTTGTGTCACCTGCACCGGGATGTAGTCTTTTCCATTATGAACCATAAACCGGATTCTGTGGTACCGCAGTTGAGGCGTCAGCCACGGTCGAGCCCGAGCGTATCGTGTGGTCGACGCACCCCACAAAGTTCGGAAGGATCGTGCATGACCTGGCTTGGGTCTTTATCGGAAGATTGTTTTGCAGCGCTTCCCGCAGGTTCGGAAACGCGACAAAGTAAGGTCCTGTGTACCCGTGTCCGGTCAGTTAGCGTGAACCACTGTCGGCTTTCGAGGGGACCGTTTACCTTTCCACGCCGAACGGCCGGAGCGGACGACGAGCGACGGATGCATCAAGAGGTGTTGTGTCACGTGTTCCACCTCTCAACCCGAGTCAAAGTAACCTCGTCTCCCTGGTGGGTGCACGATCTTTATACCCTTTTTTTACCCGTATTGTACTTGTACGTACTTGACCAACGGCGGATTATCCAAAAGCGCTTGATGCAAACAAAAAAAAACGAAACCCTGTGTCTAAACGGTTTCCCAAACCTCCAAAACCTTCTTCGCAGCTTTACCAAACAGATCGTCACCTTGGGAACATTTGACCAGACTATCCCTCGCTAAAACCTTCAGTTTTTCGACCTCAGTTTCCCTTTCCCTAGTCGCCCGGCTTCCTTTCCTTCCGAGTTGGCCGAACAGCATGCATACGTTTGCCTTGACCTCTGGCGGACAGCGGGGGTTGGATCGCTTGAGCAACGATACAAGTGCTTCGACGGCACGTATGGGGCCAACCACCGGAGATGCCTCATCAGGACCAGGCATGTTGGGGGAGAGAGGAGTTGGCCCTTGTGTGGCCTCGACTGGCAACGGGGACATGATTGCATCCAACACGATCACGCCTAAGATAACGTCAACCCTCTACACCTCGGGAATCCGGGCGGAAGCTCACCACCGCGCTCCTGTGCTGTCAAAAAGGATAGTGCGACCACTGCTTCGTTGATCAGCATGGGGTACTTCTTACTTCGTCCGATGAGAGCAGCCAAAGCGTTTGCATTCGCTGGAGTCACAACCGCCCTTGCGGCAGCCTTCCTTCTCTGGTCAGTGGAGGGAAGGTCAGCGGTCAGCGTCTTGATTGCATTAGCCAGGACCCGCGTTCCTTCACTCTTGACGGTGACGGAATCCGCCCTCTGGGCTAGCCCCGTAATCTGCTCGAGCGCCGACTGCTCGTTGCGCTGAGACTCTTCCCTCAGCACCAAGGAGATACAATTCACGACTAACGGACACGCAGTCATCAGTAACGCATACCAACGCTGAAACCCAACCACAAACCGTTTCCGTTGCAGAGGTGCTTCGCAACCCCGATCGCAGATACCTGGACGATCTCCATGAAATCTGATTTTTTTTCGAAGATCCCGCAGTCCGCGAGGCGGGCGATAATGCGTGCCTGCCCGAGCGGTGCCCTATTACTCGTCGACTGGGCGAGGTTCTTCAAAAGGCCGATTACTCCGTGTTTGACCTTGTAATCGGGGTTGCTCTCTAGGATTTTAGCAAGGTCGGGAGCTAGGGAGATAGGTGGATTGACCACCGCATTAGAGTGAGCCTCTGCGATATGAACAAGAGCAGTGTCAGTGAATGACTTCAGACATGGATAAGGATCTTACCCCGCCTGACGAGGTTCCCGATCGCCAGTGTGGCGCAAATCACCAGACCTTCCTTGCCCTTCTGGTCCGCCTTCCTAATCCACCGAATCATCCAGGAGACAAACTCTCCACCCGGCTTGTCATCCTCAGATTCGTCCCACAATATATCAGTATTCTTCGGTTCGCCAGCCACCTCAACGACGGCCCTGATAATGCCGGCTTTGCAATTCTCGAAGCCCCGTTCATACGCGGCACTGTCAGGATCACCCGCCCACCAAGGAGGATATTCTCCACAATCAAGGAAATTAAGCATATCCGACAAGCACGGGATACCATCGTGCTCGTCGGGGAAGGTTAGACCTCGAGCAAGTGAGAGTCTGACATCTTCAACGTCCAACGAGAGGGATTCGAGTAGTGCGCAAGATTCCTCCAATGATTCTACATCCGCAGAGATGAGCGTCTCGCGAATGTCGGAGGACTCAGCAAATACTCCTTGGGGGGTAGGGTGTGGGTTCCGGAAGGCGTTCAGGCTTGTAACCAAGAGCGGTAGCGCCTCCTGACCGAACAAAGGGGGTGCTGGAAGTGAAGTTGAGCGGAATGCCGAAGCGGTCGATCAAACGGACACACCATCATTGGCGTCGACCTTCAATCCGTTGAGGGCCCTCCAAGCCCACGAGGAGAGGCCAGCTCGTAGTTCCCAGTCTTCCAACTCGAACCCCCGTTCTGCGTCGGAAGGAGACGCCCGGAAGTGCAGCCATGAGCCAGTTGGGTAGACCGCGGTCGATATGCGAAGGATGGTGATCGCCACTTCCAAGGAGAGCAGACGGGTTCTGACCGGCTCTGAGAAAGGAACGGGCTGTGAGAACACTCTCAGTTGTCAACGCAGGGGACCTACCGTAGCCCAACGAAATGTTTAGGATGACACCGACGGCGGTCTTGACTATCTTGAGATCTTCCGGGTGGATCGGCAGTGGATCGGTGAGGCGGCGCTTCGTAGGGATAGATTCCGAATAGGATTCCAACAAAGTCACGACGGTCTGAGGGAAGCCTGCCTCGAGGAGACTGCCTCTGTTCTCATCTGATCGCGAGCGGTGATTGAGGCTGTGGAGGTCTCTGGAGTGGTGACTTTGGAGATAGGGAACGTACCGTGATCCATACACAGGTTTGCACCGACCCGCAAGATCTCAAATATCGTACCACGTTTATCAGAAGGTGGCGTCTTTTCTCCATGGAACGTGGCTTTCAACAAAGAGTTGAGGGTTTGCGGAAGAAGGGTCCGGCCCAAGGCCGTGTGCTGGTCGTCTGTATAGTAGTGTTTATCGCTTGAATGGCCTAGAACCTTCACGGTATAACAGGTATATACGAGGTGCACTTACGGGCTCCATTCGGATCCTTAATCCTTAGCGCGTTAGCGAGGCTTTGGGCCGTAAGTTCGATCCGTTTCCAGTGATCCGGGACATCGTTCAGAGCGAGCTCAGCGAGCAACTGACCGAGGCCAGACGCCGCTCTGAGGGAGTCGGCCATAATGTCTTCGAAGTTATCCATCGGTAGCGGTGTGGGACGAAACCTTAGTGCTGCTGATCAGCAGCCTTCCCGATGCTTCCTCCCACACGTGATTTGGTGAGGCCAACATCCTGATCCCCATCCACCATGGGTGGCAAGCGGAGGAAGTTCAAAGATATCATAAACCCTCCTCAAAACAACCCGCCCCCCGCGGTGGAGGACGATGAATTGCTCGACGATCTCCTTGCTCAGCTCGACTCCAACGATAAGACCGTTCAGAACGTTTCCGCTGAGGTCATAAACGAAATTCAACTCTCACAGCTCCAGGAAAAGGAGCGACCTAAGAAGCTTAAAAAGGACAGCAAAACGAGGTTCCTTGAGAGACAGGTTCGCATTTTCCTTCGGTTTCCACAGCGCAAACTACAACATCCCTTTACAGGCGCGGAAAGCTGCAGGGATCGCTCAACAGTACACCCCTGGCAACCCTCATGTGGATGCCCAGATAGAAAGGGAGACGAAGGAAGAGAAAGCAAATATCAGCAGGACGTGCAAACTTCTAGGTCTCGAAATGTATAGCGTCCGTACAGCTTCCCTCGTGCATTATGTTGATCTGACGGGTATCCCTCTCAAGGTCAACCCAGATGGACATTGCCTGTTTGCCGCGATAGCGGACCAGCTCTCCATCCTGGGGATACTTCCCCGAGCACATGCAAACTACGCCGTCACCCGCACAGCTGCGGCGAACTACATCTATACCCACCCTGATGATTTCCTTCCTTTCTTACCCTCAATAGACGGTGAAGACGGGGTCGGTGCCACAGATGCCGGCCTTATTACCCCGAAGCAGTTCGAAATCTACTGTGCCGCCATCCGTGATACCGGGATCTGGGGTGGGGAGCCAGAGATCCTGGCACTTTCCCGATCTTACAACATCCCCATACACGTAATCCAGAGCGGCACCCCGCCCGTGGTCGTTCACAATCCAACCGGCGCCCCAGATTACGATGACGGTTTCGATGGAAGCAAGAGGGTCGTTCGGATTAGCTATCACCGTCGAATGTACGGTCTTGGAGAGGTAGGCTTATTCATCAGCTCATTTTCGAGTCTGTTACTCACGAAGAGGCAAATAGCACTACAATTCGTTACGGCCGAAGAAAGGTTTTGTTGAAACCCTCATGGGGTGACAGATCCAAGCGAAGGGACCCCTGGAAGGCATATTGTACAATAAATGTATTTACACCCTCCAATGCGTATCGGTTAGTCACGTATATCATAACCCTAACTGAGATATCTGATTGAACGCAGAAACGCTCTGCCGGAAATTTGCGTTCTTCCTGGGTTTTGGAGGTTCTGACGCAGGCGTTGACATCTGCCGCTGTTGTTGCGTCTGCTGCAGTTCAGCTTCGAAGGATACTTCCGATGCTGCCGATTTTGGTCCGTCCGTTTTGTCCCCATAGTTGCCAAACGCGTTATCCAGACCTACATATGGGTCCTGCGAGACCTGTTCGGGTTTGACGTGGGGGTTAAGGGCCTCTTCTTCCTCCCCTTCTTCTTCCTCGTCCTCGATTAAGTTTGGCTGATTGTCCTCCCCTAGAAGATTCCCGGTCTCAACCAGTGTGTCTGACCGCCCGGGCGTGTCCTTCCCTCGATGTGACTCCACGGGCCCGGGTCCGGAAACCTTGATGGGTGCTACAGTAACATTCGGGCGGTTGACAGTGACCAACATCTGACGGGAGGTTGGGTTGAGGGCTGGGGTGTCGACAAGCTGGCGTCCAGCTGCTCCACGGATGAAAGTCTACGGGAAAGGAGGGTTTCAGGGATTTGGGAGGTATCCAAAAGCACAGAGTACGCCACCTCTGGATTCTTATGGTAGATGCTTCCGAGTGTTCCAGTGTGGAGCAGTAGTTGGTCAAGAGCGCCGCGATCCATCCGGTCAGAATCTGTCGTAATCGCTGGTTTCTCCACGAGGACGATTTCGCCTGCGACGGCGGGGTTGATTGCTAGTAGCCGCCAGTACATGAATCCCCTATCCCGCAGGTCGGGGTTATCAACCTCCTCCGTCGTCCATTTGAGTACTTTGTGTACCAGTTGTTTCGCAGTCTCCGAGGAGGACTTGTAGATGAACAACTTAACAGACGCGGTTAAGAGGGCAAGTTGAACCTGTGAGAGATTCAGTATGGCAGAAGGCTGGGGAGCGCGTGGCGCGCACCTCAGTTGGCTCTTCTAGGAAGGAGTACACTAAGTCATCCATGAGCTCGTCGGCGTTATCAATCCTGTTGGCGAATTGACCGATGATCCAGATCATGGCCGCCTTGGCTTCTGGTTCATCGAGTAGGTCCAGGTTTTCACAAAGGGTGGGAATGATTCCTTCGTACTGGCCTGGGTATCGACGGAAAATATCCTTGGTGACAATGATCGCCTCCTGAACCACATAAGTAACTTTCGTCTCGATGAGCTTCAAGAGTGACTCGATGCAACTGTCGGCGGCCGGTTTGACTTTGATGGCAAGACGACCAATGGACCTAACTGCCTTTCGCACAAAATCCACATCGACTTCGGAAGCGTATCTGTTCGTGTGTGTCAAGGTTAGCTGGAATTAAGGAGGAGATGCGCTTACTCCTCGAGCTCGGCTAGAACCTCTCTGGCGTTCTCTTCTCTGGCCAGGCGGTACATGATCTCAAGTTTTGCAAGCTTGAGATATATCGGGTCATTGTACTTGCAGAAGAAAACCTTTACGTCGTTTCTGAGCACGGCAGGACGCCGTTGGATAATCAAAAGGATATTCCTCAACGCCACGTATTGCACTTCTGGACCAGAAGATAAGATCGTGACTGCGGGGGAAAGCTCGTGAGACGATTAGTTATCCACCGCAAAAGCGAGCTTACCTAGAGGAGGGCCCATTTTTTTGCATATATGGTCGACGAGCTTTCGGTTGTCCATGTAGTTCATTAAATATAGCAAAATTTTGATTGTAGTGAGAACCACAGCAGAATTTGCGTGCTGCATTTGAACAATGATCCGCTCGGCAAGTATCTCAGCGTCCTTCGTATCGTCCGGAACGAACCTCAACAGCGAGTCCAAGATATAGATTTGACCCCACCTGTAGGGGAATCGTCGATTTCAGTTGGTCTGGTAATACAGTGCGGAGCACGTACTCTGAACTTTCGCCGAGGGCTGCCAATAGTTTGTTCGCAACGCGGAAGTTCAGTTTGAAGGTGACCCCGTCCTGTCTGTCCCCAATCTCGGAAAGTGCCGCCACTGCATTGGATACGACGGTAGCGTTTGGGTCCACCAGTAGATCCCGAACCATTTCCACGAAACCTCCCCTCTCCGCTCTTCTTGGGTCGGTGGCGTACAGTTTGGCTACACAAATTGCGGCCGTCTTTCGTACGTAAGGATCCTTATCCTTGAGACAATGGCGCAGCTGTTCTGTCATCGCTTCGGTCACCACGGGGATCGAGATGTACGACATGGTTCGAATTGCCAAGGCGCGAATGAGCGGATTACGATCGTTACAGTCCTAGGACGACGGTCGGTAGGATACCTTGAGGCGAAGCGAGATACACGTACCTGCAAGAAACTTGGAATGACCAAGTGGATCTGGTCAGGCTTTGACCGTCCGTAACTGACGAGGAATAGGTAGACCACTGGACACCGAGGGAGTTGTGGGTCAGTTCTGCGGAACATTTCCCCATGCTGAATCAACGCAACTCTTCTTTATTTCAAGCAGAGGAGTACCCAGACATTGGACGACGTCCGTGAACAGGGGTGACACTAGGGCAGAAAGGGGTGATAGGTGAGCATCACCAGGGTGGAGGCAAGGATGCGGGCGAATGGCACCGACTATCATTGCCCATGGTGATATTTGCCACGATCTTCTTCAGTACTGTCTTTCTTTTCGTGAACTTCTTGTCCTTGCTCTCCGCTGCGAGCAGCTCTGCTCGAAACTCCTATAGAATCGCGAACGCGAAACGTCAGCAGAGGCGCGAAAGTGGTGCATGTCGTGTTCTGCACCTGAATCTTTCCCCGCTGGAAGAGTTTGGCATCCTGACCCTGCGACATAGCTCCCTCCTACGCTACGGTTGCAATCCAAACCTCGATGACGATGTGCAGTCCGTGGGTTGTCCGTGATCAGGATTTCCAGGTCGAAGTAAGCTGTGATCGAGGCGAAGCGCATGTCCAGACTCTGCACGGTATTATGCCTCCACTGGTCAACTTCACCCCGCGCTCATCGTTGGACTCAAAAATTCACCCCACGGTCGATGGAGTCTTGAAAGAGCTCAAGTCTGCGAGTAGAGAACTCCAAAAAGTCTTGACATCCTTCAGACTGGAACTGGAACTCCTCGATCGGCTATTCTACAAGAACAAAAATCAACACCGGGGCGCGCTGTTTTGGCGCAAGGTGACCGAAATGCGGAGGTTTGGCCATAAGCTGGGCCATTATAAACCAGATGGGCTAGTGGAAGATGCCCGTCGCTGGTTTTGGGGACCTCTAGATCAGCAGAGGTGAGGGGGTTTGCAGAAATCTCTAGGACACTATCTGAGCGTGGGCCGAACAAGTCCCAAGAATCTGAAAGGCTCGTGGACTCATTGTCCGGATGAAAAGTCACTGGCGAACGTTATCAAGCGTTTGCAGCTTTGCCGAACGTTGTGCGACGAGGTGAATCCCCTTCCTCCCCTCATTCGGTCTCCTTTCGATAAAAATCCCGGGCACAGACCTCGAAACGTCTAATGAGAGCATTCGAGTGTGTAAAAATATCCGACCCAGCGGTGCAACAATATCTCACCCATCCCCAGACACTTCCTCCTCTGTCTGCAATCGGCCGCCTTCGCACCATTGCTGCTTACATTCTGTGCCATTTCCGCGAGATTCAACTCACAAATCCAGGGGGTGGCGGAACTCACGCTTGTCTGTAGTGGAGCTATAAACCCGCTCTTGCAAAAACCGACAGTGAGCGACCGTTTCTTTGGTTGGTTATCATCAAACTGATTGTTCTCATGGAAAGTCCGCGTCACTCTCCCTTGGTCAACGCCTTAACGTCGCAACTGTAACCACACCAGCAGCGGTGGTTGGCATTGATTCTACGATAGAACCTGTCGGACCGGGTGCAGACCAGCCCTTGCCAAGCACCCCACAAGCTAGTATGTCCGTCCCCTGATCATGACACATACTCGTTGGTTTTAATCGCAGCCACGGGGAGTTCCACCCCCAACAGAAGAAAGGAAGCCATATGCTGTTACCAAGAAACTGAAGAAACGTCCCAGGGACGAGATCGACGCTATATTTGGCTTCTGAAAGCGCTCCAACCGATATTCGCATACGAATCCAGTTGCCTGACCGAGGGCTCTGTAACTTAATTCAATGCGGGCGACATTTGGTCCATCTAGCATTTTTCATTGAACACTATGAGAACAAACGGCTGAGAGCAATGAAAAGTGTATCAAGGTGGACACTGCGTCCTCCAGACTCCGAGTACAACTCGTAGACCCATGAAAGTCTGCGAGATGTCCCCCTCGAGAGAGAAAATGGTAAAGCGGTGGGAGGTTGTGTGAACGAAGCGAGAAGAAAGGATCAGAGCCGGCGCAAATGAATAAGTCAAGACCAGAAAAGAGGAAAATGTTCACTAAAGAAAGCAGTCCGACACGCGAACGGGATAAAAAGATGACAATGCCACACAGCATTTAAGGGGTATTCAAAGCGTGATGAGGAAAACTCTTCACGTCTACTTCTATAGGAGGAAGAATCCGGCGGCAAGGGCGGCAAGGACGACGGACATGCCTGACCTGGCAACGGAGGCGGAACCGTTGGACAGGTTGGCGTTGCTACCGACCCCGGTGGAAGTCGGGGATGGGACAACAGAGCTGGTAGTGGTAGGGTTGGCGGGCCCAGAGCCGTAGTCGGGGGAGTTGTTCAAAGCGACCTGAGTGATATCCTGAGGGATGACCGGGGGGTTACCGCCGAGGCTGGCATCGACCTCTCCATCACCACCGAGCGCATCGGCGTTGGCTGCGAGGAACTGGCGAGTATAGAGGACGTTCTCCATGAAGCTCTCTTGGGCCCACTGAGGGATGCTGCCCATGTCGAAGTTGGTTCCCCACTTGGAGGCTACACTGGAATTCTTGGTAGCGTTATCAACAAAGGCGCGCATCTTGCCAAGATCGGGGTTGGCGGCAACCATTGGCTGCATCATAGAGCCGACGGAAGTGGGACCACCGAGAGCGTTAGGAGGGTTGATGATACCGAACATGCCCTTTGTGCAGTGGTTGGGAACGGCGCAGTAGAAGAAGGTGGGGTTGGTATCGTTGACAACCTGCTCGAAGACGAAGTCCTTCAACTGGATACCCGAGGCGAAGGGAGCATCGGAGGTCTTGTTGCAAGGAGTGAGTTGAGAGCCCTTGGTAACGGTGTGGTTGTTAGCACCCCAGATGAACTTGACGGTATCGCCGACGGAAGCGTTGACGGCGAAGGGAACGTAACGGAGAACACCCTGGGTAGGAGCGACCCAGACGACATGAGTCTTTCCGGTCTTGGTGGGAGGCTGATTGACAGGAGAGAGGGTAGGGTAGCTGGCCTGGCATTGCTTAACGCAATCATCATAAGGGTTCTTGTTCCCCCAGGAGTTGCTTCCAGAACCGTAGGTAGGGGAAGGGGAAGGCTGGGACCAGGTGCTGCTTCCAGAGTAGGTAGGAGAAGGCTGGTAGGCAGGGGAAGAGGTGCTGTCCCAGGAATTGCCTCCGTACTTGTCGGTGGGGGAAGGTTGATACTCGGGGGTGTAGCTGTACCCGTTGCCATACTCGGTGGGAAGGGGAGCAGGGGGAGTCCAGGTGCTTGGCTTCTCAGTTGGCGAAGGGTAAACGTTAGAAGTGGACAACATCCGGTTGCGGTTCCTGGGATATTCGATCAGACTGTGGAATGGGAAGGAGTGTCGGATCGAATACTCACAACTCGTCGGTATCAGACAGGGGGATACCGTTTGGAGCGGAGACCCCAACTTCATTGCCAAGGGCGGAATCCTCGGGCACGGGCCTAGCGGCGGTCGCAGATAGATAAAGAGCGACAAGGCTCAACGCGGTGGAGAAGTGGACCATTGTGACGATTTGAAAAAAGGAAAGACTGTGGTTGTCAAAAGATGTGTGTCGAACAGGGGGGTGAACAGCTATTTCCTCTCAGAGGGTTCTCTTGTAACGGTCTCTGTCGAAGAGGGCGATCTGCAAGGAGAGTTAGCACCCAAGGCTGATGACACGGGGGGAGGATAGACTGACCCTGTGAGCAAAGAATGCAAGGAAGGTGGAGGTCGAAAGTCAATTCGACTCGAAAAAAGAAAGGAAAGAAGGGGGGAGGAGAAAGGGGACGAAGAGGGAATGCGAACTGGGAGCCGACGGAGCAGCAACGCCTGGTTTTATAAGGGACCGGCTTCTCCATGACAATGGTGATCGGAGATGAAATGTCTGCGGCTTGTTCTCGCTCAGGGCGGTCCCTCCCCTGGCCCGCTCCCGATTGGACAATGGGCGGTATCCTGGTTACAAATCATGTCTCGTCGCGATGCCATCTCGGTCAACTCGGCAGCTCCCTCGTCGAATGTTGTGCTCATAACCCTCACGGTGAAAAGAAAGGGAAGAGGCACGTCGTCGGTCCCAACGGACGTGCTTTAGGAACAACAGCAATGCACCCGTCTGACACTCGAAAGAGCTGGCATCCTGGCATTTTTTTCATATCGTGTGCTTATTCTGGGTATCTCTTTGTCGCCATGAGATCAACCGCCCTTGTCAAATGTGAATGGACCGGTTCCCAGAGGCCATCAGCTCTATCCACCAATCTGATTTGTCCCCCGGCTCGGGACGTGCTACCACAACTACGGATCCCCCTGCCTTTCGTATCGGTGACAGCCAATCAACAAGTTGGCTTGGTTCCTCTGGTGTATCAGCTCTGCCCAGGATTTTCAATGGCTTCTTGGGCGTGATTGCCGACGTTCTTTGTCCCGTTTGATTTCCTGCAACAAGCGAAGGAAGAGGTGTGAGCGCGCTGTCGTAACCGATACGATCACCGAAACTGAACTGACTTAGCCGCTGTGGTGTGGGCATTCTTCTCCCACACCTTGGCCAGACTCAGCGTTACTGACCCTGCCACGATGGAAACGCGACCCCACCAGGACTGCACATCAGCGAGGTTACCGTGGCGGCTATTCGACGCATCTCCGTCCCTCTCATCTAAAATCCATCGTGATCAGCCGCCACTCTCGTGATCCCACCATTCCGAACGGCGGGACTTACCACGAGAGGTTTCCTTTGACGTCGGTGTTAATCCATCTTTGCCGCGAGGCTGTTCACCGGTGGGCTGCTCGTCGGAAAGCTCCTCACCTGAGAACACCCCAACAGTGGCGTGGCGATGCCCGATGTCTGTGATAGCCAAGTCTACATCGGCCGAGTTCGGCCATCCCGTCGAACTCCCCGAGAGATCGATTGCGGATGGAGCTGACGAGTTTGGGGGTGTCGGTGAGTACATGGAAGGGCTATCTGGGAGCTCGTCGACCACGGGAGTTTCATGATTGAAGAAGGAAGAAAGGCGGGTGTGATCTGAAGGGACGAACGAAGAGTGGCCCAGACCGGGTCGACCAGGAGTGCCAGAGGGGTCAGGTGGGTTTCGAGCTTCAGCCGGGTGGTCCTCCGCCGGCAGGGTGGGAGGACCCGGTGACGAGGGCAAGGGAGGAACGATGATGTCTGGTCCTTTGAACTTGACATACTTCGAAGTTGAAAGGTTCCGTTTATGCGGAGACGGAAAACCGACCATTCTACCTCCCGAAGTCCCGAGGCCCGCGATTGACTGCCGACGCTGGAGCACCGACGGAGGTTGCTCTGAGGCATTGGTGACAAGCCGGAGGGGACTGGGGTTCGCGGGTCGGTAGAGGTTGCACGAACCTGCCGTCTGTGTTGGCGTTGGTGCGGGTACTTGGTCGTAACTGGGCGTGGATCGAGCTCGCTCCAGATGAATGAGGGGCGAGCGAGCGGGAGGGCTGGTCAACAGCATTGTTCCAGTGGGAAAACAGTAAAACAGAGGACAAGGTACCAGCCTTGTCTGTGAGAGGGGAAGCGGGACAACGGCCGGTCAGATAGCGTCTCCAGAAATCCCATAAGAATAAGTAATCCAGCGCCGACGTAAGTTCCCATCTCGTGATTGGAGCTTCCAGAGATCACAGTTCGTACTTCGAAATGTTCCAGCACCAGTGCCCGAATCATAGAACCACACGGAATCCAGTCCACTGCTCCAGTAAGTAAGCCTACGCGCGAAGGAGGTGGTCAGGATCATCTCATCATGATGATCGGGGAATGATAGCACTACTCAGAAAAAGAAAGAAAAAAGTGACAGGTGCCTCGTTCACCAGTGTCACCAACCACCCTCATGTTGTCCATCCGGTCAATCGCGAATCGTACGGTCTCAACCGTAAGCTCAATTCCGCCCAGAAGCGCTGGCTACGCCACAGTTTCAGCGGAGAAGCACAAGTATAGAGTCGTGGTCGTCGGAGCGGGTGTGCCACTCTTCGTCAACTGAAACCTTTACCCTCCCGTGACGAAAATATCCTTCCCGCTGATAGGTACTGGTGGCCTTGCAGCCGCTAATCAGATATACAACCGGTTCAAAGCCGTCGGCAAAGCCCTAAATGCGGGTGATATCGCCATCATCGATCCAGCTGAATACCACTACTACCAGCCTGGATGGACCCTCGTCGCCTCTGGATTGAAGGATAAATCCAAAACTCGCCGACATTTATCGTCCTTAATCCCTTCCCACTTATCCCACATCGTGGACAGTGTGAAATCATTCGAGCCCAAGGAATCATCCATCACTACGCTCGCCGGTCAGAAGATCTCCTATGATAACCTCGTGGTAGCTGCCGGGCTCCAAGTCAATTGGAACGCCATCCAAGGTCTCACTCAGGCTCTCGCAGACCCGAACTCCGGTGTTTCGTCCGTGTACTCGTACGACACGGCCGATAAGGTTTGGTCAGATGTCCAGGCCCTTCGGAATGGGAGAGCGATCTTCACCCAGCCGGCGGGCATAATCAAATGTGCCGGTGCGCCGCAAAAAGTGATGTGGATGGCGTGGTCCACTTGGGAGAACATCCTCAAGTCCGGATCAAATATCAAAACCGAGTTCTACACCGGTATGCCTACCATGTTCGCGGTCCCCAAGTACTCGCAGGCATTGGACGAGCTGAGGGTCAGGAGGGGGATCGAGGCGGGTTTTGGGCACAATCTCGTCTCAGTTGACTCTGCAGCAAAGAAAGCTACGTTCAAGAAGGGTGATGGATCACTTGTGGAGAAGGAGTACACTTTGTTGCACGCGGTACCACCTATGGGACCACTGGATGTTATTAAAGCTTCGCCGATCGCGGACGCGGCAGGGTGGGTAAACGTTGACAAAAACACGTTGAGACACACCGAGTATGGGAACGTCTGGTCTCTGGGCGATTCCTCGAGCCTTCCGACCAGCAAGACTGCCGCTGCCATTACGGCCCAGGTTCCTGTCCTGGCAGAGAACCTCTTCCGCGTAACGGACGTGGGTTCAGTCGGAAAGGCGAGTTATGATGGGTACACGAGTTGTCCGGTCAGTACTTGATCGCCCGCGTTCCCGTCGGGGGTCTTTGAAAGCTTACTGCAATCACCGACATCAGTTGCTTACCGGGCACGGGGAGTTGATGCTTGCCGAGTTCAAATATGGGCTCGAACCCAAAGAGACTTTCGCCAAGTACCTTGGTGACCAAGCCAAACCTCGCAGGTGTGTGCCCTTAGAAATCCTACTACACGTGCCACTGACTGTGATGCCAGGGCGTACTACCACCTCAAGAAGGACGTCTTTCCGTTCGTTTACTGGAATTACATGTTACAGGGGCGATGGTTCGGGCCCAAGGGCGTAATTCAACCCGACTACGCGTGAGTGCAGAATGGCGCACTTCCCAACGCCTGAATCCATCGGGCGGGCCGTTAAATCATCGCGGTTCTTCTCATTACAAACCACCACATCGATTGTATTTGGTACATGTTTTATGACTTTATATATATGTGGAGTACGCGCTTCTCTATCGTACAACCGACCCGTAGTTCTGCTCCTTGACTCACATGAGGTCGTCAGGTGAGACGTCTGGTCCAGATATTATGGCTTTGATCACAGCTTTTCCATCCTCTGATTTCCCGGCTTGAGTGGCTCTGAACGCCTCGATAGCTTGGTCGAACGGGAATCTATGTTATTGCGGTTACGTCAAGGATCCGTCCGGTTGTGAATTTGGGAACCGACCGATGGGTGACCAGAGGCTTCAGATTAACTCTTCCTTGGGCAACGAGGGAGATCGCAAAGGGATAATCGCCGGGCTGGGGGATGGGGCGTAAACCGACGGGTCGTTGGTAAGCGTAAAGGCAACTCACTCCATATCTGAAGGAGCCCTTGATGGTAACCTCCTTGATCAAGATCAAGGTCATGGGTATCTGCACATCCGGAGTTCCCATACCGAGCTAGTGCAGAGTCGGGATTTCACGAGAGAGAAGCAAAGTTCGTAGGGCGTACCTGAACGAACGTCCCTCCTACTTTCACGACGTGTAGCGCAGTCTGGATAGATGGTTCTGCACCACTAGCGTCAACGGCGACGTCGACAGTATTCGCCCCGCCTCGTTCCTGGAGGCCGAATTCTTCCATCATCGCGTCAGCGCAGCGCTTCGAATACTCCATATTGTCCTCATTCGCGTTGGAAGCGGGAGGGAGGAAAGTGTCAGTGGCTACGTAGTTTTTCGCGAACTCGAGTCGGGAGGGTACAATATCAATCGCGATCACCCTGGCCGCACCGAGGGCTTTTGCGACTGCCATGCAAAGGAGACCCACAGGACCAGCCCCCCATACGGCGATTGTCTGAGTCGCGCGGAAGTTGGCGAGGTTGGCGACTGCATGAACAGCGACAGAAAGGGGCTCGATCTGCACTCAGAGTTAGCCGACAGAAAGCGTACTGGGGGGCTGAAGAGAGAACCATCGCAGCGTCCTCCAAAGTCATGCTATCAGGGATTAGGTACGAGACCCCCGCGGGGAGGCGATAGTAACGCCCCAAAGTTCCGTCGTGGGGAGGAGTAGCAGCGAATTCTACGTGGAGGGGTGAGAAACGAGGCGTCGAGGAAGAGGGGGTACACACGGATGTGCCCGCAGAGCTAGCAATTCATGGTCAGTGAAGGTGGGAACGACCAGTCGTGACAACTCACCTCATACCTGCCACTCTTGCATTCATGACAGATATCGCAGACGGCACCGGGTTCGAGGGCGACTCTATCCCCCGGTTTCAGGTGAGTCACTTTTGGACCAACTTCATCTGGAGTGTTAGAAAGCATCCCGCATTGGAGGTCAAAATGATCAACCTTGGGCAACTATTCCCGAGGACTCATGGCCAAGAACCTGAGAATGAGTAGTTCGGTCGGATGAGATTTCCTTCGTGAGGTTAAATACGGTACCATGGGTTGCTCGACAACAAGAGGGCCGATTCGACCATGTTTATAAAAATGAACCTGAGAAGCTCAGCTGTTAGATCGCGGTCAGGTACTGTGGCCAGGCACAATTGAAGGCACACATCGGAACCGCAGATGCCTAAATCGAACCGGGTCAATCGTCGGATCGCCAAGACAGCAAGCGGCCAACCTGTCTTCTTCACTTGGACCAGGATCTCATGATCGCCGACTGACGCGGGATAAATCGAACGCCGGGGACACGTTCTGGGGTAACTTACCGTCTTTTGGGATGGGACGCTGTTGGAACGAAACGTCCTGGATTGCGTTGAGCACAAAGGACAAATTATCGTCTTTACTGGCCATGGGGTGAGATGGTCGAAACAGGATCCTGGGAAGATACAGGTGGAACGCACGTGATTTATCACGTGATGTGTTGACGTCTATGTGACATAGGATGTGACGAGTCAAGGGCGCGTGTTCGAACTTTTCCCACTTGCATCATGTCCCGATTGACTTCTGCGCAGGTGATAGCGTTGGGCGAATACCTCAAACCAGACTTCGAACCGGCGACGCTCACTGTTCCCCAACTGCTCGGCGTTTTCGGATATCACAACATACGCTACCCCTCCCCCTATACCAAGGCGAAACTCGTCCAGACATTCAACCAAGAAATCAAACCAAATGCCTCAAAGTTCAGAAGAGAGAAGCTCAAGAAGGAGAACAGCCAAGCCTCAGATGACGGAATAGTCGATGGAATCACCGGGCTTCCCCTCACGACCGCAAAGGTGCTCGCATTCATCTTATCTCCTTCATTTGCCGCTCACTTAGCCACTACAGCCCGTTCCGGTTCGCAGATCATCGCGACACGCATCCAGAGCCCTAACTGAGGAGCACTCTCCCCCTCGGCCAGACCCTGTAAGGTTATACTCCCTGTTTAATGCTCAACGCTGACACCACGTTCCCGCCAGCCTAAGCGACGACGCTCCTCAGCGCAACCACGCCTCCACAGCCACACCAAGGTCGAGCCTCCACACCCACAGCGCACAATAATCGAGGAGAGTGAGTCGGAACAAGAAGAACCTCCAATGCGCAAGGTTGGCCGAACCAAGAAGACGGTCAGTTTTGCCCTCGTTTTCAGTGTCCCAGTGTCCACTGACAATTGTCCGTCTAGGCCGACGCCAAAACAAAGCGCGTTTCACAATCGACGGAGGACAATGGTTGGGAAGATAACAACATCTTCCAATCCGGTGCCGAGTCTTCCTCTCCCATTCGTCCTTCCCCAGCCAAGCCCAAGACACGCAGGGCGAGTGCCAAACCCCCCTCATCCCGAGTATCGAGAAAGTCTGCTTCAGAGCCTCCCCAACCTCCCCTCCAACCGTCCACCTCCCGCGGAACTGTTTTCGAGACTATGCCAGAATCTACCTTCGAACCCGACATCCCTGTATCGCCCCGCATCACGCGTGCCGCTCGAGCAAGTCTCATCCACCAGCAAGAGGCTGAGCAGCAGCAGTACAGCTCTGTTTCCCGCCCAGTGGTGGACGAAGAGCCAGCAATGGAACCCGAACATGACCAAGTAGACCAATTGCCGGAGGAGTTGGCTTCCCCCATCCGAGAATCAACCCAGCCCTCATCCGACGCATCAGAGGACATTCAGGAACTACAAAAGTCTGTCTCCACAATCTCCCGTCGCATTGCCCAAGGTACAGATGTTCTCGTGCCAGCCAACAAATCCAAGCACAAGGGGTTGGGTTTGAATTTGTTTGTTCGGTTTATCGGGTTGGTCGTGGTTGGCCTCGTTTCGACGTTTGGATATGACTACAAGGTCAAATCCGCATCGATCGGTTTCTGTGATACTGGTAAAGACACCAACGGTGCACTAGCCGTTATCAGGGAACGCCATGCGGCTATGAAGGAGTGCAACTTTGAACACCGACCGAAGCTGTGGGCAGACGATAGAGAGGACAACCCCGACTGCCCTTTACCTATATTCAGTCCTGACGGCTGCACTCCCTGTCCAAGGCACTCCACGTGCACCCAACACACTGTTACCTGCGAAACCGGATACCTCATCCGACCACACCCGTTATTGTCCTTCTTGCCACGACCGTCGACCTCCACCTCCATGTCGTGGTCTTTCTCCGAGCAATGGGAACCGGATTACCCAGTGGACTATGTCTGGAAAGCGATCGGATCGGTTGCCAACGGACTTCCGGGTTTTGGTCCGATCGCCCTGCCGCCTCGCTGCGTCGAAGATCCGAAGCGAAAGAGACACATTGGGGCGTTGGGGAAGGCCATCGAAGCATTTTTAGCCCAGGAAAGAGGGCGGAAGCTTTGTGCCGGAATCTCACCTAATGAGGTTAAAGTCGATGGGGAAAACGAGCAACTGATCGAGGCAAGGGCCTGGGGTGTGAGCCTGGATAACTTGAAAGGGCTCCTGCGGGAGAAGACAGCGGTGAGTGGGAACTTTGTCCCCGCCATCATTGCGGGGGGACCGGGGAAAGACAATAACTCATGAGGAAATTGCAGCCCCGTTTACTGGAAACTTTCGATGATACGTTCAACGAGGCTGTCCAGCAACTTGTCCAGTGGGGTGGCGTTATTCTTGGGGAAGATTCAAAGTCGGTCCCTCGCTCCGGTTGTGGGATCATGTGGCTGACCTGGAATCGCACCTTTGTTTCACCCAGCGGTAAACGTTATTTAGCGCACGAGACGCCCAGCTTGACGTGGGACTGCGTGTTAACGGTAAAGGCGAGAGAAACGTGGAATCAATATCAACGGACCGTTTTCCGTAAGGTTTCATCTCACTTGGAACCTGCTGAAAATGGGATTGGCTGACTCTTTCGTTGTGTTCGTATGACAGTGTCGATCGCCTCTTTCATCGCCTACTTGTTCAATAGATCTCGGCGGGCTCGAAAGCAGATCGAAGACAAGCGAGTAGCGGAGCTCGTCGAAATAGTCCTCGACACCTTACGCAACCGGGAGATCCAGCACCACACGGACCCTGTTCTGGCGCCGACGCCGTACATTTCGAGCCTGGGGCTGAGGGACCAAGTTATGCCCGGAGAATCCTTGTACCCTGCCAGGAAAGAGCGCCTTTGGGAGAGAGTGGAGAGTATCGTTGAAGGAAACGTGAACGTAAGAACGAACATTGAAGAAGTGTCCGGTGGACAGGAAACGAGGGTATGGGAATGGGTGGGAGGTGCTTGATGCTCCTTCCTCCACCGAATGTACTGTTTGTTTGTTTCTCTTTCTCTACCCCTACTCTAGTCGCTCCTCCGTGTTCCTGCCATACTGTTACCCGTGGATTCCGTACTTATTTTTCTTTCCTTTCTACTCACCGCTATTGTCTTGGTTGTCCGGATATATGTTTTCCGAAGAACCATAGCCGTACAAGTGTCCGTCCGTTCTGGGAGGGAGCCGTTGACGCTGAGACAAATTCTGAATTTCGCGCGAGCAAACCGCGCCATGGTCATGTAACCTTCCTCCTTGATTTGTGCTGTATGGCCTTTCTGGCGTTGGCGGTGTTCGCGACGGTCCTCCGGGAGACGCGTGTTTAGCAGATTGAATTGTCGCTCGGATCCGAATAACCGCGCCGGATCCCCGGAAAACGGTCGCAACCGGGTGCCGGAGCCGCCGGTGTCACACAGGGTTACATACCTCGGTTATTTTTGCACCCCACCGCCGAGCAAAAGGGTTGAGCTCGACAGAACGGACGGGTAGGGGTACCCGTTGGTGGATGGTCACCCAGAGACTTTCTCCTCGGCCGGTGGTTAGATACCGCGGAGGGAGTTTGGTTTGACGGGGGCCGGGCTCGCCAATCTATACAACATCGACAATTAACCATAAGGTTTTCTTCGCCGGTTCTCCCCAGCCCTCCCTCCTCCCACCCCGCACCAGATCGAATCCGTCGATTTGGGAGACAAAAACAAGGTTCAA
>Ga0307509_10002678_pt1 | contig 28458 bp, 26 predicted proteins | sample 10_EM_MG_FD_202245 | JGI IMG/M metagenome (GOLD analysis project Ga0307509, IMG submission 202245) | Populus trichocarpa ectomycorrhiza microbial communities from riparian zone in the Pacific Northwest, United States - 10_EM | ecosystem: Host-associated > Plants > Roots > Unclassified | place... | reverse complement strand
ACCAGGGTTAGGGTTGTTGGCGTGAAGAGTCTATAAGTAGGAGACTCGGTCACAGTAGTTAGAGCTCTTCACGCTACCATCTAAGTACTTTCTTACAATATAACTTTACTATTACTTTTATACAAACCACCTAGCTCTCAAGCGTAAGAGCAACCACCACCTTGTAAAGACAAGGACAGTCTCACATCTCTCTCATATGAGAAGAGATTACGATACGAAGAAGTTCCCCCGTCACCTCTCCCCAATAAGATATTAGAGTGAGATACGAAGACTATATGATAGTCTAAATACGAAGGAGAGATTATAAGTTAATCTCGGAAAGAAGAACACTCTCAAATACCCAAAAGAACTAGAACTACAACGATAGTTCGAGAATCCTCACGTACGTATTTCGTTACCTGTTGCGCCACTAATCTACACCAGAGTAGGATTGTTACAGCCACCTTGGGCACGGGCTGGAGTCTATCACTGGGGAATTTGGATGGAGCAGGGGCATTCTAAGCGGGGAAGTGTTACTACGAGGGACACTAACGTGAAAGGTCATATGAAGAAAGCCATTTTGCCATTATTTGCCGCCATGGGCGCTATAACAAGGGCTCAGAGAATATTACTGGCTGCGGTTGATATTGAGTGTCTGAAAGAGTATGAAAAAATATTAGGTAAGTGTTTGGAGGCCAGGAAATCTTTTGAGACTGATGAGCGGGAATGTTTTACACTTCGGGCATGTTTAGTGAATGTGTTTACTGAACCGCATGTGGATGGTGGAGATGTGAAAAATGGTTGGGCATCAATGTGTCCATTAGGCGAGTTTGAAGATGGTGATTTTTGTATTACTGAGCTAAAGCGCAGGTTTGTTTATAAGGTAGGCTCTATTAGCTTTCTGAAAAGTGAGCAGTACGAGCATTTTACTTTGAGATGGAGGGGACATCGGTACTGTTTAGTGGCTACTATTCATGAAGCTGTTAAGCAGGAGTTATTGTATGGTAAAGCCTAAAAGTATTTAGTTATTAATAGTAGTTTATGATAGCTTCAAGTTATAGAATAAATAAGTTTTAAAAGCATAGTTGTTTAATTTTCAGTCATGGCTAGTCACTCGTAACCTCAATTTCATATAAAGAGATAAAAGAAGTTATAGTATATTGAACCCGAACCTAATGGAATACACATAGCTGCCTGTCAACTAGAATATAAACTAACTTGAAATAACTTAGTTAATCTCAATACTGCTAGTAAGTTATGTCCCGAAAGGTAATTGGTGATTCAGAAGAAACAAGACCTCGTTGTCCGGTCAATAAGCATTGATATCATTTTGAAAAGTGAAATAACAAGAAGAGGAAATATCAAAACAACGCGTACTTGACAAGACACTTAGACTTCTCTGCTACTATTTAAATATCCTCAATGCTCTCTTTTATTAGTATATATCAACTTAAACTTGGATTTATCGACTAACAAACATCCATCCTTCATTGTGTCAGCTATCTTCACAGATATTTCTCCCTACTTCAATTTCCTTTACTCTTAATCATTTGATATCTTTCTTTCTATTCATAATGCCTACCACACCACTCCTCCTTGCTCAACGTTTCGAAAGCTTTGAAGACGTTAAAAGGGCAGTAGAGGACTGGTCAATTGCTGATAAGTTTGCATTCCGAATGCATCTTAAAGATAAAGATAGGGCAGATTACCGATGCAAAATTTCCACAATATGTCCTGCTCGAGCAGTTGAAAATGCTGTTATCTGTCAATGGAGAGTCTTTGCTAGTCGAACTAGAACAGGTGATATCAAGATTAGTCGTCTGATCTCACACCATGATTGCCTAGGGGCTGCAATTCCGATCCGTTCAACATGTAACAATCAGTCTTGGCTTACGCGACAAATTCCGAAACACCTTGTCGTTAGCACTACACGAAAGACAACACCACGAGAGCTTATCGATACTATTCAACTGCATTATAATGAAGAGGTTAACTATCAAGCAGCATATAAGGCATGTTCACAACTCAGTAATAATACGATTGAATATGAGCGCGATAGTTACCGGCAAATACCAGCTTATTTAGCCCGTGTCCAAGCCGCCAACCCATGGGCGTATTTGCGATTAGATTCTATTCCCACGGCCGAAATCGACCCTTCAAGCGGAGAGCAATTGTCGCAATTTCGTCGTGCTTTCATCTGTCCCGCCAAAGCCCAACTCTCCTTTCAGCAATGCCGAAACTTTGTTGCTCTTGATGGTACTTTCTGCAAAGCTCATTATATTCAAACTCTGCTCCTTGCCGTTACTATTGATGCCAATGGTCATATTGTTCTTCTTGCATGGGGTGTGGTTGAAGGAGAAAATAGTGACTCTTGGACTTGGTTTCTGAATCATCTTAAGCATGCGATACCACAGATCATGAATGCAACTATCATGAGTGATCGTGATAAGGGATTAATCAATGGTGAAGCTATTTTAGGAGAAGGCATTGTTCAGGCACACTGCTGTTTTCATCTTTCTCAAAATTTTAAAAGCAAGTTTGGGACACGGTTGACGGAGCAACATTTTTGGGGAATTGCCAATGCTCGATCTGAGGCAGTATTTACAACAAGACTACTTGCCTTAGAGCAGCAGAAGCCAGAAGCTGCGAATTACTTGCGAGGAATTGAGACAAGACTTTGGGTGACGGCGTTCTTTCCGGGCAAACGATATGGTCACAATACTTCGAATATTGTTGAATCATATAATAAAAGTCTACAATTGGAACGCGAGCTCCCAATTGTAGACTTGTTGAACGAGATTTGGCACTCGTCAATGGCTACCCGGTTCAAGCGTCTTCCGCAAGCGGAATCTTCACTAGAAGAATATCCTTTTACGAGTATCTGCCGAACTGAGGCAGAGACTAGTCGATTATGGGCACAGAGTAATCGAGTTCAAGCCTCCATAGCTGTCAAGGCAGAAGTGGTTCAACGGGTACCAGGAGCTGATGATAATATAGAAAGAATTCATATTGTTAATTGTATTTATTTTCCTAACCTCCTACTCATACACTGGCTAATATTTGTTCTCTACAGTATATACAAAATCATGTACCTGCATGAGATATCAAGAGAATGAGGTTCCCTGTGCACATGCTTATGCATTTCTTCTTCATTTACATCAGACACCTATTGACTATTTTCCTTCTACCTTGTCTATCCAAACTTGGCGGCAGACATATTTGGAGAATTGGAAACCCGTCAGTATTGAGAATTTGGAAGATAGTCCAATCAGTCCGCCAACTTCCCGTCGACTTCCTGGCCAGCCTAAGAAGAAGCGTGCTCAACGTGGTGAACGTGTTCTTGCAGCCCTACAGTATGCTCGTCGTATGCATGGGGAGGTTGTAGTTGAAGACCGTCGTCAGCGTTGTGGAACCTGTGGCAATCTGGGGGGGCATAATTCAAGAACCTGTACTTTCGGACATGAATAATGTTTTTAATTTTTGTTTCTCCCTTTTACTTATTTTTTCTCTTTTTTTCTTTTTCAGCTTTCATATCTTCTATTTCCATTTACGGTTTATTAATTTAATTATTAATTAGTGCTGGGTATAAATCTCTTTTTTTTAATTTAGTTTCTATTTTTAATTGTTTTTAGCTGCTTTGACCATTGTCTTTAATAATTGTGGTATCCGGGATAAAAGTACTATGTTTCACTCAGATTCCATGGTATATGAAAGGTTTTCCCAATTGTTTGCCTTTGGTGAGTGCGGATGACTAATTTGAGACATGTCTCATAAAGACTGCTACCGCGTTTCTGTTTTCACCGGTATAGTTTTACCAAATTAGACAGGCTCTACTAGAGACCTGGACAGATTGCATAGCCCCCCATGAAGTGTTGGCTCACTGTAGTGTTTTGCTCATTGTGTTGTTTCACGCATACAATACAATGTTGCGAACTGTCATATCTATGTTTAGCCCGTAATTCCTAGATTTAGAGATCAAAGCTTCTGAGAACAGCCATTTCCTGGTATGATACTCTCCCTGCTTTTACCGGCTACCAATCATCAAGGTGTATATTCAGAACATGGGATTTCACATAGATTTATGTTTCCTAATCTCTCCCTGAAACTGCCCATGAAAATAGCACCTCGTTAGCAATTGAATATGGGTGGCTACAGCTTTTATTGCAACCAAAATTCCCCGAGTGTCGCGCGTGGCGTGTCGGAGATTCATGCATATAACTGCACTTCTATGGTGGCTTCCAGGAGTATTTAATAATAATGCTTGAGTGCTCCACAGTTAGGAGGTAGGTTTCCTGATGGGTGAAGTAGGAAGGTGGAGCAGGGATTCGGAAGGGGTTCGATAATGTTCAAGGTATTACACTTTCCGGCTGAAGATGAATATTACATCTGCAAGAAAAATATCATTCTGGAATCACACCTCTTACGGGTAATTCTCTTTTTTACCCCTTAGCTTGTCGAAAGTCTACCCTGATCCCTCTGATCTCGGGAGAGAAAATATGTATGCCGCATATCTATCTATCAATCTATCTACTTATGGAAATTAGCCGCAAAGTAGGGGAGAATAAATATTAGCGTGAAAGGAAACATAGAAGACAGATTTTGAAACACAAGGTCCATTCCACCGTGGAGTGCTTAGCGGGGTGGGCGGTGGAGGGTAACAGCTACAGCATGATGAACACAATTAATGGAAATCTGTGCGACTCCACCCGTACAAAAGAGTAACCCTTTCACAATTAGTGAGATGAATGCGCATCTACGCTTTCCACAGACATCCGGGCATTCAAAAGCTTGATAACTCCTTCGTGTCCATTCGCAACAGCACACTCGAGTGGTGTTAGGCCATTCATACCCGGCCGATTAGGCTCGACGTCTTCCCTTTCCAGAAGTATCTTGACCACCTCCTCATGTCCCGCAACTGCAGCAGCCCAGAGTGGTGTCCGATTATTCCCTTTCCTTGGGTGATTGGGGTCAACATTCTTGCTGTCGAGAAGCAGTTTGACAACCCCATCATGTCCGAAATGAGCTGCCCAAAAGAGTGGTGTACAGCGATCGTCATCTAGCTTATCGGGTTTAACATCTTCCCGTTCCAGGAGAAGCTTGACCACCCTCTTATATCCTTTATATGCAGCAACCCGGAGTGGTGTTCGATTAGTCCCCATCCTTGGCAGATTGGGGTCGACATCCTTTCGGCTAAGTAGTAATTTGACAACCCATTCATTTCCGTAATTAGCCGCCCAAAAGAGTGGTGTACCACCTTGGGGACCCTGCCTATTGGGTTCAACATCTTCCCGTTCTAGAAGTATCTTGATCACTCCCTCATGTCCGTTCAATGCAGCAGCCCAGAGTGGTGTCCGATTATTCCCCTTCTTTGGGCGATTGGGGTCAACACCCCCCCGGGCAAGTAGCAGCTTTACAACCCCTTCATGTCCAGAATTAGCTGCCCAAAAGAGCGGTGCACCGCCTTCATCGTCTAGGCTATCGGGTTCAACATCTTCCCTTTCCAGCAGTAGCTTGACCACCCTGGTATGTCCTTTACATGCAGCAGCCCGGAGTGGTGTTCGCTTATTCTCTTTCCTTGGGCGATTGGGGTCGACATCCTCTCGGCTAAGTAGTAGTTTGACAACCCCTTCATTTCCGAAATGAGCTGCCCAAAAGAGTGGTGTGCAACCGTCCTCATCTAGCCTATTGGGATTGACATCTTCCCGGTCCAGCAGGAGCTTGATCACTCCCTCATGTCCCTTAAACGCAGCAGCCGAGAGTGGTGTTCGCTCATTTTCTTTCCTTGGGCGATTGGGGTCAACATCCTTTCGACCAAGAAGTAATTTGACAACCGCTTCACTTCCGTAATTGGCTGCCCAAAAGAGTGGGGTACCACCTCTACGATCGAGTCTATCGGGTTCGACATCTTCCCGTTGCAATAGTAGTTTAACTACTCCTTCATGTCCCATAATCGCAGCTGCTAGAAGTGGTGTTCGATCATTCTTCCTTCTTGGACGATTGGGGTCAACATCCTTTCGGCCAAGTAGTAGTTTGACAACCCTTTGGTGTCCAGAATCAGCTGCCCAAAAGAGTGGTGTACCGCCTCCGTCATCTAACCTATTTGGTTCAACACCTCCCCTTTCCAGGAGCAGCTTGACAGCCCGTTCATGTCCATTATTAGCAGCCCACAAGAGCGGTGAACAATCATGGTTATCGAGCTTATCCGGTTTGACGTCCCCGCGTTCCAGCAGGAGCTTAACCACTCCTTCATGCCCATTTTTCGCTGCCCACAGGAGTGGTGTATACCCGCCGCAATCGCCTTTGTTAATATCACAACTTTGAGGAGTTATTAATGAAGCCACAAGTTCCACAATCCCGAAAAAAGACGCGCAATGTAATCCAGAGAAGAGCGGAGAGACGCCAACACCTCCTAGATGGCTTGGATACAGCACCTGCCTCAGCAGCAATACAGCGGATACATGCTCTTCATAATTGTTCAAGAGATCCAGAGCAAGGGCCATCGTGTGACCTGAGACTTCCCTTCGCAAATGTGTTCCCCAATACCTTGAAGAATATTCGAGGAACGGCATAGATCGGTAGTACAGGAGCGGGTGTGAGGAAAGGTTCTTGACCTGTTGCGAGCTCAGATAGGTCAAGCAAACTTCTGCAATTACAGAGTGAGGTTGATTGAAGAGGCTTGACTGAGCGCAGAGATACTCTTGGGCTGTAAAGTGGATTAACCGGACAGTCGAAGCTTCCTTGTCGACAGTGATCAGTCCTTGACAGCAATCTAGCAATGCGCCTCTTGAAGGAGCATTTTCGCTATCGAAATCCATCAATCCTATCTCCACTGCCAACGCGTGACGCAGCTCATCCACCTGTAACGGCCGTTCCGCGTGGCAGATCCATGTGAGAGCGGCAATCGCAAGTTTTGTCTTTTCCTTGTCCTGCGCCATGATCCGCTCCAGGGTCGCACCATATGTGCCCCTTAACCCTACCCCAGCATCGACTGTCTTGAGCATTTCCCCTCGCCGAGCAATACTGGTTTCTCGTAAGATTGCATCGATGTGAAGAGAGGCCAGTAGGAATCTATATGTTGATATGTTAGCTATCATTCCGAGGTATCCTTGGATAGCTCTGCCTTCGTACTGGTTTTTACATACGTTTCCGAGCTTATTTTGGGAATGCCCTCCATAATATTTGCCTCCAATAGGCTGGTCATGATCTCCGGGGTAGTGTCGTTCTTGAGCTTCTCTCGTAGATACCCAATAATACCATCACTAGTAGGCTCTATCAATACACAGGTCACCCCTCGATCCAATTTCCTTTCTACCTCACTTCGGACATGGGACCTTGCAGTCAGAAATATGCGAGTATCGAACGACTCCCGCACGATCTGTCCTAGTGATTCAAGAATCAACGTTCGATGCTCCGGCATACATTCGTCCAGCGCATCAACACATATAAATGTGCGCTTTGTGGTTGGGATCGTCCGGAACATCTTCAAAATTCCCGATACTTGAAGTTCCCTATCTCCGATAGCCTTTCCCTGGTTTCGAAAAGACCGAACTACCGCTTCAGGAATTTCCTCCAAACCACTAAGGAGTTGCCGCAGCAGGGAGCCGAGCATATTTACTGGTGACTGCTCATTCCGGGAGGCAAAGTCGAAGTAGAAACAGGCAACCGTAGTATCTCCCTCTATCGCTTCTTGGCACAACCTGTCTATAACAAGTGAGCTGTCGCCCCAGTCTGTCAGCAATACCCTTATTTCACTTCCGGCAGTGCTAGTATCTCTCTTACCTGATATAGCTCTTTCCAGTGCCTGGGTTGCCATGGCAGAATAAGATGGGATGATTAGCTTCATCCCCCCGACTACCATTCCGCCAGGATTTGAATTCTGGCGTTTCCAATATCCAGGCTCCTATACTATCCACCCGCTGGACTCCAATGTCCCGATGGCGCACCCGTGGCTCTTGTGGACACAGCCAAGCCAATATTGTAGACTCATCATCGAGAGTGATGTTGCCAAAAGCATTTCCGATGTTGAAATAGTTCTGGTTATCGGTGAAATCTTGCGGCATTTTCAATATTCACGGTTGTGAACGTTGTTGAGAGCAAGGTGTTGGTTAGCTTGGGGTCCGTTAAAGCAATCACTTGAAAATTTAATCGATTAAAAGTGTGGTTGATAGTTATGCCTTGCCCTCTGGTGACGAGATCGTTACACAAAGGGTCTAGGGCTACTCGCAGTCTATAGGTTGGGACCCCCCGGGCCCTACACGCTAGGCCTTTCTTAATATAGTGAGACACATGCGATAGCGGTTGCTTAGGCGACTGCAGGGGAATGGGAGGACAGCCAGGATTGCGCAGGGGACTACTCGAGTATAGGGGGTATCAGAAGACGGTAGGGTGCAGGCAAGGACTGCGGGGGGAGACATAGAGGGAAAGACGGCCAGGCACGTGCCGACAAAAATGAGGGGGACGGCCGGGATGGGTAATGATAGCCGCGGGTAAGTGGCAACGGCCGAGGCTGAGTAATGACGGCCCGGGACGGCAGACAAAGTATGAGTGCCGCAGCTAGTAGACAAAGTATGAGTGATAAATTGTGACGCTCTTTGACCGAGATAATAAATAATATTCCCGCAAGAAAGAGAAGAAGGTTAAATAGATTATCAAGTGTTTCGAGTATTAAGATATGACTGAATACATCATTCTGCTTCAAGCATTATTTTTCTTTGAATACTTCTCTAAGCTCTATGTTTTAACTCTAGCGATGATGTCGCAACAAAGCCAGACAACAGATGAAACCGAAGTTGACTTGCAGCCCAATACCTGGGATTCTCCAGGGGAGTTGGCGGGAAACTCAATTGACTCGCTTGCGCTCCGTATTACTTGCCCTCCTCAGTACAACATTCTGCCACCGGAAACAGTAGTAGGTCTACTGTGCTCTGGATATTGGGGATACTAGATAACTGCTGATCACTGATCATACTCACCCCATCGAGATATCCTTAATTACTTATAACTACTACACTACAATCTAATACCGCTTTTCATAGTAGCCTCATCGCTACATGACTCTCCAAGATACAGTAAGATTTACTAGTAAATGCAGGGCGATTCTTGAAAAGACCGGGTTATCGTCGGCGATGCTAGTTTGGATTTCATTTTCTATGTCCTAATTGCCCACGAAGAGGTGGAAACTTATAATTACGATTCTGCAATAATTAAAGTCAAGTGAACCCAGTCCATATCTGTTGGCACATATCCTGGAATAATGCCAAATTGTGGCAGTCATACTTGATCACTCGGAACCCAGCATATATCTGTGTTGGAGGTCACACAGGAACGGCCAGAGTCAAAGTGAAAAGTAATGGGACTTATCAAGTGAACGAAAGAGAAAGAGACGAATGCTGTGTTGCTTGATTGTCTATCGGCGCGCCTAAGGCAGCTGTATTTATAGTAGTGCGCAACATGAATGTACATCAACATGACTCTGGTCGCTTCCCAGATTTTGACTTCCAAAGTGGCCAAGTAGTTGGCCCAACACTTTCGTATCTGCCATCACACTGAGGTGATATTTCCGACAATCTGTGTCAAGAATTTAATGTTTCATTGCGCAGCGGAAGATTGTTGATTAAGTTATCTAGCTAGCTACGTGAAGCACCAACGGTATATACATACCCTATCGTGATAACACAAGCCATCATACGGAATACTGACAACTGCGTACATCATGATATACGCAATTGTGAGTAGGAAGCCGTAGGGAAATCTCTCCTGCCTCCACCCGGAGGTCCATTTCTCAACAATTTGCAGTCCTACCAGGCCCGGTCACGAGAATCACCACTGTTGTCGGTAAATATGGCTGGTAGCAGCTTTTCCGTGACAAAAATTTACAGCGGATCAGCAGGTGTGAGTTTGAGAGACGAGCATATAATTACATTCTATTTGCTCTCTTGCGGTTAGTTCGATGGCTCGGCTTCGGTGCCACCGGATGGAGAAATAGATTTCCCGGTCGGAAAGGTGGTGAAGACAGGAATTGGAAGGGTTTGATACAGTGGAGGGAGCTCGCAGGTGTGGAAAGGGATTACGCAGACAAGAGAAAATATCATGTGGAAATCACAACGTGCAGAGGTAATTGTTTTCTTTAAGCTGCAGTGGGGAAGGCTTATTCCAGATGCTCTCATATTGGAAAGGAAAATCTATGCTCAGTTTACCCATCCGCCCATCTGTGATCTATCGCTGGTAGGGGAAAAAAAGGAGGGAACAACCATTGTTAGATAATAAAAGTAGGAAAGAGAAATTTTGTAACACAGGGGTGAGAGAACGGTGATTAAGATAAATGACCCAAGTCAAAAACTGCTGCATGATGAGGGCAATAAATAGTGACACGCGGGGCTTCACTCATAAACGTTAACATGTATAGCGAGATTTCAGGAGGGGGGGGGTAGCTTTATGTACGAATTGGATTTCTAGAGAGAGCTTCGAGATCATGTTTGAGGATTGGAGTAATGGATACACAGGTATGCTAGGGAAGATGGATAGAAATGGCTGTAATAGTGCAGACAAGCCTCCCGGAACCTAAACAAGAAAGGGGTCAGAAAGCGTGGAATTCCTAGAAACTTGAGCGCAGTCAATGAGGTACTCCAGTTTTTCCCTGGTGTTGGTTCTTTCACAACTGGAGGGATGGCTGCGCGTCAGCGGTTTCCATAGATATCCTGGCTTGCAAAAGGTTGATGACTCCTGTGTGTCCATTGTCAAAAGCAGATCCAAGTGGGGTCTGACCATCGACGTCTGGACGATTGAGGTCGATATCCTCCCGTCCTAGTAATAGTTTGACCAATCCTTCATAGCCCTGGCTAGCAGACCACCAGAGTGGTGTTTGGCCATACCTATCAGAGTAATTGGGGTCGACATCGTCTCGTGCAAGCAGTAGCTTGACAACCCCTTCATATCCCCAAGCAGCAGCACACCCGAGTGGCGTTCGACCATGCTCGTCTCGACAATTTGGGTCGACATCATTCCGTTCTAATAGTAGTTTGACAACCGCTTCATGTCCCTTGACGGCAGCGCACCAGAGGGGCGTTCGATCATTCTCATCTGGGCGATTGGGGTCGACACCATCCCGTTCTAATAGTAGCTTGACAACCTCTTCATGTCCATGATTGGCGGCCGATGAGAAGGGTGTACAGCCTTGGTTATCAGGCCTGTCAATGTCGAGATCATTCCGACCAAGCAGCAGCTTAACAACCCCTTCATGTCCATTACTGGCTGCCAATGAGAAGGGTGTACTGCCTTGGTTATCCGGTCTGTTAAGGTCGACATCATTCCGACCAAGCAGCAGCTTAACAACCCATTCATATCCGTCGAAAGTAGCACACCCGAGTGGCGTGCGACCATGCTTGTCTGGGCGATTGGGGTCAACATCATTCCGTTCTAATAGTAGCCTGACAACCCCCTCATGTCCACTGACAGTAGCACCCCCGAGTGGCGTTTGGCCACCCATTTCTAGGCGATTGGGGTCAACATCATTCCGTTCTAATAGTAGCTTGACAACCCCCTCATGTCCCTCGACAGCAGCGCACCAGAGGGGCGTTCGATCATTCTCATCTGGGTAATTGGGATCGACATCATTCAGTTCTAATAGTAGCTTGACAACCCCTTCATGTCCATTTTGCGCAGCCCACGAGAGTGGTGTACCGCCCAGGTCATCTAGCTTGTTGGGGTCGACATCTTCTCGGCCCAGTAGCAGCGTGACAACCCCTTCATGTCCATTATGAGCAGCCCACGAGAGTGGTGTACCGCCCAGGTAATCTGGCTTGTTGGGGTCGACATCTTCTCGACCCAGTAGCAGCGTGACAACCCCTTCATGTCCATTTTGCGCAGCCCACAAGAGTGGTGTACCGCCCAGGTCATCTGGCTTGTTGGGGTCGACATCTTCTCGGCCCAGTAGCAGCGTGACAACCCCTTCATGTCCATTATGAGCAGCCCACGAGAGTGGTGTACCGCCCAGGTCATCTGGCTTGTTGGGGTCGACATCTTCCTGTCTCAGTAGTATCTTGACCGCTCCATCATGCCCATTCTTTGCCGCCCATGAGATTGGTGTATGGCCGGCGCAATCTCCTTGATTAAGCTTGCAACCTTGAGCGCTCGTTAACGAAGCCACAAGTTCATCAATCCCAAAGAAAGAGGCACAATGTAACCCAGAAAAGTGCGGGGAAGGACAGGTGCCAGCCGGATATTGGGTAGGTAGCGCTTGCTCGAAAAGTGAAACGGCGGATGGGTGGTCTTCGTAGTGACTTAAGAGCTGCAGCCCAAGGGCCCTTGTGTGGCTGGAGAGCTCCCTATTCGCATGTGCTCCCCAATATCTCGAGGAATAGTTTAGGAACGGGATGGTTTGGTTGTCCGGGGAAGTATGGGACGAGAGACTCTTGACCTGTGGCGAATTCAGATAGGTCAAGCAGGCTTCTGCGATTGTCGAGTGGGGATGACAGAAAAGGTCTGAGTGAGCGCAAAGGTACTCTTGGACTGTGAAATGGATTAACCGGACAGTCGAAGCTTCTTTGTCAACAGTTATCAGTCCTTGACAGCAACCTAGTAGTGCACCTATCGAAGGAGCATTTTCGCTATCGAAATCTGTCACTCCTATCTCCACTGCCAGTGCGTGACGCAACTCATCTACCTGTAATGGACGTTCAGCGTGACATATCCACATGAGCGTAGCCATCGCAAGCTTTGTTTTTTCCCCGCCCTGCACCTTGATCCGTTCCAGAGTTGCCCCATATGCATCCCTTAGCCCTGCCCCATCTTTGACTGCCTTGAGTCTGCTCCTCCGCCGAGCGATACTGGTCTCACGCAGAATTGCATCGATATGAAGAGAAGCCAGTAAGAATCTAGATTCGGATATGTTAGCCATTTGTCTGATGTAGCATTGTGCAGCTTTTACATAGCACCGGGTTTCACATACGTTGCCGAGCTTATTTGGGAAATGCTTCCCATAATATTTTCTTCCAGTGCGCTGCTCATCATCTCCGGGGTAGTGTCGCTCCTGAGCTTCTCACGTAGGTACCCTGTGATACCATCTCCCGTAGGCTCTATCAATACAAATGTTGCCGCTCCACCCAATTTCCTTTCCACCTCACTTTGGACATGCGATCTCCCTGTCATAAATATGCGAGTATCGACCGACTCCCGTACAATCTGTCCGAGTGATTCAAGGATTAACATTCGATGCTCGGGCACACATTCGTCGAGTGCGTCAACGCATATAAATGTGCGCTTCCCGGTTGTGATGACCTGGAACATCTTCAAAATTCCCGACACTTGCAGTTCCCTGCCCCCAATCACCTTTTTCTGGTTTCGAAAAGACCGGACTACCGCTTCTGGAATTCCCTCCAATCCGCTAACAAGCTGACGCAGAAGGGATCCGAGAACATTTACGGGTAACTGCTCATTCCGTGCGGCAAAGTCGAAGTAAAAGCAGGCAACTGCAGTGTCCTCCTCCACCGCTTCATCGCACAACTTGTCGATAACTAGTGAGCTGTCACCCCAGTCTGTCAGAGATACCATTATTTGAATTCCGGCAGTGCTAGTCTTGCTCTTACATGATGTAGCTCTTTCCCGCCCCGGGATTTCCGTGGCAGAATAAAACAGGATGATATGCTTCGTCCTCCGGAATACCGTTATGCCAGCGCCTGAATTCCGGGGTTTCTAGTAGCCAAGCACCTATACTGTCGACCCGTTGGGCTCCGATGTCTCGATGCCGTGCCCGTGACTCTAGTGGAGATAGCCAGGCTAATATTTTAGACTCATCATCGGGAGTAATGTAGTTAAAGGTATTTGTGGTGTTGTTGTTGAATGAGTTTTGGTTATTGCTGAAAGCCTGCGACATTTTTCTGATTATAACTATTGGAGCTTGGGGGGGGGGGTTGTTGGCGCACTACATGAAAGCGAGGAAAAGCGGGGGTGATGGTAGAGCCTGGCGTCTTGCTGACAATATTCCAACCGAAATGGTTACACAAACAGCCAAAGGCGATTGTCTCAAACTCTATGAGCTAACTCCCGCCAGCTTATGAGCCATCTTCAGAACACGCTGTCACTCCACGCCTTTTGCATGATACGTTCCAAAGCAATAGAAACTTGAGAAACTGATATCCGCAGCGCCCGAAACCCGTTTTGATACCTGCCTGCGATTCCATAGATTGCTTGAAAATTATGTCCTACTGCCCAAGCGGGGTTCAAAATATGCGTGCTTAGCATAGTGGAAAAATCATGACGTGTGTGTAGTTTTGAAGTTTAAAAAGATTTTGTGTTATGCAAATTACCGAGTTATTGAGGAACAAGAAATGTTCGCAGAATTATTCTTCAGAACGCACAAGCTCAGGAGCACTGGTGCTACGAGGAACGCATCCCAGCAGGGGTGGTAGGCGTGAAATGAACATTCATGCGCTAAAGGCTACCATAACTCCACAAGTTTCTCTGCTAGGGTAGTCACAGTACCGACAGCTCCTGGGGCAGCAATAACCTTCACAGCTAGAAACAACGATACGGTACCACAGATTGAACTATTTCAATCCTTCTTCCTCTCCTGCGGGAAATTCGGGAGACACCGCAGCTGAAGCTGTTCTCGGACTTCTGACTCGCGGCGCCTGTTACAGTTCAGCCGCGCAACATCAACCTCCAGATTTATTCGACCTACACCGAGACCCTCTCTCATTCAATTCCCTGTCCTGCTGACACACTACCTCCTCACTAGTTAACTTATTCGACCACAATACCGGACACCATCAGCCCGTTCCCGGGAGAACACAGTCCGTTTCCGTAGCACAATACAGGATTCCACGATGAGGCCTCAATTGTAGCCCGCCCATCACGTAGACTGGTAATTTTGTACTCACGGCAGTGTCGTGCCCTCCGCCCTCAGCAGAGCAAACACACGCTTCCCCTCTCCACTCACCGCTAACAGTTACCGTTCCGTTCCGTTAGGTATTCAAAGCTCTTCCCGAAAACTATCCGGAAAAGCCCTAGCCAATACAAGACGGCACCAAGGAGAGCCACCACCCCCGCAGTGCCCCAACCCGGGTGCGGCGCATCCTCGGATTTGTGTCAGGTGGCTAAATACCGGTCGCGGAGGTCCTTCTGCGCCCAGGAAAAACCACGAAAGCCTCACGTGAAATTACTTTCTTGGCGATAAAATTCTTCGGCACCCCTCATTTTACACTAAAAATGGCTGATTTTAAGTGCTAATAACCCATTTGAAGGCAATACTGTAGAATTAACAAAACTAATGCCATAGCGTAGGTAATTCCCTGGAATTTCCGCATAGAAATTCTGAGAATTTTTCTAGCGCACTGTGAGAGCTCAGAGCTTGAGATCCAGATCAGATATTTTTGCAATGCACTGTGTGTATGGGAACCTCATATGGAATTACCGTAGAGGTATTTATCTTCTGTCCACTATCATGCTCTCTAATTTACTGCCCATTGTGCGATGCCAATTTAAGTAACAGAGCTTGCCATTTATAAATGATAATATCCGAGTGGCTCTAAAGAGTCTGGTCCCTTTTGAAATTTTTTTTACAATCAACGACGCGGAGGTTTTGTGAAGCAAAAGTGCCGATATTGGGCGTAAAATGGAGGGGGGGGAGTACCGACGACCTTGGTCGCCAAGGTCATAACGTGATTTACGGGGAAGCGGCTCACGACAGGGATCCGGCTCACCCTTAGCAACCGGTGAAAAATCAAACCTACATTTTATTATCTCCATGAATAAGAGAGATATTAGTTTGAAATTTTAGATACAAGTACTTTAAGATATAGAGAATCAGAAAATATAGTTTTTATTTCTCAGGTAAATATTGCTGTTCTGGTATAGTGGTTTTAAGATTGCCTATCTCAAAAAAGAATTGCCCTCTTTTCAAACAATATAAAAATTGAAAAACTTCCAAGAAGGACATTCTAAAATAGATAGAAGGATAGTAGAAGTCTTATATATTCACAGTAAACTGGTTTTAATTTTGTTTATATAAATTGCCTAGAGCAGTAGTGGTCAAAAGAGAGATGAAAAACTATGTACAAATTACATACAAATTGTATCAATTTGGCCATGTAATATCTACATACATAGTTGGCCTATGAACCCTATTTCTTGGAATATCCTTTATTATGATCTCTAGAGTAGATATTGAAGGTTTATACTCATAGAACAAAGTTTTGAATAATCTGTACTTTGATGATTCTCAAACAGGTAAAAGCAACGGAGAAGTTCTGTTACTTAGTTAAAATTGCCATAATGAATTATTTGAAATCACAATCAATTATCAGATTAAGTTAAATGGTTTACTAAGTCAAACTACACTTCTTGAAGCCAGGAAAATTGATATTGGTTCATCAGATTCCATGCTAATTGTCTAGTCAAATTGTCATAATTGTGTACAGATTAGTAGATACAATTAGATATACTTGTCTACACAACATGCTTACTATCAATCCTAGTTATCTAATGTGAATCGAATCATGGATAGACTTGTATTTGTTTTGAAAATGTTATAATAACTATTTAACAATGGCAAAAAGCTCAGTAGTTATATACTATTACTCTCTAAATTCAATGGAGTATAGAATATGCCAGGTATATTTGCCTAACTTCAAACCTTCAATACTAACTCTATAGATCATAATAAAGGATATTCCAAGAAATAGGGTTCATAGGCCAACTATGTATGTAGATATTACATGGTCAAATTGATACAATTTGTATGTAATTTGTACATAGTTTTTCATTTCTCTTTTGACCACTACTGCTCTAGGCAATTTATATAAACAAAATTAAAACCAGTTTACTCTGAATATATAAGACTTCTACTATCCTTCTATCTATTTTAGAATGTCCTTCTTGGAAGTTTTTTCAATTTTTATATTGTTTGAAAAGAGGGCAATTCTTTTTTGAGATAGGCAATCTTAAAACCACTATACCAGAACAGCAATATTTACCTGAGAAATAAAAACTATATTTTCTGATTCTCTATATCTTAAAGTACTTGTATCTAAAATTTCAAACTAATATCTCTCTTGTTCATTGAGATAATAAAATGTAAGTTTGATTTTTACCGGTTGCTATGGGTGAGCCGGATCCCTGTCGTGAGCCGCTTCCCCGTAAATCACGTTACCTGGGCATGAGCTTCGCCCTCATAATGAGCCTCGTACGTATTATACGCACACACGAGTACAAGTAGAAGGGTAGACTGAATAGCTGCCGTACGAAGTGTTACCCTCCATAAGTTCTTTCGGAAAGAAACATTTAGCACGAGTGAATAACATCACTTTTAGTAGGAAATGTGAGTGATATGCAGTGCTTCAACTTAGCCACACAATTTGTTTTTCTGCTGGGGTTGCGGGGTCTAAAGCAGCCACCTGGGGCGCAGCGAATGCAACACAGTTTCGGCTCAGGGTTCAGGGATTAATCTATCCGGGTGGCTTCAACGAACCCTGTTGACAAACTTAAGCGAACTTTATGTAAACCCCCAGAGCCTCATTTCATGTTAGCCTACAGACCCCGATATCGCCTTGTGGCCACAATACCCTACTGCTTCCTCGCAGTGATCCAGTTCCTGACCTCCACAGACCTATAAAAAAAATTTCTTTCACAAGCCGGCTCCCATTGCAAGGACTATTATAGAACAATTGAACCTCGCACTCGGCCGTCCAAAATTCCTTCTCGAGTAGGGGGGCAAAACAATAACGTAACCTGACAGCTGAGCCCCAAGTCCAAGTAAAAAAAAGAAAGAAAAAGTCCTGGACCATACCAGCAAGGGCAACGTCCTAGAGCGAGACCCAATTATTATATCTTAATTCATGTGGTTTCGTATTCCAATTCCAAGCCTTTCCTCCATCCTCTAGCCTCCATTTCAGCCCTAAATGTGGATTGCGCAAATTCTTGCCCCACCAGCTTCATGTAGGAACAAGGGTAGAAAAAGGCAAATTCCAGTCTTTGAAGCTGTCGGGCACGCGGGTGCTCACGGCGGGAATACGTCCTGAGACGACGGGCGCAACCACCATCTCTCACAAAAAATTCAATCACTATGATAACCTCAATAGTGATTAGAATTTCAATTGTGGCATTGACTTGAGTTGTCGTGGTATCGTGATGATTGAGTGTTGTGAGGAATTGCGGTTGTGTCCGGTGTCTCAGGGGGTGTTCCAGGGGCATGTGCGTACCTTTTCATAATCCCTGCATGCGGTAAGCTAAGCGATAAGCTCGCTCCCCCGCTTATCGTAGTCTCTCCCTCCCGGCAACCATATCGTACCGAACCATACCTTACAAAATTTGACATTGAAAGAAGAGCTAAGCTAGCACGGGAGAAATAGTCAGAGTATTCCACAGCATCCACAACCCTGGCAATCGCAAAAGTATTTCCGACTGCTACTCCGGCAATAACGAATCCACTTCCTCGTCCTGCTGGCTCGCAAGCAGGCACATAAGATCCTCAGAGAGCTGCAGATCGCAAAATCTTTTGGGAAGAGATTCCGTGTACAGTTGACCAATTCGATTGCAGTGAGGGAGGGAATGATAAAAAAAAAGGGTGGATGCCCCGGACTATCTGGAAGGGATATTACTCGTAGGTGGCTGGATGAATCGACTGTGGGGGTTAGGCTTTTTGGGCGTGGTGGATTGAATCGCTAGATGAGGTGACATGTTATTGGCAACTTGATTGCCTGTGCTCAACGTTTCTCAAAGTGAATGGGGAATAGACAAATGCTCCACACATGGTACATTTCATCGTTTCAGAGGACTGCTTTTTGTGAGCATCATCTGCAAGGCTCCCAAAAGATCTGTCACTGTATGTATAATACTGTGTTTTCTTATAAATACGCAAAATATCCTGTACTTGTTCACAAATACTGGTGATTCCTGCCACTACTAGCCATCATGAAACGACAGCTGTGTTATATCCCATCCAGAAGACTTATTCCAAGATCGCGTTGCTAGTTGATATACCCAGGACTCTTGAAGTCCATGTTTTATGCAATTCATGAATTCCTATACCAAGCGGGTAGAGAGATTTGTGTAAAGGGATAATATATGAAGCATCTTATTCTATTCTAACCACTGGAGGGAATAGACCCTTATATGGATATTGCCCCTCTTAGTATTTTATGATTGGCTGATGTCAAAAATACATCAGAAATATAGCAGATCCTGAAAATAACTGTGAAGCGCATAATCTGTCTTTATGATTCCTGATCCCCTCCTGCACAAGAACATGTTATCCCTTGGGAGGTCTAAAACAGTAAAATTCATTACTAGACAGGCTAATACCGTCTCGGAAGTCTTCAATATTAGTGATTTGCGCAAACATAGGAACTCGCCCAAAGTCCTCAGTCATTTCAGCACTAAAAAGATCGAAAGGTCCGATCCCCCCCTCCCCTCAGTGTTCCCAGCGGTCCCGTCAGTCCTTCGGGGGAGGGCGGACTACGCCCGGTGAGGTGAGGACGGACAGACTTTAAGGGACATAGTCCTAACGCTTGGACCTCCGGTACTAGCAAAGCTGAAATCATGCACCTCCAAGACAACCATTCCCGCATCATGAGACATCACTCATGCTGTTCCCCACAGCTCCCGTCACCCCCAACACTCCCCCGTCATCCCCGGCAATCACTCATCAGTACCGGCCCCTCGGCCGTCCTCGGCCGTCCATCCCCTCTACCCTAAACTAACATGTCTCACTCTGTGGGGCTACTGTCCGGCCCAAGGACAGCTGTCCTGCACTTTAACCACCCCAGACGGACTACAGATAGCCGTCCCGTCTCATCCAAGGCTCTTGGAAGCCCCCGTAACGCGCCCCGTCCGGCCGCGAGACGGCTGGGAACACTGTTCTTAGGCTTCCTAAGATCAAAGTGCACCAATAGCCACCTCTCAAAATATCAATTTTACCCAAATGACTACCCTGCTACTTAGTCTTTGCCGAGGGGAACTTTGGATAAAATACAAAGTAGAGGAGAGCCGGAACCCTCCCTTGTCCACAGGTTCTAGCGTGGTAAAATGCAATACGGGGCGCCTGAGTAGCTTACCGTGGAGTATAGTCCATGGTTTCAAAGCAAGTCCTCATGACTAGGACTCAGGCAGCGTTCCGAAACATCCGAGGCCCCGACAGGGACTATAGGAGTCACTTAAAGCCATGAAAGTGGGGGAGGGGCCTCTAAATGCGGTCCGGTGTAGGGCAAATTACCTAGGAGGCTACCGTCCTCAGCTATGACTACAGAGCCCAACATGTTGTTCCTTGGTCAGTACCGTTGGATGCACTAGATAGCCGCCGCTCCAGCAGACGGCGGAGGAGATGGAATCACGGCAGGAATGATGAGGGGGACCGTAGTGGGTATCAGAAGACTGCAGGATGTAGAAAAGGAATGCGGGGGGTTCCCACTCACGGTAGGTATTAGGGATGATGGCCGGAGACAGGGAACAAAAAGTGAGGATGTCTGAGGGACGGCTCACCGCCGGAGACCCCCGGATGAAATACGAGTGATATATCATGATCCTTGATAACCGAATCTGATAAAGTAAATAATATTCCTTCATGCAAGAGAAGAAGGTTAGATAGACCATCAAGCCAGCTGAGTATTAAGATAAGACTGAGCCAATTCATTCCTCTCCAACCTTCGGTTTCTCTTCAAACACCTATAAATCGTTGTTTCCTAAAGATGTACTGTATTCGAGTATGCTTGCTCGCTTATTAGTTTACCTAGGTGACACATAATTTGAAACCCCCAGGACGGACTGACTGGACCGTTCGGAACATCGGACACAGGTGAAATCCAGCATCTGTCCGAATGGAGTTCGCTTGAGAGGGGAGTTTCCGGGTAACTATCCCATTAGGTATAAGAAATTGAGGGACCGTAAGCTGATAACTTAGTTTATATACTCGAGTACACTATGGTACAGTATCTGTCGGCATTTTCTATTATCTCAAGATGGCGCGGTAGTCGCGCCACAAAGCCCGCCTATATAGCTATCCTAGAAGAACGTCTACCAAAGGCAAAAATTGGTAAACATTTCATCCCACTGGCGCCTCCCCCCCCCATATTTCCCCATCTCTCCCAGCTACCAACAGGTATATTCAATCCCTATGAGCTACTTTTATATTTGAGCCCCCCAACTTTCCCAGAAAATACCCCCTCAAACAGCGTATTATAGATCCTCACCTTTCGGAAAGAATACGGGTGGCTGTCGCTTGTATTGCAATCAAAGTTTTCGCAGTGCCTGCGGTGGAGTGTTGCTGAGGGGGGCATATAATTATATTACCGTTAGTACTCGTAAAGTAATTGAATGATTCTAATCGAGTTACGCTTGGTTAGGAGATAGATTTCCTGGTAGGTAAGGGGGGGAAGTCGAAGTTTTGAAGGGGTTCGAATGGATGAAATGTATTACACTTTTGGAATGTAGATGAGTAATATAATATGCCGAGAGGACCCCATCCGGTAATCGTATCACTTAGAGTTGACTTTTTTACGACACCTTCTAGAGCACCTATTCTGCCATCTTTGATATTAGAAAGAAAAATATATGGGCAATTTATTCATATACCAATATATCTACCTATGACAATAAATGAAAAGTAAGGGGGAATCTAAACGAAATAAAAGTAAATAAGGCACCGAAAGAGCAAAAGTGGAAGAGATGATAAAGATAGCGAGCAACTAAAGGTAATGCCGAGCAGCTTTTCCAACAGAATCGATATGGGTGCATAAGGAAGCGAATAAGAGGGAGATTTCGTAAAACAGGGCCGAGTCCAGGAGGGAATTGTGATGAAGATAAATGACGCAAGCCGACAACTGCTGGATACTGAGGGCAATTAGGAGGGCTATCCGGGACTTCACTCATAAATGTTAGCAAGTATCGGGAGCTTTCGGCGGGAGGGGTGTAGTTTACGTTAAAATTGGATTTCAACCCAGAGCAGCCAGAGAGAGCTTCCAGATCGGGTTTGAGGACTAACGTAAAGGATGCACAGAGGATCTAGGGAGGGTGATGATGGTAGGAACAGCGCAGGCAAGACTCCCGGAGGCTGAGCACGGGTGGCGCTAGAAAGAGAAGGACTTCAAGCGATTTCAGCATAGTCAATTGGGTGCTCAAGTTACTACTTGGTGTTAACTCTGTCAAAGCTGGTCGGACGGCTGCGCATCCACGCCTCCCACAGAAATTCTGGCTCGCAAAAGCTTGATGACTCCTTCATGTCCATTCAGAACAGCACATTCAAGTGGTGTTTGACCATTCTTACCCGGACGATTGGGGTCGACATCCTCACGTCCTAGTAATAGTTTGACCACTCCTTCATATCCCTTACCAACAGCCCACCCGAGTGGTGTTCGATCAAACTTATCAGGGTAATTGGGGACGACGTCGGCCCGTGCCAGCAGTATCTTGGTAGCATCTTCGTGCCCCCAATAAGCAGCACAACCGAGTGGTGTTAAAGCACCTGCATCTGGGCGATTGGGGTCGACATCATTACAGCTGAGTAGTAGAATGACAGAGCCTGCATGTCCCTTGGCAGCAGCACACCAGAGGGGTGTTCGGCCATTTTGGTCAGGGCGATTGGGGTCGACGTCTTTCCGGTTGAGTAGTAACTTGACAATCCCTTCATATCCATAATGAGCGGCCCACGAGAGCGGCGCGCTGCCCCGGTTATCTGGCCTGTTGGGGTCGACATCATTGCGGTCTAATAGTAGCTTGACAACCCCTTCATGTCCCTCGGCAGCGGCATACCCGAGTGGCGTTTGACCATTGTCATCTGGGCGATTTGGGTCAACATCATTCCGGTCTAGTAGTAGCTTGACAATCCCTTCATGTCCGTTATCAGTGGCCCAGGAAAGTGGTGTGCTGCCCTGGTTATTTGGCATGTCGGGGTCTACATCTTCCCGTTCTAGCAGTAGCTTGACCACTCCATCATGCCCATTCTTTGCCGCCCATAAGATTGGTGTATAGCCGGCGCAATCACATGGGTTAATCTCGCAACCTTGAGAATCCGTTAACGAAGCTGCAAGTTCAACAATCCCGAAGAAAGACGCACAATGTAATCCAGAGAAGCGCGGGGAAGAGTCGATGCCAGCCGCATATCTAGTAGGCAGCATTTGACTGAAAAGGGCAGCGGCAGAGGGGTGACCTTCGTACTGTGTTAAGAGCTGCAGCCCGAGGGCCCTTGCGTGGTCAGAGAGCTCCCTATTCGCATGTGTTCCCCAATATCTCGAGGAATATTTCAGGAATGGCATGATTTGGTAGTCCGGAGAAGTGTGGGAGGAGAGGTTCTTGACCTGTGGCGAATTCAGATAGGTTAAGCAGGTTTCGGCGATTACCGAGTGAGGTTGATTGAAGAGATCTGGATGAGTTCCGAGGTACTCTTGGACTGTAAAGTGGATTAACCGGAGAGTCGAAGCCTCCTTGTCCACCGTGATTAGTCCTTGGCAGCAGCCTAGTAATGCCGCTGTAGAAGGAGCATTTTCGCTATCGAAATCCGTCACTCCTATCTCTACTGCTAGGGCCTGACGCAGCTCATCTACCTGTAACGGCCGTTCTGCATGGCAGATCCACATTAGAGTAGCCATCGCAAGCTTTGTCTTTTCCCCTCCCTGGGCCTTTATCCGCTCCAGGGTTGCATCATATGCGTCCCCTAGCCCTACACCATCTTTCACTGCCTTCAACCTTTTCCCTCGACGGGCGATACTAGTTTCTCGTAGAATTGAATCGATGTGGAGAGAAGCCAGTAGGAATCTAGATTTGGATGTTAGCTATTGGTCGGGGTAGCTTTGCTTTGCTTTGCTCTTGCATGGTTTCTACATACGTTGCTGAGCTTATTTGGGAAATGCTTTCCACAATATTTGCCTCCAATGTGTTACTCATCATCTCGGGGGAAGTGTCACTCCTGAGCTTCTCACGTAGATAGCCAACGATGCCATCACCTGTAGGCTCAATCTTTACAAAAGCTGCCACTCCACCCAATTTCCTTTCCACCTCACTTCGGATATGCGATCTTGCAGTCAGAAATATGCGAGTATCGAGCGACTCCCGTACGATATGTCCAAGTGATTCAAGGATTACCATTCGATGCTCCGGCACACATTCGTCCAGGGCGTCAACGCATATAAATGTTCGCTTTGTGGCTGTGATGGTCAGGAGCATCTTCAAAATTCCTGACACTTGTAGTCCCCTGCCCCCAATCACCTTTTTTTGGTTTCGGAAAGACCTGACAACCACTTCTGGAATCTCCTCCAACCCACTAACAAGCTGCCGCAGTAGGGAGCCGAGCATATTTACCGGTGACTGCTCATTCCGGGAGGCAAAGTCGAAGTAAAAACAGGCAACTGCAGTATCTTCCTCTACCGCCTCGTCACACAACTTGTCTATTACTAGTGAGCTGTCACCCTAGTCTGTCAGAGATACCATTACTTGATTTCCGCTAGTGCTAGGCCCTCTCTTACATGATGTAGCTCTTTCCCGCCCCTGGATTTCCGTGGCAGAATAAGGTGGGATGAGTAGATCCATCCTCCTGATTACCTCCATGCCAGCGCCTGAATTCTTGGGTTTCTAGTAGCCAGTATCCTATACTGTCCACTCGCTGTGCTCCGATGTCTCGATGCCGTACTCCTGGTTCTAGCGGAGACAGCCACGCCAATATTTTAGATTCATCGTCAGGGGTGATGTAGTTATACGTATTTCCGGTGTTGAAAGAGTTAAGGTTATTGCTGAAAGCTTGAGACATTTTAAGATTCTCACCGGTACGAACGTTGTTGAAAGCAAAGTGTTGGTTAGGTTGAGGTTTGGTTTGTTTGTTAATGCAATTACTTGAAATTGAGGAAAAGCGGGGGTGATGGTACTGTGAAGCCTTGTGCTTTGCTGACAACACTCCAACCACAGAAATGGTTACACAAACACCTGAGGCTATTTATCTCAAAAAGTACCCTATGTTCCTACGAGTATATAATTCGACCAGCTTATAAGCCTTATGTTGAACGCACTCTTCAGTACGCCTTTTGCATGATATACAGTAGATAAATTCCAAAGCAGTAGAAATTTGAGGAACTGATTGAAATCGGAAGCGCCTTCGGAAACCCTTTTTAATACCTGCCCAGAGTGTCGCTATCACTTTCTATTATGGTGGGAAAGTTGGGGCGTGAGCATCGTCTTTGGTAAAGGAATTAGCGATAGACAGGCTATAGAGTTATTGAGGAACCTTTCCAACTAGAAACACCGATAGCAAAAATCTCACTACTTCCATCCTCCTTCTAGAGACAGCGCAATTGGGGTGGCTCTTGAACTTCTGAGGCGCAGCAGTCGAAATGGTTGTAGCCGCGCGACATGAACCTCTGCATCCCTCGTTTGGCACATACCGAAACCCTCGAGCGTCCGCTTCCTGCACCGCTACCCTGCTACCTCCCGCCAATCTATTTTACAAGGTATATGCTAGTTGTGTACTTGGAGGGGGGAAGTTCGCTGTAGCTTTTATTCGCTGGAAGTCAGAGGTTATGTTCGTTGTCCAAATGGGGGAGATCTTGGCAGACAGGGGGGTGAAGCCTATGTAAGATAACCTCTTCTCACCTTTCCTTTTTTTCTTTCTGGAACCACCAACGACTGAACAACCGCGGGTCACCACGTCGGGCAACGGAATTTGTGATAGCGATCCACAAGAAATGGAACTTCTGTGAATAGCTAGTCAGACAACCGGGATAGGTTGGGCTTCTTCTTCACTTGTGTTTTCTGTGGTCTTGAGATTTTCTGTGGTGAAGGTTCGCAAATTAGCTAGACGTCTTGAATTGATAGTGAACTGTGTGAATTTTCTTCTGTGTGTGGTTTGTGTTAGTGATTGATCGTGATTTGAAGTTACTTCTCTGGCCGGCAAGTAGATACAACCATACCCAAATATTTTTGTTTTTCAGTACTGGAACACGGCCAGCTTATTCCTGGGTGAATGCCGTCTATCTCCATAGCACAGCGCGAGATCCTACAATAAGGCCCACCGCCGCAGCCCCCCGCCCGACTCCTGGACCCACAATCCTGTCCCCTAGCCTGCGTTGCACCCTGTGCCCTCGGTAGAGAAAACGCCCCCCCTTCTCTCCTCCCAGTTCTGCTCCTAGCCCTCCCTGAAAACTGGTCGGGAACGGCCTGGTACGCGCACCCTAACAGCGAGGACCGCCATTTCTACAGACGTGCGGCGCACCCACCGAGAGGTTCTAGGTGCCTAGATAGCGGAACTTCTCCTTTGCCCTGGAAAGAGGATGAAAACCTCACATAGAAGTACCGGATCGTAAGGTCCGCCCTCATAATGCAGCTCGCATGTACGATGCGCATACCAAAATGCTCGGGCAGCCGCAGGTTTCCAAAATCCTTCGGGCGGAGATTCCGTATACATCTAGTTTCTTCAACTACCATCGGGGGAGGCAATACGGAAGAGGGCGACGCCGCGGAACATGCTGCAAGAGATCTCACTCGCGGAGAGCCAGATGGATCGGCTGTGGAAATTAGTTTTTTGGGCTCGGTGGGTTTACTCCCTCGAGCGATGTCACCTAGGAAGATGGCATAGTTCGATTGTTGCTGGAGCCGCAATAGCTGGATAGGTTGAATGGCAAGGTAACCGACCGGGTACCTTGGAGATAAATGAGTAACACAGGGCCCTAGTGTAACAGGTGTTCTACGAAATATCGTACCCTACATAAGGAAGTTCGTAAAACATTTAGCACAAGTGAAAGACATCACTTTTGGTATGAAAGGTGAGTGATATGCAGTGGTTCCACTTAGCCGCGCCTTATTCCTCTTCCACTAGGGCTGTGAAGTTTGGGCGGTAGTCTAGACAGCTCCCCATTTCGAGGCAGTACCGCTACGGTAATTCCAAAAGTCCACCAGCAGCTCGGTTGGCGTCTTGGCTATGTTCATAGCTTGCTGAGTGGTTGAGAAGGTCCATTCCGGGGGTCTGTGATTGCAATTCATGTTCCGCTTAGGGTTTAGGGCTTAACCGGATTGGCTCAACTCGACCAAACTCAACCTATTGACACAAAAACACCCGGAGCCTCATTTCTGGTAAGCTTACTCATCCTCACCTCGTGCACGGTTAAACCTTGTAAAGTACTCGTACACCGCCTACGCCTGCCCCTCCTCTCCTCTCCTCTCAAACTAAGGAAAAACACGAGCGCAGCCTGGCTCCCACTGTAAGAGCTAGAATAATTGAACCTCGCGCCAAGACGTCCCTCTCCCATGAATTGGGGGAAAAACCACCGCGAAAATAGACAGCTTGAGCCCCAAGCTTGACGTAAAAAAATTTGAGTTCGGGGGCTGAAGTAAAGGCCGCCCAGCGCGATTATCCTATCATAATTCTTACGGTGCTGTATTCAAATTCAAAGCTTTCCCTTAGCCCCTCCTTCTGCCCTCTGGACCCTGCAAATCCTTCCCGAACAAGCCGGGTGCGGGAACAGCCGCACCTGAATCCGTCATGGTAGCTGTCAGACATGCTGGTAGGAACGTTTCCTAATCCCTGCATGCTGATAAGTTAAGCGATAACCTTATCCTAGCCCCCCCGCCCCACTCTGAAGACTATTGTCCCTGATTCCTGAGATAGCGAACTACAAGCGTTTTTTACAGTGCATGACACCAAACGGTGCCTACCACACTTTACACCAAAAGAGAAACCAAGCTAGTACAGGAGAAATGGCCACAGTTTTCCACAGCATCAACCACCTCGGCAAAGGCTATAACATTTCCAACTATCATCCGTTTTTCTGCCCTACTACCCCGCTATCTCGCTGCCAACATATGCTACTATCCCTAATGGATGCCACTGCCCTATCCCTATCTGGATGGAGTCCCACTCCGTCGCGTCGGGTGAGACTCATAATTTCCTCCCATTATAATACCAACTTTACTTAAAAGCTAGCCTACTATAGTACTCAGTCGAGCCGAGAGGAACTCGTAGTAACAGACGAGCTCAATGAGTGAAGCTAGAGTGTTAATGTGGGGGAGGGGGATTATACACCTACCCTTCTAGTCCTTCTGGCTTATAAGTTGTGAAACAGTATGGCACACGGTAGGGTGCAGGTGTGGGTTATGGCTAATAATTTTAGAGCACGAACACTGAGTTAAGGCTAGGGCGAAAGCCAGTAGCCGTTTGAATGAGATACACATGGGGAAAAATTAGTCCGCGGATATGGGCATCTAGTACCGGCATAAGCAATAGGTGTACAGAACACTGACAGTTTACACCCCAGTATAGTATCTACTTGTATTTTCTATTATTCTAAGATGTCATGATAGCCACACCACAAAGCCTTCCTGGATAACTGCCCTGGAAGAACGGCTGCCAAAGGCAAAAGTGTGCCAACATTTCAACCCACCCCTCCCCCCCTGTTGAAAATAGTGCTGCTCGCCATACTCTCTTGATACTTCCTTTGTTGTTTCGTTAGCTTCCGGGAGCGCACTTGCTTGCGGCTTCTGATATACGTTGAGGAATCGGGCATATGGCTCCGG
>Ga0307509_10002677_pt1 | contig 28462 bp, 34 predicted proteins | sample 10_EM_MG_FD_202245 | JGI IMG/M metagenome (GOLD analysis project Ga0307509, IMG submission 202245) | Populus trichocarpa ectomycorrhiza microbial communities from riparian zone in the Pacific Northwest, United States - 10_EM | ecosystem: Host-associated > Plants > Roots > Unclassified | place... | reverse complement strand
GTTGTGTCTAGGTACAAACGAGAAAGCCTCCTATAGGCAAACAAGCCTTGCCAAGAGCACTCAATAGGGCGGCCAAAAACCGGCACACAACCCTTCTAATCTACCCTATCATATACCCTCATCCACACCGGTAACGATCCTTAGCAGTTTACCTGAGGCTTATTATTTTGTGATACTTGAATATAAATCTGGCGGATCCACTAGAATCTTGGCAATCGAAAAACACTTTTTGGGTCCTAGGGCTGCCTCGGGTGTGCTCTCATGATTCGCTCTTACTGACCCGGATCTCCCCCAGAGAGTAATATCTGTATGATACCTTGAAAATGAACTTCATTCCCCGTTCCTTGACAATTACCACTATCTACTAATTCGTCAGTGTCGTTGTTTCAATTACTCGAGCACTAGAGAGCTTACGCATCAAAATTGACTCTTGCACAACTCGGGGGTTCATTGGCAGGCTACGGTAATCCTCAGATTTTGGTCGGTGCACTACTCGAGTTGTCCAACCCGAGATAGTTTGAAGAATCCATCTTATTAATCCAGGTATCATATCACACCAGCAGTTGTCGTGCGCAAGCTGTTTCCATGGATCCAACAATATTAATTCCCCTCGTGATCGTTAAGGGTCCCAGATCAATGAACCCATGTGGCCACCACCTCAGGCATCCACATCACGCAACCATCTTGGACATGACAAGGGAGGGAGGAAAACCGACTGAAGGGTCGTTTGCAAAAGTGTTTGACGTCAATTCCCTTTCCATCCTCCCCTCCTCCCCTCGCATCCCCTCCCCGTCCCTCCTCCTTCTCGCCTCTTGCCCCACAATCCATCATCCACGCAAACCCGATCTATCTACCATTCCACAAGCACACTCTCCCTCATTCGACTCGCTCGATCTCTCATCTGGATTTCATCCAAACCAGCCCTGTTGGTTCTCTCCGCCTAATTCGCCCAGGTTTGGGTGGTGCGATATGACCTGTCTGATATTGAATGAAGTGCGAATCGTGGATTCGTGAGGGAAACTGCACTTATTTTTCTTGAGAAAGGAAAAAGTAATGAAGCGAGTGATGTTTCGGAGGTGGAGGGTGTCTTCCCTTCCCTTCCCTTTTTTTTCTTTCTTTTTTTTTTTTCTCTTCGGAGATATCGACGCGAGTTTGATGTGACCGTATCCTTGAAGCAAAGTACGAGTATGTTCCCGGCCCGGGTGTGCGACCGTTGTGTGGAAATCGGTATGATATGATACATTCTGGAAGTACCGATACCACCCCGTAGAGTACCGTGGTGTTTTTATGCATGTGTCAAAATGTTATTCTACCGTGAGGATTTCTTGTCCCACCCGGAGAGGCCATAACTGCCGTACCGGTAACTTACCTCCAGCTTTTAGGGCAGAAGAAGCCTTAGGGAATTTAGGCATCCGTAGAAGGCCCCAATTGCCCTTCGAGAGACGTTCCAGGGGGGAGGGGGCTACGAACCTCATCTCAAAATGCCGGCTAAAGCACGGCGAATATCTTGTCATCGTGCCCAGAACTTCTTAGCTCGCCCGTACTCTAAACTCACCCGGAAGCCTCCACATCACTCACCCCTCCTCCTCCTCTGCCATCCGTTGCCTGCAAGCCCTGAGCAAGCCTCGACACAGCACAACACACTTCATTCAACAACTCATCCATTTCTCACATCAACAACGTGCACAGCGACGACGACTGCGCACCCCCCGTTATGTGCTAGAGTACCAGAATGGTACAGCAAAAAGTTCCTCAGGACAACGGGTGCTCTTCCATACGCTCTGCAATAGCGCCTGGCGGATCCGGCAGCGCTGCAAGGGGGAAAGGGGAGAAGGAATGCATTGACAACGTTGCCAGCAATCATCGCAGGATACAGTATTGGTCGGGGAAAGAGGGATTGGGGCTGGGACGCCGATAGGTACTGTATCGTACTCGTACTAGTTTCATACTTCTAATTTGTGCATATATGGTAAACCGTGTCCATAGCTCAGGTTTAAAATGGCGAAGAGGGTGGGCAGAGCCTCTGTTTAAAATTGGGGGCACAATATCATGGTAAATCACGAGGAGGAGAGGCCAGCATATGATGGAGTAGCCACCGGTAGTGTCTACTCGTACTGTGCTCGAGTAATCTGCCGTATGCACTGCGCAGGGTATTCGCAATTTGAAAGCCGTACGAGTATTGTAAGTATGAGTACCTGGGTATCACAAGCAAACTTGTATATACTAAATACCGGTACCGGTATTTTCCTTCTCTTCCTTCTAGACAAGCTACCGGTAGGGGTCTAGAGCACCAACTACCAGTAATCTCTGCCAGTCCACTCCAGCTGTCCCTAGTAGACTACTGGAGTAGACTAACCTGACCAAGCACCTCCAAAGCAACCCTCCGCTGGCCCCAGTAACAACCCACCTTGAGTCCACCGCTGCCTGAGATCCCAACCCCCACTTCCCACTCTCCACCAACCAAAACTCAATACCCCACCGAAACAAAATAGCGAGGCGACGAATCATTCGCTGTTAAATAACCTTTTATTCCTCGCACACAGCAAAATCCACCAATGCGACGTATATAACCGGCTGCAACCTCCTGCGCGTTAATTATAGAGGGGGTGCCCACCACGGCTTGTCATAGGCCGGCCATGCAGAGCATCTGCGTTGCCCACCAAGGAACGAATAGAAGCCCGTTCTCCACCTGCGGTTTCCCATTTGATAGGGACAAAAAAAAAGTGAAATGGAAACATTTTGGCTCGGAGTTACATGGGCCGCATTGGAACACAGGTTTACTCTCTACTGGTTGATCTGGCTGATTCTGCAGCGCAGTCCACTTGCCCTCCTCGTTCACCCACTCGTCCAACCCCTCCTCCGTCTTCTATCATACCGGTACTCGAGTACCCGCACCTTTTGAGAGGTTCAAATCCCCTCCCTCCCTTGCTCTTCCCCCTTCGTGCGTGAGCGCGCGCGCGCGTGCAGTAGGCAGAGACTCTCCTTCGGGAAGGGTAGTGAAGCGGGAAAGGGCTGTTTCATGAATTTCCAAAAAATTAAAAGAGGCAAGAAGAAGCAGATTTGTTGAGGTTGGAAGAGCAAATCAAATTTGATAGAAGGAAGTTTGGGAGAAAGGGAAGAAAGAAAGAAAGAAAAAAGACTTCAGCTTCATATAGCCGCATCGTGCTGTATGATAACTTAACGTGAAAGCGTGATATCTCGGATACCGTAATACGCTCCGTCAAGGGCATACAATTGGTTCAATCAAGCTGGAACTACTGGTATCTCTCGCAGTTACTGAGGTTATGTTATCTCGTTTCTCTCTTCCCACGAGAAAATAAAATAAAATAAAATAAAACTTGTGAAAACCACGAGTAAGTTAGGAAATCGCTTCCTTCCTTTCCGTGATTCTCACCCCAGTTCGCCGCTGATTCATCTTTCCCCCTCTTTCGCTTCCTATAAAAGCTCATAAGAAGAATGAATAATTGGCCCATCACTCGATTTCACACCACCCCACCTCCCCTCCTCCCAGAGGGAAAAAAATACAGACGCACACACATCCAACCCTCCCTCTCTTCACTTTCCCTTCTCATGCAAGCGGAGAGTCGTTGAGACACCGACGAGCATCTAGGCTCGCATTTCAATTCGTGAACCTTTTTTTGTTTTTTCTCTCCCCAACGCCACCACCACCCCCTCTTCTGCTCTGCTCTGCCTATCTGCCTGCTTTGGATGGCTGGTTGGTTGGGTTAGCTGGTTCGCTGCGGTAACGATATGATACAACTCAAGCAACCAATTTTTTGACCTTCCGTGATCTGCCAGCCCCCCCCCTCCTCTCTTACCCTTCCCATCATATATTTCTTTTATTTTACTTACTTCTTACCCCCCTTTTTCAAAGTTTGATTCTCTTTTTTTGACTTCTTTTCCTTTGCTTGAAGGAAATACTTTTTTTTTCCTTCCAAGGTTACCTCAGCGGACAAATTACCGAATCTTTTTGCCACGGAACCGGAGTGAGCCACGGTCGAGCGAGTAATATATAACAACCAACTGCAACAACAACATCAACGAATACACCCGTTTTTGTGAAGAAATATTTGAAGAGAGAAGGAGGGGAAACCTTTTGGATTGGGGAGCAAAGGAAAAAGGAAAAGGACAGGATAGGACGGGAAGGAAAGAAGGATAGGGAAGAATAGAAAATTGGGAGGATTATTTCGGGCTCTTTTTTAATTTCTCCGATTCCGGATCTCTCCAAAAAAGCCACAAAAGGCCTAGCAGCAAAGGCGGACGGAAGGGTCACTCACGGGTGCGGCCCTGCAAAGGTTCGGTGTTCGATACTTAGCGGCGACGTTCTTACTAGGATCTTCTGTTCTCGCTTCCAAGGAAGAGGAGAGAGATACTATCATAGAAAGGGAAGGAAGGGAAAGGAAAAAAAAAAGGGATCATTGTATCTAGGCCACCCACCGTCCTGCTCTATTCCTGTTTTCCGGATTGTGGTTTCGGTTTCGGTTTCGTTGGTTTCCTATTTTGGGATTTTTCTGTTTTCTCCTACCGTTAGGCCTTTTTAACCCCACGCTTTTGACATCTCTGGCCGTTCTTTCTTCTTTTCGATTTCATTATTTCCTACTATTTTTTTAATTCCCTTTTGGCTGGTTATCCTACGATTCTGCTGGAAAAGAACAAGATAAAGAGGTTCGGATATATCGGTTAGGTAGACGGTCGCGATGTCCCACTCCCCCCCTCATTCGCGGACTCCTCCAACTTCTGTTTCCCCACCTAGACGGCTCACCCGAAGGAAAGCTACTTCTCCACCACGCCGTACAATCGACTACTCCCCTTCCCGAGGTCCCGCGAATACTCTTTGCAGTTACCCTAGCAGTTCGTCACTAGCTTCACTCTATTTAGCGCATGGCCGAATATCGCCGGTTCGAAGATCACCCGCTCATTCGAGATGTTCCTCGCGGGATCAAGATGGTGTGGTCCTCCTCGACGAGGTACGGACCTTTACTGCGGTGATCCCGCCAAAGATTAGCTCCCTTTCAACCACGCCTATTCCGGCTGGTGGCCCAATTCCCCCGCCTACTCCACCTTTGGCGAGTTCCCATGACGACATCGACGATTCGGAGAGTTCCGATGGTAGTGATGAGGAAATTGTGTTTCAACGTGGTCGCCGGAGGCCAATTACCAGTACTGATATCGACGGGTTAACGACTCCCCAATATCGCCATGGCAGGAGTTCACGAGTTCTAAGGAGGGTTAGGGCCAATATACATGAGGCTTCGCCCTCCGGGTCGGGATCCGTTTCACCTCCCACCGGGCAACCGGGAGCCAGCGCACCGCCAACCCCGCCAAAAGATGCCGCTCCATCTGGCCTTCATCACCCAAAGTCATTGAAGCGGAGCCCTAAGAGTGCATATTTCGCAGATGGCACCGAAATTCCTGGGCTCAACGAGCACTTGGGGCGGGAGGAGCAGAATTTGCTCGATCTTAATGAGTTTGTTTGGAAGGATGAAGTGGATAACAACTTTGCACCATATATTACCCCACCTATTACCGGGGGATTCTTGGAGCCCAAAGAGGTCGAGGAAGAGCAGGTTAGTGTCGGTGAGCTGGAGGGCTCTTTGGAAGAGAATATAGAGATCCACGAGGCATTATATGCCGAGTTTGCCATGGCTCATGAAATTGGGATTGCGTTGGGATCACCGCCGGCAGTTGAGCGGAGGCTTGAGTTTGCTCTGGACCCGGAACACGAATCTTTGGGGGATGATAAGAGTGTTAATAGCGATAACAGTGTTAAGAGCATCAAGAGCGAAAAGAGTGAGGGGATCGCCGAATCGCACCAGTCCGAGCCCTCCCTAGAGTCTGAGTCGGAATCAGAGTCCGAATATGAGTCAGAACCCGAACACTCTATCCCTGGTGCATTCAAGGACGAGGATGAAGTGCTCGCGGAGATCAATGGTCTTAAAAAGAAGGGCAAGGGAAAGAGTAAGAGCAGGGGCAAGGACAAGGCTAAGGCAGAGGAGGCTGCAGTTACTCATGGCGAAACAGATTCCAAAGAGAACACAAAAGAGGAGGAGGATGAGAGCGAGAATGAGGCCGGCCGGTACCCTCTACTGGAGGCAACCGTAGCCAAGGCAAGAATCAATGGCGCCGGCGGAAGGAAAGTGACACCTTGGCCAACACCACGAATGGTATCTTATCGATCTTCTTTGGAGAATGTTGAAGGCGAAACACCAGATTCACCGGGATCCGTTGGGGAGCCAGCCGAGGAAATGGCTGAGAAGGCCACCAGTGCGGAAGCAGCCGAAATAGAAAATGCAGATACTGACGAGAACGATTACACCGATGAGGAGGATGAGGAAGTCTTTTACGATGCTGAAGAGGGTGGGCTCGCATCCCCTCCTATGTCTCCCGCCTCGCGATCCTATTTCCATTCTCGACACGCTGGGCTTGATAACCTTCCGAGATCCCCCAGATCCCCCAAGTCCCCGAAGTCTCCTCAGGAGAATAAATTGGACCTCGTTCTTGTCCAATCTGCATCCGAGGCCTCTGCCTCCGGCTCTAACCCTAGCTCACCCAATTCGCCTGAGCACCCTGGAACCCCAAAGAAAATTCCTCTTCCGATACCCGGCCCACCAGCCTTTAATCTAATACCAGCAACTCCACTCCCGGCTCCGTCACCCGGAGCTGAGCTCAAAAACCCACTTGGTAATCCCCCTCCCTCTCTTCTTCACCGCAAGCCAACCGGCCAAGTCCAAACCTTGAAGAGTTCCCAAGATCCCACTTCTCCAACCAAGCCCTCAATCCCCGTTCCCAAACATTCAACCTCATTCCCCATGTCCGGCACCCGTAAAACGGCTCGCCGCCCCTCCATTTCCAGTCAGCCCAAGAGCATGCGCGAGTCTAAGCTTCACCCATGGTGGCGACCCCGTCATGATGATCCTAACGACGCAGAAGGCACAGGTCTCTCTCGCACCATCTCCGCGCCGCACACATCTGCCTACGCACAAGAGCTGCACAGAACTGAGTCTGCCACGAGTATCGGAAAGAAGCGCGTGACAAAGCCGATTAAAGGGACGAAATTCCAAATAGAGTTTATCGGAGTAGGCACAATTAAAGCGAAGGGAGGAGTATTAAAGGAAAAACTCAATACCGGGAGTGGAGCAATGAAGAGGAAGTTCTCCCTCAAAAAGAGGCCTACGAACTTCTGAAGACTTTGTTCCAATTCCTATTATTTCTTATGTCTCCCCACAAACTAGGTGTATGTTGCATTGATTTGGAGTTTATTTTATTTTATTTTTTCCCCCCCTCATTGTTTCATTGATTATTTTACGTCTCCCATTTCAAAAATGTCTTGTAATTTCATTTTTTTACAACACTTGAGACAGAAGGGGCTAGTTTGCAAAGAGAGCGTGGCGATGGTACAGGGTAGGGTGGAGTTTCATGATATTGTTATTGTTGGATATCTTGTTTATCCATGTTTTTTTTTTTGCTTTGGGTCTTCCTTATATCTCTTATATGACGACGTGATGTACGTTATGATATGACTAAAAGGTGGGTAGCCAGTCTACAGTACAATTGATGAATCTTAAGATCTATGGTATTAAGTTCTTAGTGGGCGCGGGGGGCGCGGTGTTGGTGATAGTTGCAAGTCGAGTGCGGCACTGGTATGTGCTAAACCGGGCTCATGAGTGGGGATTGCCAACATCGGCTTCTGCGAGTAGATAAAGCCGGGTGTTGAGATGGCCTCATCTCATGGCCAGTTTGTCATCGTTATCGGAGCCAAGGCGGTCCATCTCCGCTCTCTTCATCCTTCGCCAGATGTTTGACTGCGCCAGAAATGTCTTCGACGGCTGAATAATGGAATCGAGTCTTGGCATTATTTCGGAGCTCCCATTCTGAAAACTACCCGTAATAGCAGTACACCCCATCCCCAATTACACACCCACCTCTCATTCTCTCCTCTAACTTTCACTCGAGCTCCCCCCCTCCACTGCCTTTGAAACCAAGTCGACGTCCATTCATCATCCTCTTCATCCATCTATCCATCGATCCATCGAATACTCCCTCCGCTCCCACGTTAATACTGCTATCATGGATCGGCTAAACCAGATGTATGCCGCGGCTCAAGGGATGGGTGGGATGAGTGCACCTCCGGGGGTGGTTTGTTTTCATCGAGCCTTTTTTCTCTTCTTGTCTATACGGTGCTAATTCTCTTTTACTTTTTTACTTTAGGATACGCCGGTTATTGACAACTCGGAAACTGTATATATTTCTTCGCTGGCGCTGTTGAAGATGTTGAGGCATGGGAGAGCTGGTTTGTTTTTCGTCTTTTCGTGATGGTGTTGTGAGGTGCTGACCTGACTTGGTGGGTAGGTGTGCCGATGGAGGTTATGGGTCTTATGTTGGGGGAGTTTGTTGATGATTATACTGTTCGTGTGGTTGATGTGGGTTTGCTTCTTTCCTGGATGGGATGGATGGGATGGATGGGAGTGGGATAGCTAATTGTTTGTAGGTATTTGCGATGCCTCAGAGCGGTACGGGTGTTTCGGTTGAGGCTGTCGATCCGGTGTTTCAGACTAAGATGATGGATATGCTAAGGCAGACTGGGAGGTATGTGGATGGGTGATGTTGATGTTGATGGGGAAGGGTGGATGGCGCTGACTCTTTCGTCGTTTTGCTACGCAGACCGGAAACCGTCGTCGGATGGTATCATTCTCATCCAGGCTTTGGATGTTGGTTATCTAGCGTCGATATCAACACCCAACAGTCCTTCGAGCAGCTGACGCCCCGTGCGGTAGCCGTCGTCATTGATCCTATCCAATCTGTCAAGGGCAAGGTGGTCATCGACGCCTTCCGACTGATCAACCCACAATCCCTTATGCTCGGACAAGAACCCCGCCAGACCACCTCCAATCTCGGCCATCTCAACAAACCCTCTATCCAGGCGTTGATACACGGGCTGAACAGGCATTACTACTCTATCCTTATCAATTACCGCAAAACGCACCTGGAGGAGAACATGCTCATGAACCTGCACAAGACGGTATGGACCGACGGCCTGACGATGAAGGACTTTAAACTCCTTGCCAAGGAGAACCAAGAGCGATTGGAAAAGATGGTTGGCCTCGCCGATTCTTATGAGAAGCGTGTCAAGGAGGAGAACGACCTGACGAAGGACGATATGAAGACTCGCTATGTTGGGAAGGTGGATCCGAAGAAGCATTTGGAGGAGTTGGGCAAGCGGGGTATCGAGGAGAATATTGTGGGCGTGTTGGTCGAGATGGTGGATAAGGAGGCGAGCTTTGCGGCTGATATCGATGGGAGTAAGCCTGGGCATGTGGAGGCTATGGATGAGGATTAGACTGGAATAGAGGGGTTGTTAGGTTGGGTCTCTCTTCCCCCGCTTCTGTACCATAATTCATGTGCATCTATCCATATGTTTGTCGTCACTTGTGTTCCTTGCAGGGGGGGATGGCGGCGGAGCGGTTCTGAGGGTGTGGCGGTTGATACCATTCGCTTTTGTTACAGCGTTGAGGCGCGGTACAAGACAGTGCAGTGTCTAAGAACGCAGCTCGGGGACTGTATGTAATTGTAGATTCGTGTAGCTAGTGACGATGCCCGATTTATGTGCCGTTCGGCAGTCTCACGCTTTGGTGCGAAAACTAGAGGGCACACCGTTCACCCCGAAGACTTGATGGATTTGAGGGGGGCCTTGTTACTTCTCAATGGAGGGAATGACCGGAAGATAATTTGACCTTTAAAAAACCCGACTGAAAACGGTGAAACTTGGTTCCTACAATATTTCTAGTACGTAACGTGATCTGTTCCTATCATTTCCCCTCTCTTGGGGATATTCACAAATTCTCACTCGCTGGACATTTGGCAGCTGGTTCGAAGGGTGGGTTTGCATTGCATACGATACAATACAATACGACAGTGCCATAAGCCCACTAGATCCTGTCGGCTAGGCTAGGAGAAAAAAGCACTCTAAATCTCAAGGAAGAGGTAAGAGATGTTGGGGGGGGGTTACACATGTCACACTGAGAGCAGAAACGATGGACCCAATTCAGTGTTTCAAATACGCACTTTTAGCCCTAGTCAGATTTCGCGGATTGGAGATGAGAATATTACAAATCAGACCTATTTCTTTCCATCCTCTTCTCATCCTCCACATATACTGCCGTATTATTCTACCAAAGCTTCTATCTATCTACCTCTACAAAGTATCGTCGAAGACTTCCTCCGTCCAATGGCAAACATTCTGGAAAAAAAAAAATCTGTTTCTGGGTGAATGATCTGGGACCCCTGCTTTCTATATTTAATATTATATAGTTGAGGCTTGGTCATTTGGTTGTTTTGTGCATGGGATGAATTGTATAGATGATATACTTATTGTAGTTATGGACGGCGGAAGATTTGCTCGTCGGGGTAGGGGGCTTTGGTTCTTTTCCTTTTGTTGGTTGGGGGTATGCGTTTTGCTCTGGGGATTAGCGGTATATCCCTCCACAGACCAGGGGAGGAGGAGGAGGAGGAAGCGGTGATTGCGGTTCTAAGTGTTGGATTTTTTCTTTCCTTGTTTTTTTTTTTTGGTTCATTGTTAGAAGGTCCGGGTAATATCTTGGGTTCTATTAATCCAAATCAAGATACGGTGGAGAAATGTGAGTTGATAAGGAAAAACACAAAAAACAAAACAAACAATATAGAAGTGGACATAACACTAATGCGTAAAAGAAAGGATACAAAAGTTTTGAAATCCTAGGAGAGATGTCGACAAGTAAGAGAGGAATTTTCTGCAGAAGAATTGCTTAATTAACTATGGTGCTCGGGGGTGTTGCTATATACCCGAGTACCCCTATTGTAGCTGTCCTTATCCAGACTCTCACAGACCTCTTAATGCTAGTTCACTAGCTCGCCTGCCAAGCATCGTGAACTCGATGATACTAGCATGAATACAGTCTGATATCCGCATATTCCAACAAAAGACTATCACAGCCAAGCGAGTGATACCTGGTGACTTTGAACAAAATGGAATGTAGTGGGACCGCTGGGGATTGCAGGACGGCTGGTGTGAGACATTTCTCATGGGGGGACAGTAGGGACCTAGTCCTTGTCGGCGGGTTGCAGGGCAAGTATGGAAAAAAAACCGGATGGGACGACATAATATCATCCATCCCGTCCTGATCCAGGGTGGACCTACTGCTACATTGAGAACACTTGCGATGACTGTTAAACCCCATTTATCCTTTTTATTTCTGTTGGGATCGTATCGTACCTCAACTTGTTGAGACAAGTGGCCTGGATGTGGTCTTGTCCTTACTTATTTTCTAGAGGTCTGGCTTGTGTTGGGCAGCCTTTGGCCCTCAATGCCCCTCTTCGTATCTATTTTGCAGGGAATTGTATCATATATCATATAGAGACTAATAGGGAAGATAAATTTACTACTAGATATCAATACTTCTAGCACTAAGCAATAAGCTGATGACATGATCTAATAATCCATCTATTTGAATAAGAAAACTCTCATAACAGGCCCGTACCCCGACACCCAACCGCTACCAAAAATCACAGCTTGATGACAAGACCTTCCACCCCTCAGAGTTGGTAGCTTGTAGCCAAACTATGGAATACCGAAAGAGTTAGATCCTTCAATTGGGCAAGGTTGTCTTTAGTATCTTCAAGGAAGTGGTATTATCATGGTACTAACCTCTTATTTCCCTTCTTTCTGAATTTTATTCTGGTAAGCCACTGCGACACCTTTGACTGTATCGTCGATTTTGGCGTTCAGTTTATCAAATCTCGAATTGTGTTCGCTGAGAATTGCATCGATTGTATTGAATCTCAAATCGTGTCTATCAGATCGCAAATCTTGTCTTTCAAATCTCAAATCCATTCTATCTGGCCTGGAAGTAACGCTTCTGGTTGAGACTTTGTGGTGTAAGAAAATAGCACCGGAAAAGATGACGGCAGCCGAAATGCTGGGACCCCAGGTGTGAACATGCTCTGTTAGAGGAAACCTTTCATTAGCAAACATCTATTTCCTGGAATGTAAAAGGGGGGTGGGAAAGTACTGGCAAAACCTGGAAACAGCATTGTGGATTTTGTGTGAAAGTGGTTGTTTGTTGGATGCTAGGTGGTGGAGGATGCGCTACCTCCAATGAAGTGGGTGTGATGCCTGTACTTATACAATTTGTTGCTCAGCACTGATGGTGCCTGTGCGGCCGTAGTTGTTCATAGGCAGTCCTGAACCTATTTGCATGGTCTGTTGACCAAAGCCTGCCCTTGACCTAAAGTTCTTAACAAATCCCGGCATATTAAATTATCGGCATTCAAGAAAGAACTTTAGAAAATTTTCTAAAGGACTTCTTCTTAGGGACCATATTTGTATTCTTATTTAATTGAATAAGTTCAAAATCAATGACTAGAGTGGTGCAGTGGGATACGGGGAAGCCATCTGATACTTACTGTAGTTTCTCTTCCTCCAAATCTGCCCGGTCAGTCAATGGGTCACTCTATCCCGTCATGCTCCAGCAGTTTATCGAGAACAAACCTTAGTATTCTACTTACACAGCCTCCAAAGCAGCATATCCCCACATGCAATCGCGAGAGGAATTAATGGTGCATTATCATTGGCGTCACCGATTTGAGCCCCATTCCCCAGATCCACCAAAATAAGCTTAACAAACACCAGAAATAATGTGCGAGAGGGAGGTGGCTGGATTCGGAAAGTTGTAGTAGTATCACCGATTGTTCTGGTGTAGTGCTGATCGCCCTGGAGTCTTATGGACTGTTCTAGTACCTTAGTGGTTTGAGGAGAAGTTTCTGCTGACATGTCTTGTCATAATAGGAGTGTGCGGAGGGCTGTTTACATGAAGGAAGATATAGTTATAGGTGCGGTGATCCGTGGAAGGATCGCAATGTGTTGATTGTTTTCCTTATACACCTGTATCTACGGTCAGCTTTGTTTAGTTTTAGTGGAGTGCGAATGAAATTGTCGAAGCTGCGGCCACTATCTTTCCTACACGCCCAAGTTTCAAGTCACTCTTCTCACCCTCCCCTTTACATGGGCTCTATCACTTTTCCCAACTTTAATATAATAGCTCTTAAAAGACTAGAATTCAATTCGCGAAAGGTGCCTGTTCTTCAGTCCTCTAAGATCTGAGATCCATTATTTAGGAATGGTAGCGGTCACGGGTGGGTACATTGGCGGCAGAATGCGGTTCCCGTTGACGGACGGGGTGAGAGCCATGTTCAGCCTCCCACGGGCCCTAGAGGTCCATAGCCATACATCTATGCCCTTCATTCCTCCAGCTGTGGCCCGGTGATTGATATTTGCGCAAACAACACTATTAATAGAGGGGGCATATCTCCCGTGCCCCAAGGATCTGTTATAAAGAAAGCCTTTTGCAGAATCAACTATTGCGGTCAAGAACACTTGCATTTTCATCTCCGGTTCCATCAATCCAAACCCAGTTACCGTAGAGAAAAGTGAGTGACAAGGAAAAATAGCGGAAACAAAACAAACGATAGGGTAGCAGTCATAGCACTAATGTGTAAAAAGAAAGAATACAAAATTATCTGAGCAAAGTGAGTGATCTCCGATGACTTTCAACACAATGGAATATAGGGGGACTGCGGGGGACTGCGGGGAATGGCAGGAGTCCTAGTCCTTGACGGTGGGTTGCAGGCCAAGAAGGGAAAATGACAGGACGGGATGACATAATGTCGTCAGTCCCATGTAGTCCAGGGCTGACGGACTACCCCGTTGGAAACACTGCCGATAACAACAGTGTTAGATCCCATCCATCCTTTTCATTCCTGTTCTTGCAATGGTATCGTACCCGATGTTCACCCAAGCGCCCACTCCGTCGGTCTTCGAGTCCGAACGGGACTAACGGCTGTGTCTGAAAGGGCGCCCGGGTCTTGGCGTCCGTCCGGATAACTGCCGGGGACGGACGGGAGGGGACTGCAGGTGTCTCGGATGGCGCAATTTTCCGGTTAACCCGGGATGATGGGTGGGCTCTACGGGTGACTGGTGGGCCCTGTAGGTAATTGACGGGCCCTACAGGTAATCGGTAGGCCCTACAGGTAACATGCGAAGACTGCAGATGGCGGGTGAGGGCTTCACGTAGGGTTCGGGAATTACCATTCCGTAGAAGACTGTAGGGGCCTGCAGTCACCGTCTTATACACAGTCTTTCCCAAAGGACAGACCCCTCGCCCGGGACGTCCGGGACTAGAGTCCTGGAGATGCCTACATGCCGGAGGGGAAGCTTGGGAACACTGATCGTATCTCAACCTACTGATGCGAAATGGTCTGGATAGGGCGGTGTCCTTATTTATTTCCTAGCAATCTTCCTTGTGTTGAACAGCCATTGGCCTCTAATGCCCTCTCAGACATTTGTTTTTATATCTACAGTATTTCGCAGGGAATTGTGTCATACAGAGTCCAGAGTAAAATTAGAAGATAAATTTACTAGCATAAATCAATAAGCAGATAACTCGATCTAATGATCCATCGATTCGAATAAGAATACTCTCATAACAGGCCCTTTCCTCCCCAACAGCAAACCCCTACCCAAAATCACAACTTGATGACGAGATCCTCCCCCCACCCAGAGTTGGTAGCCTGTGGCTAAACTATTGTATGCAAAGAGAGTTAGATCCTTCAACCAAGAAAAATTGTAATTGGTATCTCCAAGAGAGTGGAATTATGATAGCACTAACCTCTTATTTCCCTTTTTTCTGAATTTCATTCTGGTAAGCCGCTGCGATACCCTTGACTAGATCACAATCTTTGCCACCAGACCCAACACATGTTTGTATATCCACCATGGACTCCTTCATCATATCTTTCTTTCCCGAGATACCCTGCATCAAGGAATATCCTAACCCTAGAGAGGTCGATTTGGTGTCGTCGATTTTGGACTCCAGTTTATCAAATCTCGAACTGTGTTCCCTGAGTGCCGATCCGTGTTCACTGAGTGTTGAATCGATTGTGTCGAATCTCAAATCATGTCTCACGGTTCGCAAATCCGCTATATCGAGCCTGGAAGTAACATCTTGGGCTGAGGCTTTGGTCTGCCAGATAATAGCACCCGTACCAATGACAGCAGCCGAAAGGCTGGGACCGTAAGTGTGAACATGCTCTGCCAGAAGAAACCTTTTATTAGCAAGCAATATTTCCAGAAATACAAGGCGATGGGAGGGAGGTACTGGTAAAGCGTGAAAAAGTCATTGTGGATTTGATGTGAACGTGGTAGTTTATTGGAAGTTAGGTTGAGGAGTCTGTGCCCCCACAAAGAAGTGGGAGTGATGCTCCTACTTATACCATTCGTTGCGCCGCACCAGTGGCGCGAGTGCGGACGTAGTTCGTGCGTAGTCTCGACCCTATTTGCATGACCTATTGACCAAAAACTGCCCTTGGTGTAAAGTGCTTCAGAGATCCAGAGGAATTGAATTATTGGTATTCGAGAAAGGACTCTAAAAATAATTCTTCTGGAAACTTTTTAACGAACCCCCTTCTAGAAGCTCTATTCTTATTTTATTAAATGGGTCCAAAATAAATGCCTAGGAACACATTGCGGTGGGCCACAAGCAAGTACTCTGGTGCTCTCTGTAGCTTTCCTCCTTGAAAATCTACAGGGTGAGTTGGTGTGTCAGTCCATCCCGCCATGCATCACCAGTTCAAAAGGAGAACAAACCCCAACACTGCTCATTCAGCCTTCGAAATGCCATTTCCCTTCATGCAACCAAAAGAGGAATTAACTGCGCATCATCATTGACCTCACTGATTTAAGCTGGATTCCACCAAAATGAGCCCAACAAACACAAGAAAGTATATGCTAGAAGGCTGTTGCTTGTTTCTGAAAGTCGTAGGAGTCGCCAGTGTTGCAGATAGAGATAATCCGGGAGTGTGACAGATCGTTCTGGTACTTTAGTGTTCGTAGAGAAGATTCTACGGAAATGTCTTTCCTTTGTTATCGCGGGAGTGTGCCGAAGGTTGTGGGCATGTAGGGAGGTATTGTGATAGGTGCGGTGATCTGTGGAAGGATAACAATGTGTTGATTGTGTTTTCCTTATACGCCTATATTTACGGTTAGTTTAGTTTTAAAGGAGTGCGGATGAGGTTGTGGAGGGTACCTACTTCCCCTGCCTTTCCTACAGAGTGCCCTAGCTCCAAGCGAATCTTCTCACTCTACCATTTACCGATGCGCTTGCTATTTGCCCACTTCAATACAATAGCACCCGAAAGCATATAATTCAATTCGCGAATGCCTCTCCTCTGGCGTCACTTACCCTCTTGGCAGCTTTTTTTTCCCGTCCGAGTGTCCCTGTTGACATTTCTGGAGTAAACATTCATTTCAGGCTCCATGGGACTGTAGACCTCTGTTTGCTTTCACTGTTTGTCATAAGACCACACTCTCCATTTCAGGCTAGCTCTCGTATCGGGTACATGCACGCTTCCATATATTTGCTTTTATCCCTGTTTTTTATGCAACCATTCTGCGACCCGAGAATCTCGCCACACCGGAGGAGACAGTAGCGCCCCTTCTTCAGTCCTCTAAGATCAGAGATCAACCATTTAGGAATGATAGCGATCACGAGTGGGGGCATTGTTTGCAGGATCCAATTCCCGTTGACGGACCGGGTAAGAGCTATGCTTAGCCTCCCACTTACCCTAGAGGTCCAGAGCCATATATCTATGCCCTTAAATTCCCCAGCCTACGGCGGTGATCGATATTTGCGCAAACAACACTATTAAGAGGGGGCATATCTCTCCGGAAACTATAAATCCGCCCGAGATCCCCGGTCGCTCCGTGACGGAGTGAGTGTGCCTAGAATAGAGGCGCTTGACGCCGTAGGAACCACTTTTAGCACTAGTAAAAGTAATTCAGATATACAACGAACAGCTATGGGGGGACCTAGACGTGAAAAGCGCCAGAGCCGACAGGGACCTCCTTCCCTCCTTCCGATCTTTAGCTGCGTAAGGTCCAAGACCTCTAGCGCGATAATGCACGTTGCCGCTGCCGGCCGGCAAGAGGGTTGCATTCAGGGCATCGCCTAAAGTCAGGGTTAGAGAGAAGGTGAAGCAATTGCCTAGGTCCCACAAAGTGTGGCAAGAAATGAGGCTGTCTGGAAGTGTGTAAGCTAGAATCTGGGGGGTAGAGTAACCGGATCGAGCAGATTTCTAGAGGTCTTAAGGAAAGTTGTGTACAAGAAGAAAGGTATGTAGCAAGAGAAGACAAGAAGTAAGGAGAAACAAGGGGGCGAAAACATTTTCATAGCTTGCGGGTGCTTGATAAGCGGGTACGTATATCACAGCGGTCACAGCGCGATCACATCCCGCACCAAGTGCGGCCATTGAGCTACTATTTCCAACATTTCTGTATTCTTTATTCTCATGCATGCATCGTTATTATGTTTACTATCTTATCGTATTGTTTCCTCTTGCTTTGGTAATATTCATTGTCACATACTTCCCCCCCCTGCCGTGAATTGGTTCTGGTTTATGGGAAGGCCGGGATGCAACTTGGCGGTTATCACAGATGCTGGGGTAGTATCATCACAATAGTTGATCGGGTAAAAGACTTTCTTTATTGCAGATTCCTGTGAACGAGAGGTGATCCTGAATGATGGGGGCGGATTTCGCACTTCACGGTTATTTTCAGGGTCTCCTATATTTTCGATGCGTTTTGACTTCTACCAATCATGGGATATTGGAAGAGGCACTACCCGTGTAATGGTCCATTCCCTTGGGTGGTCAGAATAGAAGAAGTCACCTGGTCCATTATCGCTTTACACATATCACTACTTCTGCTTGGTGCATGAAATGATTGAATAGCATAAAATGATCTATCCGGCAGTGCCCCTTAGTCCCCGATAGTCCCCATAGTCCCATACACCAATTTGCCTTACATTGTAGGGCCCGTCATCCTTAGCAATTGTTGGAAATGGTGCTGCTTACCATATTCTCATGCTACTTCCTTTATGTTTGGGTGGCTTTCGGGAGCTGCCTTGTTAGTCTTCGTAAATGCTCTGAGGATTCATGCATATGACTCTAGCTTCGGGCATGATGAGTTTGTCTTCGGAGCCTCACTTTGGCTTCGGGAATATGTTTCGATTCAGGGTGTTTTTTTTTTTGAACGTTCGGAAAAGCATTTCCTATGCAGGAATGCAGCCGTCAGAAAGGAAGCGGAAAGGCTGTAAGGCGAGCCGGAAAGGATGCAAAAGGGTTTTACACACGAAGGGTGATAGCGACACTCTGATGGCAGCTCGCTCACAACCTAATGATAACTGGGGTAGCGTAGGTAACGGCGCGAAGCACGGAGAAAAGCACGTAGGTGGTGGTTCCGGTATGTGATGATAACGATGTGGATGTTCGATGTACGATACAGGAAGCTCTCTACTGGTAGCTCAGACTAGATACAGAAGAGAGCGCACAAACACACAAAACAGGAAAAACCCACACAACGGGAAAAACCCCCAAGTGGCAGTCACGACCCTAAACCGGTCGTACCCCAAACTAACTATCATACCCTAACAACTATGGGATTCTAGCTATCAAAGGGAACCTATGCGGGTGTTGCGAGCATTAGTGTTTGTTTTCCTTTTTGTTAGTCCGGAAGTCATGATGGAGGAAGGAGAGACTCACATGGAGTAGCCATCTGGCTCATGAAGGGATACAGCGATATTGTTGATATATACTCCTATTATGACGGATTAGTTTGTTAGAGAGCAGGTATCGTGAAATTGTTGAGCATGAGCGTGTTAGTGAAAATATTTTCGCCTCACCAGAGTGTGCGATCGGTTTCGTGGTGATTGGCTTGGCGTTTCGTTTCATTGCTCGTCACTCATTGTCTCTAGTATCATCGTTGCCGTTGAACTTTAACTTCTCGGACAAGGGCTTATTGTCCCACTGTCCCCCGCGGGGAATATCTCATACTTGCCGCCCTAGTCATTGCCTACAGTCCCCCGCAGTCCCCCGCACCATCCCGCAGTCCCCCGCAGTCACCGGGAATCACTCAGTTGCTTTCTATAATTTTTTACATTATATTTTTTTCATTTTACGCATTGGTATTCTGCCTGCTGCCGTGTTGTTTTCTTTGTTTTTGCTTTTTTTCCTCGTCGCTTTTTTTATTTCCTCTACTATAACTCGGTCCAAATTGATGGAACCAGAGGTAGAAATGCAACTTAGCCGCTATCACAGATGCTGAGGTTGCAATGCTGCTATAGTTAATTGCGCTAAAGGCTTTCTTTATAGGAGTTTCTTGTAGAAGTTACAAAAATATGTCAGGAATCATGGAGGTGAATTTCATGCTTTATTGTTATTTTCAGGGTTTATCTTAAGTTATCTCTTAAGTATTTTCCACTGCTATCAATGATGGGTGTGTGAGCTCTTGTGTTGCCGTTTCCAAAATACCCCAGAATACAGTTGGGCAAAATTACTACTGCGAAAACCAACTGTCCCAGCCCTAGCATAAGACAAATAAAAACAAAAGGCTACGGCACCTTACCTACAAAGGACATGCCAACCTCCTAGCGGGAGGCTCAATTTTTTGAGTTCTCGCGGTGGTGGAACGGCACATCCGTGTGAGGTTGGGCCGGTAACTTATCAGTGTTCGCGACCTTGCGGGGGGGCATAGGAGCAGGCGGGTGACTGCCAGGAGCCCTGGAAGGGACGGGACGGCAAAATGTGGTCCGTTCACGTCCGGGAAAGGTCAGGACGGCGGGCCCTACAATGCGAAACAAACTGACGTAGGTGACTATGGGGGACTGCGGAGGAGCCTTTTGGGTCATTCGATAATTTCGTATACCAAACGGGGATAGAGAGTAGCGCAAATGAGAATAAATGAAGTCTGTTATTCTATTCTAATTACAGGATGGAATGGACTCTTATTAGATCATCTACCCTGTTAATGTCTTATGATTAGTAGGAGTGGAAAAAGAAACATTGGAAATATGGTAGACTATGAAAATTACCGTGGGCACGAAATCCATCCCTATGATTTCTAATATCCTCTCATGAAGAAGGATCCGCTATAGAAGTCTTTCGCACGACCAACCATTGTGATGTAGAACCATTCCATTTTCATCTCCCGTTCCATCAATCTAAACCTAGTTACTGTAGAGAACAGTGAGTGACAAGGAAAAATAAGATGGAAAGAGGGATGAACTGCCCTTTTTGCGGAGAATCAATCGTTCTTTACAACAAAAGTTATCGGGGTCAAGTGAGTGATCCCTGGTGACTTTCAACACAAGGGAATATAAGGGGATGGATGGGGACTGCCTGAGACTGTGGGGGATGGCTGGACGGAGCCCATTGAGAACACTGTCGATAACAACAATGTTAGCTGCCATCTATCCTTTTCATTTTTGTTGTTGTAATTGTATGGTACTTCACTCTAGGGATACAAAGTGGCATGGGTGGAGTCTTGTCCTGATTCATTTTCAATCGACCTGTCTTGTATTGAGCAACTATTGGCCTCCAATGCTCTCCTGGAAACCTTTTTTTAACTATTGGGCAAGAATTGTGTATAAAGAGTAGAGAGTAATATTAGAAGATAAATGTACAACTGGGTACGAGTACTTTTAGAATGAAGCGATAAGCTAATAACTCAATTCAATGATCAAGCTATTCGAATAGCAAAACTCTCACAACAGGCTCCCCTACCCCAACCGAAAATCATAGATTGATGACAAGATCCCCCGACTCCGAGTCAGTAGCCGCTAGCCAAACTATAACATACACAATAAGTTAGATTCTTGAATAAGGCAAGGTAGTAATTAGCATCTCCAAGGACTGATCTTACCACTATCTCTGATGCAGTTTTTTAGTAGATTCCCTGGGATGTCGATTTCATAAGTTAGATTTCCGCCGCGAGTTTATCAGCTCCCAATTTGTGTCGAGGGAGTGTTGAATCGATTGTATTGAGGCTCAATAAGTGTTCACGGGGTGTTGAACCAATTGTATCGAGTCTCAAGATGTGTTCACGGAGAGTTGCATCGATCGCATCAAATCTCAATGTGAATTCATGGAGTGTTGAAACAATTTTATCGAGTCTGGAGGTGACACCACGGACTTCAGCTTTGACCTGATGCATTTCGGCTTTGACCTGATGCATTTCGGCTTTTGTCTGCCAGACTATGATACTGATCGTGGCTGCAGCAATCAAAACGCTTGGACCATGCTCTGTTACAAGATTTATCAGCAAAAATCTAATTCCTAGAAAGCAAGACCGTGGGGAAAGTACTGGTGAAAATAGAAGAAGTCATTGTGGATCTGGTGCGAAAGTGGTTGTTTGTCGGATGCTAGGTGGAGGAGAATGTGCTACCTTGATTGAAGTGGGCGTGATGCCCGTACTTATACAATTTATTGCGCGACACCAGTGGTGCGAGTGCGGCCGTAGTTGTTAATACGCAGTCCGAAACCTATTTGCATGGCCTGTTGACCAACAAAGGCCCTTGACCTAAAGTGCTTGAGAAATCCTGACATATTAAATCATCGATATTTGAGAAAGAACTAAAAATAAATCTTCTGGAAACTTTCGAACGAACCTCTTTTTAGGAGCTCTATTGTTATTTTATCAAATGGGTCCGAGATAAACGCCCAGGATCACATTGCTGAGGGCTACAAGCAAGTACTCTGATACTGTCTGTACTTTTCTTCCTGGCAAATCTACTACGTGAGTCGGTCGGTCAGTCCATCCCGCCATGCATCACCAGTTCAAAAGGAGAACAATCATTAACACTCTGCTCATACGCCTTCAAAACTCCATTTCCCTTCATGCGATAAACAGAGGAATTAACTCTGCATTATCATTGACTTCACTGATTTGAGCCGGATTCCCTGGATCAACCAAAATAAGCTTAACAAACACAAGAAAGTATATGCTAAAAGGCTGTTGCTTGGTTCTGAAATTCCAGGAATGTGGCAGATTGTTAGGCAGTGTTGCAGATAGTCCGGGAGTGTGAATGATTGTTCTAGTGCTTTAGTGGTTTGCGAAGATTCTACCCACGTCTTTTCATTGATATCGCCGGAGTGTGGGAAGGGCTGTGGACTTATACAGAGATATAGTGATAGATGTAGTGATCCATGGAAGGATCAAATGAGTTGGTTGTGTTTTCCTTATACACCTGTATCTACAGTTAGCTTAGTTTAACCCCAAAGGAGTGTAAATGAAATTGTGGAAACTACCTCCCCTACCTTTCCTACATAGTGCCTAAGTTCCATGTGACTCTTCTCCTCTTTACATGGGCGCTATCGCTTTGCCGCACTTTAATATAATAGCTCTCAAAAGCCCTGTATTCAATTCACGAACGGTGCCGCTTCTTCAGTCCTACAAGATCGGGGATCAATTGTTTAAGAATTATAGCGGTCACGGGGGGGGGATTGTGGGCAGGATCCAACTCCCGTTGAAGGAGCGGGTAAGAGCTATGTTTAGCCTCCCACGTACCCTAGAGGTCTAGAGCCATATATTCATGCCCTTTATCCCCCCCAGCATAGCGCGGTGATCGATATTTGCGCAAACACTATTAAGGGGAGGAACATATCTCTCAGGGAACTATAAATCTGCCAGAGATCCCCGGTCGCTCCGTGACTAAATGAGTATGCCTAGCTTAGAGAGCCTCGAGGCTGTAGACACCACTTGTAGCACTAGTAAAAGTAATTCGGGTATACAACGAACAGCTTTGGGGTGGCCTAGCCGTGAAAAGCCCCGAGCCGACAGGGACCTCCTTCCCTCCTTCCGATCATTAACTATGTATGGACCAGGACCTCTAGCGCGGTAATGCACCTTGCAGTTGCTAACCGGCAAGGGGGTTGCATTCAGAGCATCGCCTAAAGTCAGGGTTAGAGAGAAGGTGAAGCAATTGCCTAGGTCCCGTGAGGTGTGGCAAGAAATGAGGCTGTCTGGAGGTGTGTAGGCTAGAATCTGGGGGATAGAGTGACCGGATCGAGCAGATTTCTAGAGGACTTAAGGAAAGTTGTGTACAAGAAGAAAGGTGTGTGGCAGGGGAAGACAAGAAGCAAGGAGAAGCAAGGAGGCGAAAGTATTTTCATAGCTTGCGGGTGCTTTGATTAGCGGGTACGTATTTATATCACAGCGGTCACAGCGGTCAAATTCCACACCAAGTGCGGCCACCGAGCTACTATTTCCAACATTTCTGTATTCTTTATTCTCATGCACGCATCGTTATTATGTTTACTAACATATCGTATTGTTTCGTTTTGCTTTTTGTAATATTCATTGTCACATACTTCCCCCTCCCCCTCCCGTGGCTTGGTTCAGGTTCATGGGAAGGCCGGGATGCAACTTGGCGGTTATCACAGATGCTGGGGTAGTAGTATCACAATAGTTGATCGGGTAAAAGACTTTCTTTATTGCAGATTCCTGTAACGAGAGGTGATCCTGAATGATGAGGACAGATTTCGCACTTCACGGTTATTTTCAGGGTCTCCTATATTTTCGATGCGTTTTGACTTCTACCAATCATGGGATATTGGAAGAGGCACTATCCGTGTAATGGTCCATTCCCTTGGGTGGTCAGAATAGAAGAAGTCACTTGGTCCATTATCGCTTTACACATATCACTACTTCTGCTTGGTGCATGAAATGATTGAATAGCATAAAATGATCTATCCGGCAGTGCCCCTTAGTCCCCTTAGTCCCCAAAGTCCCATACACCAATTTGCCTTACATTGTAGGGCCCGTCATCCTTAGCAATTGTTGGAAATGGTGCTGCTTACCATATTCTCATGCTACTTCCTTTATGTTTGGGTGGCCTTCGGGAGCTACCTTGTTAGTCTTTGTAAATGCTCTGAGGATTCATGCATATGACTAGCTTCGGGCATGAGTTTGTCTTGGGAGCCTCGCTTTGGCTTCGGGAATATGTTTCGATTCCGCGTGTTTTGTTTGAACGTTCGGGAAAGCATTTCCTATGCAGGAATGCGGCCGTCGGAAAGGAATCGGAAAGACTGTAAGGCGAGCCGGAAAGGATGCAAAAGGGTTTTGCACACGAAGGGAACCTATGCGGGTGTTGTGAGCACTAGTGTTTGTTTTCCTTTTTGTCAGCTCGGAAGTCATGATGGGGGAAGGAGAGACTCATATTGCGTAGCCAACTGGCTCATGGAGGGATACGGTGATATTGTTGATATATACTCTTGTCTTCACCGATTAGTTAGTTAGAGAGTGAGTATCATGAAATCGTTGAGCATGAGCCTGTAGTTGTTTGTGAAAATATTTTCGCCGCACCAGAGTGTGCGATCGGTTTCGTGGCGATTGGCTTGGCGTTTAGTTTCATCGCTCGTCACTCGTCGTATATCGTATCACCGTCACCCTTAAGCTTTAACACATCCGCTAAGGACTAGTTGTCCCACTGTCCCCCGCTGGAAATATCTCATAATTGCCGCCCCTTACAACAATGTTAGCTGCCATCTATCCTTTTCATTTTTGTTGTTACAATCGTATGGTACTTCACTCTATGGATACAAAGTGGGCTGTGTAGAATCTTGTCCTGATTCATTTTCATGCGACCTGTCTTGTATTGGGCAACCATTGGCCTCCAATGCCCTCCTGGAAGCCTTTTTTAAACTATTCGGCAAGAATTGTGTATAAAGAGTAGAGAGTAATATTAGAAGATAAATGTACAACTGGGCACGAGTACTTTTAGAACAAAGCTATAAGCTGACAACTCTATTCAAGGATCAAGCTATTCGAATAGCAAAATCTCACAACAGGATCCCCCACCCCCACCGAAAATCAGAGCTTGATGACAAGATCCCCCCACTCCGAGTCGGTAGCCTCTAGCCAAACTATAGTACACACAATAAGTTAGATTCTTGAACCAGGCAAGGTAGTAATTAACATCTCCAAGGATTGATCTTAACACTAACCTCTGATGCAGTTTTTTACTGGATTCCCTGGGATGTCGACTTCATAAGTTAGATTTCTGCCTCGAGTTTATGAGCTTTCAATTTGTGTCCATGGAGTGTTGAATCGATTGTATCGAATCTCAATAAGTGTTCATGGAGGGTTGAATCGATGTTATCGAATGTTGAATCAGTTTTATCGAGTGTTGAATCGATTTTATCGAGTGTTGAATCGATTTTATCGAGTGTTGAATCAATTTCAGTGAGTGTTGAATCGATTTCATCGAGTCTGGAGGTCACATCACCGACTTTGGCTTTGACCCGACGTATTTTGGCTTTGACCTGATGCATTTCGGCTTTCGGCTGCCAGACTATCATACCGGTCATGGCTGCGGCAATCAAAAGGCCTGGACCGTGCTCTGTTATAAGAAAACATTTATCAGCAAAAATATAATTCCTAAAACGCAAGACAGTGGGGAATATACGAGCAAAAACTGAAGAAATCATTGTCGATTTGGTGCGAAAGTGGTGGTTGTCCGATGATAGATGGAGGAGGATGTGCTACCTCGAATAAAGTGTGCCTGATGCCTGTACTTATACAATTCATTGTGCCGTGCCAGTGGTGCGAGTGCGGATGTAGTTGTTCATATGCAGTCCTGAACCTATTTGCACTGCCTATTGACCAGAACCTGCCCTTGACCTAAAGTTCTTGAGAAATCCGAACACGTTGAATCATCGGTATTTGAGAAAGAATACTAAAAATAATTCTTCCGGAAACTTTCTAACAAACCTCTTTTTAGGAGATATATTCTTATTTTATCAAATGGGTTCAAATTAAATACCCAGGGTCACGTCGCGGTGGGCTACAAGCAAGTACTCTGATACTCTCTGTACATTTCTTCCTGGCAAATCTACTAGGTGAGTCAGTCGCTCAGTCCACCCCGCAATGTATCAGTAGTTCAAAAGGAGAACAATTCTTAACACTCTGCTCATACGCCTCCAAAGTGCCATTTCCCTTCATGCGATCGACGGAGGAATGAACTGCGCATCATCATTGACCTCACCGATTTGAGCTGGATTCCCCGGATGAACCAAAATGAGCTCAACAAACACAAGAAAGTATATGCTAGAAGGCCGTTGCTTGGTTCTGAAACTTCCAGGAGTGTTGCAGATAATCCGGGAGTGTGACTGATTGTTCTAGTGCTTTAGTGGTTTGCGAAGATTCTACCCACATCTTTTCATTGATATCGCTGGAGTGTGCGGAGGGCTATGGGCTTATACGGAGATATAATGATAGGTGCAGTGATCCGTGGAAGGATCATAATGCATTGGTTGTGTTTACTTATACGCTTGTATCTACTGTTAACTTAGTTTAACCCCAGAGTGTGAATGAAATTGTGGAAACTACCTCCCACCTTTCCTACACAGTGCCCAAGTTCCAAGCGACTCTTCCCTTTACATGGGCGCTATCGCTTTGCCGCACTTTAATATAATAGCTCTCAAAAGCCCCGTATTCAATTCGCGAACGGTGCCACTTCTTCAGTCCAAAAGATCGGAGATCAATTATTTAGGAATGATAGCGGTCACAGGTGGGGGCATTTCGGGCAGGATCCAATTCCGGTTGAAGGACCGGGAAAGAGCTATTTTTAGCCTCCCACGTACCCTAGAGGTCCAGAGCCATATATCCATGCCCTTGATCCCCCCAGCGTAGTGCGGTGATCTATATTTGCACAAACAACACTATTAAGAGGAGGAACATATCTCTCAGGAAACTATAAATCCGCCCGAGATCCACGGTCGCTCCGTGACGGAATGAGTGTGCCTAGCATAGAGAGACTCGAGGCCTTAGACACTAGTAAAAGTAATTCAGATATACAACGAACAGCTTTGGGGGGACCTAGCCGTGAAAAGCCCCGAGCAGACAGGGGCTCCTTCCCTCCTTTCGATCTTTAGCTGCATATGGTCCAGGGCCTCCACCACGGTAATGCAGGTCACCGTTGCCGGCTGGCAAGGGAGTTGTACTCAGAGCATCGACTTGCTAGTGTTTGTCTTGGAACCTTTTCGAAGACAGCCTAAAGTTAGGGTAAGAGACAAGGCGAAGCAATTGCCTAGGTCCCGCGAGGTGTATCAAGAAATCAAGCTGTGTGGAAGTGTGTAGACTAGGATCCGGGGGGTATAATAGTCGGATTGAGCAAATTTCTATAACTTAGGACATAAAGGAAAGTTGCGTACAAGAAGAGAGGTGTGTGGCAATAAGGAAGGAGAAACAAAGGGGTGAAAACATTTTCATATCTTGCTGGTGCTTTGACTACCGGGTACGTATACTGCAGCGGCCACAGAGCGCGGGCACATCCCGCACCAAGTGCGGCCATTGAACTACTATTTCCAACATTGCTGTATTCTTTATTTTCATGCATACATCATGATTATGTTTACTAACTTACCATATTGTTTCCTTTGCTTGGATAATATTCATTGTTACTTACTTCCCTCCCTGCCGGGGCTTGGTTCTGGTTCATGAGAAGGCCGGAATGCAACTTGGCGGTTATCACAGAAGCTGGGGTAGAAGCATCACAATAGTTGATCGGGTAAAATATTTTCTTTATTGCAGGTTCCTGTGAACCAGAGGACAGATTTCGCACTTCACGGTTATTTTCAGGGTCTCCCATATTTCCGGTGTTTTGACTTCTACATATCATGGGATATTGGGAGCGGGACTATTCGTCTAATGGCCCATTCCCTCGGGTGGTTAGAATAGAAGAAGGCACTTGGTTTATCATCATTTTACACATATCACTAATTCTGCTTGGTTGATGAAATGATTTAATGGCATAAAATGATCTATTCGGCAGTGCCCCCTAGTCCCCGATAGTCCCCATAGTCCCATACGCCAATTTGTCCTACATTGTAGGGCCCGTCATCATTAGCAATTGTTGGATATGGTGCTGCTCACCATATTCTCATGCTACTTCCTTTGCTGTTCGCGTAGCTTTCGGGAGCTGCCTGGTTAGTCTTCGCAAATGCTCTGAGGATTCATGCATATCGTTCCAACTTCGGGAATGGGTTTGTCTTCGAAGACTCGCTTTGGCTTCGAGCATATTGAACGTTCGGGAAAGCACCCCCCGTGCAGGAATGCGGCGTCGAAAGGGAAACGGAAAGGCCATAAGGCAAGCCGGGAAGGATGGAAAAGGGTTTTACACATGAAGGGAACCTATGCGGATGTTGTGAGCAGTAGTGATTGTTTTCCTTTTTGTCAGCCCGGAAGTCATGACCAGGGAAGGAGAGACTCACATGGAGTAGCCAACTGGCTCATGGAGGGATACGGTGATATTGTTGATATATACTCCTGTTTTGACGGATTGGTTGTTAGAGAGCAGGTATCGTGAAATCGGTGAGCATGAGCCTGTTGCTAGTGAAAAGATTTTCGCCGCACCAGAGTGTGCGATCGGTTTTATAGTGATTGGCTTGGCGTTTCGTTTCATTGCTCATCACTCGTCGTCCCGAGTAGACCGACCGAGGGCTCAGCGAGGCGACACCCTCAGCGAGGCTTGGCGTGGCTTGACACCAAATTTCCGACCAAACTGCTAACAAATCTTTGCCGCGCCTCGCTGAGGGTGTC
>Ga0307509_10002676_pt1 | contig 28462 bp, 28 predicted proteins | sample 10_EM_MG_FD_202245 | JGI IMG/M metagenome (GOLD analysis project Ga0307509, IMG submission 202245) | Populus trichocarpa ectomycorrhiza microbial communities from riparian zone in the Pacific Northwest, United States - 10_EM | ecosystem: Host-associated > Plants > Roots > Unclassified | place... | reverse complement strand
ATGGGTCCAGGCTGGCGGAGAGGAAAGTTATGGGGATCTGCGAGGGCGGGTAGTAGCACGATTGTTAGCACTCTTTAAGATAAGAAACGTCCTGAGCGGGGCCGGAGATGTCCATCGCCTGGCATTCGTACGCATACTCGATCCCTTCGGCGCTGGTAGATTTCACCACGGAAGCGGACATATACGAGTCAGCAAGCGGCCCACTGGTCGAGATATGCGAATAGTCGGTATAGGGGCAGTGATCGGGCAGGCGCATGTAATTACCAGCGGAGAGAGGCAATGGATAGTGAATCACAGGATAGATCTGCGGAGGTTTAATGAGATATATTAAGTTATTCTACAGGATTGCGTATTCGGCCGCATGAGTATAACTTGGTTAATCGGCGGACGTTTGAGGATTGGTCCGCGGCCGAAGTAAAGCCAGACCCTCCGCATCCTTATACGTCCGCCGGACCCCCTTTGTGTATCCTCCCTTATACGGCGGACGTTCTCCCTTCTGTTTCTCCTCCATACCCATTTCGTCCGCCGGACGTTCTACCCTTCCTCCGGACGTTCTACCTTCCTCCGCCTGACACCTTCCCAGCCTTCTGAGCCTTCATTTCGGTGATACCACCTTAAGGGTCTGGCTTCAATTCGGCCGCGCGAGTAGTAGTGTAGTGAATTGCTCTATAGAGTGAATCTGCGGACATTTAATGAAATATATTGAACTGTTCTATATGCAATTTGTACTAGTAGATAATACTACAGTAGTGAAAAGAAATGGAATGACGATCGTGATACCTCTATGAGTGGTGCGCCGGTAGGAAAAGATAAAAGTGGCTCAAGGGCATCCGCGTCGAAAGGAGCCGGAGGATTTCAGATGCCACGGGGCGGATTTAGGTCGCCAGAGGGAGAAGGTAGGGGGCAGGTAGTCCGGGTGCTGGGAATTGGGGATGGGTACGCCGGATGCCGTCAGACGAGAGCAGTAGAAGAGGGGAAGGATGAGAGGGGTGTCGGGACGGAGGGCGGCCAAAACAAGCGCGCTGCGTGCATGGGAGGGGGGATAAGGGCGTTGGGAGGCACCAGGGGCATGGAATGAGAAAAAACATCCGGCGGAGGGGCAGGGCGCACGGGACGCATAGGGCGGACGCAATCCGTCCGGACGCGGGTTGTGTCCGCCGGACATAAAACGTTTTTTTGCTGATGTATTGACACCTAAGATTTAAGGTTTCTTCGGTCGATTCGGTGACTTCGTACCATTGCGTTGTTTCCGAAGATACCCAGCAAGCTCATAACACCGCCTATCATACCTCCCCTTCCCCGCATCATTGCAGTGGAAAGTCGTCTTCACAGGACTTTCCGCGGATCAGGAAGGGAGCAGTCAGAATCGCGAGCAGAGGAGGAGTCGGAATCAGCAAGGTCTCCACCACCTCCAGCCTTTGCACCTCTGGGAGGAAGATTTCCTCAAAGGCCAAAAGCTGTAACGGGGGCACCCTATAGAGAGATGAACTCTAAGCTTGCCACCGCACCAAAACTCAAAGAAGAAGATAAAGATAGAGTAAATAATTCACGAAGAAGAAAAACGGTTAAACTTAATATCATTAAGCTAGAAGCTTTACTCAATTGGTTCTCTCGAGCAAAAGCTGGTTATCGGAGTAGAATGCCAAACGCTTAAACTTTAAGTAGGTATCAGATTTAAGCCCTGGACATTCACCACTACTTCCGACCTTATGCGAGCACCCTATCCTGCTCCGGGTTTGTCCGAGGTCTACCCTCCATCAGGATCTATCCTGTCGGAAGTGTCGGACCAACTCAGGTACACTTAACTCCGTCAATAGGATATGAGTTTTTGCAATGCATCTCCAATATAACCGGAGGTGGAAAAACTGTTCGTATCGAAGTCATACCAGTGGCTAACTGTTATGGCAACAACAGGAGTCAATACCTTGGTGGTGGACTCACTGGCCCAGCGGTAGTTTCGTCTATACAAGCTATGCAGTCCATCATTTAATCTACTCGACTATCCAATGTGATAAACTGACTTGTAAGCTCCCCCGGTGAGATGTAGCCGATAGTTGGCTAAGTGGGTGCTACCCATAGCCCGCCTCTCGGGACATACTCTACCGTGAGAAGACTCATTCCTCTAGTATCCAAGAACAACCTGTAGTAATGCTACAAATCAAAGGGAGAAGGTCCCGGGTGGTTACTGAGGTATTTGTCCCAAAGGTACCCTGGCCTCCCTGGACTACCCAAGTACCTCTAGGAAGACTACCCTACTACCCGTAGGCTACGATATACTCCTAGGTGCCATAGAGACCATTTATGGGCGACCTCCATATTGGCGGTTACCCATTCTCCCCTTATATATCCTGCGAACGACATTCAGTGGGACGGACGGCGACGACTTATATAGTGTAACGGCAGCTGCTCCAATGACCACTTTTAACAAGCAAACGAGCAACTACAGAACCGTCTGCCTGTGCCACGCCGTCCCAACCCTGGGGCCAGAGGGGGGTCTTAGCTAAACCCGCCCCAGTTCAATAGCATGTTCGGGCCACTCTTACACAGGCGTAGGGCCTCCCCGCCCAGATGCGTGTGCGCCCCCCGTATAATATTGCCATAACTCTCTTGCCCTTATGCGAATGTTCTCCTGAAAGGTGACCCTGCCTAATCCTGTGCCCAAGGCTACTAAACCATTCCCTAGGCTTTGTCCTAGGTGTACCAGCTATGTATATACCAAGTATTCAAGACCATACCACCTCTGGTTACCACTCAGTATACTATTTGGGCTAAGGTGATAGTGATTGTAGCTACCTATCGTAGGGTCGTTACACTACTGCCCTGTTCTCTTGGTCTGTCCTCAGACCCTCAACGTCGTGTTAGTTCCACCGTTTGGATTGTCTATTACCCTATGGTCTTTAGGTTGAGACGGATACCTCTCATGGAACTGTTGCAATGCCTGCATTGCTGTGTCTTCTAACATCTCGAACAGTTCCCAACAATTCTCTTCTGGACCGTACCCTTCCCAAGCAATCATATATTGCACAAAGCGGTGTCGAAACTTTGACTTAGGATTCCCATACCATCGGCTATCAACCACCTCTGCAACAACATAGCTAGGCTCATTGTCTACTATGTCAGGTGTTGGTATTATCTTTTGAGGCCTGCCCACAGGATCCTCACGATAGGGTTCCAACAGAATAACATGAAATACAGGATGGATGTCCCATCTTTCCGGCACCTCAATCTCATAGGCCCTAGACCCTACCTTAAATTTGACAACAAAGGGTCCAAACATCTTATGGTCTAGTTTTTCCATAGGCCTTTTAGTACGGAGGTTCTTGCGGTTTATCATAACCCTATCCGCTTTGTTAGCTCTGCCCTGTATGACATCTTCTAATGTGAGATATTCCGGAGCTGGCTGTCTCTCTTGCTCATGCCATTTCCGTTGTCTTCCCTGTTCCGGCTGTATTGTTTCTCGGATCTCGTGCCATGTGCCTTCCCAATCTTTTACAACAAGCTCACTGTCTGGGTGTATACCTTTGTTATCTTCCACTATCCCCGACCACTGAGTCTGTGGGGAGAATCCATAGTTGATTTCAAAGAGACTAGCCTTTGTGCATTCCGACATTATAGTATTATACGCATGTTTCGCGAAAGGCAACAGCAATACCCAATCATCTTGCTGATATGAACAATAACTTCTTAAATATTATTCTAGTGTCTGATTAACCCTTTCAGTTTGCCCATCGCTTTCTGGGTGGAATGCGGTAGAGAGGTTTAGCTTTACTTGCAATAGCTGCATCAGGCCTGTCCAAAACATGGACGTCAATGGGGTATCTTGGTCAGAGACAATGGATTCAGGAAGTCCATGGAGGCGCCAGATCTCTTTCACGAACGTCAAGGCCAGTTCCTTAATATGTTCCTCTGTCCGTAGTGGTATGAAGTGTGCCATCTTGCAGAACCTGTCTACGATGACCCATAGCTTCGTATACCCATCGGACTTGGGTATCCCAACAATAAAGTCCCTGGATATTGCCGTCCATGGTCTTATAGGAACTTCTATGGGTTCTAGGAGTCCATACTTCTTATGCCGGATGACTTTATTAAGTTGACATACATCGCAAGAGCGAATGTGTTCTGTAATGTTTTCATCCATCTTTGGCCAATAGAAGTCAGCCCTAACCCTACCAACGGTCTTGTATGTTCCGAAGTGTCCAGCAATCTGTGCATCATGTTCTGCCTCCATGATCGTTCACCTTAGACTTTCATCCTTTGGAATGTACCACCTGGTCGTATACAGGAGCAAGTCCTTTTCAATACTCAAACTTGTATCGACCTTACTATCGCTTTTGAGGAGAGCCTTTCGCGTTGCTAAATTGGGTTGATCACTATCAGCTGCTTTCATAAGAGCCTTATATAATGTTGTCTGCAACCGAAAACCTTGGCAAGTCTGCAACACATGTGGTCGCAAGATGACAGGCTCCTCTCCAATATACTGTCCAGGGCGAACAAATGTAAAAGGTTCAGAATTACTCCCCCGTTCAGGGCGGTAGTCTCTACGCCTCGACAAAGCATCAGCCTTTTCATTTAACCGTCCCTCTCTATAAATAACCTTAAAATTGAAGGGTTGTAGAATTTCTGCCATGTGATGTTGTCTACGGTTTTGAGTCTTTATAGTATTAAAGTATTCTAAATTCTTGTGATCAGTGTATACCAATATCTGATCATCAATCGACATCAACATATATGCCCATTCCTTCAAAGCCGCCACTATTGCGGCCATATCCTTATCTTGGACGTGATAATTTATCTCTGGTGGTTAGAACTTTCTACTATGAAATCCTACCGGATGCCACTTCTCATGCTCACAGAGTTGAGATGATACGGCTCCTAATGGAAATTCACTAGCGTCGGTTTCCAACTTAGTTGGACAAGTGTCATCAAAGTGTGTCACAATCGAACCTGTGGTAAACATCTACTTCAATTTGTCAAACGCATCCTGACATGAAGGAGTCTACGTCCATTTGATACCTTTTTTGGTCAAGTCCGTTAATGGTTTGGCAATCTTACTAAAACCTTTTATGAACCAACGATAGAAATTGGCAAAGCCCATAAAGCTTTGCACATCGACGACCTGCTCAGGCATTGACCATGCCGGGATCTCTTCCACTTTTGTACTTGTCATAGAGATTCCTCTATCGGATATCTTATACCCATGGAATTCTACTTCCCGTTGATGAAAGCTTGACTTCTTAATCCTAACGCAAAGGCGTGCGTTTCTCAGCCTTTCCGTGACCCGCCTTACCAAGGCCACATATTCTTCAACTGTCTCCATATAGATTAATATGTCTTCCATATAGGCGATAACTCCGACATCTAACATGTTATGGAATACGTCATCGATCATACTCTGGAACGTTGATGGTGCGTTGCATAACCCAAAGGGTATCATGGTGTACTCATAAAGACCATCCCTGCTTTTAAAGGCGGTCTTCCATTGTTCACCTTCCGCCATGGGGATAAGGTAATAGCCATTCTTCAGATACAATTTTGTGAAGATAGTGGCTTTACCGAGCCTACTCCTAAGCTCGCTCATCAAGGGCAACGGATACTTGTTCTTGATAGTAATCTTGTTTAACCCTGGGTAATCAACACATAACTGACGCGTTCCATCAGGCTTTGGCACAAATAATATAGGGGCGCCTATTGGCGAGGAAGATCTTCTAATTTTTCCATGGTCTTCCATTTGCCTTATATAATGCCAGAGTGCGTCCAATTCCTTCTTAGAGAAGGGATAGATAGGCCCATCTGGTAATTTGGCCTCAGGAATCAAGTCGATACGATGATCGTATTTACTATGCTCAGGCAAAGCATTGATTTTCTCTTGACTGAATATATCTGCATAGTCTCTATATTCAGGGAGAATCTTAATCTTGATATCCTTGCCGTCTTCATTAGTGTAAAGGGCCCTGCCCATGACAAAGATATTGTCTGTGTCTTCGGCTAAGACTTCCTCTTCTGCAATGAACTCTAACCGCCTTTCTTTCCTTAGGCAGTGAGCTTTAAAATATTCTGATCGCCACTTAAGACTGCCCTTCTCCCAGTTAATATCTGGCTTGTGGTCCTTTAACCACGACTGGCAGGTAACCATTCACTTTACCTGCCGGCATATCTGGGACTTCAAACCGCATTTTATTCACATGGTCTCCTATGTACATATCCACCGTAGTGGCATTGTGGAGACCTGTGCCAGGCATCAGGTTTCCACTGGCATCTACAATCGATGTCGGTTCCTTCCGACGTATACAAGGTACTTGGGTATTCTTAACCCAATCGCTCCTTTATACAACTCCAGTTGTGCCACTCTCCAACAATAAGAGGGCTTCATTACTTAGTCTCTCTTGATTGTGGCTCCATTCCTGTCTCACTCTCAGGTGAATGGATCTTGTATGTGGCGGTGGCCCTGCAAGCCTCAATTGGTTATCGGATCTCTTGGCCCTAAACATTGCGGTTAGTGAATTTCCAGACAAATTTGGTATGGTTTTATAATTGCTAGTCAATCTCTCTTGCCTTTCGACACAAGAGCGGCCACAACCTGTGGTGAATAGCTTTTATCACTAGATAAACTTTCCGGGGTTTCAATAGCTTGGCTGTTTACTATCACACCAGCACGATTTCGGGTATCCCCCCCTCCTCAGGTAAACTTGCCAAATGACCTCAATTGCTTAGTCAAGTCTAGCCTGACCAAATCGACACAAAACCCAACCAAATTGAATGAAAAATTTCAATCAATATGAGATAAGCAAATAACACTTTCGCAAAATCACATAAGAAAATAAAACAAAAGCGCAAAACAAAGTACCGCAACCATTCCCAATGTAACAAAAGAAACCCAACCAATCTCGCTATCCCTATAGCCAGATATTAGTTTCAATATGTTGTTCCTCTGGTGGGGAACATTACTGCTTCGTTTCCTGTTATCTATCTCATCAGCCCATCTAGGTGCTAGAGTAGAGTTAGCTTTTGCATTCCGATCACCTCTTGGGATAGATCTTACCTAGCCGTTCATATCGGTATCAATCTCCAAGATATCCAAATCTGGAGGTGTTGATCCGCGGACTTCTGCTACAACTTGCTTAACCGCAGGTTTTGGAGCAGCTTCAATGCGTCACGATTTTGGGACTTGGGTGGCTTCGTATTCAGCTGTACCAGTTCCTTCTTTTTGATTAATTCGAGAGGACGCAACAACTGGAGTAGCCGAAGGACACTTTGCCCAGTTGTGCCCGGCTTGTCCACATTGAGAGCATTGATTCAACCGTTTCGTTTGTCCATCAGAGTCTGAGGAATCTCACAATTCATTTTCTTGTGCTCTGTTTCTGGAGGTCTTGAAGACCCAGGGGCATGGTTGTGGGGTTTCTGTTGGCATGGCCCTGAGCTTTTCCTATCCTTGCCGTGTGTTTTAGCGAACCATTGCCTATCATGGCTCTATCCTGGCTTGGAATGATGTTTTTCCCCTCTAACCGTAAGGTTAAAGGAAGCAACGTCAGCCAACTGATGGCCGGTTTGACCGAGGAGATTGATATATTCGACATATTTGTCCAGAAGCGGAGTTTTCACAGCCCATACATTGCGAATGTCTGTAGTTATACCTACGGGGGCTTTATCCTTCACAAAATTTCCGCTATATCCAAACTCTAAAGCCAGTCTCATCAGCTTGTGACAAAAGTGATGGATCTTACCGGCCTTCATAGTCAAAGCATTCCACTTTCTAAGAGAGCAATCCCGATGGGAGTGTCCACCAAAGCTTGACACAAGCCGTTGCCGAAGACCTTCCAAAGTGCGAAGGACATTTTTCGGATCGAAGGGAATACCTTCTCTACGGGCACCCTCTTCACTAACTTAAGGTTGTATATTCTGGTACAATCTGTTGGCAAGACCTTGGAGAAGGGGAATTACAAAACTGACTTTATCCCAGTCCTAGCGGAGGGATTCCCTAAAGTAGTCCAGTTTGATTTCGCAATCTTGTATGAAGCATTGAGTATCCGTAGGGTCACCTTTGAACGGATCGACACCTAATTTCTCAGGTTTCTTCGGTCGATGCGCTGACTTCTTACTCTTGGATTGTTTCCGAAGATACTCAGCAAGCTGATCACACCGCCCATCATACATTTCCTTTCTCGCCTCATTCCAGTGAGACTTGCGTCTTCGTAGGAATTTCCGTGGATCGGGTATGAAGGCGTTAGCATCGCAATCTGACGTGGAGTCGGAATCAATCAGATCTCCACCGCCTTCACCATTTCCACAACGGGGAGGCAGATTTCCTCCACTACCATCAACCTTGCCGCTGGGGCCTCCCCTACGGGAATCATACCCACTAAAACCATCTTCGCCAGGCACGTCTTTGTCCATTCTCTCAGGTAATGGGTTAGATGGTGGGGCAGGAAGTTGTTGGCTAGCGGTACGAGTGTTAACCATATAGGCAGTTAAAAAATCTGGGCAGTCACTCTGCCTAGTGTGCCTCACACTCTCACAGTACCCGCATCTGTGCTGTTTTGACTTTGGCTGAGGAGCCTTGTTCAAAGGTCTCGACCAAATCTTGATTGGCTCAAAGTCACTCTTGAGACATGGAAACCTATGAGCATAGCGAATATTGGTTCCTTCGGCCACAACCCTACAGTCAGTGGAACAAGCACCCGTAGGCGCTAGCGCCTCTGAGCATCGGCCAAATATGGAAGGTTCAACATTAAGCAAAGGCTTTGCTGGTGCAGGTGGTGCGATTGCCGAAACATAGGCACCTGGGACTTGTGGAGTGGTGGGTAGAAAAGTTTACCCTGCCACTGCAAAGGGTCGCTCTCATTTAATATGAATCACCGGCGGATTTTGTTTGATTGCATGAGGGGCAGGTACAGTCGACGATCGGGGTAAAGGGGAGGGTGTTGCGCAGACAGCCTCCGGAGGTGGCGGCTGTTCCTGAATTATGTCTCAATTATTTCCCTGACGCAATGGAGCTAGATTTCGTGACCCCGAGAGGACGTGAGGATGGCCGGAGGTCTTTCACAGAAGGGGCTGTTCCCCGAGAGCGGACAACCTCACTGAAGGCCACTTCAAGAGTGGTTCGACGTTCATGTGCTTCGGCCACCTTCTTATGCAATTCCACAAGCTGCTCTTGCTGTGCGATCAATTGTCTACAACTTCATTGAACCAAGGTTGATATTTCACATTAATCATGCATGCTGCAACATGAGCAGCATAATGAGAAGGGGGTTCTATTGCCAAACGAAGGGCAGGGGCAGCATTCATAACGCTGTCATTCTCAGAGTCAATGGAGTGCCCCTGGGCAGTGGCCTGCTCCCACGCTTCTACCCGTTTCCAAATCATCTGATCGGATATAGCTAACAGGCGCAAGTTTTTTCGTTGGTATTTCATCAAACGATTAGCGTTTTCCACGATCTCCGCTTCAGGTGCATGCTAATACTCTTCAGCAAGATGGAGGAGGTGGCTTTGTGCATCTTGCATCTGCCAGGTGATTTCCTCAAGTATCTATGGTTCAACGAGATCGTTTGTAAAATCAGGGTAAGTCATCTACCGTCGTCTATTCTGGGGTATTGTATGTCCTACTGATGGGTCATGAGTGAAACTTTGGAGGAAGGCGCAAAGGTCTTCAATCTCGATCTCTCTGACCGTAGGAGGTATTGCAATCACAAAGAGAGGGTCATTCTGAATGTCATATGTCAGGAGCTGCTGGAATGGCCGCGAAACTAAGCTCTTCAGGTTTTCTCTTGCAGCGGTTCGAGATATTTCTTGTTCAATACCAGTCATCCGCTCAGGACGAGAATGAAACCGGGACACAGCCATGGTTGAAGATATTATTCTTTCTACACGATGCTTCTTTGTACCAGACCAGTGACTCGTAATCAAACAATGTCCAAACTGTGGGCTAAAACAACAATTCTCAGAAGAGAGTTAAGCGAGTGCGCTTAAATATAGACTGTAACGGGGGCACCCTGTAGTGAGGTGAACTCTAAGGTTGGTACCGCACCAAACACTCAAAGTAGAAGATAAAGATGACGTAAAATAATTCACAAGAATTAAGGGTAAAACTTAATATAGTTAAGCTCGAAGCTTCACTCAATTTAGTTCTCTCGAGGAAAAGTCGGTTGTCGAAGTAGAATGCCAAACGCTTAAACTTAAGTAGATATCAGATTTAAGCCTTTGACATTCACCACTACTCCGACGATGTGCGAGCACCCAGTCCTGCTCAGGGCTTGTCCGAGGTCTACCCTCCATCAGGAATTATCCTGCTGGAAGTGTCGGACCAACTCGGGTACACTTACCTCCGTCAATGGGATATGAGTTTCTGCAATGCATCTCCAATACCACCGCAGGTGGAAAAACTCTTCCTATCGAAGTTATACCAGTGGCTAACTGTTATGACAACAACCGGAGTCAATACCTAGGTGGTGGACTCACTGGCCCAGTGGCAGTTTCGTCTATACAAGCTATGCAGTCTATCATTTAATCTACTCGACTATCCAATGTGATAAATTGACATGCAAGCTCCCCCGGTGAGATGTAGCCGATGGTTGGCTAAGTGGGCGCTACCCATAGCCAGCGTCTCTGGACATATTCTACCGTGATAAGACTCATACCTCTAGAGTCCAATAACAACCCATAGTAATGCTACAAATCAAGGGGAGAAGATCCGGACTGGTTACTGAGATATTTGTCTCGAAAGCACCCAGGCCTTCTGAGACTGCCTGAGTACCACTAGGAAGACTACCCTACAACCAGTAGGCTAGAATAGACTCCTAGATGCCCAAGAGACCATATACGGGCGACCCCCATTTTGGTGGTTACCCATACTACCCTTATATATCCTGCAAACGACATTCAGTCAGACAGACGGCCACCACTTGTATGGTGTTACGGCAGCTGCTCCAATGACCTCTTTTAACTAGCAAACGAGCAACTCCTCAGCCGTCTGCCTATGACGCCCTGTCCCAATGCTGGGGCCAGAGGGGGGTGTTAGCTAAACCTGCCCAAGTTCAATAGTATGTTCGGGCCACCCTTACAGAGGCGTGGGGCCTCCCCGCGCAGATGCGTATGTGCCTAAGAACATCTAAGAGCCCATAGAATGTGAGGCAATCGACCTCAAAGTTCTAGGATGACTTTGCCGGTGAAGGTAGGGTAATTTGGGTCCCTCAGTAGGGTAACTGGGACCCATGGGCATAATAACCAAATTCCCCAGCTAGGGTAACTTTGCCCACTTATGCCTTTAACAGTTCAGGAAGTCCTCCAGTCCACCACAGAAGTCGTCTCGGAGATCCGTGTAACATCCCCATAATTCTCTTGATCTTATGCGAATGTTTTCCCGAATGGTTACCCTGCCTAATAGAGTAGCTCAAGGCTACTCAACTATTCCCTAGGCCTTATTCTAGGTTTACCAGCTATGTATATACTAAGTACACGAGACCATACCACCTCTGGTTACCACTTGGTATACCATTTGGGTAAAGGTGATAGTGATTGTAGCTACCGATCGTAGGGTCGTTCCACTAGGATAACTTTGCTGCTGAAGGGAGGGTAACTTGAACTTGTTAGTTGGGTAACTCTGGTCAATGGGCATAATAGTCAAATTCCGAAGATCGGGGAACTTTCTCCTCTTATGCCTTTAACCGCTTCTGAAGTCCTCATGTTGTCTCTGAGGCCTTTGTAATGGTCCCATAAATTCCTTGATTTTATCCGAACTGACTCCCAAAGGTTACCCTGACTTGTAGGGTACTCAAGGCTGCTCAACTATTCCCTAGGTCTTGTCCTATGTTAACCAACTATGTGAATACTAAGGATACAAGACCATACCACATCTTGTTACCACTTGGTTTACAATTTGGCTAAGGTAATAGTCATTGTAGCTACCTATCCTAGAGTCGTTACACTCGTACAGCCCCTACGCCAAAGGGTTCATGATGCTGCTTAGTCATCATGTTGAGTAAATCAGATCACAACAACCTGCTCATTCTAAACAATAGTTAAAACTTAAGCACAAGACTTCAACTGAGGTAAAAATTATGCTTGTAACGACCCTACAATAGGTAGCTACAATAACTACAACATTTGACCAGATGGTACACCAAGTCGTAACCGAAGGTGGTATCCTCTATTATACTTGGCATACATGAATGCAGGTTCGCCTAGGCCAAAGCCCAGGAAACAGTAGAGTCCCTATAGATACTCTATAAGACAGAGTAATTTCTTTTGTGAAGAAGCTTTGTATAAAGTCAAGAGGATTATGGGAATCTTACATGAATCTCCAAGACAACTTTTGTGGTCGACTTGAGGACTTCCGGAGCGGTTGAAGGCATCAGAGTACAAAGTTACCCTCCCTTGGGAATTTGGCAATTATGCCTATAGGACCCAGTTACACTACTCAGGTATCCAAGTTACACTACCTTCACGGGAAAAGTCATCCAAGAACTTAGAGGTCGATTGCCTCATATTCTACAGGCTCTTAGATGTTCATGGGCGCACACCCATCTACTCGCGGAGCTCCCACGCCTGAGTAAAGGTGGCCTGAACATGCTATTAAACTCGGGCAGCTTTTGCTAATACCACCCTCTCGCCCCAGCGTTGGGACGGCGTGTCAAAGGCTGACGGCTGTATAGTTGCTCGTTTTCTAGTAACAAGAGGTTCTTGGAGGATTTTCACTCTTTTTTTTTCTTTTTTTCCATCTTTTTTCATATGCATTTGATTGGTTAATGTACAAAGACTGCATGCAGCTTAACGCTAAGGCCAACAGAAACCCCATTCCTCCTCACCTCAGGAATCATCCAAACCCCAAGTCCGTCTGCTGTGAGACCAACCGCACATCTCGCCTGTGGCCCATCTAGATCCAACGAATATACACATACATAGGAAGGAAACAAACAGGAAAGAAGCGAGCTGGCAGGTGAGGAGAACCCTTAGCAACATCTGCGAAACCAAAAGGTGAACAAAAGGAATGTATGAACACCTAACAAATCAAAACTACGTCTGATAAATGAGGTGTATCAGCCTAAGCTAGCAAAAGATACTATGAACCTGCACACAGGAGCAGTGCCGGGGGACGAAGTTGTGCCCGATGGCCGGATAGGAGCAGAGAATGGAGGGGACATTGCGGGTCCCCTTGGGGGTGCCAAAGCGGCATTAGCAACCGCCAAAAGGACAGGCATAACCGAGGTGGGTTCTTCTATGGCGACTGAGAATTGACCGCCGGAATAGGGGCAGCAGAAATGTGCTGGCCAGGGATGGAAGGGGCATTAAGATGCCAGCTGTGGAGTAGATGTAGCTTTAACCGAGCAAGGGGACAAGTACCAGGTAACGGGAGGATAGAGGGAGAGTGTAGGAAGGACTAGTCCAAACACTGGAGACGACCGACCAGAGTGACCACGGCCGATGCTTTTCTAAATCCAAAGCGAAGACGAGGTCATGAAATTACTAGCCATAGCGTTCCCCGACAGGACGAACGTAGTCGTGACAGAAAGGTACTTCAAAAAAGGGCTCAGAGAATTCAGTGCCAACCATGAGCGAAGGGAAAAGAATGCCGACAGTGGAGAAACCTATGCGAGGTGCAAAGGAACGGGGAGAACCGTACTCGATGTGCGCGAGTCAACGGTGAACGTGAACAAGAACCCCATGGAGGAAGGCACCCCTAATGGGAGAGGAGGGGTGATAGCGTCACTCCCCTAGGCAGAAGCTATCAAGGTGTAGGGGGTGTGGGGGGGTCGAGTTGACGATGATCTCTCTGCTGTTGAGATTTCAATTGCCGGAAGTGGAGAGGAGATGGTTTGTGAGAGGTTATTGGAGCAGCGGCGATAATACAATATACAGCGTCGCATTCCGTCCGACTGAATGTCGTTCGCAGGATATATAAGGTGAGTATGGGTAACCGCCAATATGGGGGGCGCCCATATATGTTCCCCCCGGCACCTAGGAGTCTATCTTAGCCTACGGGTAGTAGGGTAGTCTTCCTAGTAGTACTTAGGTAGTCCAAGGAGGCCAGGGCCCTTGCGGGACAAATACCACTGTAACCAGCCGGGACCTTCTCCCTTTGATTTGGTGCATTACTATCGGTTGTCATTGGACTCTAGAGGTATGAGTCTTATCACAGTAGAGTACGTCCCGAGAGGCTGGCTATGGGTAGCCCCTATTTAGCCAACCATCGGCTACATCTCACCGGAGAAGCTTGCATTTCAAATTAACATTGCATAGTTGCGTAGATTAAATGATGGACTGCATAGCTTGTATAGACAAAACTACCACTGGGCCATTGAGTCCACCACCTAGGTATTGACTGTGATTGTTGTCATAATAGTTAGCCACTGGTATGACTTCGATAGGAAGAGTTTTTCCACCTGCAGTTGTATTGGAGATGCATTGTACAAACTCAGATCCTATTGATGGAGTTAAGGATACCTGAGTTGGTCCAATAATTCAGGTAGGATAATTCCTGATGGAGGGGAGGCCTCGGACAAGTCCTGAGCAGGACAGGGTGCTCGCACAAGGTCGAAGTGGTGGTGAATGTCAAAGGCTTAAATCTGATATCTGCTTAAGTTTAAGTGTTTGGCATTCTACTTCGACAACCAACTTTTCCTCAGGAGAACTAGTTGAGTCAAGCTTCGAGCTTAACTCTATTAAGTTTTACCATTTGCTTTTTTGAATTATTTACCTCATCTTTATCTTCTACTTTAAGTGTTTAGTGTAGTCGCAACCTTTCAATTCACTTCTCTTTAGGGTGCCCCCGTTACAATGCCAGTGGGCTAAAATTGAAGTAACTACTGGAGAGTTTGAAAATGTACACATTAAAGTAAACAATGAAAAAAGTTCAAATTACAAGAACCTCTATTCAAAAGCAGAGGGATCATATCATATTATAACAAGTACTTGTACATTCCAATAGTATCCAGATGCCAAGGTGTTTAGAAGGTCTGATTGCCTAATAGTATGAGAAATCTTTAACCAGTAATGTAACTTAACAGTACCCAACTTCAAACTGTCAACACACCTTCTTAACGATGTTGGTATTTGTTTCCTTTCTATCATTTGATAGACAGTACATTAGAGATTCAGAAAGCTGAAATCTATACAAATATATTAAGCTTTGAGTAAGCTATTCGTGTTTTAAATACAGTACCATTCCTAGTGGTGCTGTATTTTAAAGCTTTCCTGGCCGAGAGGCGAAATTGAATCTTGGCGCCAAGTTATCGGAATTCTTGTGGAATACGCAAGTATTAGGTTTATGTTTTGTTTAATTGTGAATCTTAATTTTCAAATATTCAATCTTGATAGACTTCATATCTACATGATTATTATTAACCCTCCACATGCTCCGTCTCCTCTACACATCCAGCGATTGAAATCTCAACACCACGAGATTATCACCGCTTTTCCCAATTGCACCCCCCGCTATGGGTTCACCCTAGGGCGTGGAGTGCATCTCCCCTCATTATTTCCCGCCCTTAGTCTTATCCCTTTGGGCTTTCTTCTCCATGGGTTGATGGATTTCATCATCTTTTGATGAGGTTTCCTCTTTCCATGCAGTGTTTGTTTTGAGCCTCGCTTAGAGGATCCGGACAGTTGGCAATACTCTTCTCAACGCCAATGTCACAGACGGCCGGATACACGGTTTGCAGTAAGCGAAAACCTCTCAACAGGCGATGGTTGATTTCTCTACTCTCTTGCTCTTTAAGTGGCTGCCTAGTCAAGACACGCACACGTTTCCGATACTTTCTACGGCACAGAGTTGGGTCTACCCCTCATTCTCCTCCTCCTCCTACAGTCGGATCGGCTGGCACTCTACTGCTTCTCCACTTTTTTGGCTGGTACCCACAACTACCGGGCTGGTATCCATAACTACTTCTTCATCATTGGGACTATGACCACGGTTCATCATAGCTCGCCTCTGGGAGGATAGTATTGCACTATCTCCTTCTTCTTTTTGAGCGCTTTGCCAAAATAGTGGGCAGCTCTGACGCCCCCCCAAGACTTCGATTATGCAGAGCCTGATCACCCCTGCATTAAATATACTGGAACTTCTCAGTGGTCACTGCTACGCTGGCTTTTTGTGTTTCTTTTGTTCGGAAAATCGTGCCATGGGTTTTCCTGACTCTTCCTGCTTGTTCTTTGATTTGATTCCTTTCGTCTATCTTCTTAGCTAGTCAGAAGTTTCTTGTTGGGGGCGAGATGTGTGGTTGGTTCCATACCAGAGGGACTTGGGGGGTTGGCCTTTTCCCAGGGGTATTTGGAGGTTTTTTATATGCCATAGCGTGAGCTGCAACCAGGATTATTTACATTAAACAATAATTGCATTTTTCTAAAAAAAAAAAAAAAAAAAAAAAAAGGTTATTAACCCTCCACCATATTTATCACTTGGTTTGACCTTTTTTTTTATAACTATTTTGGGTGGGTCAGAAGTTCAAACATTGACTAGGCGAGGTGCTGACTCAGCAGCATCATATACACTTTCACTTAGGGGCAGTACTAGGGTGTGAGCATAAGTCTCTTAAACTTTTGACAATAGGTTAAATTTTATATAGAGATGCAAGGTATCTGCACATATGATTGGGCATACCTCGCTAAATTCTGCGAGAATTGGTGAAGGAAAAAAGTCTGTCAAACTCCAGAGATTTATATACAATTAAAAATTAAAAATTAAAAAAATTAAAAAATTCATACTTTGTAGCATTCCCCTGAACTGCTATGACTGCTGCTGTCAGTCTGGTAGGCATACTGGCGATAAGAATTCACATTCTTTCTGGGGTCATACTGGCCCAGGCTGCTTGAAGCATAGGAATTAAAGTATCTATATCCTCTGCCCTCTCCTATATCTGGCCTAGTTCAGTTTCAATATTCCCCCAGAGTGTCTCTATTAGGTTTAGATTTGGAGACTGAGAGGGCCACTCTATAGAATCCACCTCATTCCTTATCCTAGATGCAACAGCAAATTTCTTATGCCCGGTTGCATTATCCTCAACTACTCTTGCCCAGCCATATTCCTCTCATGCTTCATGCCAGAATGAAATCAATAAATGTTCTAAAACATTAGTAGTATATCTAATAAAGTTAACCAACTAATAAATTAAGATTTAAAATATTGGTAGTAGGTACCTGGCAGAATTCATAGTAGTACCCGGAGGCACAATATAGAGTAGAGACTTGAGCGTTCCACAAAAGGCTCCCCATACCATTACTCCCTTCCATCAGGACTCCTAGGTATGATCTACGCAATCTTCATCGTATTTCTCCTCTGGACGCCGTGTAACCCAAGGCCAAGAGTGAAAGCCGGCTGTGCTAAAAGTTGATTCATCGGTCCACACCACCCACTTCCACTCTTTCTCAGTCCAATTTAGTTGTTCTTGACACCAGGCTACCCTTTTAGGCTTATTGTAGTGTCGAATTTCCCATCTACCAGTATATATTATTAGCACTATCCTACTTGCAAATTAAAATACCCGTATAGTATCTGTTAAGAAAAAAATATAACCATTATGATAAACCTACTTTTTGCATGGCAACCTTTTATGATACCCCATAGAGGCCATAACCTCTCTCACAGTCCTTGCCGAGCAGCTATAGCCTAGTTGCTGAACAACCTCTTCCCACTGCAGGCGCCGAGTTCTCTTATCTTGAGTGTTAAAAGCACATAACCGTTCCTTTTCTTCAGCATTAAAAATTACCGGTCGCCCAGATCTCCGGCGGTTTGAGGGTGAGCCATGAGCCCTAGCCCCGCTATATATTTTCTGACAGGTTTTGGGGTCCAGCTCAACCTTTTCACCAATCTCCTAATTTTTATTAACTACTTAAGTTAAATAGTATGTAGGAATAGGATAACTCACTCTCCAAGTCATACCTGCTTTCTCTCAGAGTGCAATAATTTGAAGCCATTCATCCCGTGTTGTTTCCTGATTTTTTGTGCTTGCTCCAGCGGGCAAATAGTCAGCTCGTCGTCCCTTATTCTTCATTTTTGCATCGATGTTGTATACAGCTACCACTATGCTAAGGGCCTGTTTGGCAAGAACGGATGAAGTGGCAACCATTCCGTTGTGAAATGGTTTGATGTGTAGAAATGGTTGTCATGAATGGTTCACCATTTGCTGCCCTATCAAAGGTTTTTGCCCTAATCCCTCAAAGAAATTTACTTGTACTTGCATCCCAGATTTTCCCAAATTTATATATCTTGTATTAAAATCATTATTACAGGCAATTGGGTTAATTGAAAAATAGTTTCAATAGTGAGCAGAGGTAGATAAAGTCTCATAATCTTATAATAATATTATTATAAGGTAAATTATTCAACAGGAGAAAGGGTTTCAATCAAATAATAAAGATGTTGATGATATATGTTTACATAGCAACCATGTGGTTGCCACTCCTTTGAAACAGAATGGTTGCTGTCTTTTGTGCCAAACGGTCATTTTATTTGCACCATTTCGAAACGGCAGGAAACGGTCATTTGTATGGGCCAACCGAACGGCACCGTCGCAATCAAACAGGCCCTAACGGTCATAATAAGTATCTACAATGATTATCTAATACTGAACAGGTGGCACTTGGTTGTTCGCCATTGGCTATACTACCACTAGCCAATCACCCCGAGTTCGACAGACTTACCCTTGATGCCCGGTACGTTTAACCAGCCGTAACGGAAAGGTAAACCTAGGTCCAAGAATCGAACGGGATGGGTCCAATTAGAAGGTATCTACTAGTACTTGATTATCGAATCAAGAAGCTGCCGAACTTAACAATATAACACGGGATTTCACGACCAGTTATTCAGCCCCTTCGGGGAGGAAACCCAATCTCAGGGCCACACCGGTGTGACCCAGCCCGAAAATCACAATCCGGGATATTAAAATAAATGAAGGATAAAAAAAATGAAACTTGCGAACCTCCGGTAGTCTATCATTTGAGATTTCTATATGGAAAAAAACTGCAAAATAGGATTTTTTGTTCGGATTGGATAACTCTAGAGATATAAGCCCACACTTTGCTTCTATTAGCTGGCCCCAAGTAACACTGGTATCCCTTGTAAAGGTCAGCACGTCTTAGCAGTATCTAGGGTCAGTGGGGCTAACTTGATGGTGCCTATTCTGCTAGAATTATGCGCTTAAGCCTCGAAGACAAAGTTAAGGCCAACCTATCGTGGTCCGTTAGCGAGTTGGGCATCATATTATTTACGTTGGGAATATACTAACCTTGTGGGCGGCGGCAGACTCGTTCAAGCGCTGGGTATCAACTGAGGCACCAAGGCCAAAAGTGACACCTGGGCGCAGGAGTTGGTTGTAGGCAAGAGCAGCAATCCCTTGGTTGTTGATCTTGGCCTTGAAGAAAGCAGAAGAATCAAGCTTGTACTTGCTGGCGATCTCGAGACCGACACCACTCGCGTTTCCGCCCTTGGCGTCCCATGTGGCTTTAGCACCAGCCTCAACTTGAGCATTGACGCGATGATAGTAAGAAGCGCCAAAAAGATTCAGGTTGTTTGTCGCAGTGATAGCAGCGGTGTACTCGGGCACAGAGTATCCGACAGCGGCAGAGTAGCGAGTGATACTCCCGCTGACAACATTGTAGCCAACTTCAGCGCCTGCGAGGAAACCGTCATGACCGACCACGACATCCCCCGTAAAGGAAGGACCCTTAAGAATATCGAAGAAACCACGAGCATGGAACAGTGGCTGACGGAAATGGATATTGAGCTTGGCTCCCTTGGACTTGCTTGCAGGCAAAGGGCTAATAATGGCCTCGGCCTTGAGGCCTTTTGCCAGGATGTTGTCCACCTCGACCTTGGTGTCGAGAGCATTGGCGGTTGTCCAGGCCTGGGTAAGGGTCACACCTGTCATCATCCTTCATTAGTGACAAAAAACGGTCCAGAGAAAGGAGATACAGGAAAAAGAGGGCGTAGAATTCACGAAATTAGGGATTCCTACCAGTTGACTTGTCGTTATACTTGGCCTCGATCTAGGAGTGCCGAGAAGGAATCAATTAATACACATTTCGCGAACGGATGGCGGGTCAATATTCTTGCTTGCATACCTGACCACTAATGGCCCCAACCTTATGGTCATTCTTTCCTTTAACGGTAAAAGCAACGCCATTAGGAGCCTTTGACTTGACCTCAAGGTTTGCTATGAAATATTCCAGTTAGACTTCACCCTGCATCTTCGACAATAACCCCGCAGTAGAACGAACCGGAAGCTGTGTGATAAAAGTCTCGTGTCAAGAGCTTTGACTCTGAAGGTTAGCTAGGAGTTCCGACCGAGACAACAAGTCTGGAACAATGGAACGGAAGTCTAACTCACGTCATTTGAGGGTTTAGCAATATCTGAGAAGGCTGGAATAGACATGATGAGATGAGGTGCCGACGACTCGTGTGCGGTTGGAAGTGGAGAGCAGAGGAGCAGCAGAAGAAACGAACTTTCTAGTGCTACGGTGGAGAAATTGTTGGGAAGAAATGTTGGTTGACTACTAGAAGAAAACAGATCGGGGGAGATGATTTTCTGTGCCTGAGAGTGGGCAGAGTGGCGAGGTGAGTGGGTAACAAATGGTTCGCTGGATCCTTGGCCTTAACAGCCGACCCTCGTTTTCTTTTTTCTTTCCTTCTTTTTTTCCTACCCAAAAAGAGATTACGAGAGGTTAACAACCCGGTTATTCTTGTGGTTCGCTCGAGAAAACCGGCAAACTCAGGAAGGGAAAATATAGACCACCAGTACCAGTAAATGTACAAGGGGGTCGGGAAAAGTCTGGCGAACCAACCTCGATGTCTCCTACAACCAACTCCTAACCTCTTGTGACCTGTCACATTAGGTGGATTGGCCAATCAGGTTCCTTGATGGCTGTCTTGTGATGGCTTCATGTTTTTACTGTGCGGGGAAACTCGCTTAGTTTTGGCACATCAAGTTGGAGAAGTATCAAAGGACTGGTGGTAGGGTGGAGCTGGTAACGGCTTCTACTGACAGGGCGATCAAGCCATCAGTTATTCCTGATTACCAACCGACATATTCTCAAGGAGGTTTAATTCCTTCTACCCTGGTTATCCATGGCAGTGAATTAATGGTTTTCTGACATCAGATTTTGACTCGAGGCGAGAACCTAGCGTGTTCAAGGCATGGAGTCTGAGGACAGGGCACCTGGTTTAAAATCTTCCGGTCGGAGAATGATGGTTTATTGTGGTATTAAAACATGGCCTAGCGCCCTTTGTCCTTGGAAGAGAGGACCGTAAACAGGATTCGCTTAAGGGAAAAGAGGTGTCAAGCCAGTAAGTGTGTTTTGGCTGAGAATGTGACAGTTCAGCCTTGGGCTCGGCTATAGGTCGTATCCTGTATGAACACTTTTTCTGACAGGGAGCTTGGTAAGCCTGGCAGGCCCCTAGAGCTGCATTGCTGCAGGAGGAAGTTCAGGCTAGATGTGGTCGGCTTGCTGGGGCAGAGGCCTAGTGGCCCTGAGTAGGTATCGCGAAGCTTGTGTAAATAGCATGGGTGGTGCAAGGTGGTATTTTGTGCTGCCTTGAGTATTAATACTAGCCAGAGAGGACGGTCCGCGCACATTGGTCAAATTTCGGCTAAAATATGTTTTTGATCTGATCACCACTCGCTGGAGTATTTGTCTCGGATGGATTATTCCTCCATATCAAATACTAGTAGTTGAGCATGATTAGGGATTTGTTTGGCGTTTGGCTTAAGGAGCAAATAGTATGGGGTGGATAATGTACAGCCGATGGAGAAGGGTCGGTAAAGGTTACACTAATGAAAGTTTTTGTCTTAATCAGGAAGTAGGTTTACCATTTCGCATTATTGTTTTGCCAGAGGTTAGCGGTAAGAGTTTGGTCAGTGCCTGTAGTGCCTAGTGCGGAAGATAACCCAAACGCCCTATTTAGCGCTCAGTCTTGTATATGGTAGAGATTTAACCTTATTTTTGTTGTAGAAGGGGACTGAATTTGGGTATAATTCCTTTCGGGGTCTTGATACAGACTCTGTTTATGCAGTACTTTTCCAATTGGGGGTGCCCGGAAGGGTTATGATAGTACATGTAATGCGACACCATGTGACGAGTATGTGCATAGAGCTATCCCCCCATCGTGTTGTGATTGCCAACAACAGCCGCGTTGCTAGGTGTGCAGGCTATGGAAGGGGTAGGGATTTTGTGGGCCTCTCAACTATTTGCCGGATACTGCCTCCTAAATCTTGAAGGGTTTCAGAAAGGGGTAGGTCGTCTTGTTAATGAACAGTTATTACTAACAGAGCAGCTGTATCGGGCCTTATGGTGACTCGCCTGAGACGCAGTTGGCTACAGGGAGATGAGGTCGGGTGGTATGAGTGCGAGGTTGGTTATATGGGGTTTATTTTGTGGTCCTGTATCGCGGATTGTAGGTTGTTTGGTTTGCGCATGTTGTGTCATGTGGCTTGTGATAGTGGCCTTGCTAGTTGTAGCTTAGTGCCCAAAATAGAAAAAGTTTATAAAAAAAAAAAAAGAAAAAAAAGTCTTGCCTACGTAGCAGTGCATGTAGCAGTGCACAGAGCACAATTGAATTCTTATATGACACTCAAGTATGAAAACAATAATTTTATATAGTAGAATACACTGCATGATTCATTCTGTGCTTTATTAGCTGGTTTAAGGTGAAATAACACATGTGGGAATTCTCACCTTTGCAGTCTCGCAACCCCACGGTAGATGAACTAGTACCGTGTAGCATCACCATTTGCATCAATCACAGCTTGCAGCTGGGCAGCCATACTCTCATCAAGTCTTCAAGAAAATCAACAGATACTGAATCTCAAACAATCTTTACTGACTCCTTCAAGGGTTGTAATTCCTCAATCCTGCCGCATTTTTCTCCAAGTTCACATTCCATTTATCCCCAAACCCACTCAATTAAATTAAGATCTAGAGACTGAGAAGGCCAATCAATTATCCTATCTAATTTGTTTTTCTCCCTGCACTTAATCGCATATTTCTGATGTCCAGGTGCCCAATCCTCCACTACCTGGGTCCACCCATACTCCTCACATGTTGTATACCAAAATGGTATTAGGTGCTTGTCCAAGATTTGGGCGGTATAGGTAGCAGAGTCAACAGTAACCTTGCTAGGCACAAAGACTAAATCTGACTTCATGCTGCCACAGAGAGAGCCCGAAGCCATTACTCCAAATCAATCGGATCTTTCGCAATCATCTATACAGTTGGGGTGAAATTGTTCAACGGCATTTCTTATCACCATTGGTGTATAGCTGAGGCCAATAGTTGAAAAGTAGGTCTCATGAGAAAATAAAATTCTAGACCAGTCTTCAGAGGTCCAAGGCAAGTGGTGTAACAACCCTATGATAGGTAGCTACAATAACTACCACCTTAGCCCAAATGGTATACCAAGTGGTTACCAGAGGTGGTATGGTCTCATATACTTGATATACAAGTAGCTGGTTAACCTAGGACAAGCCTAGGGGATAGTAGAATAGCCTTGGGCACTCTACGAGGCAGGGTAACATTTCGGGAGAACATTCGTATAAGGTCACGAGAATTATAGGAAGGTTACATGGATCTCCGAGACGACTTTTGTGGTCGACTGGAGGACTTCAGGAGTTGTTAAAGGCATAAGAGGGCAAAGTTACCCTGCCTTGGGAATTTGACCATTATGCCCATGGATCTCAGTTACCCTACTGCAGTATCCAAGTTACCTTACCTTCACCTGCAAAGTTATCCTAGGACTTAGAGGTTGATTACCTCACATTCTATGGGCTCTTGGATCGTCATGGGCCCACACGCATCCGTGCGTGGAGGCCTCACGCCTGAGTAAAGGTGGCCCGAACATGCTATTCAACTTAGGCGGATTCTGCTAATACCCCCCTCTGGCCCCAGTGTTGGGATGGCCCGTCATAGGCAGACGGCTCCATAGATGCTCGTTTGCTAGTAAACAGAGGCCATGTGAGTGGCTGCCGTAACACTGTATACATCATCGCCGTTAGTTCGACTGAATGTCGTTTGCAGGATATATAAGGGGAGTATGGGTAACCGCCAAAATGGGGCACACCCATATATGGTCTCCCTGGCATCTGGGAGTCTGTCTTAACCTACGGGTAGTAGGGTAGTCCTCCTAGTGGTACTTGGGTTGTCCATGGAGGCCAGAGTGCTTTCGGGACAAAGACCTCAGTAACAAGCCGGGACCTTCTCCCCTTGATCTGTAGCATTACTATGGGTTGTCATTGGACTCTAGAGGTAAGAGTCTTATCACGGTAGAGTAGGTTCTGGGAGGCTGGCTATGGGTTGCACCCATGTAGCTATCCATCAGGTACATCTCACCGGGGGAGCTTGCGTGTCAAATTATCATAATGGATTGTCGCATAGATTAAATAATGGACTACATAGCTCGTATAGACAAAACTACCACTGGGCCAGTGAGTCCACCACCTAGGTATCGACTCCGGTTGTTGTCATTACAGTTAGCCACTGGTATGACTTCGATAGGAAGAGTTTTTCCACCTGCGCTTGTATTGGAGATGCATTGCAGAAACTGATCTTCTATTGACGGAGTTAAGTGTACTCGTGTTGGTCCGACACTTCCAGCAGGATAAATTCTGATGGAGGGTAGACCTTGGACAAACCCTGAGCAGGACAGGGTGCTCGCACAAGGTCAGAGTCGTGGTGAATGTCAAAGGCTTAAATCTGATATCTCCTTAAGTTTAAGCGTTTGGCATTCTACTTCGAAAACCAACTTTCCTCGAGAGAACTTGTTGAGTGAAGCTTTCAGCTTAACGATATTAAGAGTAACTGTTGTGATTCTTTGTGAATTATTTACACTATCCCTATCTTCTACTTGGAGTTTTGGTACGGTCGCAACCTTAGAGTTTACCTCTCTATAGGGCACCCCCGTTACAAGTGGGCTTCCGTCCTGGAGACCCTTTGTGGTCGTTTTTGTGGTCTTACTTTAAATTTCTGCCGTGGTTGACCCTTCTGATACCCCTGTTCTGCCATGACTTGACGGAGAAGCTCTGCAGAACAGGTATAACCCATCTCTTCTCTTATCATATCCCAACTCAATCGTCAAGTGAATCGATTTTTTGTGACCAAAGACTGGAGGCATTCCTTTTCCGTACTATTGAACATCAGTGGCCAACTAGTGTGTCTTGCATTTGATGGTGTACCCCGGGCCTTGGTTTTCCGATAGATCTTTTGGCAGGTTCGGTAGTCCACATTAACCTTCAAATCCATACTTTATTAGCATTATTCTTATCTTACTGGAAAGGATTTTCATGTCTTACAGCAAGTCCTATATCCTTTCATTCCATCTGTGGATTACTATGATCGCGTAGTGCTATGATACGCAATCTCGCATCAGGTGTGTCATTTGTCTGCCTTTGCTTTCTGAATGATAGTCACCACTGGTGCCTGTAGTCTTCATTTTGCGAATGCGATACTGTTTAGTGTAATGGGCTTCTATTGTACTCTATTGTCAATGATTGCCACCAGACCTTTTTTGTCTATGACATCACCTTTGCATACACTACCACCTTCGCCAGACTTTTCCCGACCCCCTTGAACACAATGTTGCAAAGAAGCCCTTCAGTGATAGAACTAGTAGGGTTAGAAGGGGGAGGGGGTGAATCAGGGTTTCTGAAAAATGGGGATAGAAGGGAGTGTTCTTTAAAGACTTAGTAAGCAAAAAAACCAGGAAATATACATTCTTCAGAAGCTAGGAAGAGGAGTAAATTATTAAGAATTGTCTACTTTGTCATAAATTCTAGATTACCTGCTTCTTTTACCACACTTTGCTCTCATTTATTATCACTTGGACTGCTGAAACATTCATGGCTATTTGAAATGTCAAACACTAACCCTGTAAGGAAATCATCGACTTCACCTGATATCAATTCCAGTATGATCTGATATGGTGTCAGTGTATTCACGGAGTTCAAAATTCTCATATCGCTCCTTCTAATGATGGCAAAACACTTGCAGAACTTAATAAACTCCAAAGAAATATATCAATAACCCGATCTCTTATAGTAGAATACCCACACATACTTGCGATCATAGATATCAGATCTGTGTTAATGCGGCCATACATGAATATCCATATAACCACCTAACTCCAGGCCCTCAAAGCAATCCTATCCCTTTTCCTCACTCAGAACCCATGAATGAGAATATGTCTGGTGGTTAGTAGGGTCTTGATGGTCAGGAATACTGGGGATATTATGAAAGAGAGAAAAACAGTCTTGACATAAGGTAACATTACACTCACGACAACCTGAATTCACAGATTTAACCTTAACCACTTCAGGTTTCAATAAACCTTCAGATCGCTGCCAACGATACAGAATACAGAATATGCGAGTTGGGCACTGTTCCAAACTGTGGGAAACCTGGGGAGGAAATCTGACCAGAGTAGGCTTGAAGTGTTTAGCTGGAAAATAGCAGGGGCTGTTATGGGAATGCGGGATATAGGCAACTTTGAGTTCAGGTGGAATTGGAATATATGCGGAAGAGAAGGCAGGACAAGGAGAAGAAGTAATAAGGTAGAGTGCTTGCTCCCTTAGATGAATACCATCCAGAATTAGTTGGTCAGCCACCTCTGGGCCAAAGTGAAAGTGTTCACTCTGTCAGCTGTAGTGTGGGTTTATTGTTCGCTAAATCCTATAGGGATTAACAAGTAATGTATCCAGTAGCCAGTAGAATAGTGGAAGCCAATTTGGATGACTTGGTTTCAGTGTAGAGTAATAGGACCTTAACTGGTCCACGATATCAACCCCCCCTATATTGTAACTGTAGTTGTCAATGAACTCTGAAATAGGAAGTATTTTGCATGACTCTACCTTAAAAACCCTTCGAACTGCTGTCACATTGCTGCTTCTAATCTTAGGCCTGTGTTGAAGCCTTTCAAACCTTTTCGTAATATCATGATAGCTTGTGATGAATAGGACTGAGCTGTCATCTTGCCAAATAAGGCAGCAGATATTTCCCACTACTTCTCTACTTATAGGACCCCATGGAAGCACCTTCTTTGCCTCTTGATTCTCAATTTTTAAAGACTCAGGAAATCCAGCACTATCTTCCCAAGTTGTCTCAGCCGCCTGAATTCCCAAAGCCAGTAACTGCGCAAAAAGCGGAACATTGGTAAAGTAGTTATTCATCAGCAAAACAGGTTGTACCCTATGTATTACATACATATCTTCCTGTTTCTTCTGGTATTACCCTCTCTTTCTATCCCTTATATCCCTCATGCATTTACACTATTTGCTGAAACCCCCTATGGCTGTCAGGAGGCTCAATTGCTACCTCTGCCGTCCCCAATCCCTTGCTTTTTTCTTTTGCCCAATGTTTCCTTGGCTAGGGATTGCTTCGCGCATAACCGACACCTGTTTTCCTTTGGTTTTTCCACTCATACCCATTTGGCCGTTGTACAGCCCTTTTGCCCTTTTGTACCTCCGGAATACCTCTGCCCAGTCTCGGGCTCATGTCACCCTTGCTAAATTCTCTCTCCCATTATTTCTTGTATTACCTTGACCCATTTACTCTTTGTACATGGACTTTTGGCGTCTCTTTTGCACCTCTCATTGTTTCCGTAATAATACAAAGAATTTACTTTTGTACTGTAATCAGTTTAATATATGCTATTGAATGTTTCTAAATCAATCCTATTATTTACATACTGTCACAAATCTTGACTAAGAACAGCAGATTTCACATGACTATTAGTTATTAGTCATAGGGTACTTTTACATTTCACGCTATCCAGTCAGTTGACTCATAGTTCGCACATGACTTGCACTTGAGTATCATCGTTATATTATAAGTGGTTGATGTTTCTATGACTCACAATAGTGAGTCATAATAATGTAATGACTTTCGCGCGTGACTCACGGTTTGAGTCATGTTTCTCACAGTATGAGTCACATGTCTCATGCAGGTGACGCGCTTTACGCACCTGAAATGTTTTATGTTTTGCGATTGGTTTAAGGTATGTTACGCAGTGACTGATAAGAGTCATCTGATAGATTTCGGGTAAGACTCTTTATCAGTCATAGGACCGCGTGACTCGAATTATGAGTCACCAGGGTTAGGGTTATTGGCGTGAACAGTCTATATAAGCGAGACTCGGTCACAGAAGTTAGACCACACGAACCATCTCCCCTACACCTCCGGCGATTGAAATCTCAACACCAGGGAAATCATCGTGGGATTCCACCACCACCCCCTCTCCTCCCCCTTGATGGCTTCTGCCTAGGGGAGCGATCCTACAACCCCCCCTCTCCCTCTGGGGCCTACCCCCTCCTCCACGGGGTTCTTGTTCCTGTTCATCGTTCACGCCCGCTCATGAAGTTCAGTTCCCCCCTTTACCCCGCACTTCCTTTGCACCTCGCTTAGGTTTTGCACGGTCGGCATTCTGTCCTCTTCGCTCACGGTCGGCGCTGAGCTTTCCAAGCCCTTTGCGAAGTACCTTTCCGTCTCGATTATG
>Ga0307509_10002675_pt1 | contig 28468 bp, 23 predicted proteins | sample 10_EM_MG_FD_202245 | JGI IMG/M metagenome (GOLD analysis project Ga0307509, IMG submission 202245) | Populus trichocarpa ectomycorrhiza microbial communities from riparian zone in the Pacific Northwest, United States - 10_EM | ecosystem: Host-associated > Plants > Roots > Unclassified | place... | reverse complement strand
GCAAGGGAAAGAGATGCGGAACCTTGGGCGGTGTGTTCTAGGCGTTCTGGCTGTGGCACTGCGTCAGCCTGGGAGTGCCCAACTCATACCGTTCAAGCGTGCTCTCGGATGGGTCAGGGCGCTGGTCAATTTCAATATGATGGAACAATACCGAAGCCACACAGCGGAAACAATCACCTATATGGAAGACTATCTGGACACATTTCACAAGATGAAGGATATCTTTTTAGAGTTTCAAGTAACTAAACGCATACGCGCGAAGATCGATGAGCAACGAAGGGAGCTGCGACATGATAGGCCTAAGACAAGGGAGCGCATCGCACCCTCGAAACGGCGCCGGATGCGCGACGCAGAAAGGGAAGAAGAAACCGAGCGACGTATGGACTTGATCTTTTGTGAATCGCATTTCAACTTCATCAAGATGCATTTGCTCAGTCACTTTTGTGATCATATACGCCAGTTTGGCAATATTCCGATGTATTCAACCGAGTTCGGCGAGCTAGCGCATAAGACCCAAATCAAGGCTGGATGGCGGCAATCGAATAAAAACGATGCCTCACGGCAAATTGTGCAGAGCTATAGTCGACAGCATGGCATCCGAATGAGACTATTGAATCTGGAATCTCTGCGACATTGCGGTGCAGATCTCTCTCCCGACGTGGTGGAACAGTTGGACACAACTAGCACCACAACAGCGCCTGGCATTCGTAGGAGGATGCTGAAGGGACGCCGGGACGATGTTTCCAACATGGCCGATTTTAGTCGGGTTTTGGGGGTTTCCATTCAAATTATATGTCGTGGATTGATCCGATACAGCCGGCATAATCTGCCGCCAGAGCGCCGTCTTCCGGAGGACCCTGAGATACTCGAATCACTTCCAGTGGAGCTACTGACACAACTAGAAATTCCAGTTCTTGCGTTCCAAGAAACGGAAATATACGACATCCACCGTGCCCGATGCACGGGGGCTCTCAACTTTAGGAACCACGGGAGTCGCAATGATTGGGTTTGGGTGCGGGCCGGAACGGAAGACATGTATGGTGCGCTCCGGGGCCGTCTTCCAGCCAAGCTCGTTGCACTCTTCAAAATCAGAGACTACAGATGCGAGGATCGAGTGCGCCGCCTCGCTGGCGTTCAGTTTGTGAGCGCAGTGAACTCAGGGCGGATATCAGACGTACATAGCCTTGTTACCGTCCAAATGAAGGAGGATGCTCGGGAGTTTACTGTAGTTGACATAGGGACAATTCTCGGCCTGGCGCACCTTATCCCAGAGGGGGATCGGCGCTGGATTGTCAATAGCGGTATCGATTTGAGAACATTTAACCAAGTATATTAAGGGATCCAGATATCAGACGGCATCTGTGATGCTATTTTGCGCCGGGGATTGATTGAGGGAGGAACCTAGTGCTAGTATAGTAGTATAAAATCTACCGATGAATAAACAAGCTATAGAGTAGAATCACCAGATCGATAAACTCCAAGGGCGGATGATCAGTAGTATATGACCCACGCGCGGAAGATATGATTTAAAAAGAAAAGTGCTACTACTCCCGATGCCAGCCGACGCAACAAAGACGCGATAATAGGCTGCATCCATTAGCAGATTGAAGTAGCTTGAACAGGTGGGCGCCTGGAGGTATTCAGGACACTGCTATGAGGCAACCTCCCATCCTGACACAAAGAAGCTCGGAGCGGCCCGGGTGGCATGGGATGTGAGCCGGCGTTGCGAGGAAACTCAGGACGCATGGAATTTGAGCGGGCGTTGACATGCAACTCAGGACGCACAGGACGCAGGGGACGCAACTCGGGACGCACAGGGCGCAGGGGACGCAGAGGACACAACTCAGGACGCACAGGACGCAGGGGACGCAACTCAGGACGCACAGGGCGCAGGGGACGCAGAGGACGCAACTCAGGACGCACAGGACGCAACGGCGCCGTATCTGACGCAGGGTAATTTTTTGCTGATGTTGCAGTAGCTGCATTAGGGTCGTCCAAAACTTAGACGTAAATCTGGTGTCACGGTCAGAGACTATTGATTCAGGAAGCCCATGGAGGCGCCAGATCTCCTTCACGAACGCCAAGGCTAGTACCTTAATATGTTCCTCAGTCTTCAGCGGAATGAAGTGTGCCATCTTGGAGAACCTGTCTACGATGACCCATATCTTCGTATAGCCTTCTGACTTTGGTACCCCAACAATGAAGTCCATGGATATTGCTGTCCATGGTCTCATGGGAACTTCTAAGGGTTCTAGGAGTCCATACTTCGTATGCCTGATAACCTTATTACGTTGACATACATCGCAAGAGCGCACGTACTCAGTAATATGTTCATGCATCTTTGGCCAATGGAAGTGAGCCCTAACCCTACCAATGGTCTTGTATGTTCCGAAATGTCCAGCAATCTATGAATCATGTTCTGCCTCCATGATCGTTTGTCTTAGACCTTCATCCTTTGGAATATACCACGTGTTCTTATACAGGAGTAAGTCCTTTTCGATACTAAAGTTTGTATCAACCTTACTATCGCCTTTGAGGTGTGCCTTTAGCGTTGCTAAATAGGTTTGATCATTGTCAGCTGCTTTTACAAGCGCCTCATGAATGGTTCTCTGCAACCGAAAACCTTGGCAAGTCTGCAACACGTGTGGTCACAAGATGACGGGCTCCTCATGAACATACTGTCCAGAGCGAAATAAAGTAAAAGGTTCGGAATTACTTCCCCCTTCAGGGCGGTAGTCCCTACGCCTCGACAAAGCATCAGCCTTTTGATTTAACTGTCCTTCACGATAAATAACCTTAAAAGTGAACGTTGTAGAAATTCCGCCCAGCGATGTTGTCTATGGTTTAGAGTCTTTGTAGTATTAAAGTACTCTAAATTTTTATGATCAGTGTACACCAATATCTGATCATCAACCGACATCAACATATATGCCCATTCTTTAAAGGCTGCCACTATTGCGGCCATCTCCTTATCATGGACCTCATAATTTATCACTGCTGGCGAGAACTTCCTACTATGAAAAGCTATAGGATGTCATTTCTCATCCTCACCGAGTTGAGATAATACGGCTCCTAACCCAATGTCACAAGGGTTGGTTTCCAACTTAGTTGGACGAGTGTCATCAAAGTGTGTCAGAATTGGACCTGTGGTAAACATCTCTTTCAATGTGTCAAAAGCCTCCTGACATGAAAGAGTCCACCTCCATTTGATACCTTTCTTTGTCAAGTCCGTCAATGGTTTAGCTATCTTACTAAAATCCTTTATGAACCGACGGTAGAAGTTAGCAAAGCCCATAAAGCTTTGCACATCGACAACCTTCTCGGGCATTGTCCATGCCCGGATCTCCTCCACTTTTGTACTTATCATAGAGATTCCTCTATCAGATATTTTATACCCAAGGAACTCTACTTCCCTTTAATGGAAGCTTGACTTCTTAATGCTAACGCAAAGGCGTGCCTTTCTCAGCCTTTGCATGAATAGCCTAACCAGGGCGACATGTTCTTCAACTGTTTCCGTATAGATCAGGATATCATCCATATAAGCGATGACTCCGACATCTAACATGTCACGGAATACATCATTCATCATACTTTGAAAGTTTCACGGTGCGTTGCATAACCCAAAGGGCATCACGGTGTACTCATAAAGACCGTATCCGCTTTTAAAAGCGGTCTTCCATTCTTTTTCTTCCGCCATGTGGATAAGATAATAGCCATTCTTCAAATCCAATTTGGTGAAGATAGTGGCTTTACCGAGCCTACTCCTAAGCTCGCTCATCAAGGGCAACGGATACTTATTCTTAAGAGTCATCTTGTTCAACCCTCGGTAATCAACACATAACCGAAGTGTACCCTCAGGCTTCGGCACAAATAGAATAGTAGCGCCTATTGGCGAAGAAGACTTCTGATCTTTCCATGATCCTCCATTTCCTTAATATGATCCCATAAGGCGTCTAATTCCTTCTTAGACAAGGGATAGAGAGGCCCATCTGGCAACTTGGCATCAGGGACTAGGTCAACACGGTGATCGTATTTAGTATGCTGGGGCAGAGCATGTATCTTTTCCTGACTCAATATATCTGCATAGTCTTGATATTCTGGAAGGATTTTGACCTTAATATCGTCCCCGTCTTCATCAGTATAGAGGGCCATTCCCATCACAAAGATGTTGTCTGGGTCTTCGGCTAAGAGTTCCTCTCCTGTGATGAACTCTATACGCCTTTCTTTTCTAAGGCAGTGGGCTTTACAATAATCAGAGCGCCACTTCAAACTGCTTTTTTCACAGTTGATATCTGGGTTGTGGTCCTTCAGCCACGACATTGGCAGGTAACCATTTACTTTCCCTGCCGGCATGTCTGCGACTTCAAATGGTATTTTATTCATGTGGTCTCCTATGTAAATATCTACTGTAGTGGTATAATGAAGACCCGAACCTGGGATATGATTCCCACTAGCATCTGTAATAGGTGTCGGATCTTTCCGACCAACGCAATGTACTTGGGCATCCTTAACAGAATCGCTACTTAGAACAGCACCAGTAGCGCCACTATCTCATAACAAGAGAGCCTCACCACTCAGCCTCTGTTGGTTGTGGCTCCATTCCAATGTCACTCTCACGTGAATGGATCTTGTATGTGGTGGTGGGTCTGCGAACCTCAACCGCTTCTGGGGTCTCTTGTCCCTAAACATTTCGGTTAGTATTCTTAGAAGGATTTGGTATGGTTTACGATCTCTAGTCAATATCTCTTGCATTTCGACACAAGAGCGGCCCCAACGGGTTGTGAATAGTTTTATCACTTGATAAATTTACGGGGTTTCAATAGCTAGGGTGTTTACTATCACGCCAGCATGATTTCGGGTATTCAACCCTCCTCAGGTAAACATGCAAAATAACTTCAATTGATAAGTCAAGTCCCACCTGACGAAATCAAAAAATAAAACCCAACCGAATTCCTTCGAAAAATTGGAAAACAGTATGAGATAAGCAAACAATACATTGCGCAGTATCACATAAGAAATAACAAAACTAAATTGAAAGAGCTGTAACCATCCCAACACGTCACAAAAGAAACCTTCCTTCATCATGCTTTCGTAGGACGATATGTTAGTTTCAGTTTGCAGCGCTTAAGGCTGGGGAACATACAACCGACATCTTTCATCTTCACCTAGTATGCCCATCATTCGGCCTAGCGTAATGTTTTAGCATCTTTTCCATCCATGATCTTATGAAAGGATAAAGCTTACCTAGTCATCCATGTCGGTATCAACCTCCAAGATATCCAAATCTGGGGGGGGTGATCGACGGAGCTCAGCAACAACTTGTTTCACAGCAGGCTCAGGAGCCGCTTCAATGCGTCTCGACTTTGGGACCTGGGTGGTTTCGTATCCAGCCTCACCAGCACTTCACTTTCGCCTAATGTGTGAGGACGCGACAACTGGGGCTGCTAATGGACACTTCGCCCAGTAGTGGCTGTCTTGTCCACAACTGGAACATTGATTCAACCGTTTGCGCTTGTCGATCAGAGTCTGAGGCACATTCCGGAGCATCTTTGTATGCTCTTTTTCCGCGGGTTTTGTAAACCGTTGCGGTCGGTTGCAGGGCTTCTGCTGCCGTGGGCCTGTGGCCTTTTTCTCCTTCCTCTGTCCCTTTCTCTCAGAAGTATTCCTATCATCGCTCTTTACTCGTTTCGAAGAATTAGGCTCCAATTGTACCTGTGTACCAAAATTGGAGGAATCTTCGAGTTGGTGTCCAGTTTGACGCAGTAGGTCTAGGTAATCCATATATGCTACTGGATTGGGGGTTTTCATAGACCAGGCAGCGTTGAGGACATCAGTCATGCCCATGTGTGCCCTGTCTTTCACAAACTCCCTGCTAAACCGTAACACTGCTGCAAGGCGGATAGGTTCGTCAATAAAGCGATCGACCTTTATGTCGTTCATGTACCCCGGGATCCATTCCGTTAGAGCGCGATTCCTATCCCAGTGACCGCCAAAGCTGCCTTCCAAACGCTTGCAAAACCCTTCCCAGGTTCGCAACTCATTCTTGGGATCAAACTTGATCTATCGTGGTTTGGCCGTTGTAACGACCCTACGATAGGTAGCTACAATCACTATCACCTTAGCCCAAATGGTATACCAAGTGGTATCCAGAGGTGGTATGGTCTCGTATAAATTATACACATGGCTGATAATCCTACGATAAGGCCTAGAGAATAGTTGAGTAGCTTTGAGGTACTCTAATAGGCAGGGTAACGTTTCGGGAAGACATTCGCAGAAGGTCAAGAGAATTATGGGAATGTTACACAGCCCTCCGAGACGACATCTGTGGTCGACGGGAGGACTTCCTGAGCGGTTAAAAGCATAAGAGGGCAAAGTTACCCTACCTTGGGAATTTGGTCATTATGCTCATGGGTCCTAGTTACCCTACTGAGGAACCCAAGTTACCCTACCTTCACCGGCAAAGTCATCATAGAACTTAGAGATCGATTGCCTCACATTCTATGGGCTCTTAGATGTTCTTGGGAGCACATGCATCTGCGCGGGGAGGCCCCACACCTGTATGAGGGTTGCACGAGCATGCTATTAAACATGGGCGGGTTTTGCTAACACCCCCCTCTGGCCCCAGCGTTGGGACGGCGCGTCATAGGCAGACGGCTGTGTAGTTGAGCGTTTGCTAGTAAAAAGAGGGCATCAGAGCACTTGCCGTAACACGGTATAAGTCGTCGCCGTCCGTCCAACCAAATGTAGGTCGCAGGACATATAAGGGAACTATGGGTAACCGCCAAAATGGGGGTCATCCATATGTGCTCTCTCGGGCATCTAGGAGTCTATTCTAGCCTACCGGTTGTAGGGTAGTCTTCCTAGTGGTACTCTGGTAGTCTCAGAAAGCCTGGGTGCTTTCGAGACAAATACCTCAGTAACCAGCCCGGACCTTCTCCCCTTGATTTGTAGCATTACTATGGGTTGTTATTGGACTCTAGAGGTATGAGTCTTATCACGGTAGAGTGTGTCCCGAGAGGATGGCTATGGGTAGTGCCCACTTAGCCAACCATCGGCTACATCTCACCGGGGGAGCTTGCATGTCAATTTATCATATTGAGTAGTCGAGTAGATTAAATGATGGACTGCATAGCTTGTATAGACGAAACTGCCACTGGGCCAGTAAGTCCACCACCTAGGTATTGACTCAGGTTGTTGTCATAACAGTTAGCCACAGGTATGACTTCGTTGGGAAGGGTTTTTCCACCTGCGGTTGTATTGGAGAAGCATTGCAGAAACCCATATCCCATTAATGGAGTTAAGTGTACCCGAGTTGGTTCGACACTTCCAGCAGGATAATTCCTGATGGAGGGTAGACCTCGGACAAGGCCTGAGCAGGACAAGGTGCTCGTACATGGGCGGAGTAGTGGTGAATGTCAAAGGCTTAAATCTGATATATATTTAAGTTTAAGCGTTTGGCATTCTACTTCAATAACTAACTTTTCCTCGAGAGAACTTATTGAGTCAAGCTCTCAGCTTAAAGATATTAATTTTAACCGTTTTGATTCTTCGTGAATTATTTACTCTATCTTTATCTTCTACTTTGAGTTTGGTGCGGTCGCAACCTTAGAGTTCACCTCTCTATAGGGTGCCCCCGTTACAGTATATCGTTAAGCACACTCGCTTAACTCTGTTCTGAGAATTGTTGAAATCAATTATCTTGACATTTGTTTGATTACGAGTCGCTTGTCATGTACAAGAAGCATCGGCTCGAAAGAACAATGTCTTTAGATATGGATCTAGTCGAGTATGACTATGACCTTTCCCACTATAATGCTATTGCAGACTTGCGCAGAATAGGATGGAAGTCCATCGAGGAGCAGATGGCGCACCTAGAACCCACAGATATACCTGAAGAAGTACAGGGGTTAGAAATATTAAACCCTGTTACCTATCTTCAAAGCTTCACGCATGACGCTTCGGTGGGACACAGAATCTCCCCACAAAGACGAACTCCCATGACCTTTGCCAACTTCACTAGGGAACTGTTTGAACCCGACATAGTGAGAGAAGTAACCAAGAGGTTTCAAGAAGCCAAGGCTTCTATGGGAGAGTTCATCACCGCTACCCAGCTCGAATGGCAAAACGAGATGGTAACCAATGCCAACCGCCGGATGAAAATTGAGCAGGTAGAGTACCGTAAACTAGCACTTTCAGATCGAATGATCAGGGCACGACTGACAGCTTTGGAGTTGGCTGTTCAGGGAGGGTACTCGATAGACTCCGACAATGACGTCAACATGCGTACAACACCTCCGCTACCTCTCGCAATTGAGCCTCCTCCACAATACACAGCTGAGATGGCGGCAGTCATGTTACATAAGAAAATGGCACCAATTTTGACTCCAGTCGCTCAGACGGCCTTGGAATCGCAAGAGCGAGTCAGACAATTGGAACAGCAATTGCAAGTGTTGGTCGTCCCTCAACCAGCCCTGGTGACCGTGGCATTCGAAGAAGCCATGACATCTAGAGGTGTTAGCCCAGTGGCAAACCTCAAAAATCTTTGAGTTGCAGCTCAGCGGAATGGTATTATCAAGTCCAGAAGCCAAGCTTCTGGACAAAGCTCGAGACAACCCTCGCCACAGCCACCACCTCGAGGCGCATCGAACGTAGCTATCCCGCAGGTAGTTGAACCTGTCACACCAGCACAGGCGATACGGGTAGAAGCAGTTCGGCCCTAGGCGGTTGCGGCTTCAACGCCAATACCCACCACTCCTCACAATCGGGCCGCCTCTGCTTCGGCACCGGTACAACCGGCTCCAGCAAAGCCTTCTGGCCGAGCTGGAAGGTCAGGTTTTTCAGACCAACCAGGACAATTCGCTTCGAAGTATTGTAACGAATGATGTCGCATGCTTGGGGGTGACGGTAGCAAGTTTTATTTTTCGCATCGGGCACCCTGTGTCAAAGGGATGAACCAAGCCATTATGATAGCCCCAAAAGAAAAACGCGCCGTTACCACGAAGAGCCGTTGTACCTATTGTGAGTCGACCAGACATAAGGTAGCCGACTGTGGGGATTTTCACCGTGATTACCTGAGACCCCAACCCCAACAATCCGTCCGTCAACCGCCCCCACCATGTTCGCCCGCACACCCACCCTCTGATCAGATGGATGAGGACGAGCCGGAGGAAGAACGGTTTGACGGCTATGACATGCCTGGGGGAGCCCAAGGTGGAAACACCGGAGGCGCTGGAGGTGGAAAACCTCCACGAGGCCGAAATGTTGCTGGAGGAGATGATCCGGGTGATTCCAGTTCTTCTTCGTCAGATAGTGATGGATCTGATGCCTCACCCCCCGATCCAAGAGACTTCCTTAGCAGTCGGAAGCGCCACTGGAGTCGAGAAAAGAAGGACAAGTACGATAGACAATATGTGGCCCTGAATAAGTTTATTCAGGAGTGTCATAAGCCTAAGAAGTCATCTCATCGGCCTAAGAAGACAGAGAAACTTGGAGTTGACCCCTTCACAGGGGATCCCAAGGACACAGAACGCTTCGTACCTGATGTCGAGATTAAGCTGGACTACTTCCGCGATTCCGTGGTGAAGGAAATCAATAAAGTCAGCCTCGTCATCCCTCTCTTGACAGATACTGCCAAAGAATTGTATAACGCCATACACCCGCACATTAACAAATATGCGGCCAAACCACGAGGGATCAAGTTTGATCCCAAGAATGAGTTGCGAACCTGGGAAGGGTTTCGCAAGTGTTTGGAAGGTGGCTTTGGCGGTCACTCGCATAGGAATCGCGCTCAGAGAGAATGGAGCCAGTTGTACATGAAGGACAGAAAGGTCGATCGCTTTATCGACGAACTTATCCGCCTTGTAGCAGTGTTACGGTATAGCAGGGAGTTTGTGAAAGTCAGGGTACGCATGGGCATGACTGACGTCCTTAACGCTGTCTGGTCCATGAAAGCCCCCCATCCGGTAGCCTATATGGATTAGCTAGACCTACTGCGTCAAACTGGACACCAACTCGAAGATGCCTCCAATTTTCGTACACAGGTACAAAAGGAGCCTCATTCTTCGAGACGTGTAAAGAGCGACGACAAGCATACTTGTGAGAGAAAGGGACAGAGGAAGGAGAGAAAGGCCACAGGCCCACAGCAGCAGAAGCCCCGCAACCGAGTGCAAGGGTTGACAAAACCCGCAGAAACAGAGCATTCAAAGATGCACCGGAAGGTGCCTCAGACTCTGATTGACAAGCGCAAACGGCTGACTCAATGTTCCGGTTGTGGACAAGGCGGTCACTACTAGGCCAAATGTCCATCGGCAGCCCCAGTTGTCGCGTCCTCACACATTAGGCGAAAACGAAGTGCTGGTGAGGCTGGACACGAAGCCACCCAAGTCCGAAAGTCGGGACGCATTGAAGCGGCTCCTAAACCTGCTGTGAAACAGGTTGTTGCCGAGCTCCGTGGATCACCCCCCCCAGATTCGGATATCTTCGAGGTCGATACCGACATAGATGACTAGGTAAGCTTTATCCTATGATAAGATCATGGATGGAAGAATGCTAAAACTTTACGCTACTCAGAATGATGGGCATACTAGGTGAAGATGAAAGATGTCGGTTGTATGTTCCCCAGCCTTAAGCGCTGCAAACTGATACTAATATATCGTGCTAGAAAATGCATGATGGAGAAAGGTTTCTTTTGTGAGGTGTTTGGATGGTTACAGCTCTTTCAATTTAGTTTTGTTTATTTCTTATGTGATACTATGCAATGTATTGTTTGCTTATCTCATACTGTTTTCCATTTTTTGGAAGGAATTTGGTTCGGTTTTATTTTGATTTCGTCAGGCAGGACTTGACTTAGCAATTGAAGTTATTTTGCAAGTTTACCTGAGGAGGGTTGAGTACCCGAAATCATGCTGGCGTGATAGTAAACACCCTTGCTATTGAAACCCCATAAATTTATCAAGTGATAAAACTATTCACAACCCGTTGTGGCCGCTCTTGTGTCGAAAGGCAAGAGATATTGACTAGAGATCGTAAACCATACCAAATCCTTCTAAGAAATATTAACCGAAATGTTTAGGGACAAGAGACCCCAAAAGCGGTTGAGGCTTGCAGGCCCGCCGCCACATACAAGCTCTATACAAGTGAGAGTGAGATTGGAATGGAGCCACAACCAAGAGAGGCTGAGTGGTGAAGCCCTTTTGTTGTTAGATAGTGGCGCTACTGCTGCTGTTCTAAGTAACGATTGGGTTAAACATGCCCAAGTACCTTGTGCGCGTCGGAAAGATCTGACACCTATTACAGATGCCAGTGGGAATCATATCCCAGGATCGGGTCTCCATTATACTACTACCGTAGATATGTACATAGGAGACCACATGAATATAATGCGATTTGAAGTCGCAGACATCCCGGCAGGCAAAGTAAATGGTTTCCTGCCAATGTCGTGGTTGAAGGACCACAACCCAGATATCAACTGGGAAAAAAGCAGTCTGAAGTGGCGCTCTGATTTTTGTAAAGCCCACTGCCTTAGAAAGGAAAGGCGAATAGAGTTCATTCCAGAGGAGGAACTCTTAGCCGAAGACCCAGACAACATCTTTGTCATGGGAATGGCCCTCTATACCGATGAAGACGGGGATGATATCAAGGTCAAAGTCCTTTCCGAATATCAAGACTATGCAGATATATTCAGTCGAGAAAGGATAAACGCTCTGCCTGAGCACACAAAATACGATCACCATGTTGACCTAGTCCCTGATGCCAAGTTGCCAGATGGGCCTATATATCCCTTGTCTAAGGAGGAATTAGACGCATTATGGGAATATATCAAGGAAATGGAGGATCATGGAAAGATCAGAAGATCTTCTTCGCCAATAGGCAGTCCTATCCTATTTGTGCAGAAGCCTGATGGTACGCTTCGGTTATGTGTTGATTACCGAGGGTTGAACAAGATTACTATTAAGAATAAGTATCCGTTACCCTTGATGAGCGAGCTCAGGAGTAGGCTCGGTAAAGCCACTATCTTCACCGAATTGGATTTGAAGAATGGCTATTCTCGTATCTGCATGACGAAAGGAGAAGAATGGAAGACCGCTTTTAAAAGCAGATACGGTCTTTATGAGTACACCGTGATGCCCTTTGGGTTATGTAAGGCACCGTCAACTTTTCAAAGTATGATCAATGATATATTTCGTGACATGTTAGATGTCGGAGTCATCACTTATATGGATGATATTCTGATCTATACAGAAACAGTTGAAGAACATGTCGCCCTAGTTAGCCGAGTCATGGAAAGGCTGAGAAAGGCACGCCTTTGCATTTGCATTAAGACGTCAAGCTTCCATCAACGAGAAGCAGAGTTCCTTGGGTATAAAATATCTGACAGAGGAATCTCTATGACAAGTACAAAAGTTGAAGAGATCCGGGCATGGTCAACGCCCGAGAAGGTCGTCGATGTGCAAAGCTTTATGGGCTTTGCCAATGTCTACCGTCGGTTGATAAAAGGGTTTAGCAAGATAGCCAAACCCTTAACGGACTCGACAAAGAAAGGTATCATGTGGACGTGGACTCCTTCATGTCAGGAAGATTTTGACAAATTGAAGGAGATATTTACCACAGGTCCAATTCTGACACACTTTGATGACACTCGTCCAACTAAGTTGGAAACCGACCCTAGTGACTTTGCGTTAGCAGCCGTATTATCTCAACTCTGTGAGTATGAGAAATGGCATCCTGTAGCTTTTCATAGTAGGAAGTTCTCGCCAGCAGAGATAAATTATGACGTCGATGATAAGCAGATGGCCGCAATAGTGGCAGCCTTTAAGGAATGGGCATATATGTTGATGTCGGTTGATGATCAGATATTGGTGTACACTGATCATAAGAATTTAGACTACTTTAATACTACGAAGACTCTAAACCGAAGACAACATTGCTGGGCACAATTTCTACAACCGTTCAATTTTAAGGTTATTTATCGAGAGGGATGGTTAAATCAAAAGGCTGATGCTTTGTCGAGGCGTAGGGACTACCGCCCTGAAGGGGGGAGTAATTCCGAACCTTTTACTTTTTTGGGGTCTGGACAGTATGTGCATGAGGAGCCCGTCATCTTGTGACCACATGTGTTGCAGACTTGCCAAGATTTTCGGTTGCAGACAACCTTTCATAAGGCCCTTGTAAAAGGAGCCAATAATGATCAAACCTATTTAGCAACACCAAAGGCACTCCTCAAAGGCGATAGTAAGGTTGATACAAACTTTAATATCAAAAAGAACTTGGTCCTGTATAAGAACAGGTGGTATATTGCAAAGAATGAAGGTCTAAGACAAACGATCATGGAGGCAGAACATGATTCAAAGATTGCTGGACATTTCGGAACATACTAGACCATTGGTGGTGTTAGGTCTAACTTCTATTGGCCAAAGATGGATGAACACATTACTGAGTATGTGCGCTCATGCGATGTATGTCAACGTAATAAGGTTATCAGGCATAAGAAGTATGGGCTCCTAGAACCCTTAGAGGTTCCTATGAGACGATGGACGGCAATATCCATGGACTTCATAGTTGGGTTACCAAAGTCAGAAGACTATATGAAGAGATGGGTCATCGTAGACAGGTTCTCCAACATGGCACACTTCATTCCGCTGAAGACTGAGAAACACATTAAGGAACTGGCCTTGATGTTTGTGAAAGAAATCTGGCGCCTCCATCGGCTTCCTAAATCAATAGTCTCTGACCGAGATACCCGATTCACATCTAAGTTTTGGACAAGCCTAATGCAACTACTGCAAGTGAAGTTGAATATATCAACAGCATTCCATCCTGAAAGGGATGGGCAAACTGAAAGGGATGGGCAAACTGAAAGGGATGGGCAAACTGAAAGGGATGGGCAAACAAAAAAGGGTTAATTAGACACTGGAGCAATACTTAAGGAGTTATTGCACCTATCAGCAAGACGATTGGGTATCCCTGTTACCGTTTGCGGAACATGAGTATAATACCTCAACGTCTGAATCCACGAAGGCTAGTCCCTTTGAAATTAATTATGGATTCGCCCCGCAAACGCAATAGTCGGGAATGGTGTCAGATAATAAGGGAATACACCCAGACAGTGAGCTTATGGTTAAGGATTGGGAAAGCACCTGGCAAGAAATCCGAGAGGCAATACAAAGGGCACAGGAAAGACAACGGAACTGGCATGATCAGAAAACACAGCCAGCTCCGGAGTATGTCACGCTGGAGGATGTCCTCCATGGCAGGGCTAAGAAAGCCGACAGTGTAATGCTTAACAGCAAAACTCTCCGCACAAAGAGGCCTATGGAAAAGCTAGAGCACAAGATGCTGGGAACATTTGTTGTCCTACGCAAAATAGGTTCTAGGGCATATGAGATGGAACTGCCGGACAGATGTGAAATCTATCCTGTATTCAATGTCGGGTTGTTGGAGCCTTATCGAGAAGATCCCAACGGGAGACCTCAAAAGGGAATACCAACGCCAGATATTGTGGACAATGAGCCTAGTTATGTCGTCCCAGAGATTGGTGACAGTCGGTGGTATGGGAATCCAAAGTAGAGATTTCCCAACCGGTTTGTGCAGTATATGTTTGCTTGGGAAGGGTACGGTCCAGGAGAGAATCCTTGGGAACCGTTTGAGATGTTAGAAGATACCGCAATGCAGGCATTGGAACAGTTCCATGAGAGGTATCCGTCTAAACCTAAAGACCATAGGGTTATTGACAATCCAAACAGCGGGACTAAAAGACGACTTTGACGGTCTGAGGACAAACCAAGAGAAGAGGGGAGTAGTGTAACGACCCTACGATAGGTAGCTACAATCACTATCACCTTAGCCCAAATGGTATACCAAGTGGTATCCAGAGGTGGTATGGTGTCGTATATATTATACACATGGCTGGTAATCATCGGATAAGTCATCCTAGAACTTAGAGGTCGATTGCCTCACATTCTATGGGCTCTTAGATGTTCTTGGGCGCACACGCATCTGGGCGGGGAGGCCCCATGCCTGTATGCGGGTGGCCCGAACATGCTATTAAACTTGGGCGGGTTTTGCTAGCACCCCCCTCTGGCCCCAGCATTGGGAGGGCGCGTCATAGGCAGAGGGCTGTGTAGTGCCTCGTTGGCTAGTAATAAGGGGTAATTGGAGCATCTGCCGTAACACCGTATAAGTCGCCGCCGTCCGTTCCACTCAATGTCGTTCGCAGGATATATAAGGGGACTATGGGTAACCGCCAAAATGGGGGTCATCCATATGTGGTCTCTCGGGCATCTAGGAGTCTATTGTAGCCTACGGGTTGTCGGGTAGTCTTCCTAGTGGTACTCAGGTAGTCTCAGAAAGCCAGGGTGCTTTCGCGACAAATACCTCAGTAACCAGCCCGGACCTTCTCCGCTTGGTTTATAGCATTACGATCGGTTGTTATTGGACTCTACAGGTATGAGTCTTATCACAGTAGAGTGTGTCCCGAGAGGATGGCTGTGGGTAGCGCCAACCTAGCCAACCATCGGCTACATCTCACCTGGGGAGCTTGCATGTCAATTTATCATATTGAGTAGTCGAGTAGATTAAATGATGAACTGCATAGCTTCTATAGACGAAACTGCCACTGGGCCAGTGAGTCCACCATCTAGGTATTGACTCCGGTTGTTGTCATAACAGGTAGCCACTGGTATGACTTCGGTGGGAAGGGTTTTTCCACCTGCGGTTGTATTGGAGATGCATTGCAGAAACTCATATCCCATTGACGGAGTTAAGTGTACCGGAGTTGGTCTGACACTTCCAGCAGGATAATTCCTGATGGAGGATAGACCACGGACAAGCCCTGAGCAGGTCAGGGTGCTCACACATGGTCGGAGTAGTGATGAATGTCAAAGGCTTAAATCTGATATCTACATAGGTTTAAGCGTTTGGCATTCTACTTCGATAACCAACTTTTCCTCGAGAGAACTTATTGAGTGAAGCTTTCAGCATCACGATAGTAAGTTTAACCGTTTTGATTCTTCGTGAATTATTTACTCTATCTTTATCTTCTACTTTGAGTTTGGTGCAGTCGCAACCTTAGAGTTCACCTCTCTATAGTGTGCCCCCGTTATAGCCGCATCTTTGTTAATGTCCGGGTGTATGGCCTTATACCATTCTTTGGCGGTATCTCTCAAGAGAGGGAGGACGAGGCTGACTTTATCGATTTCCTTCACCAAGGAATCGCAGAAGTAGTCCAGCTTAATCTCGACATCATGTACGAAGCGTTGTGTGTCCATGGGATCCCCGGTAAAGGTCTCAGCTGCAAGTTTCTCTGGCTTCTTAGGCTGATGAGATGACATCTTGTAACGACCCTACGATAGGTAGCTACAATCACTATCACCTTAGCCCAAATGGTATACCAAGTGGTATCCAGAGGTGGTATGGTCTCGTATATATTATACACATGGCTGGTAATCCTAGGATAAGGCCTAGGGAATAGTTGAGTAGCCTTGAGGTACTCTACTAGGCAGGGTAACCTTTCGGGAAAACATTCGCATAAAGTCAAGCGATTTGTGGGAATGTTACACGGACCTCCAAGACGACTTCTGTGGTCGACTGGAGGACTTCCTGAGGGGTTAAAGGCATAAGAGGGCAGAGTTACCCTACCTTGGGAACCTGCTCATTATGCCCATGGGTCCCAGTTACCCTACTGAGGAACCCAAGTTACCCTACCTTGACCGGCAAAGTCATCCTAGAACATAGAGGTCGATTGCCTCACATTCTATGGGCTCTTAGATGTTCTTGGGCGCACACGCATCTGCGAGGGGAGGCCCTAGGCCTGTATCAGGGTGGCCCGAAAATACTATTGAACTTGGGCGGGTTTAGCTAACACCCCCCTATGGCCCCAGCGTTGGGACGGCGCGTCATAGGCAGAGGGCTGTGTAGTTGCTCGTTTGCTAGCAAAAGAGGTCATTGGAGCAGCTGCCGTAACACCGTATAAGTCGTCGCCGTCCGTCCGACTGAATGTCGTTCGCAGGATATATAAGCGGAGTATGCGTAACCGCCAAAAGGGAGGTCGCCCATATATGGTCTCTCGGGCATCTAGTAGTCTATTCTTGCCTACGGGTAGTAGGGTAGTCTTCCTAGTGGTACTCAGGTAGTCTCAGAAGGCCAGGGTGCTTGCGAGACAAATACCTCACTAACCAGCCCGGGCCTTCTCCCCTTGATTTGTAGCATTACTAAGGGTTGTTATTGGACTCTAGAGGTATGAGTCTTATCACGGTAGAGTATGTCCCGAAAGGCTGGTAATGGGTAGCGCCCACTTAGCCAACCATCGGCTACATCTCACCGGGGGAGCTTGCATGTCCATTTATCACATTGGATAGACGCGTAGATTAAATCATGGACTGCATAGCTTGTATAGACGAAACTACCACTGGGCCAGTGAGTCCACCCCCTAGGTAGTGACTCCGGTTGTTGTCATAATAGTTAGCCACTGGTATGACTTCGATAGGAAGGGTTTTTCCACCTGCGGTTGTATTGGAGATGCATTGCAGAAACTCATATCCTATTGACGGAGTTAAGTGTACCCGAGTTGGACCGACACTTCCAGCAGGATAATTCCTGATGGAGGGTAGACCTCGGACAAATCCTGAGCACGACAGGGTGCTCGCACAAGGTCGGAGTAGTGGTGAATGTCAAAAGGCTTAAATCTGATATCTACTTAAGTTTAAGCGTTTCGCATTCTACTTCGAGAACCAACTTTTCCTCGAGAGAACTTATTGAGTGAAGCTTTCACCTTAACGATATTAAGTTTTACCGTTTTGATTCTTTGTGAATTATTTACTCTATCTTTATCTTCTACTTTGAGTTTTGGTGCGGTCGCAACCTTAGAGTTCACCTCTCTATAGGGTGCCCCCGTTACACATCTTAGCCTTATGACACTCCTGAATAAACTTATTCAGAGCCGCATATCGTCTATCGTACTTGTCCTTCTTTTCTCGAGTCCAGTGCCGCTTGCGACTGCCAAGGGAATCTCTTGGATCGGGGGGTGATGTATCGGATCCATCACTATCGGACGAAGAAGAACTGGAATCACCCGGATCATCTCCTCCAGCAACGTTTCCGCCTCAGGGAGGTTGTCCACCTCCAGCCCCTCCTGTGTTTCCACCTTGGGCTCTCCCAGGCATGTCATTGCCGTCAAACTGTTCTTCCTCCGGCTCGTTCTCATCCATCTGATCAGACGGTGGGTGTGTGGGCGAACGTAGTTGGAGCGGTTGACAGACGGATTGTTGAGGTTGGGGTCTTAGGTAATCACGCTGAAAATCCCCACAGGCGGCTACCTTCTGTCGGGTCGACTCACACTAGGTACAACAGCTCTTTGTGGCGACAGTGGGTTTTTCTTTCGGGGCCATCATAATGGCTTGGTTCATCCCTGTAAGACTGGGTGCCCGATACGAAAAAGTAAAACTCACTACCGTATCCTCCCACCATGCGACATCCTTGGTTACAATACTTCGAAGCGAATTGTCCTAGTTAGTCTGAAAAACCTAACCATCCAGCTCTGCCAGAAGGCTTTGCTGGAGCCGGTGCTACCTGTGCCGAAGCAGAGGCGGCCGGATTGTGAGGAGTGGTGGGTATTGGCGTTGACGCAGCAACTGCGTAGGGCCGATCTGCTTCTACCGTCTCGCCGGTGCTGGTGTGACAGGTTCAACTACCGGCTGGATCGCTAGGTTCGCAGGTGCTCGAGGTGGTGGCTGTGGCGTGGGTTACCTCGATCTTTCTCTCGAAGCTTGGCTTCTAGACTTGGTGACACCACTCCGCTGAGCTGCGACTCGAAGATTCTTGAGGTTTGCCACAGGGCTAACACCTCTAGAGCTCATGGCTTCTTCGAATGCCACTGTCAACGGGGCTGGTTGAGGAAAGACCAACACTTCCAATTGCTGTTCCAAATGTCTGACTCCCTGTTGCGATTCCAAGGCCGTCTGCGCGACTTGAGTCAAAAATGGGGCCCTTTCCTTATGCAACATGACAGCCGCCATCTCAGCTGCGTATTGTGGAGGAGGCTCAATTGCGAGAGGCAGCGGAGGTGCCGTACGCAAGTTGACGTCATTGTCGGAGTCTATCGAGTACCCTCCCTGAACAGCCAACTCCAAAGCTGTCAGACCTGCCCTGATCATTCGATCTCAAAGGGCTAATTTACAGTACTCTACCTGCTGAATTGTTATCCAGCGGTTGGCATTGGTCACCATCTCGTTTTGCCATTCGAGCTGGGTAGCCGTGATGAAATCTCCCAGAGAAGCCTTGGCTTCTTGAAAGCTCTTAGTTACCTCTCTTACTATGTAGGGCTCAAACAGGTCTCTTGTGAAGTTGGCGAAGGTCATGGGAGTTCGTCTTTGTGGGGGGATTCTGTGTCCCACCGAAGGGTCATGCGTGAAGCTTTGAAGAAAGGCACCTGGGTTCAATATTTCTAACCCCTGTACTTCTTCAGAGATGTCTGTGGGTTCTCGGTCGGCCATCTGCTCCTCGATGGATTTCCATCCTATTCCGCGCAAGTCTGCAATAGCATTATAGCGGGAAAGGTCATAGACATTCTCGACGACATCCATATCTGAAGACATGGTTCTTTCCACCCGATGCTTCTTGTACCAGACAAGCGACTCGTAATCAAACAAATGTCAAGATAATGGATTTCCACAATTCTCAGAAGAGAGTTAAGCGAGTGCGCTTAACAATATAATGTAAGGGGGGCACCCTATAGAGAGCTGAAGTCTAAGGTTGTGACCGCACCAAAACTCAAAGTAGAACATAAAGATAGAGTAAATAATTCACGAAGAATCAAAACCGTTAAACTTAATATCGTTAACCTGAAAGCTTCACTCAATCAGTTCTGTCAAGGAAAGTAGGTTATCGAAGTAGAATGCCAAACGGTTAAACTTAAGTACATATCAGATTTAAGCCTTTGACATTCACAACTACTCTGACCTTGTGCGAGCGCCCTGTCCTGCTCAGGGTTTGTCCGAGGTCTACCCTCAATCAGGAATTATCCTGCAGGAAGTGTCGGACCAACTCGGGTACATTTAACTCCGTTAATAGGATGTGAGTTTCTGCAATGCATCTCCAATACCACCGCAGGTGGAAAGACACTTCCTATCGAAGTCATACCAGTGAGTAACTGTTATGACAACAACCGGAGTCAATACCTAGGTGGTGCACTCCCTGGCCCAGTGGCAGTTTCGTCTATACAAGCTATGCTGTCAATCATTTAATCTACGCGACTATCCAAAGTGATAATTGGACATGCAAGCTCCCCCGGTGGGATGTAGCCGATGGTTGGATAAGTGGGCGCTACCCATAGCCAGCCTCTCGGGACATACTCTACCGTGATAAGACTCATACCTCTAGAGTCCAATAACAACCCATTGTAATGCTACAAATCCAGGGGAGAAGGTCCGGGTTGACTACTGAGTTATTTGTCTCGCAAGCACCCTGGCTTTCTGTGACTACCTAAGTACCACTAGGAAGACTACCCTATAACCCGTAGCCTAGAACAGACTCCTACATGCCCGGGAGACCATATATGAGTGACCCCCATTTTGGCGGTTACCCATACTCCCCTTATATATACTGCGAACGACATTCAGTCGGACGGACGGCAACGACTTATGTGGTGTTACGGCAGCTGCTCCAATGACTGCTTGTAACTAGCAAACGAGCAACTACACAGCCGTCTGCCAATGACATGCCATCCCAACCCTGGGGCCAGAGGGGGGTGTTAGCAAAACCCGCCCAAGTTCGATAGCATGTTCGGACCACTCTTGCACAGGTGTGGGGCCTCCCCACGCAGATCCGTGTGCGCCCAAGAACATCTAAGAGCCCATAGAATTTGAGGCAATCGACCTCTAAGTTCTAGGATGACTTTGCTGGTGAAGGTAAGGTAACTTGGGTTCCTCACTAGGGTAACTGGGACCCATGGGCATAATGACCAAATTCCCAAGGTAGGGTAACTCTGCCCTCTTATTCCTTTAACCCCTTTGGAAGTTCTCCAGTCGACCACAGAAGTCGTCTGGAAGGTCCGTGTAACATTCCCATAATTCTCTTGACCTTATGCGAATGTTTTCCCGAAAGGTTACCCTGCCTAGTAGACTACCTCAAGGCTACTCAACTATTCCCTAGGCTATATCCTTGGATTCCCAGCCATGTGTATAATATATACGAGACCATACCACCTCTGGATACCACTTGGTATACCATTCGGGCTAAGGTGATAGTGATTGTAGCTACCTATCGTAGGGTCGTTACAGTGGAACATAGACTGGAGGAGATATGCAAGAAAGGGGGTGGCTGGGACGACATAACGGAAATGGTGAATGAACAACCCAGAAAAAGAAGGTTCCGCGGCAAGGACGAGTGGTACAACGAGCAGATATCATGGATGGCAGCGTACACGCGATTCCTAAGAAGGAATGGAAGAAAGGAGGTGTGGTCGCTAGCCAGGAACGTGCGATGGAACAGATTGATCCAAGGAAGATACGACAACCTGAAGAACAAACTGAGCAAGGCCAAGGACCCGGAAATATTCCGCATTGTCAGGGACTGGGAAGGACGAAGATCGATCCCCTCATAAAGGACATTGATGGACAACCGAGGTACACACACGACGAGATCAGGGATATCATTGCCAAGCAGATCGAGTCAGACAAACCTAAGGAATGGTCCAACATCGAAGTCGATAAAACGGTGGACATCCAAGAACTGAGAGATGGGTTGAACACATTACCGGCGAACACGGCAGGGGGATACGACGGGATAAGTTATCCATTCCTACGATTTTGGATGAAGCACCAGGAACAACACATGGTGGAGACAACGAACCACCTGATCAGATTTGGCGAACGAAAATGGCACGAAGCGAGGACGGTCCTCATACAAAAAGCCGGAAAAGACGATTACCACATGGCAAAGCGTAGAGGATGATACATCTCCTGCCAACCATGGCCAAGGTAATTGATGGAATAATACTACAAAGGATGGAAAAAGATGTAGTATTAGGAGATACGCAATACGGATCAAGGAAAGGACGATCGTGTCACAACAGTGTCAAACAAAAGATGGAATTCCTCAAGTCCCACCATAATATTCACAGAGCAGTGATGACCATGGACGTGGAAGCAGGATTTGACAACATTGACACTGGCCTATTGGTTGACATACTGAAATACAAATCCTGCGACAATGAAATCGTTAAGTGGATTGACCGATGGATGTCTGCCGGACGAATGAGGTTGACATTCAACGGAAGAATGAGCAAGGCATACCGGACCGACAAGGGGGTACCACCAGGATCCTCGATCTCGCCATACCTATTCGGCGTGTACGTGGAAGAAATATTCAAACCACGAATAATACACACTCCGACAAGGAGCTGGAGCGTGAGCAGTTACGAGGACGATGGTACGATTATAGTCGCAGGAAGGACCCAGAAGATCGCAAAAGATTTGATGGTAGAGATTTTCGAGGACTGCAACCAGATAGCCAAACAAGGAAATATGTCATTCGCGTTGAAGAAAACGGAATGGATGGGAATGGGGAAAAAGGGATGGGACGGACTGGCGACTGAGGTGGGGTCGATAAAACCGGTGGAGGAGATAAGGATACTTGGATACAGACTGAACATGGACGGTGGAATGAACGGACATACCAAATACTGGCTGGAAAGAGGAGTTGGGGTGAGAAGAAGGATAGCCAGTATTGGATGGAGGTATGGATCGAAAGGGGGTATTGGAGCGTGGGAGTACAATCAACTGATCAAATCGGTTTACCTACCAACAGTATGGTACAGTCTGGAATTCCTTGGCGGTAATGAAAAGTTGTTGAAGAAGATACAAATCAACATTAACGACACCATACAATCTGGACTAAGGACACCAATTAAAACAGCAAACAACATCCTTTTAGCGGAGGCCGGGATTGTACCAACACATATACACGGGAGGTACTTGAGGAGAAGATGCCGGCAACGTGACATCAACAAAGGGTATGGAAAAGAATACCCTTGGTACAGCTGTCTGAGTGTGGGGTCGGATCACGAAACGGTTATCCCGACAAGAAATACCTCGGAACACGAAATGGCGACACGACCAGTCACGACAATAGCAAAGGACAAGACTGCTGCAGTGAGCGAATATACCGAACTGATGGAAATACTTACGACTACGGAAGGAGCGTCGTGGGTATACAGCGATGGTGGGAGGAGAAATGGAAAGGCAGCGGTCGGATGGGTATGGATCGAAGGGAACGGACTTATCACCGCCAGAAGGGGGATTGCAATACACGGGAAGTACAATTCCGTTAGAATTGAATTGGCGCCGATCGCATGCGTGATGCAGGACGCGGTCATGAAGAAAGTGAAGAAGTGTACACTTTTCACAGACTGCATACCAGCCATAAGGACAATCAATTCGATGCAAAAGGAAGGACAAGGAGCTGGGATATGGAACATTATGATACCAATCATGAACCAGCTGGACGAAGTCAGGATCCATTGGACCCCTGGACACATTGGAATCGAGGGTAACGAGGCAGCGGACGAGGTTGCTGGTGAACACATCGACGAGAATGTACAACCGGGCTGATGGATCGGATGGGACGAAGTGGCCGACAATGGAGGAACACCGAGGGACCTGAAGTCGGAGGAATGGATGTCATGGCACAAGGAACAGGGACATGATTATTATAAGCGCCGACCGACGAAACCCAATCATCTGAAAGGGATGACAAGACTGGACGCATACGTGCTTATAAGAATATGATCGGGAACGGACAAGGCTGGACATGAAGCGTGTGTGGGATACGATGAAAGATTCCACATGACCGAATCCAGCATGTACGAAACCCGGAGACCACCGAAAACAACACTATTCGACGACAAACACATCGACGAATGGAATGGATGGTGGACACATCACGAATACCTGGAGATGGGAATACCAACGACTTTACCGGAACAATTAGGGGTAAGGGTGATGTTTGGGAACCCATTTGACTCAACGATAACGATTTCGAAGAACGGCCAAACTGTTACTGAACAGATAAAACAACTCCCATGTGAAGGATGTGATAAGGTCCATGTGGGTGCGTGTGTCAAGAAGATGACAGACATGAGAGGATGATGGTTTTTCGTTGAAGAAACGGAAACAAGATACGGCCACTGTGGGTGAAACTACGGAGGTGGGAGCAATGCCAGGCCTGGGGGATCGGGACTGAAGGCGCATTTGCAGAAAAGGAAGGACAGGTGCTGGAGAGCACTTGAAATTGAATACTGGGTAGGGGAAGTTGGCAACAAAAAGGACTAGGATGAAGAATTTCGGGTTGCCATGGTGAATAAATGGATTGTGTTAAATTGCGTGGGCATTAAGGAATGCTGGGGCTGTAATAGATTGTTTAAGGCCGTTAGTGGGCTGAGACAGCATATTAGATCTCATGATATTTGTTTTGAGGTTGTGGAAAAGATGATGATGGAAGATCCGGCGGGTATGGGTTGTGATTAGTTTTGTTGTATTTTGTGTTTTGTTTTGTTTTGTTTGGTTGTTTTGGAAGTTGTTTTTGAGTTGGGTCGGCTTGCCCCATGGAACGCAACGCTGTAGGATAGAGGACCCGGATGGGTATGCTTCCTGGTAGTTAGTTACCGAAATTTTGAATAAATGTTAACCTGCCAAACTAAACCCATAGTGGACTGAGGCAGGGATTGACGGAGATAGCTTCGCATACGGAGATAGTGGATTATACGAGTAAATACATACGGTAGTCCAAGTAACCCTCGCCAAGCGCTAATCTAATTGGCTGCTGAAAAAGGGAAGGCTAGGATCATGGAGCTAGTAGACGCAAAAAATTCCCCACGTGTCTGGTATTTTGGCCCTGATTGGTTTCCTGGAGTGTGCTGGCTTGTGTCGTGATAATCATTATTTTTTGGTTCGTGTACGAGTAGATTTACTCGTAGTGTGGCTCACGATGGGTGAGTTTGGTGCCGGGCTGTCTGGGATGCTGATTTGCTTTCAGTTTTCAGACTTTCTTCATGCTTGTTCGTATGATACTTGTATTAAGCGAGAGGTTTCTCGGGTAAGTCAACCCCCCCGTACTCGGAGAGAATCTCAGCCTTTTGCCGAACTCTGGCAGCAGCGCAGGATATACAGTATTTTGATTTGCGCACCCAAGTAGAACACGTATCTGGAAACCCGCTTGAGGGGAGAGAGGGTCTTGGTCTTGCAAAGCCCGGTACGGTAGCTTTTGTTTTTTTTCCATCCTCCGGAAAAGGAACGGAATGTAGGAGCCAATTGGAGATTTTCCTCCAGACACCCTCGTTGCCAACACATACCTGAGTACTCGTACAGTACTCGAGTACACAGGAGAGTGGATTCGATATTTTTTAACGCGGAGGTGCAGGTGGTGGTGATGGGTCGGTGTAAGATTGGTCAACGCAGCCCCATTGCAGAGCAGGACGGACCTCTCCCTGGGTCGGCCTCGTATCCCGCGTTTCCGAATTACACCACCGATATTCCTCCCAATCCGTGAAGCTGTAATAAGCAGAGTTGGATCCCACTGCCACTGGTGACAACACAGAACAAAATATTAATTTTCCTACTGCACCGTACGAGTACTTTCGCTGCAGCCCCACTCCTCCATGGGCCTCTTGGGGGTTTATGCATACGGCGGCTGACAATCATGCAGGCTTCACAGACAGTGTGCCATTAGCGAGAGGATAAATAGGAGTAGGGTTTCGCCCACCAGGCGTTAAAAATTGTGATCGCCCCCGTTCATCGTCGCTCCCAAGAAAACATCTCAACCCACTCTACCTGGAATAATTACCCAAGAACCCATCCTCTACAATCGTCGAAGCACTGAAAAATCCAAAATGTCTCAACCTCACATCGACGAAAATATCAACACTCCTAGTGATCCACATTATTTTAATAATACCGACTGCTTTAATACCGACAATTCTGTTAAAAATGTGTGGAATAATTGCACGATCGCCGACGAGGATTCGGGAATTTTGGAGTGGCTATCCCCACTTGAGCCCCAGACACGGCACTACGACATCCGAAGCCGTAGAGTCGAGAAAGTGGGTGACTGGCTCTTACAAACTGAGGAATATCGAAATTGGTTTGGTGGTACTAGCAGCGATCGACTTAACAGTCCAGTCTTATTTTGTTCTGGAGGTCCGGGGGTTGGGAAGACCTACATTAGGTAAGGCCAATTAGAAGAAAGAGAGAGAGGTATTACTAATAGACTGTGATGCTAGCTCGCTAGTGATAGATACATTATGCAAGCAGGCCGTGGAAGGAAACGTTGGGGTTGCCTGCTTCTACTTCGATTTCGCCGTTAAGGAGGAGCAATCCCTAGAGGAAATTCTGGGTTTGGTGCTGAAACAGGTTGTTGGTGGGCTGGACAAGGTTCCGGAAAAGATGGTCGAAGCTTTTCGGGACCGAAAGAAGGTTATTGGTGGCCAGAGGATAGAGCTCAAGCAGATTGTAGGATTTTTGCAGGATATCACATCCGCACGACGCACATTCATATGCATGGACGCCCTGGACGAGTATCCGGCTAAGCATCGGGTGAAGCTTCTCGATCTACTCAATCAAGTTCTCCAGAAGGCCCCAGGCGCTCGACTATTTCTAACCGGGAGGCAACATATCCGGGATGAGGTTGATAAGAATCTTGCGGGGAGGGCAGTGACGAGACCGATAACACCCAGCGGGAATGATATCATCACATTCCTCCATGCGAAACTGAAAGAGGATACGATGCCGCATGCGATGGACGAGAGTTTAAAGGAGGAAATTATAGAGAATCTTCCGAAAACGGTTTCGGGAATGTACGTGTGAAGGGAGCACCGGCAAGATTTCCTAAGGTTGTGGGCTAAATGATACTGTATCTAGATTCCTGCTTGTCTTCATAGGCATCGAGACCATTCTACAAGAATCGACAATATATGAAAGGAGACAAAGGCTTAGAGAAATGGAGGATGGCTTGGGCATGGGGGGCGCATATGGATCAATGATAGGAAAGATAAAGGTTCAGGGTGGGGAAAGAGCAAGACTAGGGATGGCCGTTCTGATGTGGATCTCCCATTCGACGCGGCCATTGCGAGTTGATGAACTATCTCACGCCATAGCAATCCGAATAGGGTCAAATGATCTCCACAAAGATAGAATCCCTGCAATCTCGACCTGGCTAAGCTGCTGCCAAGGACTTGTCACGGTGGATAAGGGTGCCTCGACGGTTAGATTGATCCATTTTTCCCTCCAAGAGTATCTTGGTACACATCTAGACGCCTTTGACAAAGCCCACTCGACGATGGCAGAAACCTGCTTGACGTATCTCAACTTTCAAAGTGTCAAGGATCTTTCAGCCGACTCATCCCCTGACCCCCGAGACACACCCTTCCTTGAATATTCTTCTCTATATTGGGGATACCACATGCGGATGGAGCTCACAGATCGTGCAAAGACATTTGCCCTCGAGCTTCTTGGAGAATGGGATAGTCACATATCTGCTAGATTCCTTTGGAATTCGGTCATTCAGGGGTTGCCCTTTCGCACTGGCCATTGGCCCGAGCCGTTTCCTGCGCTGCACTGTATCTCCTACTTTGGCATCGCCGAGGTCACAGATAGTCTGATTCAAATGAACAGATGGGATGTGAACAAGAGAGATGCCGCGGGTATGACGCCACTCATATGGGCTGCAAGCTTTGGGCATGAAGAGGTAGTGGAGTTATTTTTGCAACAAAAACAGATCCAACCTGATAAGCGTGACAAGAAAGTGGGCCAAACAGCACTGTCATGGGCTGCTAGAAATGGACATGAGGGAGTGGTGAGGTTATTTGTTGGACCGCAATTTGTCAATCCTGGAAGAATAGGTCGGCTATGGGGAGCACCATTGGTAGTGGGTCAATTGCTCAGCCGGCGATATGTCAACCCCGACTCTCCAGACAGTTGGTATTGTCGAACGCCACTCTGGTGGGCTACCCAGAATGGCTATGAGGGGATTGTGAAGCTGCTGTTGGGGCGGAAAGACGTTAACCCTGACACACTAGACACGGTGGGTGGCCGAACACCGCTCTCGTTGTCTGCCGAGAATGGCCATGATGGAATAGTGAAGTTACTGTTGGGGCGGAAAGAGGTCAACCCTGATAGTTCAAGCGAATCCGGCCGAACACCGCTCTCGTGGGCTGCCGGGAATGGCCATGATGGAATAGTGAAGCTACTGTTGGGGCGGAAAGAGGTCAACCCTGATAGTTCAAGCAAATACGGTCAAACACCGCTCTCGTTTGCTGCCAAAAATGGCCATGAGGGAATAGTGAAGCTACTGTTGGGGCGGAAAGAGGTCAACCCTGATAGTTCAGACAAATACGGCCAAACACCGCTCTCGTTTGCTGCCGAGAATGGCCATGAGGGAATAGTGAAGCTACTGTTGGGGCGGAAAGAGGTCAACCCTGATA
>Ga0307509_10002674_pt1 | contig 28475 bp, 28 predicted proteins | sample 10_EM_MG_FD_202245 | JGI IMG/M metagenome (GOLD analysis project Ga0307509, IMG submission 202245) | Populus trichocarpa ectomycorrhiza microbial communities from riparian zone in the Pacific Northwest, United States - 10_EM | ecosystem: Host-associated > Plants > Roots > Unclassified | place... | reverse complement strand
TGAGAGAGATAAAGAGAATAATGTAGAGGTTTTTTTGAGTCGCCTGGGTGACTTGTTCTGGTGGTATAATCGTTTGAAAATAGCTAGATTCCTAGTGCAGGTCTTGATCCGCACGAACCATACAACACAGGAAGCTCTCTACTGGTAGCTCAGACTTAAATACAGAAGAGAGCGCACAAACGCACTAAACAGGAAAAACCCACACGATGGGAAAAACCCCACAAGTGGCAGTCACGACCCTAAACCGGTCGTACCCCAAACTAACTATCATACCCTAATGACTATGGGATTCTAGCTATCACAACCCAGGACCGCAACCACAAGGAGGAGGGAAAAGTTGACGGAAGGGGAGAAGGGTGAGCGCGGCGGGAGTTCACGGGGGGCTACTAGCCTAAGGCATCGAGCTCTCAATCGGTACCGAAACGATGATTTTCGTCCGGGGAAGAACTTTCCTTCTGAGTAGCAAGATAGACAAATGAAACCACAAAAGCGTAGCTGAGAAGAGGGAAAGGATATCACGGTATGGAACCAAAACAAAGCCGAAAGTGGGCAATCGCCACTCGCACAAAAGGCAAAGTTAAAGAAATCGTCGATGATGATCAAAGAACCTGGAAGATAAAAGTCGATACCTATCGATCAAACACAAGAGCAAAGTTGTCTATGCACATGTTCCGATGTCTGTGTTCCTCCTTTGTCTCCGTTGCCTCCTCTCCCGCCCTTCTGGATCCTCGCTAGCCCTTCGTAATCCCTCAACCCACCGCTCTGCCTCTCTAACTAGCTAGCTAAGTAATCCGCCCGGGCATAGAAAGAAAAAAATAAAAAGTTAAAATATACAAGAAACGATTTAGTTTAAGCTTGGCCGATACTATGCCCCACACTACCTATCCCATCTCCATTAGTGACTGTGTAAAGAAATACTAATATGTCTGAAAATGAAAAAAAAAAGTTACAATTGCGGAGCACGAGCCCCTTCTGTTCTGGACTGGCATTGGGCCAGTCGCCCGGGGATGTCCCCCAGAGCGACCTGAATGCCCGCTCCAGAACGTGCCCAGTCTCTCCCCCAATAGGGGAGGATGGTCACCACCTCGTCACCCGTGGTCTGGTGGGCTGCGATGTTCCGTTGAGCTATAGCCTCCGGCCACTAGTTGATGGGGTTAGCACAACGATCTTGGGTGTTATCCTGAGGGGGGGAGGACTTAGGATTTCCGCAAGCTCGTCCACCTACTCACCACTCAGCTGTTGTGAGAGTTCGGTCTCCTTTTATTTGTCCTTCTTAACCTCCTTATTCAGGACTTTTATTTCGCCCCCTTGCCAAAATTTCCCGTTCCGTCCCCAATCCCGACTCCAACTTTTTATATGCCGCCTGTAAAGCCAGTACTTGGCGCTCTAGGTCCTGAACCCGATCGAGAAGCCCGGCCTCTTTCTTGCTCCCTGGAGGGATTCTGTTTTTTGAAGCCTTCGGCTTCCTGTTGAGTGTAGTAGGGTACGGGCAACCACCCTAGTTGTGTAGTGGAGAGCATAGAAGGGAGTTGAGGGCAAACCACCGGTTGCGCACACATGTTTGTTAGTCCTATTTAGTTAGCAGCGGCACGCATCTGAGAATGAACAAGTTCTCTCTCACATCCCGACGTCCACCCATACAACACGTTTTCCCTCAATGCGGGACACTCGGGAGTGGGATTCGTTGAGTGGGTTTGGGTGTGTATAGCGGGGGGGGCGGTTGTGTTGAGAGGTATCGGGAGTGTATAAGTGGAAGCGGGCGGTATCACATGTTCAAAAGGAGAGCGGTCCCCAGAGTGAGCGAACGGATTGTATTACTTGTTGAACAAAGAGAAGAAGATTAATAGAGAAAGGAAAGAAGAGAAGAGGGGGGAGAGAAAGAAGAGGGGCGTAGATATTGAGAGGGGACAGGGGGTTACGCAAGCGGTCATGTCAGTCGTGACTGCAGCAATAGAGAAAATGAGAGCGCAACGGTGACCACAGTTTCCAACATGTTGTGTGGGAGTTGGTAGGCGGCTTCCGGACATTATAAGTCATGGCGTTGAGGGGTGGAGGTGCTCTTTACGAATCCAGGATTAGTCACCATCGATACCGGTAGTTGGAGTGAATGATAATCTATGCCAGCACTAATGAGGGGTCGTATTCCTTGATTTCCGGGAGTTTCATAGGGCCCTTACCTTCGGGAACTATGGTGAAGTCGAGATGTGAAGCAAAGCGGATTAAGAGGATGACGCGAAGGAGGTCGTGGGCGAATATTTCTTTTGGGGGTAGTAGGATGCGGATTGCGCGGGCGGCAATGTCCTGTATGCTAGGGCCGGTGAAGTTCTCCGCTAATTCAGTGTGCAGGTCGCAAAAGAGGGCGTTGATGGTGCAATCACGGCGGAAGGCATCATTTTTAGACATCTCGGGATTGCTCTCGATGTTGCTCACACAGCACCGTTCCAAGCCGTATTTCACCATGCTTGCCCTGATGTGCTAGTACCCGAGAACTTAGTTGCGAAATTGCACCTGCTCATACTGTTTATTCCGGCATCGATGTCCACGCCTCGGGTACCGAGGAGCTTGTCGACCACCAGTGAAGAGCAAAACTAGGCGGTCATCTTTAGGCTTATCTTTGCCGATTTCTTGCGCAGCACCCGACGGACTGTGGGATACCGTAATACTCGAGTACGTTGGATGCAAGATGCTACTCACTAGAGATCTCGTTAAAAATGTGCTAGGATCTGGGAGGTATTCTTTTTAATCGGAAATAGATTAATGGTACTATAAGATTTGGGAGAAAGGGTAACCAGGGAGAGCCAGTGGGTTAAAGTTAAACTCTATGATCGCTGCAAAACAGCACTACAACTTTGGACTACGGTAACAATACACCATCCAAGACCATACGGAACAATAATGTTTACGAGGAAGGGGTTCACAAAACCACAGATTAAACTAGTTTTGAATTTGGAATATGTCTATTTCCGAACCGAATAAAAAAAAGGAGCAGGGTGAAAGGACAACTTGAAGTAGGAGGACAAGAAAATAAAATAGTCCCCAACCTCCCTCCCCAACCCTTCTCAACCCTGTAGCAAGTTGGAACCGGCAAAGATGCTAAATAGAGACAATTTTCACAAATTAGATATCGGTTAGATTAGATTAGAAATCTGTAGCTTACTAGCATTAAGCCTTCCGGGTGGGATTGCAGTCCATCTTACTACCCTCCTTGCGATCCTCCAGCTCCTGAAGCCACTGCCGTATCGGTTGTTTATTCCCATCGAGAGCCTTCATGATATGGTGACCACCTTCCACGACCATCGACTGGCAGTATTCTACCTTGTCACGTATGACTGCAAGATCGGCCTTGATGACACTGATTTCCCTCTTGATTTCCGCCCCGAAGCCAGCGACTCCTGCCTTGAGGCCAGTGATTTCTGCCTTAAGGATAGTGATTCCTGCTTTGAGGCCAGCGACTCCTGCTTTGAGGCCAGTGATTTCTGCCTTGAGGCCACTGAATTCTGCTTTGCGTTCGGAAGTGTTTTCCCGGCGGCCCCTGCCACTGTCACTGATGATGTAGCAGGCTGCAGCCATTGTAAAACCGCATGAGATAAATTGGCCTGTATGGGGGCGGACTAGGGCCCTGACGGTACCGAATACTATTTCAATTAGAGCCGGTAACAAAGTTGTTGGGGAGGACCTGCTGTTTTTCATTTTAACTCCAATTGATGCTATGAACCAGTCGGCGGGTTCAGGTAACAGTCACCAAGGCAACCTGCGAACTCTAGAAGTCAGCCTCCTGCGCTCTACCTATAGTTAGCTGCATGATGTGGGGTTGAAAATGCTCACTGAGTAGTTTTATAATCCTTGTTTTTGGTGGAACCCGATGGTGGTGGGGTGGTGGACGAATGGCTTGATGTATTCCCTATCTATGACTGAAGGTTTATATAGAAATACAGGACTGTCAATAGTGAATGGTTTGACGGGTAGGGGGTAGGGCAATTGCCAAAAACTTAAGGGCATATCCGCCGTTATGATAGTATTTTGTTGGGTCACCAGGTACAATCTAACTGTACCCTACTGTGAGTCAAATTGGAAAGTTGGAATACCTGTAGACTAGGAGGAAGGTGTTCAACGAACACGGGGGTCGACGAACAGACCAAACAAAATCGCCGCTTGAATCAACTCTTACTAACTCACTTCTAGTGTAGTGTTCGCTGCCCGTTTGTTGACCCCTCCTATTGAAGTACGGGGCCTAAGTTTTGCATGTTACACAGGAGAGAGAGGTTTGCTGCTCTTACCGTTTCCCTTAGTCCGTCATGCGGACAAGAGATCGGTGGAATATGTCTCAGTTTGAAATGCCAAGGAATTTATTTCTACCTAAGGAAGAATACTCTCCGACCTGGCATAATAATCCCAGTACTGGAGCACTGTATGGGAGCAGAGATAGTGGAGGCAAAGGGAGCGCTCACATGTATGAAGGAACACTGAAGTGTGGACATCAGTAACGTTCTAGGGTATATGCGGAGACATAGGGCTATCACATGTACGAGCAGAGTTTTGACGGCGGTATCATACTTAAGGCGAACCGTAGCTAGCAACCTCCATAGAAAATACACACCAGAACCCCTTCACCCGATTGGCACGGTCCTGTTACCTAGTAATAAAAGATTATTGAATCCACCCGTCAACACACGAGCACACGATTGACAGCACCTCCATCATCCGAATGCCATTAATCCATTTTCAATTAAGGAAAATGGACTTCCCAGATCTCGTCATTTTCTTACCCAGATCTCTTGTGCGCAGCACCCGACGGACTACAGTATGGGATAATCTGGCAAAAAAGTCGGATTGGAGCCAGCGCGAAACTAAGCTAACCGAGCTAAAAGGGGGGGGTGAAGAAGACCAATTCGCCGCAGTTTAAACATATAGGCCGCACTGGTTGGGCAGGTTCAAGAAAGTCTTCACTAGTGCCAATCCAATCTTGCCAGAATACGGGTATTTAGGCTCAGGTAATTTATGGATGCCGGTAGATCTTCTGTAACATACTCGAGTAGTAGGGGCTCTGCTGGTGGCGCTTGAGGCTCTTCCTGAATAGCAGAGGGCCTAGGTTGAGCAGGTTCCACAGGCTATCGTGGTGGAGTTGAAGGTGATAAGGGGGTCTTGTTTTGTTATGAAGCTCCGGGAGTCGGTAAGGCATTTATCAGGTAACGAGAGCTACTCTTGGGAGAGAAAAAGAGAATAAGTGCTAACAAGCCGTGATGTTAGTTCACTAGTAGTGGATAGGTTGTGCGATGAGATAGTAGACAAAACACGGCAGTTTCCTATTTTTACTCTGACTTCGCAGCCCGAAAGGAGCAGTCTGTGTCCAGTGTACTAAGTTCCTTGCTGAAGCAGATCTTTAGCGAACTGGAAAAGGTTCCGGAGGAAATATCGAAGGCCTTTCAGGAGCAGAAGATGACTGTTGGCGGACGAGGACTGCTGCTTTCAGATATCGTGAAGATGCTACAGGTTATCACATCCTCGATGAGCACATTTGTATGCATAGACGCCCTGGACGAATGTGAAGCGGTGCATCAAGTCAAGGTCCTTGATTCGCTAAAACAAATCCTCGAGAAGTCCCAGTCCATGCGAATATTCATTATCGGAAAGCTTCATATTCGGGCTGAGGTCGAAAGGCACCTAACTGGACGAGTGATGAGTGTATCCATAGGCTCCAAAAAAGATGATATCATCGAATACATTTGTGTCAAGCTAGATGAGGACGAAACCCCGGAGGCCATGGACAAGAGTTTAAAGGCAGAAATTCTGGAGAGGATTCCCGCCAGAATTTCGGGAATGTACGTAGGGCATGATACAGGGAACCCTGCACCACACCATCTGCTAATAGATATACATCTAGGTTTCTACTAGTGTCCTTGAGTGTCGATGAGATCTTACATGAATCGACCATCTATGGGAGACGGGAAAAACTTATCCGCATGACGGATGGATTGGAGTTAGGGGATGTTTATGGCGCGACGATCGAACGGATAAGGGCGCAAGCTGGAGATAAATCAAGACTCCGGATGGCAGCGTTGATGTGGATCAGCCATGCGGAACGACCGTTGGAAGCGGATGAGCTCTGCCACGCCCTAGCAGTCAAGCCGGGCTCCACGGATTTCAATAATAAAAACGTTCCTTTGATATCGACATTGGTTAGCTGCTGTCAAGGGCTTATTACTGTGGATAAGGAGGCGTCAACTGTGTGATTGATCCACTTTATCCTTCAGGAGTATCTTTCCACTCACCCCGATGCATTCAGCAGACCTCACTCAGCAATGGCGGAAATCTGTTTGGCTTATCTAAATTCCCGACAGGATAGAGCCCTTTCGGCCGCTTCTGCTCCTGGTACCCGGGGCGCCCAGTTTCTATCATACTGTTCAGTATACTGGGGAGTCCATGCGAAAAGGGAGCTCTCGAACTATGCGATATCACCTGCGGTGGAGCTATTCAAGGAGGATTATGGCGAGCTGTCGACCGAGTTGCTTTTGGGGCGGGTGCCAAATTTGGATATTTGGGGATTTTATCCCCGCTCTCCGTTCAATGGACTACACTGCGCATCGTTCTTCGGAATTGTTGAAGTTGTGGTTACTTTGATAGAATAGAATGCTATGATATCAACGGAGGAGATTTTATGGGTTATACACCACTTGCATGGGCTGCTCGTAATGGATATGAGGAGGTGGTGAAATTATTAGTCGGGCGGGAAGAGGTCAATTCCGACGTGGCAAATAACGACGGCCGAACACCGCTCTAGCATGCCGCTGACCGTGGACTTGCGGGAGTGGTAGAAATATTACTCAGGCAGGGAGAGGTCAACCCCAACGTGACTGATAACTACGTCCGAACGCCGCTCTCGTATGCCGCTCAGGGTGGGCGTGAGGGAGTAGTGAAACTACTACTCAAACGGGAAGAGGTCAATCCCGGCGTGTCAGATAGTTATGGCCGAACACCACTCTCGCATGCCGCGGGGGGTGGATCTGGGAGGGTGGTGGAATTACTACTCAAACGGGGAGAGGCAAACCCTGACCTGACAGATATTGAGGGCCGAACACCGCTCACTTATGCCACTGGGGGTGGATGCGAGGGGGTGGTGAAACTTCTACTCTCACGGGAAGAGGTCAATCCCGGCGTGGCAGATAATTACCGCCAAACACCGCTCTCGTATGCCGCTAAGGGTGGACACGAAGGTGTGGTGAAACTACTACTCGAACGGAAAGAGGTCAATCCCGCCGTGGCAGATAATTACGGCCAAACACCACTCTCGTATGCCGCGAAGGGTGGATCCTAGGGGGTGGTGAGACCACTGCTCGAGCGGGGGGAGGTCAATACCGGCCTTCCGGATAATCACGGCACAACACCGCTTTCCTTTGCTACTAGTTATGGCCATAATCCAGTGGCAGCCCTGCTTCAGTCCCGCAAAGTGGTGACCACTGCCACCATTTAAGGCCCCGGAGGTACAGTCTCGAAGAAAAAGCAGCCCCTCTCTTTCGGAGTCCGTTACTCCGCCATTTGTCCTTGGGCATCACTCTTTGTGGATGAAGGATATCCCATGGGATCGGAATGCACATATATGTTATACTTTTGCCCCCTTTTTTGGTACTTTGCTTCCATGGCCGGGCGCAGAATCTGTAGGTTCATGAGTTTCTATTTGCAAGGTTCCTCACGCTTTGGTTCGTGGGGGGAACAAGTTCCACTGTTGTGAGAATTTGTAGTTTATGGCTTTCAGTTTTCACCCCGTCATTTAATTTTTCTTCAGCTATAAGTCTTTGCCGAGTTTTTGTTTTTCTTGTAGTCTTCTTTTTCCTTTCCTCCATTTCTCCTAGATTATAGATAGGCTGTGTATAGAATGGTAATTAGATAGGGGATAAGTGGTGTAAGATAGCGCAAGGGTTTTTGAGGAGGTTAACAACCATATGAAGACTATATCTCGGATATGAGGCTGGCTATCATACCATAAATTACATGGCTTAATGAATAGTATGATGACATACTTGGCAGATATATGCTAGTCACCCCCGCTATAGATATTAGTATAGGGATGGAGGGGGTCTAGGGCACAAGCTTTTCATCTCACCCATTTAACTTACTCGCCTGGGGATCAATTTGATAGCATGAATTGTACCGGTGAAGGATCCACCAGGAAGATGTGCTGTGCACAGGTATTCACAGACTATAATACAAGACTCCTAGGTAGAAGCCACGTTAGTATCGCCCAATCGCGGAAACCCCAATTGACTACAGGTAGTTCTCTTCGCCAGATCGGCGGCAAACATCTCCGGGCGGTGTTCCAAATGTCTGTATAGTAATGACAGGGTTCTTTCCTAATCACTATAAGAATATATCTGGGAAATGCAAGGGGGAGTCTTTAGACTCCCACACCGGGGATTCTCTCGTAGAGGTTGGAGGGAAAGGGGGGATCAAGGAGTCCACGGTAGCGTATTTTTTTAATCCACTAGTGAATTGGACTGGCGAAGGAAATTGGGATGAATGGCTTCTTTCTCCTTTTCCCTTCATTAATTTTTTTTCTTTTCTGGCATGATACTGGGTGAGTTTGGTTTTGAATTAGGACCATGATATGGTATGCTAGACTACGATGCCAATTAAATAACAGGCCTGGTTAGTGCAGGTGCGGCTAAGGGGCTCTTGTTTATTTGTGCCGGGTTCGGCATCCAGAATCAAGTTAGGTTCTTATTCCTGCAGCTGTTGCCACTGAGTGATACTTTATGAACCCATTTGCATAGGGTATACCAGAGCTAGATCAAGCTGGGCTCCAAGGCGGGAGTGCCCAGAAAGTGATTTGGGTTTCCGGGCCGGCTGGCCTATTGGAAAACACTAATTTTGACAGGGATTCTTGTTTTTGAGGATTTACCTTCCCTTGGGGTGGGTAGAGATGGGGTGGATGACCGACGGCCTGGTGATTTAGTATGCTGTGGCGCAATACTTGCACCGTGTTTGGATATGTCGATGACGATCGGAAAATAGGATCCCTAATGTACCGTTGCGGGGCATCCATCATTGGGAGCAAGAACCTTCTAATATTTAGACACGTCGGATGAGCTTTGCTGTGCTTCTTGAAGTTATCCGGAGGCGCGTTGGTCCTGTGGTTTTTCAAGCTCATTCAGGATTATTATGGAGGCTTTGGCAGCGGAGAGTCTACGGAGTAGGCTCACTTTTTTTTAGGGTTTAATCCATCCCTGGGGACCTGGTGTTGTGCCTGGACAGAATTAACCGAACACAACATGGCAACCAAAAGAGCAAACCTTTAGAATACCATGCGCTTGGCGGTCAACCCTTTCGGATACCATTGACCGAGAAATTTGCCATCGAAAAAGTGAAACCTTTGCATGGAACCGTCACTCTTCGGCCACCATAAAATAGTGAGGAGGGATTGGGAGATAAAGTGAAAAAGGATCACCAAATGCAGTCAAGGTTGTATATTTATTTTTCTGCCCTCAGAATGGCTTCCTGTGTGGTCTGCTCTCTTGAAAGTGGTAGGTCCAGAGTGGTTTTTTATGCCAAGGATCCCTGGAAAATCACTAAAAAAATTGTAGGAAAATTCCATAAAACCACTAGGAGGGTTAAAGAATTCATTATTTTTTCGGTAATTTTTCTCAATTTCTTTGCCTGTTTGAGGGATAAAATTATATGCCAAGGTGTGTAAATATTCTATTGTTCGTCGCAATTTGGGTCGCCCCTGTCAAGGTTTCACTTTTTCGATGGTAAATTTCCCGGTCGATGGTAAAGGCTTGACCGCCAAGCGCATGGTATTCTAAAGGTTTTCTCCAAAGAAACACGCCCAAGCACCCTGCAACCCCACCGAGAGAAATTGCAGCTCGGCCGGAACTAACCCTCCAGGTCAGCCTCTTTTTGTTTAAGATACTGTACTAGGTCTCCTATTCTCTGCAGTTACCGTAGGCCAAATAATATTTTTTATCCCCATTTTGGTTATCAGTATTCTAGGGTTGGTCGGAGTGGTGTTGTTGTCAAAACTAAATATTTTCCTCCTCGCTGATGTTCGGTTAATTTTGTCCACGCACAATATATCGGTATGAGCTTCGTGCCCGGGCAGCGCGATATTGGGGGGGGATCATTGGGAGTCTCGTGTAAGGGCTATCGCGGTTCCTTGACTTCTAGTAAATGAATCACCATCGTTCACGTTATGAAAGGCGCTCGTGATTTATTTGCCTGGGCCAGACTTTTTATGGGAGAGATGATGACTTTTATTTGTAATTGTGGTGGTTATGCATAAAGTGAGAGGGAGTTTCTGACATACTGAGCTGGAATCTGGAATGTTTTGTATCTCAAGCTGGGGCCCACGATATTAGCACTAGCGATGATTTTTGTGGCTTCCACACTGAGTTTGACATGTCGACTACCAAGACTGTCATAGTTTATGTATAGATCTAGTTGAACTTGTTCTACTACCGGCATTTGGGGGTCTTCGTGAATGGCTGTTTGCAGAGTACGAGACTTTCCTTCAGTATTTTGTTAGTCAGAAGTAGAATCTGTAATGCTGCTTTAATGCCGGAGGACCCACACTTTTCTTCAGCAAAACCCCGCCTCTCTTCAGCTCCTAAGAACATCATCAACAGACCTACTCAATAACTCCGAACGGAGCAAAGCAACAAAACGCGGAATATGTCTCAACCCACCACCTACGATAATAGAAACTGCTTCAATAATACGAACTCTTTTAATAATGTGTGGAACAACTGTACTGTTGCCGATGATCGGTCCCCACTCCTAGCCTGGTTATCACCTCTGGAGCCCAGGCTACGGCATCAGGACATCCGAGAGCGCCGCATCGGCAATGTGGGGGGATGGCTCATGGAAACTGAAGAATTCAGAAGTTGGCATGAGAGTCGTGGAGGTGATGGTGGTAAAGAAGTCTTGTTTTGTTATGGGGCTCCGGGAGTGGGCAAAACATTTATCAGGTAGGGGGGTTAACTTTTGGGAGAGGGAAATAAGGGAAATAAGGCTAACAAGCTGCGATGTCAGCTCGCTGGTGGACAGGTTGTGCGATCAGGCTAGGGGACAAAACACAGCCGTTACGTGCTTTTACTTTGATTTCGCAGCCCGAAAGGAACAGTCAGCGATCAGCATGCTGGGTTCCTTGCTGAAGCAGATCGTTGGTGGACTGGGAAAGGTTCCGGAGGAAATATCGAAGGCCTTTCAGGAGCAGAAGATGGCTGTTGGCGGACGAGGACTGCTGCTTCCAGATATCGTGGGGATGCTACCGGCTATCGCGTCCTCACTGCGCACATTTGTATGCATAGATGCCCTGGACGAATGTGCGGCGGTGCATCGAGTCAAGGTCCTTGATTCGCTAAAACAAATACTCGAGAAGTCCCAGTCCATGCGAATATTCATTATTGGAAGGCCTCATATTCGGGCTGAGGTCGAGAGGCGGCTAGCTGGACGAGTGATGAGTGTATCCGTAGGTTCCCGCGAGGATGATATCACCGAATACATTCGTGTCAGGCTAGATGAGGACGAAACCCCGGAGCCGATGGACGAGACTTTAGAGGCGGACATTCTGGAGAAGATTCCTGAAAGATTGTCGGGAATGTACGTGTGGCATGACGCTTGGAACCCCACACCACACCATCCGCTAATAGATATGCGTCTAGGTTTCTACTAGTGTCCTTGAGTGTCGATGCGATCTTACATGAACCGACTATCTATGGGAGACGGGAAAAACTTAGAAGAATGACGGATGGATTGGAGTTAGGAGATGTTTATGGTGCGACGATCGAACGGATAAAGGCGCAAGCTGGAGATAAATCAAGACTCGGGATGGCAGCGTTGATGTGGATTAGTCATGCGGAACGACCGTTGCAAGCAGATGAGCTCTGCCACGCCCTAGCAGTCAAGCTGGGCTCCACGGATTTCAATAATGAAAACGTTCCTTTGATATCGACATTGGTTAGCTGCTGTCAAGGGCTTATTACTGTGGATAAGGAGGAGTCAACTGTGCGGTTGATCCACTTTACTCTGCAGGAGTATCTTTCCACTCACCCCGATGTATTCAGCAGACCTCACTCGGTAATGGCGGAAATCTGCCTGAGATTTCTGAGTTCCCGACAGGCCAAAACCCTTTCAACCGGTGCTTCTCCTAATCCGCAGAGCACACCCTTCCTATCATATTGTTCAGTATACTGGGGGGTCCACGCAAAACAGGAACTCTCGGACTGCGCGAAATCACTTGCGGTAGAGCTATTAAAAGATAATTATGGCCAGATGTGGACCAGGTCGCTTTTAGAGCAAGAACTAGATTTGTATTCTGGGCGTTTTGATACTTACTCTCCGTTCAGTGGACTTCACTGCGCATCGTTCTTCGGAATTGTTGAAGTCGTGGCTACTCTGATAGGAATGGAATGTTATGATATCAATGCAGGAGATTTTATGGGGTTTACACCACTTGCATGGGCATCTCGTAATGGACATCAGGAGGTGGTGGAAATATTAGTCGGGCGGGAAGAGGTCAATCGCGACGTCATAGATAAGAAGGGCCGAACACCACTCTCGTATGCCGCTAGGGGTGGATACGAGGGAGTGGTGAAACTACTACTCGGGCAAGAAGAGGTCAATCCCAACGTTGTAGATAATGGCGGTCGAACACCGCTCTCGTATGCCGCTGGGGGTGGACGTGAGGGTGTGGTGGAACTACTACTCGAACGGGAGGAGATCAATCCCGACGTTCCAGATATTTACGGCCGAACACCGTTCTCCTTTGCTATTAGGTATGGCCATAATAGAGTAGCAGCCCTCCTCTTGTCCCACAAAGCGGTAACCCCTACCGTTTAAGGCCCCGGAGATACCGCCGAGTGGAAAAAGCCGCCCCTTTCCTTCGGAGCCCGTTCCTCACGCCGTATGTCCTTAGGTATCACTCTTTGTAGATGCAGGATATCCCATGGGATCGCAATGCATGTATATGTTATACCTTCGTGTCCTTTTTAGCGCTTTGCTTTCGTGGCCGGGTGTGGAATCTGTGAGTTCCTTGGGTTTCTATTTACAAGGTTCCTTACACTTTGGTTCTTGGGGAGGACAGGTTCTATTGTTGAGAGAAGCTCTAGTTTGTAGCTCGCGGTTCTCATCCCGTCATTCAATTTTTCTTTGGCTGTAAAATTTGCCCGTGTTTTTAGTGTTTCTTGTATAGTTTTTTCCTCCTTTATTCCCTTTCTCCTGAATGATAGATAGGCTGTGTATAGGGAGTTGATTAGATAGAGGATAAGTGGTGTAGGATAGCGCAAGGGTTCTCGAGGAGGTTAACAACTATATGAAGACTGTGTCTCGGATAAGAGGCTGGTTACCATAAATTACATGGCGTAATAAATAGTACTTGTAATAACACGCTTAGCGAACACGTGCTGGTCACCCCCGCTACTAGTATTAGTACAAGGGTCCGGCATATCGATCGAACACACCAAAGTGGCTTCACAATAGCGTGTGCGATCGCTATATGCCGGGCCCTTGTAGGAGTATAGGAATGGAGGGAGTCTAGCGCACTGGCTTTTCGCGTCACTCATCAATATCACTCGCCCCGGGTTCAATTCGATAATATGTAACATATCGATGGAGGAACCACCAGGGTGTGCTGCACACAGGTATTCAGAGACTGCAAGACTCCCGGGCAGAAGCTGAGTTAAAGTCGCCTAGTCGCGAAAACCCCAATAGACTACCGGTTCTGCGCATCTCGAGATCGGCGGCAAGCATCTCCGGACGGTGTGGCAAAAGTCTGCATAATAGCAATGACAGGGTTCTTTCCTGATCGCTAAGGGAATGTATCAAGGAAAAGAAAGATGGAGCCTTTCAACCCCCATATTGGGGATAACCTCGTATACGAAGGTACAGCGCGTAAGTTTTGAATATTTTACTAGCAGGGGATGTTCGACTAACAGGGATGAGGAGGTGAATTGGGTAACCACTATGCCCAATTCGCTGTCCTTATACCCGATTTGCTGCCTTGGCCCCTGCTAGCGTAACACCCCCTGCTAGTAAAATATTCAAAACTTAGGTGCTGTACCTTCGTAGTTTAGGGAAAGGGGGTCAAGGAGTCCACGGTGACGTATTATTCAATCCTCTAGTGGATTGGACGGGTGAAGGAAGGTGGGATGAATGGCTCTTTCCCAGCCTTCCTTTTACTTTTTCATTTTTGGCACGATATCATGTGAGTTAGGTTTGGAATTAGTGCCGTGTGATGATGCCAGTGAGACTGCGGTGCGAATTAGTATACCGACATGTCTTTTCTTTGTTCTCACGGGAGTGCACGGAGGAGTGAGGCATGTGGCGGGGTGTAGAGATAGGTGTGGTAATCCATAGAAGGATCGGGATGTGGTATTTGTGTTTTACTGAACACCTGTATTTACCGTTAGTTTTTAGAGAGAGAGAGTGTGTGTGTGTGTCTTATGTGTGAATGAGCCAACGAACAGAATGAAGTGTGAGTGGCGGAAGTTTCATATTCTTCCTCCAAAGTGCCCAGGCTCCCCGCGAATCCTCTTATTCCACTGTACAGTCTACCGATGTGCGACCCTCAATTCCACCATTGACCTATCTTAAGTTGAGCCCGACGATGTTGGCACTTGCTATGATGTTTGTGGTTTCCACCGGGAATTGTTTTTGGAGTGTCGGATATTCGGGCTTTCATACAGTTATGATCAATAAGTCTGTACACCAACCCCACCCCAGCCCACCTAGTTTAAGACACACGTGTTTTTACACAACACCTTCCCAACCCCCATATTTAGTTTTTTCTTTCACATCACCCTCAAAAAATGACTTCTTGGCAAGCCTTTGGTACTATTATAAGCGAAGATGGGCAAAGAGTGGTTGGAATCACATGGCATCTGGATGGCTGAACACCCTCCACACAGCCCCGATTTAAACCCAATTGATCATGTTTGGAAGGCCATAAAGAGCATCCTCCGAAAGGACCATAGAAACTTGAAAGATCTTAAGGATAATGCTGAGAGTAGAGTGATTTTCATTGTGGCCCTGAAGGCAATATGGTGGGGAGTCCCCCAGGTGTTAATTGACAGCTTGTGTTACGGGGTAGCCAACACGGTATGATTCCGGGCTAACTAGGCTGAGGATATTTCAGACAATGGAATAAAAGTCAAGAACGCTCAAGAAGAATTATTTGGTAAAGTAATAGAAGAATATCGTAATAACTTATAATATTGTTAAGGTCTCTTCCCATTGCTTGATGATGTTCTCAACCATCGGGGAGAGCCCTTCTATTTCTACCAAAGTTCACGCTACTTTGACTTCTCTAGTAACGAAGTATCTTTCTAAGAATTCAGTTCGTCAGAACAAAGTGCGAACACTGTTTGACCCTGAAGACTTGCCCAGCTCAACTCTGAGAACCTATTACCCTAGCGGGAATAGCTTGCATAATTATGAGCGAGGTATATGCCACCATGGGGGAGAGAATATATCCGAACCCAAGCTTCCTGAGTAAGGACTTCCCGGAGGCATCTCAGGCTGGGAGACTACTCAGGAACCCCAAAGAGTTCACGTTTCAAGATATGGCTAATTGATTGGAACGATGATTAGAGAACCAGTTCTCTACTCTTACTAATGCATACTCATCATGCATTAATAGATGAATATCAGACTTGATCACTCCATATTCATGATACTATTGGTATGTTGGCATTTAGACTGCATATTCCATTATAGTCTATCAGGACGAAGAGATTGAAGACTGACTACTGGTGGAGTGGGGACACCCTCAGAAGAAATAGCAGTCGGGAGATTCTCAGAGTCGAGCTGGGCAAGATTCAGGGTCAAACAATATTCGCACTTTGTTCTGACAAACTGAATTTCTAGAAAGATACTTCTTTACTGGAGAAGTCAAAGTAGCATGAACATTGGTATAAATAGTAGGGCCCTCCTTGATTGTTGAGAACATCATCAAGCAACAGAGAAGAGACCTTAACAATATTATAAGTTATTACGATACCCTTCTATTACTTTATCGAACAAATCTTCTTGAGCCTTCCTGACCTATAATCTGTTGTCTCGAATATCCTTAGCCTATTTAGCCTGGAATCCTACCGTGTTAGCTACCCCGTAACAGAACCTCCTGACTGCTATTTCTTCTGAGGGTGTCCCCACTCCACCAGTAGTCAGTCTTCGATCTCTTCGTCCTGATAGACTATAATGGATTATGCAGTCCAAATGCCTACATACCAATACTATCATGAATATGGAGTGATCAAGTCTGATATTCATCGATCAATGCATGATGAGTATGCATTAGTAAGAGTAGCGAACTGGTCCTCTAATCATCGGTCCAATCAGTTAGCCATATCTTGAAATGTGAACCCTTTGGGGTTCCTGAGTAGTCTCCCAGATGCCTCCGGGAAGTCCCTACTCAGGGAGCTTGGGTTCGGATATATGCTCTCCCCCTATAGTGGCATATACCTCGCGTATAATTATGCAAGCTATTCCTGCTAGGGTAATAGCTTGAGCAATTCAATGCCCAGATGCTACCACACAGTACGAAGAAATCGAGGCTGGTATACCAAGTATTAATCACCATGGAAATAGCTCTCCTTCTATATATTTATTGTATTTTTACCTTTATTTTTGGTGGTGCAATTGATTAATGGAAGTCGCGGCTGAATTATGTGGCGAAGGTGCGGTGGGGTTGGTGTACAGACTTATTGATCCTCGCTTTAGTATACAAGGATAGGGAACAATTAGCCGGAACAAGCAGGGATATATTTGGCTGGTTAACCTTAAATCACTGTTTCATAACTTCTTGCCTGACCTTGGATGTATACTAGTGGACCTAGTTGGGGCTAGTTCTACTGCCGGCGCCCGGGGATCTTGCTGGATGGCCGTTTGCAGGGTACGAGACTTTTCATCCATGCCATGGGGTGAGGTCGACAAGGCTGCTTCGCTGGAAGACCGTGGCTTCTCTTTATCAACACCTCGCTTATCTTCAGCTTCCAAGGACATCATCAACCGGCCACATTCGATAACTCCTCCTCTACAGCAGTGCAAGCAGCAAAGAGTGGAAGATGTCCCAACATACCATCAATAATAGTGCAAACTTCTCCAATAATAATAATTCTTTTAATGTGCAGAATAACTATAGTTTTGTTGATGATCGGTCCCAACTCCTGGCCTGGTTATCACCCCTAGAGCCCAAGCTACGGCATCAGGACATCCGAGAGCGCCGCGTCGAGAATGTGGGGGAATGGCTCATGCAAACTGAAGAATTCAGAAGCTGGCAGGACTGTCGTGGTGATGATAAGGGGGTCTTGTTTTGTTATGGGGCTCCAGGAGTCGGTAAGACATTTATCAGGTAACGAGAGCGACTCTTTGGAGAGGAAAAGAGAGTGAGTGCTAATAAGCCGTGACGTTAGTTCACTGGTAGTGGACAGGTTGTGCGATCAGGCTAGGGGGAAAAATACGGCCGTTACGTGTTTCTACTTCGACTTCGCAGCCCGAAAGGAGCAGTCTGTGACCAGTGTGCTGGGCTCCTTGTTAAAGCAAATCGTTAGCGGGCTAGAAAAGGTTCCAGAGGAAATATCACGGGCTTTTTGGGAGCAGAAGATGGCTGTTGGTGGACGAGGACCGCTCCTCCCGGACATCGTGAAGATGCTACAGACCGTCACATTTTCACTGCGCACATTTGTATGCATAGACGCTCTGGACGAATGTGCGGCGGTGCATCGAGTTAAACTCCTTGATTCGCTAAAGCAAATACTTGGGAAGTCCCCGCTCACACGAATATTCATTATTGGGAGGCCTCATATTCGGGGTGAGGTCGAAAGGCGTCTTGCTGGACGAGTCATAAGTGTGTCTGTTGGCCCCAGAAAAGATGATATCATTGGATACCTTCGTGTTAGACTAGACGAGGACGAGACACCGGAGGCGATGGACGGGAGTCTGGAGGCAAGAATTCTGAAGAAGATTCCCGAAAGAATGTCGGAAATGTACGTAGGGTGATGACACTGGAACCCCGCCCCGAACTATTCGCTGATAGATATGCATCTAGGTTTCTACTTGTTTCTTTAAGTATCGATGCAATCTTACATGAATCGACAATCTATGGCAGACAGGAAAGGCTGGGCAAAATAATGGAAGGATCGGAGTTGGAAGATGTTTATGGTGTGACGATCGAACGGATAAAGGCGCAAGCTGGGGATAAATCAAGACTCGGAATGGCAGCATTGATGTGGGTTAGTCATGTGGAGCGGCCGTTAGAAGCGGATGAGCTCTGCCACGCGCTAGCAGTCAAGCTGGGCTCTATAGATTTCAATGACGGCAGTGTCCCTTCGGTATCGGTATTGGTTGGCTGCTGTCAAGGTCTTATTACTGTGGATAAGGAAGCATCAACTGTGCGATTAATCCACTTTACTTTGCAGGAGTATCTTTCGGCTCATCCCGATATATTCAACAGACCTCACTCGGCAATGGCGGAAACGTGTTTGACATTTCTGAATTCCCAACGGATCAGAGCCCTTTCGAATGCTTGTTTTTATAATATGCGGAGCACGCCCTTTCTATCATATTGCTCAGTATACTGGGGGATCCATGCGAAAAAGGAGCTCTCGGATAGGGCGAGATCACTTGCGGTGGAGCTGTTAAAAGAGAATTATGGCGAGGTGCTGACAAATTCTCTCTTAGAGCAAGTACCGCATTCCCAACTTTTGCTGTTTCGTACCCGCTCTCCGTTCAGTGGACTCCACTGCGCATCGTTCTTCGGACTTGTTGAAGTCGTAGCTACTTTGATCGAGATGGAATGTTATGATATCAACGAAGGAGATTTTTTGGGTCGCACACCACTTGCATGGGCTAGCCGTAATGGACATGGGGAAGTGGTGAAAATATTACTAGGACGGGGAGAGGTCGATCCCGACAAGCCAGATAATGGCGGCCAATCACCGCTCACGTATGCCGCTGGGCATGGACACGAGAGAGCAGTGAAAATACTACTCGAGCGGGAAGAGGTCAACCCTGACAAGCCAGATAATGGAGGCCGAACAGCGCTCTCGTGGGCCGCCAGGGGTGGACATGAGGGAGTGGTGAAGATACTGCTTGGCCGGGAAAAGGTCAATCCTGACGAGCCGGACAACGACGGCCAAACGCCGCTCTCGTATGCCGCTCGGCTTGGACGTGAGGGAGCGGTGAAAATCCTACTCGGACAAGGAGAGGTCAACCCTGGCAAACTCGATAATTACGGCAAAACGCCGCTCCTGTTGGCCGCTTGGCATGGGCATGAGGGGGTGGCAAAAATACTGCTCGGGCGGAAGGAAGTCGATCCTGGCAGGCCAGATTATCGCGGTCGAACGGCGCTCTCGTATGCCGCTTGGGATGGACGTGAAGGAGTGGTGGAAATACTACTTGGCCAGAAACAAGTCAACCCCGACGAGCCAGATTATCGCGGCCGAACACCACTCTCGTGGGCCGCCGGGGGTGGGCACGAGGGAGTGGTGAAAATACTGCTTTGCCGGGAAGGGGTCAATCCCGACAGGCCAGATGATGACGGCAAAACACCGGTCTGGTGGGCGGCTTGGCTTGGACGTGAGGGAGTGGTGAAAATACTGCTCGGGCGGGGAGAGGTCCACCCTGACAAGCCAGATAATTCCGACAAAACACCACTCTCGTGTGCCGCTTGGTCGGGATATGAGGGGGTGGTGAAAATATTACTTGGGCGGGAAGAGGTCAATCCTGACAAGCCAGATAATGCCGGCCTAACACCGCTCTCGTACGCTGCTCGGAATGGCCATAATGGAGTGGCAGCCCTGCTACAGTCCCGCAAAACAGTAGCTCCCAGCACGGTTTAAAGCCCCAGAGGCACTGCCTCGTAGGAAAATCAGGCTTCCCTCTTCGGAGAACGATACTCACGCTGCGTGCTCTTAGACATCAAATGAAGGATACCCCATTAGATCGGAATGCACGTATATGCCGTCCCTTCCGGCCCTTTTTAGCGGTCTGCTTTATTAGTCGGGTGAGGATTTATGAGTTTCTTTTTACGAAATTCCGTAGCCTTTGGCTCACGGGAGGGAATATTGTTCTTTCCAGTTTCTAGATTGCAACTCTCATCCTATAATTTAGTTTTTCTCTAGCTGTCAGTTCTGGCCTATGTTTTTGTTTCTTGCGCAATTTTTTTTACCCCTCCTTCTTCCCTTCTCCCGAACCGTAGATAAACTCTATAGTGCATTGGTTAGGTCGAGGATAAGCAGTGCAAGGTGGCGCAAGGGTCCTTGAGGCTGTTGTCAATATAGGAGACTAGTTATAATATTATGAACTATACGGACAAATGGATAGTATGATAATATACTTAGTAGATACATGCTAGCCACCCCAGCTATAGAAGTATGGAGGGTGGGGGGGGGGAGCTTAACTGGTAGGCTTTTCATGTTACTTATTAATCTGACTCGCCTCCCGACCAATTTGATATGATAGCATGAAACATACCAGCAGAGAAACCGCCAAGGAGATATTGTATACTGTACACCAGTTCTCAGAGACTCCAAGATTCCCGGGCGGGAGCCACCTTAGCCCCGCCGAATGCCCAACACCCGAGCGGCACGCCTCGCAAGATCGGCGACAAACGTGTGCTAAAAGTCTACATAGAAATAACAGAGATCCTTCCTAATTGTTGTGGGATGAATGGGTTCCTTTCTCTTTTTTTTGGTATCATGAAATTATTGCGCGGGTTAGGGTTGGAATTGGTGAGGTCTGCCAAGCTGCGGCACAAATTAAATTGCGGCTCTGGCTAGTGGCTAGTGCACGTTGGGGCTTGGGCTTCTGGGTTGGCTCGCCTATTGAGCGATCTACCTTCGATAGGTTTTTTGATGGACTTACCTCCCCTTAGGGGGGATAGAGATGGGCTAAGGCGGTGATTTATTATACCGTGGTGCTATTGTATTGTAGGGTGTGGTGTTCGGGCGTGTCGGGATTAGAGGGATTTCGCAATCAACAATACTGTACGGGATTACTGCCATTGTGGCTGGCTTGTTTTGCCATGATAATAACCAGATTGGAAAGGGTGGGATTTCGCAAGTATTTGGAAAAGTTGGGAGAAAAGCTTGTTAGCTAGCGAGGCTTGTTAGCACAGATGGCGGGACTGATGCTCTTGACGCTTGTTTACCTCCTCAGAAACGGTTGATAGCTTTCGCTTCGGCTATCGCTGAGATGGGATATGAACCCTAACGTGTGACCTATTGCTGGGGGTTAGCCTGAAAGGTCCCGAACTCTCCATTGCGAAATCCCACTAAGCTTCTTTCTTTTGTTACCCTACCTTAGCCATGCCTCTTCGTCACTGACCGGCCTTTTTCGTACTCCAACAGGGAGCTGTATGGCTGGACAATACCGGCAGACCCCCCCCCCTTTTTTTCTCACAGAAATTTCTTCAACTGAGCACACCTAACTCCTCTACTCGTACAATAGTCCACGCGGTATGGAGCCGGAAATGTCACAATACCACATAAATGATAGCGCCAACAGCTTTAACACGAACTCGTTTAATAATGTGTGGAACTACTATACTGTTATCGATGATCGGTCCCAACTACTAACCTGGCTATCACCGCTGGAGCCCAAGCTACGCCATCGGGATATTCAAGAGCGCCGCGTCGGCAATGTAGGCGAGCGGCTCCTGAAAACTGAAGAATTCGGAAGCTGGTATCACTGGAATGGGGAGGGTGAGGGTGATAATGCAGTCTTGTTTTGCCATGGGGGCCCGGGGGTTGGTAAGACATTTATCGGGTAAGAACTATCCTCGGTGAAGAGAAGGAAGGGAGTCAGTGCTAACAGGCCGTGATATCAGTTCGCTGGTAGTGGATAGGTTATGCGATCAGGCTAGAGGACAGAACACGGCTGTTGCGTGCTTTTACTTCGACTTTGCGGCGCGGAAGGAGCAGTCTGCGACCAATGTGCTGGGTTCCTTGCTGAAACAGATAGTTAGTGGAATGGGAATTATTCCAGAGGAAATATCACGGGCCTTCCAAGAGCATAAAAATGCCATCGGTGGGCGGGGACTGCAAGTACGCGATATCGTGAAGATGCTCCAGGCCATCACGTGCTCACTGCGCACAGTTGTATGCATAGACGCTCTGGACGAATGTGCGGCCGTACATCGGGTTAAGCTCCTTAATTCACTGAAGCAAATTCTCGACAAGTCCCCTGGCACACGAGTATTCATCACCGGAAGGCCCCACATTCGGGCTGAGATCGAGAAGCGACTTCATAAGCGAGTGACAAGTCTATCCATAGGCTCGAGCAAAGATGATATCATCGGGTACCTTCGTGTTAGACTAGACGAGGACGAAACCCCAGATGCGATGGACGAGAGTCTCGAGGTAGATATCCTGGAGCAGATTCCGGAAACTATGTCGGAAATGTGCGTAAGGGCAATGATACTGGGAACCCCACTTCCACCATCTGCTAACAGATATGCATCTAGGTTTCTACTAGTTTCCTTAAATATCGACGCAATCCTACGCGAATCGACAATCTATCGGAGACAAGAAAGGTTAAGGAACATGACGGGTGGGTTGGGGTTAGAAGATATTTATGGTGCAACGATGGAGCGGATAAGGGCGCAGGATGGGGATAAATCGAGACTTGGGATGGCAGCCTTGATGTGGATCAGTCATGCAGAACGGCCGTTGCAATCGGATGAGCTCTGTCACGCCCTAGCAGTTGAGCTAGGCTCCACCGATTTCAATGCGAGCAACGTCCCCTCGACATTGACATTAGTTGGCTGCTGTCAAGGGCTCATTACTGTGGATAAGGAAGCATCAACTGTGCGATTGATCCACTTTACTCTCCAGGAGTATCTTTCCGGTCATCCCGATATATTCAGCAGACCTCACTCGAGAATGGCGGAAATCTGCTTAACCTATCTGAATTCCCGGCAGATCAGAGACCTCTCAGCCGCTCCTTCTCCGGATACACACAGCACACCCTTTCTAGAATATTGCTCAGTATACTGGGGGATTCATGCGAAAAAGGAGCTCTCGGACTGCACAAGATCACTCGCCCTGGAGCTCCTACGGGGGCATTATTGCCGAATATCGACCAAATTACTTTTAGGGCAAGTAAAAAATCTATATCTCGGCCATCTTGACATCTGTTCTCCGTTCAGTGGACTGCACTGCGCATCGTTCTTCGGACTTATCGAAGTTGTGACTGCTTTGATAGAGATGCAGTGTTATGATATCAATGAAGGTGATTTTTCAGGGTGTACGCCGCTTGCATGGGCTGCCCGTAATGGGCACCAGGAAGTGGTGGGAGTTCTGCTCAGACGGGGAGGGGTTAATCCCGAAAAAGGATATAATGATGGCCGGACACCGCTCTCGTATGCCGCTTGGAATGGGCATGAGAGAGTGGTCGAAGCCCTACTCGGATCGGGAGAGGTCAACGCTGACAAGCCAGATATTTACGGCCAAACACCGCTCTCGTATGCCGCTTGGGGCGGAGGTGAGGGGGTAGTGAAAATACTCCTCGGGCGGGAAGAGGTCAACCCGGACAAGCTAGATAATTATGGCCAGACACCGCTCTCATATGCTGCTTGGCGTGGATATGAGGGGGTGGTGAAAATCCTACTCGGCCGGAGAGAGGTCAAGCCCGACAGGCCAGATATGGACGGCCGGACGCCACTCTTATATGCCGCAAGGTATGGAAATGAGGGAGTGGTGAAAATACTACTCGAACGGGGAGATGTCAGCCCCGACCGGCCAGATAATTACGGCCAAACACCGCTCTCGTGGGCCGCCTGGCCCGGACGTGAGGAAGTGGTGGAAATGCTACTCAGGCGGGAAGATGTCAGCCCTGACAAGCCAGATGCTCGCGGTCGAACACCACTCTGGTATGCTGCCGTGGGCGGGCGTGGGTCTGTGGTGGAACTGTTACTCGGACGGGAAGATGTCAACCCCAACAGGCCCGACAATAGCGGCCAAACAGCACTCTCGCTTGCTACTAAGAATGGCCATGAGAAGGTGGTGGCACTGCTACAGCCTCGCAAAGTGATAGCCCCCGGTACAATTTAAGGCCTAGAAGATGTCACATCTTGGGAATGAGCCCCCCCCCCGCCCCCGCTTCCCCTTTGGGCAATGTTGCTCCCGGTGATTGCCCTTGGACATTACCCTTCGCAGATGAGGGAATCCGTGAGATGGGGATGCGCATATGTCACCGTACCTACCCGAGCCTCGTCAGGTACCCTCTCCCGTAGTCGGGCCGCATTTATGGGGTTCTTTTCACATATCTCCGTGGACTTTGGTTCGGGGGTGAAGATATCTGTTGTTGGAAGATCTATTTTGTAGCATGTAGTTTTATTACATCATCTAACTTTTCTCTCACTGTGAATTCTTGCCTCCGTCGTTTTCTTCTGTGGTTTTCTTCTCCCGCACAATATTTTTCCCTCCCTACCCTCCCTCCCCCCCGAGCAGGGGATAAATTGTATATCGAGTGTTGGTGAGATAGGATAAGCGGTGTAAGACAGCTCCAGCGTTCTTGAGGTCATTGTCAATTATATAGAGATCGCATCCAGAAGAGAACTGTCTCAGAAGACAGGTTATTATGAATGATATGGCTTAGTGAATACTCTAATAGCATACCCGGCGAATACATGCTAGTCCCACCGGCCATAAACATTAGTATGGAGAGTGGGGAAGCCTAGCGCCGAGGCTTCTCATGTCTTCATTCGTCTTACTTATCTTGCAATCCTTTGGACCGTGGAAATGCCATCAGAGAACCCACCGTGAAAATATACTGCAGTAGGTACTAACAGACTACAGTACTGTGCTTGGGTACAAAACTCCCGGCAGAAGCTGCGTTAGCCCCGCAGGATGGCCGGCGCACCTGCGGTTTGCCCAGCATTATCGGCGGTAAACGTCTTGGGACCGTGCGATATCCAACATAACAATGACAGAGCCGTGCCTGAACGGTATGAGAACGCCGTAAAGGAAAGTAAGAGAGTGTCTTTCAACTCCTATGCCGGAGACGCCCTCGCACAGTTGCAGGGGAAAGGGACAAAAAACCTACTGCGCTATACCGCCCTATCTACTAGGGAATTGGGGGTGGGGGTCCTGCGATGCTAGTATTTCTCTCCTTTTTTCTTTTAGTATGATATGATATTGCTATCATATTTGTCAGTTCGGGGATACTTCAGTGTTATAGTGATTGTTATTACACTAGAGAGATTTTTGCGGTCTCAAATATTAAAAATTGTGAGTGAGGCGACTGTGTGGTACTTGGATATAATTTATCTATCCTAGCTGTACGATTGTACACTACCGTACTGTGGTGGGACTATCTTGCATTCACTAGCTAGACAGAACTACAATGCACCGTTGACATGCATGCCTAACGCTAAATTAATAAAACAAATCTGTATGTTGAAACGACTTGTTGTTGTATGATATTGATAGAGTGAGAGCGTAAGGTGGGGGGGCCCTGGGTATCTAATAAGAAAAGACGCACTCTCAATTTCCCCGGTTCACACGACCTCACTCGCTGCCGCATCACCGCCACACCCCCTACTTACACAACACCCCACCGCCAACCATACCAGATGGAACGACACTTCAACACTGTACTGTATGCTTGGTCCGAAAAGAAGCGCGGTTGAAGGTGCGTCCGGGTTAGCAGAAGAGGAGGCTATCATATTATAATTTTCTTAGATTGCCCTATGTCATACGATGATAATTATTGAGGCTTTGTGAGTGGCCTTATGTCATCTTTAGTGGCGTAGACTAGTAGAAGACCTGAGCTGCATGTAGCAGTACCGTTTGATAGGCCACGGCCAATTGAGATCAGGCTCGTAGGGAGTAACTTTAATAGGACTCGGTATGATAGCCTATTATAAATTATCCGTTGCTTTGTGACTTGACTTGGCTTTCAAGTGCGGTACGGTGAAGTGCGGTACGGTGAAGTGTGGTACGGTGAGCAGCACGGCTTGCCATATTTCTTGGATCCGACGAGCATGGTGTAAGTACTCTCCCTAAGTGCTTTTGGTGCTGGGATTCATCATGTGAAATAAAAGTACTATATATCGTCATGATTGCAAGTTTTACGGCAGGGGACTGGTACACAGCCTGAGATATATGATATTTCATTCTCTATCCTTCATGGAGTGTTTAGCTGCTTAAAGCAAGGTAAATTGGGTTTGAATGCTAGGGGTGGGGGGTTTGAATTGTCCTCCATTTTGATTCCCTTTATCGGTTCCCGGTAGTGGTTGTGTTCTTGAATATTCGTGTATCATCTGGGGCGTCTTCGGGGTGGGATTTCATTTCTCTTCCGGCTCTTGCTGATGGAAACCCGCACTCGGTTGAGATCAAAGGGCTACATGCCTAAGCCACATTATGTATCAAGACTTCGGTTTACACATAGTCAAATAAGGATTAGTTAGGGTTCAGCTTTAAGGGATAAAGATCTCATAATGTGAAGACAGAATTATAATAAAATTGTTATACTCTGCCACTAGCATGCAGCTATCTGGGAAACTTGAAAAGACTTCTACATTTTTGAGAAAAAGGAGAGAATAGTGTAGAGGGGTTTTTTTTTGAGTAATCTGGTTAATTGGGGCTAATAGTATGATCGGTTGAAAATGGCTAAATTCTTTGCGTGGGTTTTGGTCCGCACGAACTATCTGTATCCCTTCGCTCCTAATACAATTTAGGTATCACAACAACTGATCAGATCTCTTATTTTTGTTTAATGTACAATTAAAATAATAAAATAAAGCTTTGAAAAATATATATAATAATCTTCAGTACTGATAGAAAGGAATCGCAATTTATCTGATGTTTTTCTATAGTAGTGTTGGGTTTAGGTAAAACAAGAGATTATTCCTTCTGTTGATATGTAAAAGTCCCGCACATTGACTGAAATTAAGTAACTAAAAAGAGAGAGCCCTATTATAATCTGTAGAGATTCCTTTCTTTGTCAGATTTTTTTCTACTCAATTAGATTAAAATTAGGGTTGAGATGAGGGGCTAGAATGTGGAGGTCAAGATTTGCTAGTTTTTAGTACACTACGCCACCAAAAACCTGTTGCCATCCACATAAAACAGAAGAGAAATAACAAAAAAATGCACAAACTACAGACTTTTAATTACTTATTTCTTACTCCTGAGATGGTCAATAAATATTACAATCATGGAGAGGGGATAATTGTATAGCAAAGAGTCTTGGAGCTAAGATTTATAGAATAATACCAATTCTTGCAGGATCTATTTGGGTTTACTTCTAAGTGGAACTTTAGTATGGAGAAAGCGTCCTCACAGAGACACCAGAGTTTTATTCAAATACAACAGATATTATATTCCTATTGCATCAGATAAAGTTTTTACATAGTAGAGCACCTAAAATATATTCCCTAGATTTTTCATGTTCCTTGTTGTGGTCTTATTGACATACAGAGGTTTACCGTGGTCCCTCAGGACCACAAAATCCTGTTGCTACGAGCCATGGGATACCCTAACTAACCCTTAGACCAAGCAGTCAGCCAGTCCAAGGACGGGACGGACTGCCTTGGCGCCGTCCTAGACGTTACAGACGGGCAAATTGGTCAATGAGACAAATACCGCATTACCTGGTTTTCTTCGCCTGCCGCTGGTATCCACGGGGGTCATAATTACCCGACCGGGGGTAGGTATCCAGCGTTGCAACTGATGTACCCCTACTCAACTCCACATAGCTAGTTCATCACCGACGGAACTCTCACTACATTAATAGTCCAGGCTATTGAGCTCTGATTTGTTCTGCAGTCTACCCTGGAGCATGCCTGAGAGGGAACACACTGGTGAGTGGTGCGCCACTTATTTGCTTCTATAGATTTTATTATTATTTTTATATCTATATTGTTATAATCATTTCGTATTGTCTTGAGTCGAGGTACATGCGTTGAAACGCTGGGTACCTACCCCCGGTCGCGTTATTATGACCCCCGGGATATGTTGAAATACATGTAAAGTAGGGGCTGAAGCAAAACATTCAACATAGTCAGGAAGAATCCAAAATGAGCCTAGTTTTGGCCATAAAAGGTTAAGTGGACGCGTTTTATTGCGAATTCGAGACACATTACAAAGGAGACTCTTATTACAACATATAGTCGCACCCCGTCGTCCTGGATGGCAAGACCAGGAGTTGACCATCCGGGACAGTGAAACATCCGGACGGAGTGAAATACTTGATAAAAATAGTATTCGAAAAAACTGAAAAGCGAGTGATAATTGTGTCCAATTTTTGCAAAGCCAAGTGAATACATGAAGATGATGATATAAAGAGAGAATGAAAAAACCCTAAGAAGAAATAAAGAAATCTGAAACCCAGTATCCATCTGAACCTTTCGCATGCTTCGTTCCTAAGTCCACTGTCGGAGGCGTTGGGGGAATGTCGCTGCCCTTGTCGCTTGGGATCGTTGCCACCGATATATCCCAAGATGACAATGAGGGCGCCATATAAGTCGCAAGGGGTGGTGG
>Ga0307509_10002673_pt1 | contig 28478 bp, 25 predicted proteins | sample 10_EM_MG_FD_202245 | JGI IMG/M metagenome (GOLD analysis project Ga0307509, IMG submission 202245) | Populus trichocarpa ectomycorrhiza microbial communities from riparian zone in the Pacific Northwest, United States - 10_EM | ecosystem: Host-associated > Plants > Roots > Unclassified | place... | reverse complement strand
AACAACAAACATGCAAAACTAAACTTAACACAAGCTACCGGGCCTTAATATAGCTCCGGGGCTGTAAAACAATCAAACTAATCAAAGTAAGCAAAATAATCAACTAAACATAGGAAATCCTGCACTCCGCTCCTGTATACAGTTACCGGAACATGTATACATGTTACAGCACGGGACGCATAGGGCGGACGCAATCCGTCCGGACGCGGGTTGTGTCTGCCGGACGTAAATCGTTTTTTTGCTGATGCTGTTTAAATAAAAGAAGGGGAGGAGGGGTAGATATACAGAAGCCGAAGGGAGTTGTTATATTCCAACAAACACTTAGGGTTGGGTTAAAGTATGTATAAGTTATGTATAAACGAATGAAATAAAAATAAAAATAAAAATAAAAGTATATAAAGAGATAAAATAAAATAAAATAGGGTAGAAGAAAATAAAATAAAATAACCAAAACCAAAACCAAAAACCAAAAATTAAAAATAAAATAAAACAAAAAGCGCCACAGGTATATTCAAACTTAGTCTTAGTGAAAAGAGATAAATATAAAAAGACATTTTAACAATATAGAATGAAATTAAATTTAAGTAGAAAAAGATATTAGAAGTGAGAAGGAAGGAAGGATAGAACTTAACTTACAGTTTTTGTCTTTGGTGAAAGAAAAGGCTTTTTCCATGCGACACTTCGGTGATAGCCTTCATTAGCAAACGAGCATTGTAAGGTTTGGCTACTGGCCTGAATGCCAGCAAGAAAAGCAATTTCGGAAAGAGGTTTGTAGCGGTTGCTAGCACTGGAAGTAGTAAGAGAAATTAATTTTTTGCGCTGAACGCAACGGAGAAGAAAAGGGTGGCCAAGTCGAGGCTTTCTCTCCAGAGGTGAAGGTAGGTGTCCAATTCGGTATACTGTGGAGAGCGAAATATGGGTTTTAGCTGCAATAGCAGGGTAGCTCAAGCCAGCCAAATGTCACAGAGCATGAATCTTGGATATCATTGACGAGGAGACTTGATGGCCGGAATGGATATGGAGATTGCGGGCTAACTCTCCTGAGTGAGAAGTTGAGGGAAAAGAATCTTGCTGTATTTCGGAGGACTCTGAGGTAGAAGATAAATCATCTTGACTAGAACTAGAAAGTGATACCACTGAGGGTGATAGAGTGATATGAGAAGAGTTAGACGAAGATTGAGAAGTGTCATCAGGAAGAGTAGAGGTGGGAGTATTTGGTTCTGTCATGGTTTGATCCGCTTACACAATTGTGATAACTGATCAAGGGATACCGATCAAAGCAAAGAAAAAAAAGAAGCCAACTGCCCTCCGGAGTTCTTTGATTGATTTATGAGAAGCTTCGAGTGGGGAAAGTTTGGTATACCTTCAGCCTTCCTCACGGTTTTCAATGGCCATTTTTACTTTTTTATTTTTATACTTAGACTCGTGTTGGTATCTTATTCCAACATTTTATATTTGTTGCTCTTTAAAGACTTAAACCTTTTGAATCACTTATTTTCACACCTCTCCACCAGTATACCCACCTTCGGCTTGTATCGGTGTTCGCTTCTTTCGTTCCCATCCCCATAAATTATCCTTGTCGTGTACCATGACTAAATCCTGGACCCTTGTAACTAGACTACCCGAAATAATAGGGTTGCTAACCTGTACGGAGCTTATGCGATATGCGGGGTATCTTCTGGGCATTAGACCGAGTGAGCCCTCAGCGAGGCGACACCCTCAGCGAGGCGTGGCGTGGCTTGAAGGCGTGGCGTGGCTTGACACCAAATTTCGGACCAAACTGCTAACAAATCTTTGCCAAGCCTCGCTGAGGGTGTCGCCTCGCTGAGGGCTCACTTGGTCTACATAGAGTTGTGTCCGGATCTGGGGCATGCGATCTGCTGAATTAGTGGAGAGAGTGTATGAAAGCCGAGGGATGAAGGGGATGGAGGGCTTGGTTGGCACCGCACAATTTATTGGTCTGCTACTATATTAGGTGGATTTAGCTGGTTCGGCGCTTTGGATACTAGGCTAAGGAATACTCTGCAAAGGGTTTAGTGAGGATAGCCGAAAACTTTTCCTTCTCCCCAAGGCGCCATCTAAGACAGTCCCTTGTCTTTGAATGCTTCTCAGAAGACAACAAATAATTATGTGAGAGATATTAAAGGTAGAATATAGCCAAAAACCAAGGCTATTTATTGGAGTAGAATTGGCGAAAAGGCATGCAGTTTTGATGCTGTGAAAAGAGAAAATAAAAGGTTTTGTTAGGAGACTATGGGCCCGTTTACATAGACAGCCGTCTAGCAGCTGGAGACGGCGCCGAGCTTCAAAGAGGGCTTGATAGTTCGAGGTGCGCAGTGAACAGATGGCTGTTTATTATACCTACCGTGGCATACTGTCAAACCTCTGGTGGAATTTTCAAACTCGCCTCCGATCCGACAACACGTTTTGACCGTCTAGCAACGAGAATTTAGGACTGTAGACAATAGAGGGATTTTCGCAGTAAGGAATTGGTTAATTCTAGCTTGCTACAACGGGGACGGGTCACAGGGTAGCTCTCACGTCTCACTCAAGAGGTAGGGTACTCGTGCCAAGGTTGTGGCCGAGCCACAACCCCCGAATGCTCGCTTGCTCGCAACCAGGGGCACTACAGAGGAGTGCCCGCCATCTCAACGAACATTTCATGCTCAACGAACAATTCAAAGTTTCATAGTCAATAATAACAGTAAAGGCCTCCTGCGCCACATATTTTCATGTTTTGTCTCTCCCCTAACACCTATCCCTCCCATACAACAATTTTATTCCCTTTCCACCTATAATACCAGCTATAACTCTGGTCTCTTTGAACTTCTAGCTCTGCTGTATTTCAGCTTTCCCTGTTCTCCTGCTCTGGCTCTGGCTCTGGATCTCGCTGGACTCTCACCATCTGTGCCCCCTCCACACTCCCAGGGCAGCTGCTCTCTGAGCCCCTCCCTCTTGGCTTACAATTAAATCATGCTAGAAAGTCTTAGTAATTCTATGTCTATCAAGTATTCCAATATTATTGTATATTTAACCAATCAATCTCATTTTACACTATCAAGTATGTTAGATTACAGCTGGTTAGCTAATCACGTTATGGTTACCTAATAAATTGTGGCATCGGAGGCAGGAGGAATCAGTGGTATTGAAGGGATAAAACATGAAAATGGGTGCCACAAGAGACCTTTGCTATATTTTTTTACAAGTTTATGGTTAAGAATGAAATTATTATTATAAAATTTTCTTATTGAGCATGAAATTATTGTTGAGAAGGCTAATCTTTGAGTATGAGATTATTATTGACTATGAAAATATGAATTGTTGAGCATGAAATGTTCGTTGAGGTGGCGGGCACTCCTCTGGAGTGCCCCCGGTTGTGAGCAAGCGAGCATTCGGGGGTTGTGGCTCGGCCACAACCTTGGCACGAGTACTGTTGGGAATAGTTTCTGAAGAAGCGGTGACTGTTTTCAGAAGAAAAATCGAAAAAAGAGAGGAAAGCTAGGAACTACGTGGAGAAGCGAACGGAAGAAATCATTGGGCGGTAGGTATGCATACGTGGCTCTTGCGTATGCATTCCCGGAACACAAGTGAGCAACGCAGCGCAGCATAAGCTTCAAGCAGGTGCTGTAGATAGATCAACCGGGGGATTAAGACAAGGACCTTCCGATGTATACTGTACGATAGCACGTACAGTACTGCACTCGTAATTTTCTGACGTTTGCGAACACGTCTGCTATTACATAACACCGAAATTTGAGACTCTGGCCAACTTTCTGCCTATATGCAATAACAGTTGTGTTTGCGGGAGTTAGAAGATTACGAGTACACCTAAAGTTCAGTTAGTCCTTGTTAAGGAATCATACAGTAGCATATCTTGAATTTTCTTGGTGAGGTATGATAAACAATAGCGCCGCGTACCCTAACCCAGGTAGCACAACAGATATCACAACAGAAGTAAACTCTTCCTAAATCTATGATACGAAATCTCTATTTTTCTAGGTTCGCTCGGTCAACTCTTTTGCTGTTCGATCGTAGTTTACTGGTATGAGTAAAGTAAAACTTATGGGTCATAATAATCCGAATGACGCAAACGGATTATTGTTGCCAAATCTCGGGGGCGCGCTGGGCCACCATTCCATTTTTATTTCCCTAGCGGCCCCTCTGCCGAACCCGCTAAATCCACCTATTCTCTTGAGTACATATTATTGTGAAAACAAGAATAAGTTACTACAAATTGGGCTTCACACTGAGGCCTTGGAGATGCTTGTCTAAGTTAAGATGATGCTTTTTCTTTTTATGTGCCCCAAGTGGGGGCTGAAAGGCAATATCTTGGCTGTGCTTTTCTCCCCTAAATTTAAAGGAGAGATTCTGGGAGTCATCGAGATCCAGCTTTTGTGGTGGGGGGTATGTCTCAGGGTGTCGGAGTTCCCCCTTTGAATAAGGCGTTGTTTTGTTTTGCTGGTATCATTTCTCCGACTCGTCGAAGTAGGAAATTCAGACCTCCTGAGAGATACTTAGCTAATGCGGCACAGTTCTCGTGACTTCCTGAGCCTTGCGAACACTGCTATTATTGCATACAACCAAGACTGTGAGGCTCCGGCTAACTTTCTGCCCAAATGTAAGTGCAGTTTTGTTCACAAAGATTAGGGAATTCCTAGTTCCGTATGATAATTTGTTTTTCTGAGCTCGTATATCTCGGATCGGTTTACTAATGCAGGTACACTTTTTAACAAAAGTGAGGGCTAAGGGCAGTTGTACGGTTGTAATTGCGTAGTTAAGTGATATTTTTTTGGATACTGTAATAGGGTAATTTTACTTATGCACTCATGCTATTCTGGGTAGTAAATGGTGAGATACACGCTCACACTCACATTCCCTCGTGTAGCGGGACTTTTCAAGTCGGTTGTGGAAAGGTATCTCGTGGGATGAGTGCGGGGTATAATCTTAATTCATTTTGAACGACTGTGGGAGCGTAGAGCTAGTAGAGGAGGAGAGGAATAGTGGAAATCCCAGGTCTGTCCCTCAACGGTAGCGCTTCCTTCACTATCCTCCCGGGTATCCAAAGTCACCAGCTTCTACTACTTCCGCTGGTACTGAACCCTTTCTCACTTCCATATGTCCACCGCTTTCCAAACGGAAAGCACCCCCATCTCATACCAACCATGATGTTTACTCTCATCGCTGCAATCTCTGTCCTCCCCACACTGGTATCCGGCTTGGCACTACCGCGCCTATCTCCCCGCAATGGCGATCGCAACCAAGGAAGACTTTTCAAACACCCCCTCCCCCCCAACTAACATCTCCGAGGTCTAGCGTAAGAGGGAAGCTCACACCGTCGGGACACTTCTCTAATTAGCTCTCTCTGCCTGCGCCGGAACGTGCACCATCAGCCTCTCGGATGCCATCGTCTCTGCCGGCGGTCGCAAACTGCAACTGTTCATTACCGGCGGGTACCCAGCTAACCGGAATACCCGGGCTGCTAGGCCTTACAAGGATAGGTATCAAGCCATATACCTTTCTGGTTTCGGGTACCGGTGCTGGCCCGGCGGCTGAGGAGGAAGGGGAGGATTTGGCGTTCGGGTGTCCGGCGACCGCTGCTAACAAGGGTTTGAGTTGGGATCGGCTGGGGAGGATGATTACGTTATCATAGTTGGGATATGATTTAGAGAGGACTTATCATTACTGAAGGCACGGGGTATCCTCCGCCGAAGGGGGAAGCAACCGAGAGGAAAGAGAGGTTAAAGGGTTGGGATAACATTTACCAATCATTCATTTTATTATTTCGGCCTCGAATACCAGCTTTCTGGCCATCTTCTGTCTTTCTTTTATTATTTTCTAGTTTCGCTACGGTCCTTAGCTTAATCTTGCATTTATTTTTTTGGGGGGTCTTTGGATTAAGGTAGATATACAACCTTGGAGGGCTCATTTAATAACGCCTAATGATATTCTTATATACTAGTAATGTGTTTCGTCAAGTTTCTCCCGCGGTGATTGTTTTTTCGTGATAAGTATTTGCGGCCGTGGCCGCACAATTGTGCCCCTGGGGAAGAAGTGAGTGCAGTACCGGTATCCTGCGGTTAGGAAGACGCCTCTTTAGAGCCGATCAATTCCTCTTTTGCTTGGGCATATGCCTGCTCTATATTAGGTAGCCAGCGGTAGTGTGTGCATCAGTCTTGCTCACCCTAGGAAGAACGAGCTTATACATTAGCCCCGTAGTCTTTAAGTACAGGAGCCAACATTTTTCCCCATATTTGCTGGTTTCGTGAGATAGGTAGGGGGTGGACTTGGCGGGGTACACGGTACGAGTACTTGTGCTCGAGCCTTGGGGCATGAGATCTAGTGAATTTGTAGAGGCTAGAGGGGTAGAAACAGTGGATGGAATGATTGAGGCGCTTGGTTGCTGCCATGTATCGGTAGGCTAATGTTGTAATTTTCTGACTCTTGGAGATACAACTACTATTGGGCGCAACCAATATCCTGGGGCTCCGGCCTATCCCCTGCAGGTATATAAATCGAAAGAACTGGGGTGATTGCGGGTGCAGCTAGGACGTCCAAAATTTCCTCCTTTGGATAAAGGGGGAAGTGCATGTGAGAAGATTCCCTTTCAGCCCTAAGTTGAGACAGATAAAAAGAAAAAATACAACAGACTTTAATAGGAGAGGTAGTACCAACGCCCTAGCCAGATTCTCAATTATTCAAGTTCTTGCAGTAGCAGCTGTGCTCATGAAAGCTAGAAAAATACGAATTTAGAGTGATCATTTGTTTTTCTGAGCTCGTATAACTCGAATCGAGTTATCAATGCTAGTACTCATCTAACAAAAGGGAGGTCTAAGTGTAGTATTGTGGTGGTACATAGGCAGCTAGGTTATATTTTTTGGATACGTGATAATTTCATTTACGGTATGACCTGTTCTGGGCAGTGCCTGTTGGGGATACACACTCAAGCTCATATTCCATCGTAAAGTGAGAGTTTTCAGGCCGGCTGTGCAAGGGGATCTCATGGGATGGGCTGAGGGGATACAATATTAATTCGTATTGAAACAATGACTCGACTGTGAAAACATAGAGTAAATGGAAAGGAAAGAGGATAAATAGCCCAGGTGCCCCCCGATATCAACTTTCTCTTCACCATCCTCCTGAGCATCGGAAGTTCCTAGTTACTACTACTACTACTACTACTACTACTACTACTACTACTACTACTACTACTACTACTATCAAACCTCCTCCAAGGGTTTATATACCTACCGCTTTCCAAACCAAAAAAAACACTTTCACCTCCTACCAACCATGAAGCTTACTCTCATCGCTACCATCTCCATCCTCTCCACCCTCACCTCAGGTTTGGCACTACCAGATCTAGTGCCGCGTGCGACGGTCATCCGCCCGGAAATCGCCGTCGTGATTAAGGAAGACGCTCCAACGAAGTCATTCCCCACCACAATCCCGGAGGTCTCCCGTAAGAATGGGGCTCACAACGTTAAGACCCTTCTCGGATTTGCTGTCCCCGCATGCAGCGGAGAGTGCAAAATCAGCTTCACCGATGCCCTCACCGCGACCGATAGTCGTACACTGCAACTATTCACTACCATCGGCTACCCTACCGAAAAGAGTACCTGGGAATCAAAGCCTTCTACCAATGTTCATATAGGCACCTTTCTGGTTAATATTCCGGGCCCGGCGACTGTGGTGGAGGATCATTCGTTGACGTTCCCGTGCCCGGCTGCTACCACCAGGTTCGGGTATGAGGTGCAGCCGGTTAATGATAATGATTCTGTTACTTGGGATATTACCAAGGGAGGATTTATCATTACTTGTCCATAGTAAGGGTCTCTTTTTCTGAAGGGGGAAGCACTAGGAGGGAAATGAGAGTTTGGGGGGTTGGGTTTTCGTTTAAGGGTCTTGGATTTTTCTTTCATTTTTCCTTCCAAAGTTTTGGGTATCCCTTCGATCTATTTTTATTTTATTTTCTAGTTTGGCTATGATCCTTAGCTTAAGATTCTTACATTCCTTTGAGAACTTTTTATATTTCGGTAGAAGAATACGCTTGGAGGATTTATTTAATAACGTTTAGTGGCATGCTCATCTATTAGCAAGATGTTTCGTTAAGTTTTTCGTCCTAATGATTGTTTCGTCATCAATATTTGCAGCAGTTGTTACAAAGTTGTCATCCTTGGGGAGACGAGAGTGCATTATCATGCGGTTAGGGGAGATGTGTGTTTGGGGCCGATCATTTCCTATTTTTTCTCCGCGATAACCTTATGGCAACTTTATCTATAGGGTATCTAACGATGGCATGTGTGTCAGTCCGGCTCAGGACAAGGACAAGCTTGTATCCCCCCACCGTAGCTCCCAAGCAGGTTAGCAGCATTGGAAGCCTGTGCGGGGTTTCCGAGTACCAAGGTTATGTACTATGCGGGGCGCAGGCTACTAGTAGCTGTGCCCCGACCTGGCAATGGGATCCGCTGAACTTTTGGAGAGAGGGAGGGTGTGTGGAAGCTGTATCGTGGAGATGCTGAGAATCTTGGTTAGTATGATACCGTAAATTGGTATCTGTATGATATAATTAGTACTATTACCCTAATTTTCTCTTATTAACACTGCTACTATGGGGGACCTCTAAAATCCTGAGGTTCGAGCCCATTTCTCCCCGCATACTATAGCACCTTGTGTTCGTAAAAGTGAGGGAATTACGAGTTTAGTATGAAAATTTGTTTTTCAGAGCTCGTACAACCCGAATGGAGTTACACATGCTCGTGCTCATCTGACAATGACTAACTACAGCCCTATGGAAATTTTGGCAGCTAGGCGATCTTTTTTGGGCTGCGCCATTGACGGGCTCGCGCTATTCTAGGCAATACGTGGTGGGTATGCCCATTCGCACTCACATTCCACCGTAAAATGAGACATTTCCGGTTGTACAATTTTGGTTCAGATTGGAGAAATGATTGGAGTGTGGAAGCGCAGAGCTGGTGAGGGAAAGAGAATAGGATAAATACCCTAGGTATATCCGTGGATCTTTACTCCTTCATCATCCTCCCAAGCATCCGAGGTCTCTATATACCACTACACAGACTACTTTCACGTCACCTCCTTACTTTTATATACCCACCTTTTCTAGACAGAAGAAAAACACCGTTACTTCCTACCGATGATGAAGTTTATTCTCATCGCTGCCGTCTCCATCCTCTCCACTTTGGCATCCGGTTTGGCACTACAAGACCTAACTCGCCGTTCAACGATCATCTGCCCGACAAGCGCCTTCTTATTCAGACAAGACTTCCCAACCCCCCCCTTCCCCCCTACCAACATTGCTGAGGTCTCCATTACGAACGGTGCTCGCGTAGTCAAGACCCTTCTCTGTTTCGTTCTCCCCGCCTGCAGCGGAAGTTGCACCATCAGCTTCTCCGATGCCATCTCCGCTACTGGCAGTCGCACAATGCAACTATTCTCTACGATCGGATGCCCCACTGAGGTTACCAGGCCTCCCACGAATGTTCACCTGGGAACCATTCTAGTTCCGCCTACTGGTACCGGCCCGGCGACAGTGGTGGAGAATTTTGGGTTGACTTTCCCGTGCCCGACGACTACCACTAACTACGGGTTTGAGCTGGCCCCGGTTGGGGATAATGACTACGTTACTTGGGATATTACCAAAGGAGGTCTTATCATCACATGCGGCTAAGGGCCGCTTCTATCGAATGGGAAAGCATTAGGGGGCGAATGAGAGTCTAAAGAGTTGGGATTTCTTTCATTTTTTCATCCAAAGTTTTGGGTATCCCTTCTATTCTATTTCTGGTTTGGCTCTGGTCCTTAGCTTAAGGTTCTTACATTCCTTCAAGAACTCTTGATATTTCGGTAGAAGAATACTATTGGAGGGCATATTTAATAGCGATTTGTGGCATGCTCCCCCACCAGCAAGATGTTTCGTTAAGTTTCTCATCCTAATCATTGTTTCGTAATCAATATTTGCAGCCGTTGTTACACAGTTGTAATCCTGAGGGAGAGAGACTGCATCATCATGCGGTTAGGGGAGATGTGTGTTTGGGGCCGATCATTTCTTATTTTTGCTCGGCGATAACTTTATGGCCGATTTATATATGGATCTAAAGGTGCCATGGGTCTCGGTCTCACTCAGGACAAGCCTATCCCCCCCCGCAGGAGCTCTCAAGCACGTGAGCAGCAGCATTGATAACCAGTGCGGGGTTTGCGAGTACCTAGGATATGTACTAGGCGGGGCTCACGCTACCAGTAGCTGTTCCCGAACCTGGTAATGAGATCCGCTGAATTTCTGGGGAGAGTGAAGGTGTATTGAAGCTCTAGCGTGGAGGTGCTGAGAATCTTGGTTAGTATGATACCTTATATTGGTACCGGTATGATATAGGTTAGTATTGTCTCCCTGATTTTCTCTTGTTAACAAGGCTACCGTGGGGAGGGCCTCTAAAATCCTGAGGTTTCAGCCCATTTCTCCTCGTATATGTAGCACTTATGTTCGCAAAAGTGAGGAAATTACGAGTTTAGTATGGAAATTTGTTCCCCCGAGCTCGTATAACTCGAATGGAGTTACCCATGCCCATGCTCATCTGACAAAAGGAGGGCTAACTGCAGCCCTATGGCAATTTAGCCTGATAAATGAGCCTTTTTTTTTTGGGGGGGGGGGCAGCCCCATCGACGGGCTCGCGCTATTCTGGGCAGTACGTGGTGGGTATGCCCACTCACACTCACATTCAATCGTAAAATGAGACATTTCCGGTTGTACAATTTTAGTTCAGATTGAATTAATGATTCGAGTGTGGAAGATCAGAGCTGGTGAGGAAAAGGGAATAGGATAAATACCCTAGGTATATCCGTGGATCTTTACTCCATCATCCTCCCGGGCATCCGAAGTCTCTATATACCACTACTGCGACTACTTTTAGGCCACCTCCTTACTTTTATATACCCACCTTTTCCAGATAGAAGAAAAACACCGTCACTTCCTACCAATGATGAAGTTTATTCTCATTGCTGCTGTCTCCATCCTCTCCACTCTAGCCTCCGGTTTGGCACTCCAAGACCTAACTCGCCGCGGGACGGTCATCCGTCCGGCAAGCGCCTTCTTATTCAGAAGCGACCGCCCAAACCCTCCCTTCCCCCCAACTATCATCGCCGAGGTCTCCAATAACGGTGCTTACACAGTTAAGACCCTTCTCTGTTTCGTTCTCCCCGCCTGCACCGGAACGTGCACCATCAGCTTCTCTGACGCCACCGCCGCTACTGGCAGTCGCACAATGCAACTGTTCTCTACGATTGGGTGCCCCACTCAGTTTACCAGGCCTCCCACGAATGTTCACCGGGGAACCTTTCTGGTTCCGCCTCCTCCCGGCCCGGCGACTGTGGTGGAGGATTTTGGGTTGACTTTCCCGTGCCCGGCGACTACTACTAACTACGGGTTTGAGGTGGCCCCGGTTGGGGATAATGACTACATTACTTGGGATATTACCAAGGGAGGTCTTATCATCACATGCGGTTAAGGGTCTCTTCTATTGAATGGGAAAGCATTATGGCGGAAATGAGAGGCTAAAGAGTTGGGATTTCGTTCAAGGATCTTGGATTTTTCTTCTTTCATTTTTCCTTCCAAAGTTTTAGGTACCTCTTCTATTTTATTTTCCGGTTTGGCTACCACCCTTAGCTTATGGTTCTTACATTCCTTCAAGAATTTTTGATATTTCGGTAGACATATATACCTTTGGAGGGCTTATTTAATATCGATTGGTGGCATGCTCCGCCACTAGCAAGATGTTCCTTTAAGTTTCTCGTCCCAATGATTGTTTCGTAATCAATATTTGCAGCAGTTGTTACACTGTAGTAGTACGGGGGGGAGATGAGACTGAATTTCCAGGCGGTTAGGGGAGATGTGTGTTTGGGGCCGATCATTTCCTACTTTTGCATGGCTATAACTTTATGGCGGCTCCCTATAGGGTATCTAACGGTGGTATGTGTGTCGGTCTCGCCCGGGACAAGCCTGTCCCCCCCCAGCGTAGCTCCCAAGAGCGTGAGTAGCATTGGTAGCCTGTGCGGGGTTTGCGAGTACCTAGGTTATGTACTACGCGGGGTGCAGGTTACCAGGAGTTGAGCCGAAACCTGGCAATGAGATCCGCTAGATTTTAGAAGAGGTGCAGAGAATCTTGGTTGGTATTATACCGGTATGTTACCGTATATTGGTATTGGTTGGTATAGTACGGTACTAGGTACTGCTGCCCCGATTTTCTCTTGCAAACACGGCTTACTACGGAGGAGATCTCAAATCCTGTGGTTCTGCCCAATTGCTCCCCGTATATGATAGCACTTATGCAGTGATCCCAAGCAGCCAGCCCATCCAGCTTCGGGTACTGCCTGAATAGCCCAGATTTTTTTTTCAGAGACGGTCGCGCCGGACCGTGGGAAAACGGCTTTCCAAAACCAAAACCGGGCCCGGCATAGGTCATCCGTTGGCTCCATCCAGGTCATGAGCTATAGCGTGTTTCAACCCTGACCCTAATATGCAGAAATGGCTTTCCGCATATTAGGTCAGGGTTGAATCACGCCACTACTCATAATCTTTGGTTGACTTTACGCACTGGAGGGATACCGTATCTAGATCGTCCGCATCTGCGGGGAAACGGGCATCCTTACATTATAATATGGTTCGTTAACAAAATTAATCGTACTCGTAATTTCCTGACGTTTGCGAACACAATTGCTATCGCATACGGGCAGAGAATCGGTTAGAGCCTCAGGATTTCGGTTTTATGCAATAGCAGTCGTGTTCACAAACACGACTGATTGCATACACCAACATTTTGAGGCTCCGGCCTCCTTTTTGCATGTATGCAATAGCAGTTGTGTTCACAAACGTCAGAGAATTACGAGTACACTTGCCGGCGATAGCCATCCAACCATCCTCATCACCCCACATTTTCAACGCCTCCTAAAGATAAATCTCTAGATCAAATATTACTTTCTACTATGTATTCTTCTATATATTTTATATTTTATATCTTTCGTTTGACTTTTATGGTAGTGGGGTTGATGGGAAGTGCTGTTGTCATAGCCGAAGTTTTTCAAGTTTGTTGACCTGCAGCTAGTTTTGTTAAAGCACAATATCAGACACAAGTCGAGAGAGATATAAATTTAGTGAAGAGGAGGCTGGAGGAAATATAACATCCGGGGTAATATTAATCTATTAGAAGAGGTGAAAAGGTCATCAAAAGGATTGTGCACAAGACACTACAAGTAGAGGTAGGAGCGTGGTGGTGCAGTGTAGGTATGAATATCATGGTTGTTGACCAATTGAAGACTGATGTGTTTAAGCGAAATCTACGGTATACTCGAGAAGTACCGTAAATTTCTTTTTAATTCTAATTCTGAGTGATTAGCCGTGAGAAGCCTGCGGGCCGTGTACTCGAGTAGGTATCGTACTCGAATAGATAGAGGGACTATATGTGGGTGACCTGGTCATCTGCAGGTCATGCAGTCTAAATTGAAATTTTGAATAACCGGACTGCTTTTGGCTAGTTATGGACACGATCATGATCGAGTAGACCACGGGGACTATGCTCGATCGTGATCTGATCAAAGGAACATCATGATCAAATGTTCGATGAAGCTGGGGTACCATGATCAAGCGATCATAGCTACTGCTCGAGTATCGTTGATGAAATATTCATTCAATATAGACTATCACTATTTACACTCGTGTTATAACAAGAATAGAAGATCCCTACCCGAACGATGGAAGTGGTGACATTATGATAAAGTCAGTAATTAGGATGACCGTCTGTTGAAAGAACCAATAGTGTAAAGACTAGCTGAAGGAATTGGTGTCTAGTGTGCGGATAGACTCCCTTTATATAAGTCCATCGCATCAGTCAATCATTAATATTAGTAGAGTGATCGATCATGATTCAAGATGCTCGAGTATACTCGATGTTCGTCGAGTATGATCGAGCAGTACCCATGATCGAGGGCCCTACCACTGTGATCGAGGTGATTGAGCAGGCTATACTCGAGTAGTCGAACAAAACTCAATCATGAACTGATCGTGTCCATCACTACTTTTAACCTGGGCATCTGGTGCTTTCGCCTAGGTCACCCCCGGGCAGGGCCCAATGGTTGACTGGGCGCCTCCGGGCCTTGGCGGCCGCCGGCAGTTTCCACCGGACTGACCCAGGCCTTTTAAAACTGCGATCGGACTGCCGGTCTATAGTCCGGGCCATGATCCGGACTGGCCTCATTAGATCACTCCACTTATGCTCGCAAAAGTGAGGGAATTACTAGTTCAGTATGAAGATTTGTTTTTTCCGAGCTCGTACGACTCTAATGAAGTTGCCCATGCCAGTACTCATTTGACAAAAGGGAGGGCTAACTGCAGTCCCATGGAAATTTAGACAGCTAAATGATCTTTTTTGGATGTTCCCATTGACGGGTTCGTACTATTCCGGGTAGTGCGTGGTGGGCATGCCCACTGGCATTCACATTCCGTCGCAAAATGAGATATTCCAGGTGGTACAATTTTGGTTCAGATTGAATTAATGATTCGAGTGTGGAAGCGAAGAATTGATGGGTGAAAGGGAATAGGATAAATACCCTAGGTATATACGTGGATATTGTTTTCTTCACTATCCTCCCGAGCATCAGAGGTCTCTATATACCACTACTGCGACTACTTTTAGGCCATCTCCTTACTTTTATATACCCACCTTTTCTAGACAGAGGAAAAACATTACTACCTCCTACTAATGATGAAGTTTATTCTCATCGTTGCTGTCTCCATCCTCTCCACTATAGCCTCCGGTTTGACGCTACAGGACCTAACTCGCCGCGAGAGGGTCTACCACCCGGGAATCGCCATCACGGTCCAAGAGGACTTCCCAAACATTCCCTTCGGCCCAACCAGAACCCCCCGGGTCTCCATTAGGAACGGAGCTCATAGGATCGAGAGCCTTCTAGGCTTCACTATCCCCGCCTGCCGGGCAAGACAAAAGTGCACCATCAGCTTCATCAATCCCCTCGCCGCTAGCGGCAGTCGCACACTGCAACTATTCTCGTGCAGGTACCCCTCTTACGGGGATACATGGAATACAAAGCCTCACCCGGGTGCCCACCTAGGAAACATTCTAGTTCCGCCAATTGTTACGGGGCCGGCAACTGTGGGGGGGGAGGTTGGGTTGACTTTCCCGTGCCCGATGACCACTACCGAATTCGGGTTTTGCCTAGCCCCAGTTGGGAGCGATGACCTCGTTATTTGGGATATCATCACGGGAGGCCTTATCATCACTTGCGGCTAAGGGTCGATTCTATTGAATAGGGAACCATTAAGGGTGGGGGGGGATGAGAGGATAAAGAGTTTGGGTTTCGTTCCAAGATGTTTCAATTTTCCTCGCATTGAAAATCCTTGGGTAATTTTTCCCCTTCCCCCCCCTCCCTTTATTTTTTCCTTTTACTTTTACTGGTTAGCTGCTCTCCTTAGTTTAATATTCTTGCATTCTTTCAAGAGTAATGAGGGAGACATATATGCTTAGAAGGCTTGTTTGACACATTACTAGCATCCTTATTACCCGCTTGCTTCGTAATCAATATTTCAACCCCTAGTCACCTAGTTATTGCCTGGGGGTGAGGCAAGACCTTATCATGTACCGTACCGCAAAACTCGAAAAGTTATGCAGCCAAGGCCATCATGCAAGGATTGTGGCAAATCCGAGGGTAAACTTGAGAAGCGAGCTCTTGTGCCGGCCAATTAGGGTGCGAGAATTTGCGGTCTTGCATAGCGAGTTCGGCGAGTTCGTGCGGGTAGCTAGGGAAGGGGTTAGTCTAGAGCTGATCATTTCTTAGTTTAGCTCGGGTCTATATCCCGTTTTATACAGAGCAGCTACTCTAGCTGCGGCCTACGTGTGTTGTGCTTCCCGCTCTCCCCAGGACAGGAGGGACAAACTTATCTATTCGTACTGTCTTTTTTAGCCGCGTAGCCTGATTGAGTCACTAACCATGCGGGGCCCAAGAATAAACGGCTAAGCAACCAAAAAGTCGCCTAATATCCTGACAGCTCCTCTTTCAAGAATTATTCATAAGCTCTAGCTGCCTTTTCTATCCGTCATTGAATTTTTCCCACTTGAACTCCCGCTTTTCGTATTGAAATCTTGGAGTATCATAGATGAAAAGGTGGTACGTAAGCACCCCCCTCTTCATTCTTGTTTATCGTGATCCACCCACAACTACCGCGTTTCGTCACAAGATCACATGTAGATAAAAGAAATACCCGACGCATACTTGTGCTTCGATAAATCGCACGGGATATTAAGGCCCTGTTCGGCACGCCACCATTTAAAAAAATGCCATTTTTCTTGAAAATGGCTTTAATGCTGTTTTTTTAAAATGCCATTTCCTCAGAAACAACTGTGTTTGGCACTCCTTGCTCCATTTTTTAGGGTTTCTATATGTGAACAAAAAATATACTAAAAAATAGGTTTCCATAAGGTAAACCTAAATATTAATATACCTTTTAGCTAATGTGACTGTATGTTCAATATTCCCCACTAGCTATAACTTATCCTCATGGGATATTTCTCAAATTATATATAAAGAACATGTTTGAAAATAATACCTTGTAAATTGCTCTTATACTACTCAGAATATATCTAGAAACATTCATTTTTAATTATTATTACTCTGATAGAAAGTTCTATTTGTCATCAGATACCTTTTTTTCTCTATATTACCCTAACTATTACTCAATCTTACAAAAGAATGACTTAAAAAAAATGGCAGTAAATTTAAAAAAATCACATTTTTCTTGTGTGCCAAACACGCCTCCATTTTTTTTAAAAAAAACAATGGTGGAAAAATTTCATAAAAGTGAGAAAAATGCCATTTTTCATGCGTGCCGAACAGGGCCTATTTGGTGTTATGGTGGAAATCCAAGTTTTTCCTTTCTTCGTCGTAGTTTTTTTATATATTTTTCCCCTGGGGGAGAGCAGGAGTGAGATAATCTAAGAGAGTTGCTATAATTTGATGTTTTTCAGTTTCCTTTTTATTTAATACCCCTTGTGTGATTCTGTGTCTCGGCCTTGTTTGCCCGAAGGATCTTTGTTTCTCTTATACGATAACACTCCGGAGATCGGAGACTGCAAGTGTGGGAACCCTAACCCCCGCGTGAGCACTGGTTATCACTCGCTACATGCTGGGCTTAGACGCTAAGTTTGGATAGAGTGTATAGGGTTCGTCAACGATATTACTGTATACGGTGCGGTTACTTGCTGTAACCCTACAGGACGCTATTTTCAATCATCTATCACACGATAGATCTCTTTGCGCAAACTTTCTATTGCCGGAACTGCCCCCTCCTCCAATCGCCCTGTTTCTACTCACGAGACTGGACTAATACCTCTCTTTGCACTTCCTCCTCCTCCTTTCGCCTGAATCATCTGTGCGAATGTAAGCACATGCTACTCGTTTTCACTTTTCAGTGATTTATCCTCCACCGCATGCAGTTCAGCGCTTAGTGATCATCGTTATCTCGAGGCAGAGACCGAGTTCATTGTGGAGGGCGCTGTCTTTATCTCACTTTTCCATATTTTATTTCCACGGGTCAGTTAGGATATAATAGAATTAATCCAGCTCACAGCTGGACTCTCAGGGACAGACACGAGAGATAGAGAATAGATTGTAATACAGTGTGGTTAAAAACATTGATTGCGGGCCATCCAAGGGCAGGAGGCTACAACTTTTAACAACTCCTGGAGCAAAAATCTCCAAAGAATTCACTGAACGTGAGGGAGGGTATAGTCAAGGGAAGCAACTAGAATATATGAGAAGAAAAGCTGACGGAAATGAGAAACATAGCGACAGCTTGGGGAGAAGCTGGAACATCCCGCAGATCTGCAACCCTTAGACTGCAAATATAGCGTTTCCCCACCTTCGCCCGGCACCGGGGCGATAGGACTTTGGCGCTACCTCTGGAGGGAAGGTCATATACCGCCTACCTTGACCCCCTGCCACGAACGGATCATCTCCATCCTGGGGTGAAACATTATCCCCTTTACTGATACCCATTATGAAAGGCTCTTTGACCCCTGTCTCTCCTGCTGTAGTAGATAGCGCTCTCTCTGCTTTTTCCCCGAAGATCCATTCGGCCCTTTGCCTTGGGGCAGTTTTCTTGTTGTGTCGGTGATTATTTGCCGCTTGAGGGTTTTTCGGTCTCTGCCTCTCACGCCCCGTGGGCGTGCGCGGCTCCCCCAATTGGCGATATCTTGATATTTCCGGGAGTGGAGGTCTGGCCGCTTCAATAATCGCTGTGGTACCGGTTTTCAAAACGCCAAATTCCTCCAGTGCAGAATTGAGGAGTTTGCGGAGGCCAGCAGAGCGGTGTTCCTCTGCTTTCAACTGTTGGGTCTTTTCTAAAAGGGTTTGCTCGAGCGCTGCAATTTGAGCTCTAGCAGAATCCAGGACATTATGTGGCCCATGCTCCACCGGGTCTTCCACCCCCTCAGGACTGTAAGGTGACTCATCCATCTGTACATCGTTACCGCTATCCGTCATGCCACACACACTAGTTGCAAACTTGGTGGCTGTTTTCCGGTTCCTGTCAAGATTGGAATGGGTAGAACGCTTGGCAACTTCCCTCATCCTATCGATTTCCCAATCTTTGGCATGAATCTCCGCCGTCCTCTTCCGGAGAGCCGCACGGGCTGATGCGGCATTTTCTGTTTGCACTGTTAACATGCTTACTGTTGTCGCCAGAGCCTCTTCGCTGACGGCGAGATTTTTCCTGAGTTCCTCATTAATAGCCTGCGCCTCATTTGTGCGGAGAGCCTCAATGCCGAGGGCATTTCTAGAAGCGGAGAGCCGCGCGGCAAGAGAATGAGTTAGGGCAGTTAGCTCGTGAACCCAACGGGACCGAGAGGTTGGGTCGGAGGAGGTGAGAATATTTGAGGCCAAGTGGTGGCATTGGAATCCAAATTCGGGGGATGGGAGAATATTTGGTACCCTTTCGGAGATGAGACGAGGGGGCGGGGGAGAGGAGGGAAGTTCTTCGTTCATGGGGGCTGAAGTACTGGGGTATAGGAACTCTCTCAGCCCGCTCTCTGTGATTGCTGGAAGGAATCGAATTCTAGAACTTGGCATTGTGATCTGTCTGTGGAAGATGCGTTCCCTTATTTATATGAGCACAGAAACTTCATGCCGAGGTGTTTAGAACCACTTACTTGTTGAAGGGGATTTTTCAAACTGACGTGAGAGCGGAAAGGAAATCTTGAGAGACTGCCTATGGGGGGGTGGCTGTTTTCAACCTTGATTGTAGCAACTCGACTAAACTGTTCCGGTGGTCAAGATTGTCTGCTTGAAATTAGCCTGTTACTCAGGGAATAACGATCGAGGTAGTATCAGTTGATCGAGGCCCAAGTTTCGACTCCCCTGGAGGGAAAAGTCTTAGAAAAAGCCCCTAACCACCCAAGAGGAGCAAAGGAAAGTGTAGAAGGATGCTTGAAATTTGGGTGGAGACTGAAAGAAAAAAGGCCTGGGGGTGAGTAAAGGGGAATATGGATAGGAATTTGATTTGGGGGGTAGCAATCAAGATCAGCACTAGCGAGGATCACAAAAGCAGGCGGTAGCAAAGGGTGCTAGGGCGGGCATGATAGGGGCACAGAAAAAGTGGGGGGGGGTTATGATGGGGAACCTTAACCCTCAGCTATCAAATCAAAGAAATGAAACCTTCTCCAATAAATCACTTTGTCCACGGAAATAGGGCGAGGAGTACGACAATCAACCTGCCAAAATTTTCTCCGGAGCCCACATTTTTGATACTGGTAATAAACACTCCCCCACATGGGCGCAAAAGCACCAATCAGCCGCTTGACATGTTCTCCACTCACGAGAAAAAAATAAGAGGCAAAGGGGGAAAGGAGAAAAGGAGAAAAGGAAGGGAACAAGAACTCATTCATCGGTGCTCTTTCCCGTACGGCTCCAGAACTCCCAACTTGAGTTCGTTGCGGGGCCTCCGGGGCTCCGAAAACGCCGGGACCCCGCCCCAATTCCCGGCCCGCCCCGCTCAACGGGGCGGGCAGGGAGTTTTTTCCTCCATTCCCTGCTCCTCCCCCCGCCTACCTATGCCTCGGACAGGCCCTCGTCCAAAACGAGTGGAGAGAAACTGGGGCCCATCCAAGGAGCGACCGGGGTTGGGCCCCGGACGGGGGCTGGGCTGGGATGACCGAAGAAATATTCCCCCCGGCCCCGTAACGAACACTACTCCCAACCTTTCGCCTTTGGCAAACAAATGCACCACAAGATAGCCCGAAAAAAGTTCAGTAACAGCCACCCACTTGTTACGTGGTGGAGGGCGAGTAACTGTTAGCGGGTACGATGCGCTGCGATTACTACGGTGGGACGAGGTTGGTGTTCGGTACACTGCGCTAGCAAGGTTTCCCCCATTGACGGTAAGGCAATATGAAGACATTTGAGGGAGTGGGGCTATTCTACTAGGCTTGCGGAAGTGAAGGAACCCTCTGCGCAAATTAGATTTCCCTTCATTCTATCCAGCAGTATTGTGAGCCAAACGAGACACCTTTTTAGAAGCAAAGAAATTGAAATCCGGAATTAGAGTGAGGGAGCAGTTCACCTTAAGACTCCAGTACAGATGTGGAAATTATCGAAATTGAGCGCAGAATCGTCAGAAATCACCTTGTCCGGGCTATAGCGCTTTCATCATGATAGGGTTAGGTAGTGCGTGTTGCACGGACATAAACGAACATTATAAGGGCAACGAACTGCGCATAGCTTCATAGCGCGGTCCGCAGAGTGGAAGGAAGCCCTAAAAAATTCGAATACCGAAGCCGTCATGGCTTGTGCTTTGAAACAATACTCAATTCGGAAGCGAAAGCTTTCCTCGTGGCACATTCCACCAACTAGGGACACCTCTGGGAATGATAACCCCCGCCCGGCTTGGCATCGGGGGTGCTAGCCAGCACTTCAGCCCGCAACAACAGGCCCTAATAGAGGCATCAGTTGCTTTCCAACTTCGGCAGCTTGGAGGTTGAGCCCCAGTTTCACCAAATATCGTCCGTGTGAGCCAGAGTATGTACAGTAGATAACTTTGGAAGTAATCAAGCGGAGGTAATGACCAGCGATGTAGGTTTTACGCAGGGGAGTGTAACGGCTCAAGCGAGGACACAAATTTTGTATTATTATATGATACCTCCTAGTGCAGAATTTTTAACAAGACAAATATAATACTTCCTCCAGAACTACACATAGTTTAGCAAACCAGTATTAGCAATGTAGATTACCTGATTTTCCCAAACACATTGGCACAGCATAGCATGAGGTTGTACTTATAGCCCGCTGAAATAGTAGGATATCAAGAGTTCTAAGGATTTATCTTAAAGTTTCAATAAAGAAATATTTAGCCGTTGGCTCCAGTTATGCAATATAATAGGAGTAGCAAGCTTACTAATATGAGAAAGTAAATTAGTCTCAGAACTTATAATAATGATTAACTTCATCTCAACTCATACTAATATGTACAACTTCAGACAGCCTCTATCCGGATAGCAACATTCTCCCACAGCACTAAAAATAGGGTTCAAAAAACCTCCATGTAGACAAATATTATAAAAAATCAATTTCAACAACTTTTGCCAGATCTGAATCCAATTTTGGAGGCCTGTACCCTACATAAAATTGCTCAAGCTAATTTCCCTGGCCTGAAAAATACCTCCCTATATAGCTGAACTGTTTGAGAGATCAGTGAAATGAAGTTTAATATGCCAAGAGATATTGAATATATATGGTTAGGATTGCTGAGAGAACTTGGGCTGTTGTGAGTACTGATAGTCACACAAGATGGTAGCAATATCCCATTGGTTGTATGAAATCTCTAGCCATTGATTTTTTAATGGATTCTATATCTTATTCCTTGGGGGGGGGGGTTCCCCCCACCCCTTCTTTATTGCTGTTGAAGCCGTTTGTCGTCGTCGTGGTGCTGTTGTGCAAGGCAATATGTACCCGTCCCCGGAAGCGGCTCCTCAGATCATGGATGAGCAAGATTGAAACAGCAGGGTGCCTCCGAGAGTCACCTTAAGGGGCGCACTTGAAGGCGGGAGTGGCGTATTAGCGCGCTCCTCAGCAAACACTTTTCATAGTGGAAACCAATCGCTCTAATCCCTTAGTTAATAGCTAGTCTCTGTGTGATCTTTCACGAGTTCCATAAACACTTGGATCTCATACACCTCTCCCCATGCCTAAACAACCTTCGCGCCTGTGCTTCGGGGAGGGGAAAAGGAGAAAACGTAATTATAAAAAACGTAGACGAACAAATGAGCAAAGAGGGTTTACAATCTGAAAATAACCAAAAAGTAAATACGACGGAAATTGCAAGCCACCCCGGGCTATCACAATGATATAGAAAATATCTCCTGGCTCACATCAAGCCCCAGACCGTAAACGAAAAACCGGCAATTCCAAACTTCACCACGTACGATACCTGCACAGTGCAGATTGCTGAGCAGAGACAGTCCATTAAAACCAAAAGCCCACATGCCCATATCTGGGCCTTCGACGGGGTTTTGGAGGATATGTAGTTATTATAGTCGTCAAACAGCTTTAGAGCAAGCAGTTTCTCGCAATCTGAGAGTCCTCTTTTTGCGTGGATTGTCTGGTACTGAGAGGGGCTTTCGAGAAGGGGGGGTTCTTGGAGATCGGGGAAGGGGACTTGTCGCAAAAGCCTTGACTTGCTGGAAATTCGAATAGCCCAACCAGGTTTCCTCCATTGTGGAGCGAGCTGCATCGGAAAGGTCTGTGTAGGGCTGAGGATGCTCTTGGTGTGAAGAGTAGGCTGACCGGGCGGCAGAAGTGGTCTCGTCTGCCATAAAAGGAAGTTGACGATAGGATAGCGATATCCCTATTGGAGGAACACCGCTAGTGTTGAGATCCGGCAACCCTATCTCGACTACTAGGGCACGGCATAATTCGGCCTTCAGGGGCCGCCCCGAGTAAGAAATCCGCATCGAAGTGACCGCACCGGGCTTCGCTTTCTCCCCACCCCGTCCTTTCATCCCGCCCAGTGTTGAGTCGCAAGTGCTCTCCAACCCTAAACCATCATTCATCGAGCCGAGCTTTTGTCGCTTGCGGGGGATTGCATCGAAGTCCGGCGAGACCAACGGTGATCTAGGCAGGTGTCGGTCAGTGGATAGCTCGAGGTAGCCTCCCTGATGTCGCTGTTTAACGTACATTTGAGAAATACTCTCGGGAATTTTCTTCGAGATCTTTGCCTTCAGTCTATCCATCGTGTCTGAGGATATGTCCTCTACAAGCCCGGAACGAAGATATCTAATATCATCGTCCCCCCCGGGACACATGGATAGGCTCGTGACTCTTCCAGCAAGAAGCCTGCCAATCTCAGGCCGAATATCCGGTTTTCCAGTGAGAAATACCCTGGTGCCTGGGGCCTTTCGGAGAATTTGGTTTAGCGAATCGAGAAGCTTGCCTCGGTGTCCCCGCGTGCAATCGTTTAGAGCGTCGATACATATGAACGTGCGCCTTTTGGAAGAGGTATTTTGTAACATCTTCACAATGTCGCTATGTTGTGGTCCCCGTCCACCAATACAATTTTTCTGATCTCGATAGGCCTGCACTATTTCCCTTGGTATCTCCTCGAGTCCGGCAACAACCTGTCTGAGCAGAGCGCCCAGCACAATCGTTGGTGACCGCTCCTTTTGGGCGGTGGAGTCAAAGTAGAAACACACAACGGCTATATCTCGTCCCCTAGCCCGATCACACAAGGTATCTATCACCAATGAGCTAACAATGGAGCTCATCAGTACCTGCCCTCTATCTTCCATTCCTTGACTTTGGGCCTTGTGCCTAATAAAGGTCTTGCCAGCCCCCTGACCTCCATAGCAAAACAAAACCGCTTTACCGGATTCATCTCCCTCGACACCGTCATGCCAGAGTTTAAATTCCTCGGTTTGCAAGAGCCATTCCCCTACGCCCTCAGCTCGTTGGGCTTGAATTTCCTCATGCCGTGACTTGGGATGTAGTGTTGATAACCAGCCCAAGATCTGAGATTGGTCATTGACAGACGCGCGGTTGTTCGCCAGATTAAGCGTGTTGAAAGAATTGACATTATTACTGAAAAGCTGAGACATCTTATATTCGTCGTTGCGAGAGGTATTGTGCTGGTCGGGGGTGAAGAAAGCTCGGTGATACCTCAGGACTGTCCGATTAATCTTCCCCAAATTTGTGCCGACAAGCAACGCTGAAAATATTCGATAGGGTTGGTAGTAAAATTTGAGCGGATATACCGGTGGGTTGAGGTGATTTTCCGAAGCGAAGGGTCAGGATGCCCTTTTATGCCTTTGACCCACACCAAATAAAATCTCAGCGAGTCATGTGCCCATCGCTAGTAAAGGTCAGGAGGACATGAAATCGTATGTTCTGACGTCATCCCCTATGCCTGATGCATTGGAAATTGCAACAAGAAATCCTACTCCTCCTTAAATGTATCATGTGACCAACCCACTCGCTTGGTATGCCGAGATATGCAAGTACTCGGAGGTGGAAGTAAAAATCTAGCATGTCAAGGATAAAATCTGAATCTCGGGAATCTCACAGATTAGGAATTAGAAGAAAAGGGGGGGGCTAGGAGGTTAAAACCCAGAGCAGTTGCATTCAAGCTATCCCTTAATACGAGTATGATACTTTTACAGAAAAATTGTTCAGGCCTTCGTACCTCAAATAGTGTATGCCAACTACTTAATACACATATCACGAATGATGTGTTAGGTCACATCTGCTAAGTTTTAGTACAGGTTCTTCTATACCCGAGTGTGCCGATCTCTTCTGTTACGGTATTCTAGCCAGCTCAACCCTTTTCCACAAAACAGGGTTCTTTGCATACTCGATTTTTGCTTCCATATCCGAGTACACCGAGCCGTATGGATCGGTCGAAGGACTTACATACCCGGCAACCTAAAACATCAGAACAGGCCCACTCGCAGCGTCGATACAGGCCGGACAGCCCTCCGGAAGCCTCGTCTCATGTTTGCGGGGATAGAGCCGCTACCCCCCACCACACTCAGATACCGGTACCCCACCACACCAATATCACGGAATAAATTCGCCAAGACCAAATATCATTGGGCGGGGAGCCCGGGAACCGATCCGCATTGTTATTCAGGCGCATTCTCCGTAGTGAGTCATTGGGCAATACCGTATTACCTGGTTTCTTTGGCCTGCCGCTAGTACGTTGAAATAAAGGTTTCCTTTGTAATCTGTCTCAAATTCGCAATAAAACGCCTTCACTTAACCCTTTATGGTCAAAACCAGGCTTATTTTGGACTCTTTCTGACTGTGTTGAATGTTTTGCTTCAGCCCCTACTTTATTTCAACGTACTAGCGGCAGGCGAAAAAAACCAGGTAATACGGTAGGTTTGGAGTCGTTGCTCTTACCCCCCATGTTACTGGATGCAAGAAGGATATTGGAGAATCCCACTGAGCAGGGGGGGCTGTGAACGATAGGGGAAGCGGGAGGGAGTGATAAGAAGGTGGTGTGAGAATTGGTGAAAATGGCCTGATCATGTCGGGAACCGCGCGATCACGCCGGAAATGGGGCGGTCAGGTCGGGAAGATTCGGAGGGGAATAATTGTTGTTTTTGTGCAGTACAGTACTGTACCCGGGTCGAGATTGAGTCCTTAGACAACTGGCGTAACCACAATTCCCTAAAACACCAAACTGTAACAATACTAAAGTACGGGGACAAAGCTTTTCGTCCGGCACAGCAACGGCAACCCCACTACCATCATACATTTATTACTTATTCAACCACAACTGCTTAGAATCAACTGAAAATCTATGTACATATCCATTAAATATAAGAAAACTTCGATCTGAAATTGTAGAGAAAAAAAATCAATACTTAGTATACCATCCCGTTGCATCTAGATGTCACAAATCGTGACTAAGCAAGGCAGATTCCACATGACTAATAGTTATTAGTCATAAGGTATGTTTATGTTTTGCACTATGTAGTTAGTTGACTCATAGTTCTCACATGACTCGCACTTGCGTGTCATCCTTATGTTATGATTAGTTGATATTTGTATGACTCACGATTGGGAGTCATAATGATGTAATGACTTTCGCGCGTGACTCACATTATGAGTCACGAGTTTCACGCAGGTGACGCGTTCGCGCACCTGACATGTTTTATGATTGGTTTACAGCATGTTGCGCAGTGACTCATAGGAGTCATCTGATAGATTTCGGGCATGACTCATTATGAGTTATAAGACCGCCTGACTCGAGTTATGAGTCACCAGGGTTAGGGTTGTTGGCGTGAAGAGTCTATATAAGGAAGAGACTCGGTCACAGTAGTTAGCATCCTCCGTCTCCGCTACACCTCCGGCGATTGAAATCTCAACACCACGAGAAATCATCGTCACTTCCATCCACCCCCCTCTCCTCAGACACGCCACATTGCCTCTGTCTGGGTGAAGCCATCTCCCCTCCCTCTTCCTCTCCCTTCTGATGGTCAGGCCTGGCAAGCTTGTTCCTAGGGGTTGGTTGAGTTCGCCTTCACCCCCTCTTCTCCGGGCTCGCTTAGGCAGCCCTCCACGGTCGGCAACCCCTCACCGGTCAACGGTCGGTTTTTAGTCTCGGTTGATCGGTAAAGTAGCTGTCCCCGGTGGCACTACTCTCTGGTATTGCACTGTCTCCTTTGTGCTCTGCTGGTACGGTCGGACCTTTCGAAACATTGTGACACAGTTTCCATCAGCCTTCCTCGCACTTCTTGTGTCGGTTTGCCCTCCGCCCTCCCTCTCCCCGACTTTTGGATCGGCTGGCACCGTACTGCTTGCGGCTCTACGCCCATCTTCAGACCTCTGCTCCCTTCTGATGTCCTCGGACTAGGGGCTCATGTTTAAACCATCTCTCCGGGCTCCGTTTCCCGAAATAGCCGACCGGATCTTCCTCCGACTGCCACGAGCCTTCCTTCTTTAGGCAGCATCCTCTCGAACTTGGTCGCTCTTCCTGAGCCTCGGCTGGCGGGACTATATGCCTCCGGGAGCTTTCCTCCCCTCGTTGTGTCCCCGAGACCCATCATTCAGGGGTCCCTATTCCTTCGGGAGCTGGGCACGGTGGGGTTTTACTATGGTTGAGCTTATAGGTTGTTTGATTTGGGGGAGTGGGTTTGTTTTTCTTTGTTGGTTGTGTCTACTGTCGGTTGGGGATGTTTTTCTTTTAGGCTAGGCTTTCGCGGGGGTTAATGGTTCGTGGCTTTCAGGCCCGTGGTCTCATCTCCTTGTAGTTTCTACCCATAGTACCGGGCGGGGGATTCTTTCTTTGTCGGGCAGGGTCCGAGGGTTTTAGCTTGGGGATAGAGGGAAGGACTGTAGTAGGAGGTTTTGGTCCACATGGCTTACGTTCCAGCCGAGGACCTTTGTACCTAGCATCGTGGGATGAGCACAGTTGTGCATTTTGCTCCGATAGAAACAATAAATAAGCAAGATTAAAAAAAGAAATAAAATAAAAAAAATAAAAGTGGTCACAGTAGTTAGACACGAACTATCTTCCCTACACCTCCGGCGATTGAAATCTCAACACCAGGGAAATCATCGTGGGATCCACCACCACCCCTCTCCTCCCCCTTGATGGCTTCTGCCTAGGGGAGTGACGCTACCTCCTCTCCTCCTCCTCCTGGCCTCTTGGCCCCCCCTCCTTGGGGTTCTTGCCTTCGTTCATCTTTGACCCCCGCTCATGAAGTTTGTTGCTCCCCCTTTTCCCCGCATCACCTTTGCACCTCGCTTAGGTTTTGCACGGTCGGCAACCCCTCTCGCTTCGTTTACGGTCGGCGCTGTTGTCTTCCAAGCCCCCTGTCACAAATTGTGACTAAGCAAGGCAGATTTCACATGACTAATAGTTATTAGTCATAAGGTATGTTTCTATAACTCACGATTGTGAGTCATAATTATGTTTCACGCTATGCAGTCAGTAGACTCATAGTTCTCACATGACTAGCACTTGGATGTCATCGTTATGTTATGATTGGTTGATGTTTCTATGACTCACGACTGTGAGTCATAATGATGTAATGACTTTCACGCGTGACTCACATTATGAGTCACGAGTTTCACGCAGGTGACACACTTTGTGCACCTGACATGTTTTATGTTTTATGATTGGTTTATGGCATGTTGCGCAGTGACTCATAGGAGTCATCTGATGGATTTCGGGTATGACTCATTATGAGTCATAGGACCGTGTGACTCAAGTTATGAGTCATCAGGGTTAGGGTTGTTGGCGGGAAGAGTCTATAAGTAGGAGACTCGGTCACAGCAGTTAGAGCACGAACCATCTCCCCTACACCTCCGGCGATTGAAATCTCAACACCAGGGAAATCATCGTGGGATTCCACCACCACCCCCTCTCCTCCCCCTTGATGGCTTCTGCCTAGGGGAGCGATGCTACACCC
>Ga0307509_10002672_pt1 | contig 28503 bp, 46 predicted proteins | sample 10_EM_MG_FD_202245 | JGI IMG/M metagenome (GOLD analysis project Ga0307509, IMG submission 202245) | Populus trichocarpa ectomycorrhiza microbial communities from riparian zone in the Pacific Northwest, United States - 10_EM | ecosystem: Host-associated > Plants > Roots > Unclassified | place... | reverse complement strand
ATGCTACAGTTCACGGGGTAGCCTGGGACTGGCTTTGGGGTGGTTGTCCTGGAAGCCTTGCAGCTTCTCCGGTCAGCCCCAAGCCCTCTACTGTTAACCATACAACTACCCGGAGGTCAAAGTATGTGCGTAGGTGGTTCCCAGGTATTATCCAGGTGGCGCCCCAGGAGGCGGTCACCCGCACACCTCTTATATATCCTGCGAACAGCTTCTGGTCGGTTGGACGGCCACAACTCATACGGTGTTGTGGGCGCGTTCCTATGGATCTCACTTTACTAGGAAGCACACAACTACACAGCTGTAGAGTGCTGTCGCGCCGTACCAACGCTGGGGCCGCAGGGGGGTGTTAGGAATATCCCCTGAAAGTTACAGGAGGTTCGGACCACTCCTGCTCCATCAGTAGTCCGTTTCGTACCATACGAAGTGGCCCTATGAACATCTAAGAGCCCCACTATAGTGGGATAACTTTCCCCTAAGTCCGCAGATGACTTTGTCGGTGAAGGTAGGGTAACTGGGGTACCTCAGTAGGGTAACTGGAGTCCCAAGATAGGGTAATCATGTTTCCAAGGTAGGGTAACTTTACCCTATCAAGCCTTTATTTCCTTCGGGAGTCCTCGCGACCACATATAATGTTGCCCTGGAGACCAGTGCAACGTTTACTATGGGTCCTTTGCTTTATGCGAACATACTCTCCGAAGGTTACCCTGCCTAGTAGGGTAACTTTGGCCTACCTAGGTTACCCTGTCTAACCCTTTGTCACCAAGTCACTTTGTAGACACTTGTAGCAACTCATGTCTACCGGTAGTATACTAAGTATACTGGCCTATTCTCAACATGGTTACCACTTGGTATGCCATACGGGCTTGAGTCTAGTCCACTGTAGCTACCTATCTGTAGGGTCGTTACTGCATCAAGAGAGATACTGCTGACTTTCCTTGACTGTCAAGGACCGCCTAAGCAAACAAGAAACGGGCAAAATAGTCGACCGTGATGATAATATATTTGTTCCCCCTCTGTGTATCCGGAAACTTTCAAACAAAGTCGAAACCCATCATCTTTAGAGGTTGTAGATGAACGATGGCCATTTGGCTAACAGAAGGCGTTACCGGGCCTATCAACTAACCACTTGAACAGCTGGCACAATGAACGTAAACATCATTGGGGCTGGCGGGCCAGTAGTAACGTCTGATAATGATAGGCATCAAAACTCCGGCTGCAAAATGGCTCTAACAATCGTGTTATTGATATAAAACTGCCTCGACTTCTCCCTGCTGGACGGAAAAGCCTTCTTTGCTATTTCTCTCAATAAATACGGGACGGTTAGAAGGTTTTGTAGTGTAATGGCTATCAGGCTTTCTGATTCCCGTAAGGTGCATTGGTGAGGTATCAGAAGTATCGGGTGATTGTAGATAGAGCATACAATTGGACTTTGAGTTCTGCCAGGTGATACGTCATCGATGTGGTGTCAAAGGTTCACCGTTGCTAACATGATCGGTGCTCCAATCTCCGAAATGCTAGAAATTTACGATGGCCCCGTACCATTCATCCTCTCACCATTCCTCCCAACCATATGTAGAGTCTCCTTCCAACGCATATATTGCCAGACCTTCATCAACTGCCTTTCCATCCTCGGCCAGTATGCTTTCCATAACTCTCATGCGGCTCAGGCCATCTGCTAGTGCATTGTCTCTTTTGCAAATGTGAATGTACTCGACGTCGTATTCGCAAAGCATGTCTTGCCACCTAACGATTCTTCTGTGTGTATAGTCCTTTTTCAACAAACTAACAAGTGCCAAATGATCAGTATAGACTTTGTGGCAGAGGGAGAGCCTAATATCAACCACCAGACTTCCTCCAAACATGTTAAGATAGCATGCGCTTTCCTTTCCGTTGTCAAGAACGGAGTTTCCGCAAATGAGAGCCGATTAGATATAAACTTAATAACTTTCATCTCCTTCCTCAACGCTACAGACATATTTGTTCCCGCAGGAACGTTAGGCAATTGAAAGAGCACACTACTGAGTCCATATGTTGAGGCATCTGTTATGAAAAGATACTGTTTTGTCTCGTTACCACCATACACGACATTTCCAATTATCAATGTCTTCACACCTGTAAAGGCTGTGTCCTCCCTGTCCTTCCACTTCATACCCCACTCAACTTTCTTGGGATGTCCCCTGCTGCCATTCACGATCCATATTCCATTCATGATACTGTAACTGTTATCCGTGTACTGTACGGGTGCCTTGCGAATCCTAACATACTCCACTCGTCCAGAAATCAACACGATAAGAATATCGTGAGATACAGGAACTGCGCGCGCGATGTCCTCCAAACATGTAGGCCGTGGGTATTCTCGTATTGCTTTAACCTAAACCTTCTCTAATGGTGGCCGAAGACCGCTGCCATCACTCTCATATCCTGGAGGGCTGAACTTATTGAGAAAGAAAGCAGATTTACTACCCTGTAACATGAGTCCGGGCCACATAAGACGCCGAAGGTAGTGCTTGTAAGGGAACTCAATTTGAGAAGAAAAATCAGGGCTTGCGCCAAAATCTTCATCAACAAAAGACTCAAATGCTCCGAAGGAACACTTGTTAAACGTCAACTCTGGGTTTGGTGCTTGTATGTATCTGCTAAATATGTCCTTCATCCGCGTATATGTCTGAGGCGTACCAGAAAGTCCCTGTCACATTCTCAAATATTGCCACTGTCCATTGTATGTAGAAGATGAGGTTCGATATGCGTGAGTAGGATACATAGGGAGCGCCTAGAAACCGTTCGCTGTGTCGGCTTGAAAATAGAGAGAATACTTCGATTGCATCAGGTTGTTCACCACAGGTTCGATCCACTTCATTGGGTACCTTGATAACATCGTTGCCTTGTTGACTGGACAGAAAACGTGGACTATTCGCAAGCCTCCATTTTTCTTTCTCACAAACTTCGTACGATGTGAGCAGGGTGACTCCAATCTTCCAATAACTCTAGCTCTTTCTTGCTGTGGAAGATTAACGTCTAACTAATCTCGTTCCTCCTTCATATATATTTTGTCTTTAGCACGCCGGGATTGCGCTCTAGGAAAGAATGGTATTCGATGCTCAACCAAGTCCGTCACTGGCATCTCATCTATTTGACTTGCAAATGCGCCCCTCCAGGCGTAGAACAATAGCTTGACATTCTTCTCCTCCTTCCCCTTCAACATGTTGTTATGAGGGACCGATTGTGAGAGAGAGGCCAATAAGAGAGAGAAAGAAAGTGTACGAGAGGAGGAAACGTCTGTATAGTCTTTGAATGGTTGCTTGCTTATCTAGATTATCTATAGCTGAGGTGATCATTTAAAACACAGAACTTGACCAGATATCCGAAATGGTGGGCATCGTTCCGCAGAGAATGTCTCACCCTCCCTGCACAATAATCCGGAGCATACTTCGTGCTGCTCTCCGCGCGTTCCCGCCCATGTCTGTGAATCCTCCCACTAGTATACAAACACCCTATACTCGCACCTCCTCCATGCTTGATAATGACTTACAAAGGAACTAGTAACTAACTGCTAAGAAAAATAGGAAAGGTACCAAAGAAACCTGGATTTGTGTGGAATGCTCGCCGGTGATTCGCAACACTCCCCCTGACCGGTGTGCCTCTTTTGTAGATCAAGGCTGATGATTGGCGCAAAATGCTTCTAGTAATGAGAATTCAGTTTCTGAAACATGCTATTCGGTTCACCTGGTAAGTCGGCTAGTCCCAGTTCCAGTACGTGTTTCTGGAACTGAGTAGGCGGTAGTGACTTTGTAACAATATCCGCCGTCATTGCATCTGTTGGACAGGAGGTTAGTTCGATCTCTCTCGATTCCACATGATGTCTGATGAAGTGGAACTGAATGACGATATGTTTTGTCCTGGCATGGTATTCGGGGTTCTTTGTAAGTCCGATAGCTCACTGGTTATCACAATTTAGTATTTGAACCTGATGCTGATGGTTCAAAGCTCGAAGATCTTAAAGAAGCCCTCCTAGCCAGAGAGACTCTTTGACGCCTTGGGTCAAGGCAATATATTCTGCCTCCGTAGAAGACAGTGCAACACTGGGTTGTCTCTTGCTTGCCCAAGCTACCGCTGCACAATTATCGTGAAGGCATATCGGCTAATCGATCTCCTATCCTCCCCGTCACCCCAATCCGCCTCGGTATATCTCCCACAATTCCCTGCTTGATAGTTGCGTCCCCAGGTTTGGTTCTGGCTAGGTAGCGAAATATTCGCCTAACGGCTGTCGAGTGTGAGGGTCCAGGATTGGTACTATGTTGACTAACTGCCGAGACCGCAAAGGCAATATCCGGCCTACTTCCAACCATGGCATACATGAGCGATCCGACAGCGGACAGGTATCACTGGTGGTTGTTTGCGTCCCCTTGCTGCTCCGGTGAAGATTTGAGTAACCGAATATGCAGGTCAGCAGGGGTGCTAATATGAGCGGAATCGGTCATGCCATGACTTTCCAGAATCAACTTAATATACCGCGCTTGTGAAAGATGCACACAGTGGTTCCAGTGACTTCTGCAGATTTCCATCCTGAGAAATATCGTGAGTGGTCCGAGATCCGTCATTTCGAATTCGGTATGTCGTAGATCCTAGATCCAGCTACAATCTTCTGGGTTGGGTAATGTGATTACTAGGTCATGGACATAGAGAAGGAGAATAAGTTTAAAAATTGTAGGAATATAAATATTGTAGTTGTGTTCACTGCACCGGAATCCATGGTCGGTAAAGCACTGGCTGATCTTTCCGTACCAAGTAAGGGGAGATTGCTTTAATCCGTAAATTGCTTTGTGAGGCGGCAGACGATACGGTCTTCCTTTTGGCTATCCGATACCGGCATATCCATATGCAGCCCCTCTGGTATTTCCATAAAAACTGTTTTCTCGAGCTCACTATGGATGAAGGCAGTCTTGATGTCCATCCCTTCAAGCTCCGAATCATTCTCAGCCACCAGGGCAAGAAGTGAGTGGAGGGTTGTGAACTTTGCAACCGGAGCAAAGGTTTCGGTATAGTCTAATCCTGCTTGCTGGCTATAACCTTTAGCTACAAGCTTCACCTTATACCCGCCATCCTCTTTCAGCCTAAATAGCTATCGCCAGCCGATCGGTTCTCTTCCAGCTGGCAGCGGTGACAGCTCCCACATTTTATTTCTCACGAACGAGTCAACTTCGGACTCCCATGCCTTGTACCAGTTTTCACTATCATCACTCGACAGAGCGTCTTTAAGTGTATGAGGCTCATCCAGGTGGGCAATCATAGCACGAAGAACTTGCGAGTTGGTGTGCTGCGAAGGATTTCTCTGGTGTTTGGAGCGCCTCGGTCCTGGAAGACTAACCATTCGCCCCCTAGACTCATCATCATGATGTGAAGGTCTAACGATAATAGTATCGCCATCAAACCCTTCGAGGTCTGGTTTATTCCTAGTTGCAACATGACTATCTTGTTAGGCAAGATTCTCCGGGGTTCTTTTGGCGACTAGCTTTTCTCTAACCTCCGGTAACTGTATTTCCATCTCATGTTCTTCTGCAATACCTTCACTTACAGTATTTCTACTCGTCTTATCAATAATCACATCACTTGAGCAAAAGATCCCCTTGCTTCCCTGGTCGTACACCCGGTAGACCTTACTTCCTGCCTCCTCATTGTATCCGAGGAGGATACATTTGGCTGACTTTGGGTTGAGCTTCCTGCGCTTCTCTGCCGGTATTAGTGTATAGGTTACAGAACCAAACACACCCAGATATCGGATACTGGGAGGCTTTCCAGTCTAGTGCTGAAGTGATGATATATCTCTGTATGATCTGGATGGTATACGGTAGTGAATGAGGGCTGCGGTGGCGACTGCAAAGCCCCAAAAGGCTTTATCTATTTGAGTATTGGCTATCATACAACGGGCTGACTCCATCCAGGTTCGGTTTGCCATTTCGGCAAGACTATTATTCCTCGGTGTATATGGTGGGCTAATTTGATGAGCTATTCCACAGTTTCGCAAATAGCATTTGAATTGATGGTTGATATACACTCCACCACTATGGGTCTTGAATGCTCTAATCTCTTTACCAGCTTCTTTTTCAGCCCGAATCTTATATGCCTGAAATGCCCCCAGTGCTTCATTCTTCCACTTAAGGAGACTTGTTGCAATTCGCCCGCTCTGCTATTCAATAAAGGTAATAAAATACCTCTCACTGGTGATAGTATTAACTTGCATAGGACCACAGATATCAGAGTGGACTACCTCCAGTAGTTCCACTACCTTCTCCCCAACGCCAGTTATCGCTTCTCTGTGCTGCCGCCCTATTGCGCATGTTCTACAGATTTCCTTTTCCTTTTTCTTGTGCTTCCTGCTTTCGATCACAAACTCACTAACTCGTGGTTGTAGGAATGGAATTGTGTTCTGATCCATGATCCGGTGACCTGATCTTCGATGCCATACTTCCAGGGTGACTGGTTTGGCTTTTTTGTTGCCAATCCGATGATGGCTTTACCAAATCCTGGCTGCCCCTCCAGGTAGTAGAGATTTCCTTCTCTCTTGGCCGTAAGTTGGATTCCTTTGTTTGATATTGTACATAGTTGAGTTCCAAAGGTGACCTTGTATCCGGAATCAATTAGGCGTGGTACCCAGATCAGGTTCCCCCCAACTTGGGGAACATATAGTACACCAGAAAAGCGCAATTGTCCGATACTCATCTCACCTATACCAACGGCAGCGATTTTTGATCGGTCGGCAATCTCAATTCCCCTTTGACTTATTTCCCGGTAAGTTCCTCGTATGAAGTAGTTCTTGCGGCTACAAAGAGGCTGACTTGCACCCGAATCTAGAATCCAGCGTCCAGGATCCTCATCCTTCCCGTGATTCTCAGCCACAATAAAGGCCAGGGTTGTTTGACTATTTGCTGAATGCTGAGTGGTCTCTTTCGGTCCATCATTCTTCCTCTTATAACAGTCCCGCTTCCAATACCCCTCTTTGTGGCAATAGAAGCATTTACCTTTCCCTCTCGCTGTTGGAATACCCCGCCTGGTTGTCGGCGAAACGTTGTACCATCCTAAGGAGAATCGAATCCAGTCTGTAGGCGCATTCCACCTCTTCCCCGGCCCAAGCGTCCTGCGCCTCGACCATCAGCAGGAAAGCATACTGGTAATGCGGCTGCTGGGGTACTCGGCTCTCCCGGTTGATGTGTGTTGTGGGGTACCTGCCTTTAGGCTGATTCCTGTAATAGCTGACTGGCAAAAATGTCCAAGCCAACATTATCGGCACGCCATTGAAGGGCCATAATAACTAGCTCATATGATTCCGGGAGAATCAAGCTTAAGAGGGTAACTAATTCATTTTCCTCTATCCCCTTTCCATTAGCTGATACACTTCCTACCTGATTGGCTAACTCTCTAAACATATTTAGATGCTCAGCCATATCGCCTCCCTCTACCATCTGCACTGCCCACAACCTTTGCATAAGTACCATGCGACCACTTGCACTAATTCCCTGATGTACGGTGCAAAGCGACTCCCAGGCCTGCTTTGCCCTGCTGCATTCTTGTATATGGGTTATTTATGAGTCTGTCACATTCAAGGTAAGAATGGTGAATGCAGCGTTGTCCTGTGCTAATGCCTTGCCATTGCTTTTGTCTAGGTTGTCTTCAATGGCTGGGAGCAACCATTTTTCTTTTACGATACGAACAATGTGAAACTTCCATGCTTGGTAGTTGCTCTTGCCGAATGCTATTGACCCATCTAACATCTCAATAGGCTGGGTGAGGGAGGGGGTGGCAGGCATTGTTGTGACACTGGACATGTTGGATGAAGAGGCCGCGGTGGACATTGCGAGCTGGGCTGTTGGGAAATGGTATAGTAAGGGTAATAGGGAAGGGGTTTTGCGGAGGGGCAATCAGTAATGTGGTGGTGTATATGGAGGGCTGTCCGGGCTCATAACCTGTTGTTATGAGGGACCGATTGTGTGAGAGAGGCCAATAAGAGAGAGAAAGAAAGTGTACAAGAGCAGGAAACGTCTGTAGATTCTTCGAATGGTTGCTTGCTTATCCAGAAAATCTATGGCGGAGCTGATCATTTAAATACACAGAACTTGACCACATATCCGAACTGGTGGGGATCCTTCCACAGAGAATCTCTCGCCCTACCTGCACAATATTGCGGACCATGCTTCGTGCTGCTCTCCGGGCATTCCCAGCTATGTCTGCGAATCCTCCCACTAGTATACATATACCGTATACTCGCACCTCCTCTGTCCTTGATAATGGCTTCAAAGTGTAACAGGTTTATTCCTGTCAAATGAAAATACAATAGGAGCGGTGGAAGAACTGCTAGCGCTGGTGCTAAGGGAGGCCTCAAGGGAGCTGTAGCCTAGAGGGATAATAGTTGAAGGACAAAAGGGACTCCGGGATTGCCGTTCAACCAAGTGTATTCTTCCACTGATGGTCTGTCGAAGTCTACTGTCTCCTGCTAATCAGGAGACTGGTTTAAATACAAAGCCCAGGAGCGATAACCTTCCTGCAATCACGATCATTACCAGTCGCTGTGCATATACCGGAATCCTGTAATCCTGCAAGACCAAAGAAAGAAACATAACTCAGCCTCCACCAGTGTTACTTGACCATTCCATACCCGGAATCGTAAATATCAACTTGCAACAAAGCAAACTAAATATAGCAATACGATAGCATAGACTATCTGACTCAGAGACAGTGGTGGAGCGGAAATCAAATCAAATAAACCAAATATAAATCAACTAAACATAGGAGATCCTGCACTGCCCGCTCCTGTATACCGTTACCGGAACATGTACACATGTTACATTCCCTTATTCTGAAAAATCAACAACAATTCCAAAGTGCTTGCTGTCCTCAGCGCTCTCGTTGGTGTACTATAGGAGGCTGTCGTCGTCTGTGGGGAAATAATCCTGCTCAGCGCTGCTAGAATCGTATTCCTCATTATCATAGGGTTCTTAGATATCATCTGTGCAATCGCTTGCAGTGCAGGGTGTTGAGGAATCTTCCCTGGGTTCTCAGGAAGCTTTAATGTAGTGGGAGGTGATCTGGAGTGTCGGTTCTGTTGGGTGGTGGGCGTCCCAGTATTCCTGTATGAGTTCCAGGGAGTGGTTGAGATTCTCGATAGGTTCCCAGGAGTCGTCAGCTCACTCATTGTCTTTCCAGTGGACCAGGAATTCGTGCGTGTTGTTCTGGCAGCGGTAGTCAAGTATGTCCGCTGCTTCCCATTCTCTGCATTATCAATTAGGATGGGTGCAGGCTTGTCCATTCTGCGGGACTTGTATCTGTCGGGATCATTCTCTCTGTATGCCTTAAAGGAGGCGATGTGGAAGTAGGGCTTCTGGCGGGCTATTCTGGGTGGAAGATGTAGTTTGTGGTTTTCTGTATCAGGTAGATGTTCTAGGACCTGGAAAGGTCCGAACCAGCGTTGTTATAGCTTCTGCGATCGTCCTGGAGAGGAGGTATAACGGCGGCCTCCAACAAGAACTCTGCTGCCATTCTTGAAGGGTTCCGTTAGGGGTCGGCGGCGTTTGTCTGCTCAGACAGTCTGGAGGAAGGTAGCATGCTTTCTGGCCATGTCTACTTCCATTCTCGTTACTTCATGGGCGTTTAGCATATCGTCCACACGTGGTACCTTGCTGGCGGATCTCCAGACAGGGCTGAATATCTTCTAGTGGTGTCCATTCAGGGCATGGTATGGTGAGATAAGTAGCGATTCATGAGGGGAGCTGTTCATGGCTGCTGCAAAAGCTGGGAAGGTGCCGGACCTGTTGTTCTTTCTAGGGTTAAGGAAGTTCCTCATTAGCTGTTTGTGGGTGCGAATCCTTCCCTCAACCTGGGTATTCGTTGGGTAGTGGTATTGGGTCGCCCTTCAGACCTGGATACCAAGGGACTTCATGGTTTGCGACCAAAGCTTAGAGGTAAAGCGAGAGTCCTGGTCAAGGACAATGCTAAGAGGGAGCCCATGGACATCGAAGATAGTGCTGTTGAGTTTTTTTTGAAGATCTTCTCAGAGGGAGCTGCATTTTGGAGGGGGATGAGATGTGTGTAGGAGGTAAAGCGGTTCATGATGACCATGATAGATGTATAGCCATCGGATATATTGAAAGGGCCGACGAAGTCTATTGCTAGAGACTGGTAGGCTTCATCGGGCTCAGGGAGGGTAAGAGATCGCCCATAGGGTAGGGTGGTAGGCTGGTTGTTAATCTGGCACTTATCGCATGACTGACAGTATAGGACAAAGTCCTGGCCCATCTGTGGCCACCAGAAGAGGCAAGCCGCATAGCAGTAGCATTTGTAGGCTGAGAAATGTCTGAGGCCTTCATTGACAGTCTTGACGATGAAATCCCATAGGGATACCCCCTTCTCAAGAGGTCCTACCGGTATATAAAGGTTTTCGTACCCGTTGCTATTCGGGGCAAGTAGAAGGCCATCACGGATGGAATAGTGCGTATTTGTTTTCAGTTTGCTTGACTTTGGGGTAGAGTGTGTCGTTCTCAAGGGCTTCTCTGACTCGCTAGGCGAGGATACCCTTAAGGCGGGAGTGTAGGGTGCTTAGGAATTGGTTGGCATTGGTAGCCTCATCGGAGTCATAGCCTGCTTGGCTGTATAGGGGACTAAAGGCCGGCGAGGACATGGGACACGTAGCTAGGATAGTATCGTTCAGGCGGAAGGGGGCGAGGTTCTGTGAGAGGCATGGGATATTGGGGAGTGAGGCCTGGCCCTCCCCAAGGGGTGTATTCGATGTTGAAGTCCTATTCTCATCTTTTCTCCTAGTCTTCTTTCTCTGCTTCCGGACCTTAGGGTCCTTAGGCCAGTAGCCTGCACCTTCTTTTTCATTCTTAAGTATCTCACACCCATCATCAGTACATGACAGCCGGCTCTTTGCTGACTGCCGTAGTTACATTTCACTAGAGATTGGGAGAGTTCTGTTATCATCCCAAGAGTTTCCAATAGATATTCTGCTATCGTTGCTGGATGCACTTGATGTACCTGGCGAGGGAGCAGATGCCTTGCGCTTCTCGGAGCGGGTCACTGCATTGCTGGTAATCTCGTCGATAAGGTATTCAGGGCGCCAACGATTGATAGAGTTGCTGCTGGTGAGGGTGGGAGAGGTTTGGGCTTCGCATGAGTGGTATATAGCATCGTCTGATTCAATGCTAAAATTGGTAGAGGAGGCATAGCTTGTATTGATCTGTAGAGGTTGGGTAGGGTCTGGTAGCTCAAGGCTGTCATAATCCATAGTGGGGTCCTTGAGGCTTATATCTAACTGCCCTGGAGATCCCTCATGGATTCTCGATAGATACTCTGCGAGGAAATTCTTCGCTTCTGGCGGGTATTCTATTTTAAAATCAAAGCGAGTGATGTGTGTCAGCCCTCTCTGCTGTCGTCCATTGAGATTCTTCTATGGTTCGTTTCGGGGCGGGGCGGGGTCGGCTGTCACTAGCCAGGCCCAGCCCTAACAACACGCAGGGGGCGTTATTTTAGGGGTGATTACCGTCCCACTCATTGCGTGGATGGGGTCGTTTCTCTGCACGTATTGTAACGGGGACCAATCTGGGGAACAGGCGGGGCCGGGAGCAGGGGCAGGGAACCCTTCAAAAACATGCCCGGCCCCAGGCCGTTCAGCGGGGCCTGGCGGGGAATTGCGACGGGCCCGCCTTTTTCGGAGCCCCGGAGGCCCCATAACCAACACTAGATTCTTCTGTGTCATGAGTTTAGTGAGACTCTTGTGGTCTGTAGCCACTGTAAATTGCCTGTATCCCAAATGGGGAGCGAAAGCTTCCATAGCCTCAATGATTGCGAGGGTTTCTTGTTCGTGTGTGGGGTAGTTGCTTTGTGATGGTGTCAGCTTCTTGGTGTGGAACGCTGCAGGCCTGGCTGCATCTCTGGTTGGTCCTTGGCCTATCCAAGCACCGGTAACTGTAGGTGATGCATCGCTAAAACGCCATATCATATCTGGCTTATTATAGTCGATTAGTCTACGGACTTTGTGATTATCTCCACCTCGTTTGACCGCTTCGAAGGCTACTTCCTGCATATCCGTCCATAGCCATTCAGGGTTCCCACTCCGCTCTGTGAGCTGGGCTGTGATGGTCGCGATGTGGGGAATGAACTATGAGATATAATTAACCATTCCATTGAATCGCTGAAGTTCTTTCTGGCTCTCTGGTGTTATCCAGTCCATTTTTGTCCGGATCATCTCTGGGGCAGAGTGGATGACATTATCGTCTATCATATGACCTAGGATATCGAGTTTAGTAGCAAAGAAAACGCTTTTCTTTGACTTGCCATAATTGCCAGCGTTTTGCAGCTTACTGCAGGTGTGCATAACGTCCTTAACATCCTCTTCAAAGGAATCATTGAAAACAAAAATATCGTCAATGTAGACCCATATGTTCTTGCCTAATCCTTTATGGAATAGGTCTTCCATACTCCTCACAAAGGTTCCGAGACCATTCATTTCTCCTTGCATCATGACCTGGCCTGTAAAGCCGCCCAAGGGTGTCTTGATAGTATTGTACTTCACATTATCTGGGTGTACTCTCATCTGGAAATAGGCGTCACTGAGATCTTTCTTGCTGCGGTATCATTCTCTGGCTAACAGATTTAATATAGTATTCTGTTCTGGGATCTGTGAGTGATTGGCCTGCGTGTTATCATTCCTGAAGCCGAGGTCGACCTAGGGGCGGATTCTGCAATCGCTTTTTGCTTCCACAAACATGCTAGGTCCTCCGGGCACACTGGTTCTGTGGAGGATCAGTGTTCTCAACCGGCTAGTCCGTCCGGCTTTGGGTATGCCTGGACTGACCCAGGCTTTTGCAGCGACAGCCGGGCCGGACTATGGGAAACCGGCTTTCAAAAAAGAAAGCCGGGCCCGGCCTGGGTGACCTGCAGGCCTCAGGTTATTAACTCTAACCTTAATCTGCAGCAAGTGATTTCTACAGATTAAGGTTAGGGTTGATACACGTGACTTCCAGTGTTTCAACATTTGAAATATGTGATAACACGGCTAGAAACCTTACTTCCAGAGGCAAAACCTTTCGGAGGGCTATTGTGCGGTGTCCGAATAAATGTGCAACGGTCAAAGACACCAACAAAAGAACTACATGTTGGATATATGGATAAGCTGGCGACATTGATTGACTTTACCATGATCTAAAAGCACCCACCGTGTAGCATTTATTGTTCTGATTGGGGTGGGAGCTGCCAGCAGCCTGACGGCTTTCGCAAAAATCTATGAATGGCCGGGTATCTGTCGGTTAATTTATGTAGTTCAATTTAAAATGTCATAAGCAACCAGCTCAGCCAATCAGTCTTGAGTTTTACACGAGCAACACTCGTTGTCAAGGTATCTGGCGGTTTCACGCGGGATCTGTAGGCTTTGCCTGGCCATCGGGCTGCTTTACCTCGCCATCTGGCGGCTGTACCTGGGCATCAGTAGGCTTTGCCTGGGCATCTGGCGGTCGCCTATCCTCTCGACCCAGCGGTTGCCCCAGCGCCTGCAGGCTTGGGCCGCCGTTGATGATTTGAACTGGACTTCCCCAGGCTTCTCAAAACCATAGCCGGACCGACCGGAGTGCCGACCCATGGTCCGGACTGGCCGCTTGGGAACACTGTGGTGGATACCGGCGTTCATCTTCTTGTTAATCCATGCATTGTATTTGGTCATCAGTGCCTGTGGCGGTTTGAAGTTAGGGGTCTTTAAAAGCTTCATCGGGTATATGAGGCTTATTCTGTGCATTATCTTGTATGGTGGGGGTAATTCCTGAGGTACTTCTTTGACAAATACCTTAGGGAACATCGCCAGGGAGTCTGGTAGTTCCTGTGGCTTCATCATGGCTGATCTAGACTCTCTGGATTTTCCGTCACAGGTAACTCTGTCCTTGTACTTGGAGAAATAAATGTTGTTGTTTTGACAATTGATGAGAGCCCCTAGCCTTATAAGATCGTCTATACGCATGAGGATATCATAGTCCGATACTAGCATGACCAGCATAGGCACCTTGTCGACTCTCATTTTGCCTAGCTGAATCATATTCTCAACTGAGAAGTTGCTAGTTGATCACGATCCTTTAACTGCCATGTTTAGGGGGACGGGGTTCTTCCTAGCTGTGTAGGGGATGTTGTGTGTGGTAACGAATTTGTTCGATATCAGGGTACCACCAATGGTTCCTGTATCTGCGACGACTCTGGCGGGCTTGCCATTGATGTTGATAGTGAATTCGAGTGGCTGAAATGGCCTATCCTTGGGTGTGCCTACTGTAGTCTGGTAGGTCCTGACAGAGCCGCTGCCATCTAGCTCCTCAGTACTGTCTGTGTCAGGCTCAGATTCACCTTCGCTACTGTCTGGTCTTTCCTCAGAGAGGCGAACATGGTTGGTCTTTACTTCTTTCTTTGGGCATTCATTTGCCATGTGTCCATTATTGCCACAGCAGAAACAGGCTCCTCCTGCCTTGCGGCGATCCATTGCAGCCTTACTGGGCTTGGTGGAATTGGTATAGGTCCGTTTCTTGGCCGGGGCCTTTCCTTTTCCTCTGTTCCTGGGCATTGATGTGGTAGCGGCCTTGCGGTAGGTATTCTCTTTCTTTGGTGTATGGGTTTTTCTGCTTGCAGCCTGGCTTGTATCGCTGCCTTTGTAACCACCAGTTCGGTACATAGTAGCATCATAGCGTTCTGCAACAGCTACAATTTGGTCTCAGGTGTCTTCTGGTCTGAGCTGGGGCTCAACATTGCAGTGGAGTCTAGAGTCCATAGCATTGAGAAATCGCTGCTTCTGTGCATAGTCTGAAATAGATCCTGCTAGGAGGAATCCTTTGAGGTCTGCTCGCTCTCCAGCTATCTTCGTTATGCGTGCTGGTTGTCCTCCAGTTGTCTGGCGGACATTCTGCCACCTGTGATAGGTGTCATCGGTGTTTCTAGAGGCTTCGAATAGCTGCTGAAGGTGTTGTATCAATTGTGCTAGGGTTTGGTCCTCCACTTCTCTGTCTAGCGTTTGATATCCGTTATTGGCCTTGCCTTCTGTATAAGCGCCATAGTAGTCCACCACTGCAGGGGAGTTGTCGTTTAATCCTGATTTCGCCAGGTAGTTCTCGACTGTTCTAAGCCATCGCTTGAGTTTGTTTGGCTTCAGGTCTTCTCCTTCACCGGTAAACATAGGTGGTTAGGGGAGCTTGGGACGGGGCAACCTGGCCGGGCCTGGGCCTGCCATGGTGCCTGTAGGTGGGTCTGGGTCAGGAGGTGGTTGATCAGGTCGTTCAGGGGGCTGTCTGCCGCTCCTGGATCTTGAGGGTCTTTCTGGTGTATCTGGAATGAATGTGCCGGGTAGTGATTGCTCTCTATGCTCTCTAGACGGCGCTCTGGTAGGTGTCTGACTTCCAAACACTGCTAGGATACTGGGTGCTCTCCACCTGCTTGTAGTGCGGCGTTCTGGTAGGCGTTCAGTTTCCGAAGTTTGCTGGGCTGCTGCTCTTGCGGCTGCTCTTTCCTTAAGCCGCCGGTGTAACCGCTACAGGTACAATGGTTACTGATGGATTTCTTTAGGATTAGTTTGGTTTTAGGATACGAGCCTTGTGGCTGTAGCCTTGTTATATATGGAGGAGGTATCGCTTGATACCTATTGTGTTTTATGTTTGGTTTCGGGATACGAGGTCATCCCTCTCCCTGATTGTGTTTCGGAAAGTATCATTTGATACTCCTGTTGTTTGAAGTTTTGTTTCAAGGGATCGTTTGATACCTTCAATGATTTATGTATTCTTTCCTGGTATCGATTTGATACCATAGTATTTTAGGATATGAGCTGTGCTGGTAGGAGTAAGGCTTTAGGAAAAGGCGGCAATGTATTTAAAGGCTGCATCTTTCTGAATTAGAAAGAGCAGTCTTCAACAGAGCGAGTTTTCAATATACTTGGTTGGATAGTTACATCCTCAGTTCACCACGATAGTGAGAAGGCGCCAAACACTTCAAGACCTTAGCGATATAGTAAGAGGTTTTATCTAACAACCTTTCGGAGCCTCCACTTGATTAATCCGCCTAGGTCACACTTTGGCTAGGATTTCAAGTGCACAACCCGGGACGGTTTCTTAGCGGTTCTCAGTGTACCAAGAACCAATAAGAAAACATTACATTTTTTTAACTTCAACAAGTTAGTTGGAAGTTATATCAGTTAAGGTTTGATCTACCTTAAGGAATAACAATGACAGCTATCAGCAGGCTATACGAGATAGTCAGCAGCACAGTACTCTGGCAGTACTACGATCATTACGAGAAAGCCCGATAGCAACAGTTGCCCAGCATAGGCGAGCAACTCAATACGAGATCTGGCAGATCGCTTGATCGAAGCGAACTTGCGAAACCGTCCGCAAGGTCGATATCCAGGAAGGTGAAGGCCTCAACAAAAGAAGAGTTCAACATTTAGTATTGACGAGGCTAGCAGACAACTAGGAAGGGACGAGGCTTCTCAGACACTGAAGGAATCTCAAAGTGAAATAGCCAAGGAACGAACTGTCATACCAGGCGCGTTTCCTGAATCACCTGTGAAAGGAAAGAAACCTTTACAGTCAACCTCATCCAAAGACAATCCGAGGAGCTCCAGTAGCAGCGGGTCAAGCGATGAGGAGGATGACAAGGTGTCGGCAGAAGCAAACACCGAGGTACCTGATCGATCCAATACACCAATGCTAACTATGAAGATCCCAGAACCCCGGCAGTTCTCAGGATCAGGAAAAGATATGGACCCTGGCGCATTCGATAGATGGTATGACGTTGTTTGAGAATACGAACTGCTAGATGGTATTACCTCAACTACTTGAGGGATCGCTCGATACTATGGCTTCTAGACAGAGGGAAGAGCTAAGGATACATACCGACAAGCTCTGGAGAAGTTTGCAGAAAACGATATCACAAGAGACCAACTTATTAAGAATCTACGCAAACGATTCCAATCCTCGAAACATACTAAGGAGCTTTACCAGAATTTCCTAGATGTTAGACAAGTCAAGGATGGTGTAGTAACGAAGATCTCCGATGTGGCAACAGATTTGCTGACCTATCGGTCCAAGTTACCCAAGGACACCATATCTGATTATGTATTCATGCAAAGATTCTTCAGCAGCACACATATCAAGCTACGCCAGATAATAGAGCCATGGTTTGATGATGAAGAAAACATAAACTCGGCAATACGATATGCAGAACAACAAGATGCCATGCTAAGAGGAGTCGGAGCATACAAGGGGGGATCAAACGAGAAGGCACATCACAAGAACCGGAGCCAGAGCAGCTTGAAACCTACCTATCAGAAGAGGGTTAGCAACACAGTTTCCAAGGAACGAAAGGCAAGGGGTGCTTGTTTCACCTGTGGAAAGAAAGGACACCTTTCCCACAATTGTGCTGACAAGAAGGATGAAGGCAAGGGGAAAGCGGTCAAGAAAGAATCAAGCTCAAACAGAGCCGAGGCTGAAACGAGTGCAGACGAGGTCTACATCAACTTGATAGAGATAGAGACCTACACCTTATCAGGCAAAACAGTACCCAGTACCACCAAGACTAAGAAGGCTTTGGAAAGAACGATAAGGATCAAGGGTCAGGATGCCAGAGTACTGTTGGATACAGGAACTATTGGAGAAGACATCGATAGCGCAGCATTTGTCACCACCCACGCAGTGGAAACCAAAGCGTTAGAAGGCGAACTTCTGATTCTTATGGCCATGAAAGGATTACAGTCCACAAGCAGCAAGCAATCCGTAGTGGATATAGAAATTGGAAAAATGCGTACCAGAAACACCAGGATGATTGTTGGCAACCTCGCAAAGTATGACGACTTGATTGGAATGGAATTCCTTTCGAGAAATCAGGCCACCATTGAGTGTGGAAAATCAACGATACTTTTGCCTAAGCACAAGGTCAAGGTAAACTGCACGCCAACTAGCGGACTAGTAAGGGCAGCAGCAATAGCAACCACAGCAGAGGTCTTGGAGATGTTTCCTGAAGTCTTTCCAGACCCAATTCTGGAAAGATTGCGAGCATTGCGAGAGTACAATCATCGAATCCAGTTGGAAGATAAGGAGAACCTTAAGACGCAACCAACATTCAGAGTTTCAGAGAAGTATGAGCTCAAGCTAAAGGAATGGCTTGCTCAGAAGGAACGAGAAGGAGTCATATATCGCAAGGAAGTTCCTGGCGCAGCATCACTGTTTATCCAAGGAAAAACCGATGGCAGGATCAGACCCCTGGCAGATCTAACTGCACGAAATGACAACTGAAGAAAAGATGACATGGAAATTCCAAATCAAACAACGATCCTGAATGCCCTAGGGCGATCGAGATATCGGAGCATGATCGACTTGAGTGACGCATACTTCCAGACAAGAGTGGAACCAGAATACGAATACCTAAACTGTTTCAAGACAACCTTTAGAGGCTTCGTCAGTAAGGTCCTGCTGCAATGTGATATGAATGCACCTAGAACATTCATGCAGATCATGTCACATCTAATGCGAGATTACCATGGGGAATTTGTATAAGTATACATTGACGACATACTCATATTCTCAAACAAAGAAGACGAACACCTGGACCACATCAAGAAGGTCTGCAAGAAGCCTAAGAAAGCACACTTCTTCGCTAGCAGGAAGAAGTCAGAATTCTTCTCATCTAAAAGGAATGTGCTAGGACATATTGTGGACGATGATGGACTTCACGCCTCACCTGAGAAGATCATGAGAATAGGAGAATGGACGACACCTAAAGATAGGAAACAACTATGCCAGTTCTTATGATTGGTCAACTACATTAGTAAATTCCTACCCCACATAGCAATGATCACTGCACCCCTTACCGACCTTACAGGAAATGCGGAGTTTGGCTGGACGCCAACTCATGACACAGCGTTTCAGAATACGAAGAGGCTTGGAGATGATAACTAGGTCATCAGACCTATTAACCACGAATCCGGAGTACCCATAGGGTTAATAACTGACGCGTCTGACACAGGAGTTGGAGCCTGGGTTAGACAAGGCGGCACACCTCAAACTGCACAACCAGCATCCTTACACAGCCGGAAGTACACTAACATACAAATGAACTATAGGACAACCAACAAGGAGGCACTGGCGATCATGGATGCCTTGGTAGCATGTGATCACCTGCTTACAGAACATGAGTTTAGGATTGTTACAGATCATCAACCCCTGATGTATCTTAGGACGGATCGAAGACCGCCATGGAAGCAAATGAGGTGGCGTACACACATGTCAAAGTATATGGCAAAGAGAGTTTACCAGCCTGGGGCAACAAAGTATTTAGCTGATACTCTGTCCCACCTTGATCGACATGATACCGGACCAGCAGAATACGCCTAAGACCCTACTGAAGAAACAGAAGACCTCGAAGCTACCAATACCCAAGAGAACTCACCCCATACCTTATTTTCTACTTCATTCTTTTCTGACACCATGTCACGTTTTGAACCCCTACGTACTATTGGAGACCATTCTGAATATGGTTCTGATTGCAACATGAGAGAAGGGAACGACTGGGGAGATATCGTCTCCTGTGGACATCTCAGCGAAGAAGAATTGAACCACTCGGCGATTTATTGGACAGCATGTCACAAGGCAGTGTGTGAATTCCATAACGAGAACAGGCTTGCAGGACTAGTCATTACACCTGAATTCCCTGAGGTGGCAACAATGAGAGCGAGATACTTAGTGGAAGGCAATGAGAGTCCCAGACCCAGAATTGACCTTCCCGGAGTCAGAAAATGACTAGCCACAGTACTAGAACATGCCGATCCTCTAGCAGAGTGCATAGAATGCGACGGTCATGATCAGGAAGACCACGATTCGTATATGGCAAAACGACAGAAACCCCTCTATGGAGGAGGTTTGTCCCACTATAACTGAACTGTGCCTACGATTATTCCACCTACCATGTCACAGGATGACAGCATCCTATATGATGTCTTTGAGGACGAAGGAAATACCTCACACCTTGAACTGGTACTTGATAAATACAATACCATTCAGGTTACTACAGAAATGCAGAGCATGTGGAGAGAACAACTGGTGGACCCCTATCGAAAGGATGAACTATACAAGTTAGCTCTGGACTCTGGGAAGACAGCTAAGGGAGGGAGGATGGAACACAATCGTATTGGTGACGGACTAATAATCGTTACCACATGCAAAGGACTTCAAGCCCTTTACATACCAAAAGGGCATGCCGCAAATTGTCAAACCCTTCCAGAACTCGTCATATCGGAAGTCCATGACAAAGGACACCACAGTGCAAAAGGAATCTCAGGTATGGTAGTCAGTACCTTTACTGGCCTGAGATGAGAAAGGATTGGAGAGATTAAGTTAGGCAGTGTGAGCACAGTCAGAGGAATAAGGAACGAAATGCGCTACGTGAATGCAATGCCCAAATGATGCCGATTCCTCGTGAGATTTTTACATCTTATACTATCGATTTCGCAGGACCTTTCAACAAGAGCAAAGGACCAACAAAGACATATAAGATGGTCTTCGTAGTTGTGGACCGAGCGGTTAGATTCACCTGGTTCATTCCCACTACATCAGATGCGAATTCAGAGACCACCCTATCCTACCTTCCTCACTATATATTCACCCCCCATGGCACGCTTACTTCGATTGTTAGCGATGCAGATCCCAAGTTCCCCTCACGCTTTTGGCAACCAAGTATCAAATCGATTCGTATCGAACACATCAAGGCAGTGCCTGGCCACCACGAAACGAATGGTCAAGTGGAACGCAAGATTAGAGAACATCACTAACAAGCGGCCGAATAATTGGGTGAACTCTTTGCAGGATATGGCTGCATATACGAATGCTGGACATTCGGATACCATTAACATGTCACCATACAAAGCGGTGTATGGACGAGACTACTCCCTACTAGCGACTTATAGGATTGAAGGCACAGCGGTCCTGGTGTCTGAGAATTATGTAAATCGACACCAGGAGCTAAGGAATGACGCATATCAAGCGCTCAAGCTAGCTAGGATCTGCAGCACCAGAGTTGCAGCTAGAGGAGGACGACCCACAAACGTATCAGCATAGGAGAATTCCTGATGGTATATGGCGACAGATTTGAGACAGAATCTGGAAGGAGTAAGAAACTTGAGCAACGACGGTAAGGGCCTTTCCAGGTCCTTGATTACGATGAACAAACGCAGAACTATACTGTCAAGATGGAATCGAAAATCTACTGCAGGAAGGAGGCAGTTTTTCACTGTTCGATGGTTAAGAAGTTCTTTCCCAATGATAACCGCAGATTCCCTGGACGGACTCATGGTAAACCCGCACCCATCCTGGTTGAAGAAATTCCTGAATGGGAGGTTGAGGAGGTGCTGGGCAACCGAGAACGCTATGGCAAGGCCCAGTTTCTTGTCAAATGGAAAGGATACCCCCACAGTGATAAGAGTTGGGAACCGTTGGAATGTCACGAAAATGCGATGGATCTGGTACAGGCCTGGTGGACTGACAACATGCCTGGAAATGAGTTTCCTGTCAAGAGCGGATTCATTACAAGGTCCTAGACCCCGACGACAGCTAGCTGGACCCGTTTCGAGGACGAAGGACCAGTTGATACTGACTTTTTCAAGCCGTATTTCGAAAGTGAGTATGAGGACTCTGGATTTGAGGATTGCGGAGTTATTACGAGTTGGATATATGTTGAGTTTGATTGATAGAAAGAGATGTTTTGTTTCGGGGGTATAACCGGTACACGTACTATGGTTAATGATGGATTTCTTTAGGATTAGTTTGGTTTTAGGATACGAGCCTTGTGGCTGTAGCCTTGTCATGTATGCAGGAGGTATCGCTTGATACCTCGTTTGTTTTATGTTTGGTTTCGGGATACGAGGTCATGCCTCTCCTTGATCGTGTTTCGGAAAGTATCATTTGATACTCCCGTTGTTTGAAGTTTTGTTTCAAGGGAGCATTTGATACTTTGAATGATTTATATATTGTTTCATGGTATCGATTTGATACCATAGTGTTTGATGATACGGGCTGTGCGCGTAGGAGTAAGGTTTTAGGAAAAGCTGGCCATGTATTTAACGGCTGCATCATTCGGACTTAGAAAGGGCAGACTTCGACAGACACAGTTTTCAATATACTTGGTTGGATAGTTACATCTTCAGTTCGCCACGACAGTGAGAAGCCACCAAACACTTCAAGACCTTAGCGATATAGTAAAAGGTTTTATCTAACAACCTTTCGGAGCCTCCCCTTGATCAATCCGCCTAGGCCACACTTTGGCTAGGATTTCAAGTGCACAACCCGGGACGGTTTTATAGAGGTTCTCAGGGTACGGAGAACCAATAAGGAAATGTTATAGGAGGGCTTCTCTTTGCATGAGTTCCTCAGCTGTGAGGTCATGGTCTTCGTCTGAGTCTGTATCTAGATCTCCTGGGAGGAGGTCACTGCTTCTCGCTGGTGTATCTGATGAGCCTGGCGTGGGCCCAGCGGTTGGTTCCTGTGTGGTTGGCTCTTGGGTATCGTCTGTGGGTTCTGCTGAAGGTCGATTGTTGGCCCTACCAGACCTGGTCATGCTTCTGCTCCTGCTTTCTGCTATTGTGAATGTAGCACCTGAGCCAGGAGTTTCTTTCCCTACGGCTCCTGCTTCTAACTAGTTACCAAGATACTGGGAGGGTGATCAATCCTACCAGGCTGTTTCCAATCCTGAGAACAAAGGGGTTTCGCCTGCTGTAGCCAAAGACATGTAACAGGTTTATTCCTGTCTAATAAAAATACAATAGGGCCGGCGGTAGACGTGCTAGCGCTGGTGCTAAGGGATGCTTCAAGAGACCGGTAGCTTAGAAGGATAATACTTGAACGACAGAGGGGACTCAGAGATTGCTGTTCAACCAAGTGTATTCTTAGACTGATGGTCTGTCGAAGTCTGCTGTCTCCTGCTAACCAGGAGACTGGTTTAAATAGAAAACCCAAGAACGATAACCTTCCTGCAATCACGATCATTAACAGGAGCTGCACACATACCGGAATCCTGTAATCCTGCAAGACCAAAGAGAGAAACATAACTCAGCCTCCACCTGTGCTACATGACTATTCCATTCCCGGAATCCTAAATATAAACTTCCCGCAAAGCAAACTAAACATAGCAATAGGATAGCATAGGCTATCTGACTCAGAGACAGTGGCGGGGCCGAAATCCAATCAAATAAACCAAATATAAATCAACTAAACGTAGGAGATCCTGCACTGCCTGCTCCTGTGTACTATTACCGGCACATGTATACATGTTACACAAAGGAACTAGTAACCCACTGCTAAGAAAAATACAAGAGGTACAAGAGAAACCTTGATTCGTGTGAAATGCTCGCCGGTGATTCGCAACACAACTGTGCACCCAACGTGATTTTCGTAGTAGTAAACCAGTCATCCATCTCTTTCTCTTTAGCCTCTGCCAACGTCCTCCTGTAATCAACTGGCCTTCTTGCGGTTGGAAACTGTAATACCCTTCCAAACCCCTCCTCTTCCGCTTTCAATCTCTTCCTCTTATTCTCCGTGCACCGATCATACACCTCAGGAACCTCAAGGGTTATAGGGTTCTCGTCGAATGCGTCCTCTGTGCAGAACACCTCCTGCTCATCATTCGATATAGTCATCTCAGTGCATCCTTCTCTTTCAAACTGTTATGCGTTCACCATTGATGAATCGGTTCCACTATCAATCCAGCATCTAACTTCAACAGAAAAGCAAACATCATCCAGCCCAAACAATCCCACATCCAAACTATCACACATATCCTTTTCCACCGTATCAGATCCTTGGCTAACGACAATCTCGCTTCCACTAAGTACATCAGCGCTCACAACAGTTCTCTCCTCATCTTTATTTGCACGACAACCTTCATCCTCTTTATCTTCATCTTCATCGTCTTCATACTCATCAACCACATCCATGTATCCATTCTCGTTCTTGTTATCATTTTTAGCTATAAACTGTAAACCTGTAAAATCAGTATTCGTTAACATATCCTGATCACCAGCCAACCGACTTACTGCATCAACTGGTGGAGTTGGTTTTCCAAGTTCTCAGAAGAACCGCCTTCGTCAGCTTCTTCCTCATCATCTCTTCTCATTTCTTCGTGCGTTTGACTTATTATCTTCCTTACAACATTGTTAAAGAAGGTCTCACCCGCCACCTGTTGATATTTCAGTTCCTTCTCACATTGTGGTAATCGCTGACCCTTTTTCGTATTCTTGTCTGTCATCGCGATGGGAACATGAGAGCGGTGTCTCTGAGGGCTTAAAGTTGCTTTTCTGTCACGCAGAAGACAGACACGGAACCCAGACGTATTCATGATGTATTATTGACCTGTAAAGTATCCCCTTTAGCTTTAACGGCCAGCAACCAACGTCTCCTCAAAAGGAGGCAATATGTTAGTTTGTATTCTCTCGCAAGTGTGTAAACGCGTAGATTACACTCGACATCGGCAATCATAATGCATATATCTGCATAGTAGGGTATCTTAGCCGGAGCATTTGTCGTAGTACATACCACCATACATCTGGCCTTGCGTAGCGTTGTACCCATACACTCGAGAAGATAAATAAGCATAAGGTTCACTACTCAGCCAGCGTCGACCAAGATCCTTGAGATACGGAACTCTACCTTCTCTGTAATGACTATCCCCTTGGTATAGAAGTTGATGACCTCCCCCAGATTCTGATCAGTGATGATGGCTGACACCTCCTGCGCATCCGGGACTTCCTCAATTGTAGCCTTTTTTCATTTTTCTTTTCTCTTCCCTTTGTTGCGGGTCCGTTCCTGGACAAGTTGATAGCAAATATGCCGCTTAATGGAAGGAGCCAAATCAAACAAAGATCCCCAATTTAAACTGGTGACGTGGGAGTCATGAAAGGTGCCGACGAAATCAAACTTCGCTCTGCCTGCCATCATTGGAATGGGTTTTCGAGGTGCGCGAGACTTTGCCTTAGCTGTCTGCCTCCCTGTAGTCTCTTCTTCTGCCTCTTCATTATCCGCTGTGTAAGTTGTCCGGCAACGTTGTCTCACGGGCCCAGGTTCACCATCAAACTCGGGTGGCAATTCACTGAAACGGCAGGCTTGCTCTCTAGCCATGACTGGTACCGCGTCGTCCTTATCCTCAAATGATTCATCAGTTCCATCTGATTCCACATCATGCCCTTGATCAACTTCCTCAATGCGGTTGACAAACTGCCAGTGATTAACTGCCTCCTCTGTGGTTGTGGCTGTTACCTCCCGAACCTTTACTCCCTCTAGTCCTGATCACTTCACTGGAATGTCCACAACATTCACATTCTGGCCTGAGCCTCTCACAGGTGGTGCCAGACGTGGTGGTGGTGGTAGTATGTAGTCTGAGCGGCGTAAATCTAGACATGCTGGGTCTTGTCTGAGTGACGTATAACTTGGGCCTCGCGATCTCATTTTTGGGCACTGAGGATGCATATTCCCTTCCTCACCACAATTGTAGCAAACAACCAGGGTGCATGCAGGATAATATAGTTCTCCGTTTGGCCCAACAATAGGCTGCGATGCTGAATTGCCCTCATACATACAGGAGGTATTCTAGACAAAATGAGTGAACTTCATCAAACGTCTCACACGATCATGGAAGTCTGTGTTAGCTGGGCCTCCACGTCTAGCATGCTGGTGTCTACCATCAAAAGGTTGTATCTTGGCTCAGTGATATTCCCGATTGTATTCGACAGCGTGCCGTGCTGGATTTCTCATATTCGGATATTCAGACCGGCCACTTGTAGGGTGGCTAGCATTGGGCTGTTCATAGACGTATAGAGCAGAAGCTAGAAGTCTTGTGTAGTTGTCTCCGATAGCATACGTATCCAGAGGAATAACATCCGGCTCAGGTGGATTAGGCACAACGGAAGCGCTAGGTGTAATGAACCCCTGTTGAATTTTCATCATGTTCCCCATTATACCACTAAGCCTCCTCACTTGTTCCTTCACAGAATCTCCCTCACCTTTCTGACCTTTCCTGCTCTTACTCTTAGATCTTTTCTCCCTTCTACTCCTTCCCTTCTTTGACCTTTCCCACCTCTTGGACATTCTTCCCTTCTGGGCACGACTATAATAGTCATCGGAATCCTACTCATCATCATTGTCCGAATTGTCCCTGTCACTAGACCCGTCATCTTCATCGTCGTCGTCATTATCCACATCGTCCCTCTTGCGCCCATGAGACTTGTAGCCTTTGAGCTTCCACTGGGAGGCCAAACATATAATACTTTTAACGACTTTGTATGGGGTCTCTCGGGAACTCGCCTTGCAAAAGCTTGAGATCGCCAAATTGGGCAGATGTCGACTAGTGGGACCATCGATATCATAGTCGTTTAGAATATTATCATGGTGGTGCAACGCGGCCGGCTTGCTTCTCAACAACCTCAAAACCTTCCGTGAATACCAGAAGACATCCCGATCACCTTGCTGAAAATCTCTCATGGTAGAAAGCATGTTTACTTTGGCCAAGTCATCCACCTCGCCATCGTGAAACTGCTCAATTAACGAATCCTTCAATTTTTCCTCATTCCAAAAGACATCGTTATCAAGAGGGTCTATAAAGTTAGCGGCGACAGACTGCGGCCAACATGAAATGTGGATTTGCGCGACACGTCTTCTCTTTAACTCCAGCATGCTTGCGTGGTAGTCCTTCCTAAGCATAGCATACTACGAATTCACCGAGCGGAGAAAGTCCTTGATCCTAGTACCACCTTCACAAGTAAACGTCAACCTCATTCCCAGCAGTAGACTCATTACTATCACAGAGCGAGCTGTATCGTCCTTTTCGTCGCTCGATGAAATTGACAATGGCGATCCGGTGTACTTCAGAGGGTTTAGAGAGTCGTGCTCGCGATTAGATAGTGATGAGTAGATGATGTAATTGTCTTCTAGATCAAGTAAGAGCTTGCGAACCACTTGCCATTCCGCTTGTAGTATAATGTGTTGAGCTCGTTTTCTCCAACTGATGACCTTTCGTCTGCCTCACGTGAGTCCGGCCGTACTGGGTCAGCAGTCACAGGCCTTTCTTCAATTCGCTCCCCTATCTTGCCGGCAGGTACGCAGCAATCAAATGGCTAGTTCCACATGCCTTGTGCAACAAACCGGTTCCCTTTCACACAACAAATTTCCCCAATGCAGGAGCCGGTAGGCAGGTTCGTCAAGTTAAACACCAATCGGTTTCTGAGTACCACTTGTTAGGCAGATTTTGCGGGACATATTTCGTTTGGATGGGGTGTCGCGCGTATCGAAATTACCCGCCCTTGCGTATCTGTCACCTCTTGATAAACCAGACAGTAGTAACAATTGAATTGACCCCGGAGAGGTGTGGTGTAACATTGTCGATATGGCAAGAGTAAATCCCCGATGAAAGTAAGCATGAGAGAGATGAAGTGTCAAGTCTACAAGTGAAGTCGAACCAAAGGGGAAAACAAGAGGGAGGAAGAAAGAACTAAGTTATCAAGCTTTTAGACACACAGCACTCTTCTCAAGCAAGATAATTATTTTGGTCAACAACTGGGCTAGAAGCTGAGCGCGGGATATGTCAGAAGAATGAAATACGCCCTGCAGCTTGGGTATCCCTTAAACTGCTGAGACATTCAGGCCCATTTAAAATGTTGAACACTAGCCCCCTACAGTAATAGATCAGCATATTCACTAACGTCAACCCATCACTCAGGCTGAGGGTTTCCTGTAACACAAATTATGAAGTATCGTGGTTAGTTGAATTTGAAAGTTTTTTTGTTCTTAAATTGACAATGCCTCCAAAACGAAAACCACTTGGCGACCTCGCGCTCATCCAGTCGAGCGTGAAACGAACAAAGACTTCAACTACACCACTGTACGGGCTGGGCAGAATGCCGGATACCCCCCTTCCGGAACCCAATATTCACCTTCCCAGACCAGAGCTAGCCTCCCAAGGCAATGTACCTTCTACTCCTGCTCTATCCATATCAATCAACCCCAAAACTGGGTATAACAACCCACCAGGAAGGAAGAAAAAGCGAATTTCTGCACTGAATTTGCCTGGAATACTGAACTATCATCCTGTAGAGGTCCCATTTACAGGTCATAAAGCTCAAGTAATTACTACCTTATTGAAATAGATATTAGAAAATTGTACAAGATACATGGAGGCAAATTAAGTTATGGTGCCGATCAACGAAGAAAAGTACCAAAATAGAAGGCTCATTGCACCATAACTTATGTTGCGCTGGAGTACTGGAGCTTGAGGAGTAGCCGGGCATATCCAGATAAGTGTAACAATCCTATTATTGATCCTGTATGCAACAGGCAACGACAGTAGTCTCCTGCTAATGCGAGTCTCGTTTTCTTGCACCAACAGGTAGGGAAGTACTATCTTTTCAGATGGTACGGAACTGGCTTGCTTGTCTCAGGGTGATCCGTCGAAGGATACTATCTCTTCAGA